>Ga0207752_1000527_pt1 | contig 18091 bp, 13 predicted proteins | sample Pon2CUnioCityCA_6_FD_187272 | JGI IMG/M metagenome (GOLD analysis project Ga0207752, IMG submission 187272) | Marine sediment microbial community from Union City, CA, USA - Pond 2C Sediment 2 (SPAdes) | ecosystem: Environmental > Aquatic > Marine > Intertidal zone > Salt pond sediment ...
CCCTAAAGCCTCTTCTGCTAGCAACCTCCTTAAAGTACGGAAAACGCTCCTGTATTGGACGTTTTGCGAATTCAAGCATTTAGATCTTCCGTAATACTGTTAAGTATGGGATACATCCATCCGGGAGCATAAATTTTATCCTTTTTTAGTGCCTTCTTTTTCCTATCGTCTATTGTATTCTTTAAATGTTCGATGACCTGCTTATTAATGCGCTCTTTGCCAATAAATCTTAAGGCTTGGATTAACAATCCGCTGAACTTATTCTTCATGGCTAAGTTGTGATTAATTGTTTTTTTAAATACAATCTCTTGATTGCCTATTTTTATATTGCGGTTAGGACCATTGGTCAGAAAAACGATTTTTGCTGGAACTTGTTCAGATAATCCAAGCATATTTGCTGCGAAAGCACCTGAAGGTTGAATATTAACCGCATCACGGAATTCTATAGCCTCTGCAATTTTTTGTGGACTTGGAGAAAGCATACCAATTGATGGGTGTTTTTTAGGATATTCGTATAATCCTTGTCTAAGCCGTCGAATAACACCGTTTTTTTCTAGCCGGTAAAGGTTAATACGGATTGCTTCCGGGCTTCCCAAATCATAAAAATTTCTTGAAGTAAAGCACCAGCCTCTTCCTTTTCGGTATATTCGATTTATAATTTTGTTTGAAATAGTTTTCATGGCTAACAGTACCTCCTATCTGTAACGAAATATATATATTTTTTGTTACAATGTCAAGTTGTTTTTTCTCAAAACAAATATGAGGACCAAGACCAAGAACAAAAAGGGAACATAAAAGAAATGACCTTAAATTTAGAACCTTCTCAGCATGCCAAACTCGTAAAGGTATGTGCCGATTCACCTCGTAATACTACACGCCTATTGACAGCTCTGACTCCAATGGTCTTTGCTTTTTCAATGGCATATTTTTTCTGTTCTTGGGTGTAGTGACCTCCATTTGGATTTATACTTCTGAAATGGAAAAACTGTCTGCGGTTTTCTTCTTCAATCCACAGTTTGATCAACTCTTTTGTGCTTAAGCTATCAAATCGGCTCATAGTTTCCTCCATATACATTTTTAATACACACATATTTTGCCATGTGACAATTATGTGACAGATTCACTTGAAAAGCGCAGAAGCTATGGTATTACGGTTGAAAGACAAATTGTGGATTTTCCAGGGGAAATCACCCTCAACAGAGTGGCTGGGAAGCAGGGATTCGAACCCCGATTCCATGATCCAGAGTCATGTGTCCTACCATTGGACGACTTCCCAGCAGTGGAAACCATGATAATAAATTTTACGTTAATTTTCAAGCAGAACTCAGTCTAAAAAATTCCATCTTTTGGACCTGAATGATTCATGAGTTCACACTTGATTGACAGGTCCTACCTTTGATGATAGTATTTTTTATTCTGTCATGAAAAAATCCTCTATCCGAACCGGTGTGATGGTCATCATAACCGCTGTACTCTTGTTTTTTTTCTTTAAAGGGGTGGAGTGGAAAAAGGCCCTGAGTTATCTCACAGACATCAACATAACGTATTTTATCCTCATGGTCCTTCTGGCCCCCCTGCATCTGGTGACCCGGTCTTTAAGATGGCATTTTCTTTTAAAGCAGGAGAAAAAAGGAGTCTCTCTCTACAGCCGGTTTGCGGCCAATGCAGTGGGATTCACGGTGACCATGCTGGTTCCCGCTCGAATCGGAGAAGTTGTGAGGCCTCTTTTTTTAGCGCAAAAAGAAAATATGAGAAAGGGATATGTACTGGGAACTATTGCGGTGGAACGGATCTTTGATCTTTTCACTATGTGCATTATCCTGGGTGTCTTTCTCATCGCCAAACCGCTTTATGAGTCAGTGTTTCCAGTTGAAGCCGATATCTATTCCAAACTTTATGTATGGGGATATGTATCCCTCGGGCTTGCTGTGCTTTTGTTTGCATTGATTCTGGCGCTGTTCTTCTTTCGCAAGAAAGCCCTGAAATTAGCCAAAGCCCTGTTAAAGCCTTTTTCGGAAAAATTCGCTTCAAAAGCAGAAGAGATTGTGGATGATTTTATTCAGGGATTAAAATTTTTTCATTCCATTAAGGATCTATTCTTTTATATGCTGTTTTCTTTTGTGGTGTGGCTGGGAATCACTTTTTTCTACTGGATGTTCTTTTTTGCCTTTAATGTGTCTGAGCCGTTTTTTTTCCTTATTCCTTATTCCTTTATGGTTATGGTAGGAGCGTCCATTCCGACTCCCGGGATGGTAGGAGGGTATGACTATTTCAGCCGGCTGGCTCTCACCACTTTTTTCAGCATAAACAGCACTCAGGCTTTCGGAATGACCATTGTGATCCATTCTCTCCAGGTAGTCGTGACTTGTTTGATAGGATATGCTATATTATGGAAAGAAGGTTTGTCTCTGTTTCAGGTAAGAAAAATAGGAGAAAAAAAAGGTCAATGAAGTGCCCCTATTGTGAGTGCAAGGAAACAAAAGTCATAGACTCGCGGGAAAGCCAGAACGGCCTGACAACACGGCGAAGGCGGGAATGTCTTTCCTGTGAAAAGAGATTCACGACGTATGAAAAAATAGAACAAATTCCTTATATGGTTATAAAAAAAGATGGAAAGCGCCAGAGTTTTGATTCCGAGAAGCTTTTAAAAGGCCTGCTCAAGGCGTGTGAGAAAAGGCCGGTGCCTGTTTCAGAGCTGGAAGAGATTGTTGAGGAGATCGAAAGCTCTCTCCAGGAAAGACCTGGAAAGGAGATCACTGCTTCAGAGATCGGTCAGGTCGTGATGGAAAAGCTGAAGAAGCTTGACAAGGTAGCTTATGTGAGATTTGCATCAGTATACAGGGAGTTCAAAGATGTTCTTGAGTTTAAAAAGGAATTAGAGCGTCTGCTTAAAGAAAAATAGGGGAAACAGAGAGAACAAGAATTCTGTCATTGCCTTTATGATATTCCGATGGCAAAAAAAATTAAAGCAGTCTTAAATATCATCAAAACCGATACAGGGATAAAAGAGAGTATCAAACGGATTTATGCACAGAGAAACAACATCCTCAGCCTGGAAGAAACATGGGTTCCTGCTGTTGACATTGCGGTCAAAGGGAATAAAGTCATTTTAGAGGTGGAGCTGCCAGGGGTCAAAAGAGAAGATATCACCGTCCTTCTGAGCAGCAGTCATGTAGAGATCAAAGGCGTAAAAAAAGACAAACTTCCCAAGACAGGAATAAATTACTTCAGGCTTGAGAGAGAGTACGGTCAGTTTTCCCGTTTTATTTTTCTTCCCTCTTCCGTTGATCCGGAAAAGGCGAGCGCGGCTTTTGAAAACGGAATTTTGACCATTGAAATGATAAAGAAAGATTAGGGAGACAATACGGCAAACAGTGAGCCATACGAACAGAGAAGAAAGAATGGAGGAATGAAAGATGGCTAACAAGAATGGAGAATCAAGCACTCAACTTGAAGACCTCATTGAAGAACAGGAAGAGAAATTAGAGATCCCGAAAAAGCTTCCTGTGCTCATGCTTCGAGATATCGTTGTGTTTCCATATATGGTTATTCCCCTTTTTGTAGGGAGGGAAAAATCAAAAAAAGCGGTAGATAAGGCCTTATCCTCGAATCGAATGATCTTTTTGGTGACCCAAAAGGACATGGAGATAGAAGAGCCGAAACAGGGCGATGTTTACGAGATCGGCACCGTGGCATTGATCATGAGGATGCTGAAGCTTCCAGATGGAAGAATAAGAATACTGGCACAGGGGCTTATCCGGGGAAAACTGGATGAACTGAAAGAGAATCTGCCTTATTATGAAGCGATTGTGAAAGCCCAGAAAGAGCCAAAGGAGAAGGAAAGGCCCATAGAAGTCGAAGCGCTGTGCCGGAATGTCAGGGAAGGGCTCGAGAGAGCGTCCACTCTGGGAAAGAATGTGCCCCCTGAGATTATGATACTCGCTTCAAATGTTGATGAACCGGGGAGACTGGCTGACCTTACCGCAGCCAATCTGGATTTGAAAGTCAAGGAAGCCCAGCATCTCCTGGGAGTTATTGACCCTTATCAGCGGCTCAAAAAAGTTTATGAACTTTTAACAAAAGAGATAGAAATGCTTGACGTCCAGTCAAAGATCAGCAGTGAAGCAAAGGGTGAGATGGACAAGCTTCAGAGGAATTATTTTCTAAAGCAGCAGTTAAAAGCCATACAAAAAGAACTCGGCGAGGGGAGTGAGATTCAGGAAGAAATAGACATCTACCGCAGAAAGTTGAAGAAACTCCGTGTGGATAAGGAAGTCAAAGAGGAGCTTGAAAAGCAGATCAGCAGGCTTTCCCAGATGCATCCCGAATCTGCCGAGACAGCCGTGGTAAGGAATTATCTGGACTGGATGTTCGCCATTCCATGGAATAAAAGCAGCAAGGATAACCAGAATTTGAATAAAGCCAGGGATATACTGGATGAGGACCACTATGGATTGGAAAAAGTGAAGGAACGGATCCTCGAGTACCTCGGTGTTAAAAAGTTATCAAAGAAGATAAAAGGCCCGATACTGTGTTTTGTGGGCCCTCCCGGTGTAGGAAAAACCTCTCTGGGCCGGAGTATTGCACGGGCCTTGGGCCGGAAGTTTATACGCCTTTCCCTTGGCGGAGTCAGGGATGAGGCAGAGATAAGGGGCCACAGAAGAACCTATGTCGGAGCCATGCCCGGAAGGATTATTCAGGGGATCAGACGGTGCGGGACCAATAACCCTGTATTTATGATCGATGAAGTGGATAAAATCGGTGCAGATTTCAGGGGAGATCCTTCCTCGGCTTTGCTGGAAGTGCTTGACCCTGAACAGAACAACTCATTCAGGGACCACTATCTGGGCGTCCCCTATGATCTATCCAAAGTCATGTTCATCACCACAGCCAATCTTCTCGATACCATTCAGCCTGCTTTCAGAGACAGGATGGAAGTTCTTCATCTTCCCGGTTATACAGAAGAGGAAAAGCTCCAGATCGCGCTGAGATACCTTGTTCCGAAGCAGATAAAAGAGAATGCATTGAAAGAAAAAAACATAAACATCACAAGGGGAGCCATTAAAAGGATCATTTCCCAGTATACAAGGGAGGCCGGAGTCAGAAATTTAGAGAGAGAGATTGCTTCCATATGCCGTAAGGTCGCGCGTAAAGTGGCTGAGGGCAAAAAGACATTGACTCAAGTGGGAGCCGAAGATGTGGCACGGTATCTCGGCCCGCATAAGATATTCAAGGACCAGGTGCTCACAGAAGACCAGGTGGGAGTGGCCACAGGAATAGCCTGGACTGCTTCCGGAGGAGAGATCCTCTTTGTTGAAGCTATAAAAGTAATTGGGAAAGGGAAACTGTCTCTGACGGGTTCTTTGGGAGAGGTGATGAAAGAATCGGCCCAGGCCGCTCTTTCCTATGCCAAGGCCCATACCGAGGATTTTAATATTGACAGCCGTATTTTTGCTGAAAATGACTTCCATATCCATGTTCCGGAAGGCGCCATACCAAAGGACGGTCCATCTGCGGGAGTGACCATGGCAACGGCTTTGATTTCAGTGTGCACAAATAAAAAAATAAAGCGGGATATAGCTATGACCGGAGAGATCACTCTAAGGGGGAATGTGCTTCCCGTAGGCGGAATAAAGGAAAAGGTCCTGGCAGCCCGGAGGGCAGGAGTAAAAAAAGTAGTGCTGCCTGCTGCCAATAAAAAAGACTTAAAAGATATTCCTAAGAAGGTGAAGAAAGAGCTGGACATCATTTTTGTGGAAGATATTAACGAGCTTTTTGAAACTGTTTTAGTGGGTGGAGTGAAAAAAGACAGTAAACCATAGAAGTTTTGCATGAAATTCATTGACATCACGGAAAAAACTCTGATTGATGAGATAAAAAAAGAATTTTCATCTTTAAGACCGGGATTATCGCTGGGGATCGGAGATGATGCGGCTGTTATTAAAGCCGGAAAAAAACAACTCCTACTTACGAAAGACCTTCTTCTGGATGGGATCCATTTTTATAAGGATGCTCATCCGCCCTTCTTGTTGGGGCGTAAAAGCCTTAATGTGAGCTTGAGTGACATTGCTGCCATGGGCGGAACCCCTCTGTATGCGCTGTTAGGCCTGGGTCTGCCTGAAAACACTTCAGGGGAATGGATCGAAGGTTTTTTTTCCGGAATTAAATCCGCTGCAGAGGAGTTTGACACAGCGCTGGCAGGAGGGGATATATCCCGTGCAGGGGGAATGACCCTATCAGTGACCGTGATAGGAGAAGGAAAAAATATCATAAAAAGAAGCGGTGCGCGGCCGGGCGATATGATCTGTGTTTCAGGAAAACTCGGTGATTCTGCTCAGGGGCTTCGGCTTCTAAATCAGGGTGCCGGATTGGGTGACGATCAAAGGAACGATGTTTTGCTGAAAGCTTTTTTCGATCCGGTTCCTCAGGTTGTGCTGGGAAAAATCATTTCCGAAAAGAAGATCGCCTCCTCTATGATCGATGTCAGTGACGGACTTTCCGTGGATTTGAATCATCTTTGCGAAGAGAGCGGAGTGGGTGCAGAGATATATGAAGAAAAGATCCCTGTTTCAGATGAAGTCAGGTTTTATCAGAAAAAAGACAGGGAAATATGCCTGCACGGAGGAGAAGATTACAGCCTTTTGTTTACCGTTCCTGAAGAAAAAAAGAGCCGTTTGAAGCTTTTAGTGAAAGAATACGATATATCAGAAATCGGCAGAATGATAAGGGGCAAAGATATAATCCTTATCAAGGAAAACGGACAGAGAAAAAAGCTGGAAATAGGAGGATACCAGCATTTTTTCAGATAGAGAGATAATCTCCGTTAAATACGATCTGAGCCGAGCCTGTCTGGTGGACTTTCCCTTTATCCCATTCCACAGCTGTTGTGCCCATACTGGTTTTAACGCTGACTTTATTTTCAGTAAGCGTTTTGAGTATGGAAGCCACGGCTGCAGCGCACGAACCGCTTCCTGAAGAGAGGGTTTCTCCGACCCCTCTTTCCCAGAACATGACCTCAATTTCTTTTTTATTCAATATACGGGTGAATTCAATGTTGGTTTTTCTGGGGAAAAAAGGGTGAAATTCTATTTCATAAGCCAGCGGCTGCCATTCGATTCGAGCCGGGAACCTCTCAAAAAACATAACGCAGTGTGGATTTCCGAGAGAGACCAGTGTGATATAGAATGTTTTCTTATTGATTATGAGGGGGTAATCAATCACTTTTTCATGAAAGCTTCCGTCGTCAAAAGGAATCTCCTGAGAACTGAATTGGGGAGTGCCCATTTCAATTTTTATCTGGAACCAGTTGTTTTTCCGGTCTATGACCTCACATTCTCTGCTGCCGATGGTGGTGTTCAGAATGATATGGTTTGAGTTGGTTTTTTTCTGGCTGTATATGAATGCCGAGGCACAGCGAAGGCCGCTTCCCGACATAACGGGTTCTGTTCCGTCCGCATTGAATATCCTTAGGTCGAAGATATCTTTATTTTCGTTGCGTGTTGAAATAAAGAGAAGCCCATCACCTCCGATTCCGGTGTGCCGCTTGCAAATCTGTCTGACCAGTGCTTCTTTTTCAGAAATGATGGTATTGTCATCTTCGTCTATGACTATGAAATCATTTCCTAAGGAATGGACTTTTGTGAATTTCATTCAGGCATCCTTAAAGTGACCATGAAGTCCTGACTTCCTCCTCTTCGGTCTTCTCTTCTTACGAGCAGGAGAAGCGGGTCTCCAGAATTGAGTCTTTTTAGGATTTTTTCCAAATCATCGATTTTGCTGACTTCCTGCCGGTTGACCTCGAGTATGATATCTCCTGTTTGCAGGCCTTTGCGGTCTGCTTCGCTGTAGCGTTCGACTTCGGTTATGATAAGGCCTTCATTGGTTTGATAGCCGTATCTTTTGGCTATATTTGGTGTCATCTCCTGTACTTTAAGGCCTATATCCTTTCCTGAAGAGCTGGTGGGTTCTTTCTCCACACTGCTTTCCCTTTCTATGATTTTCACGGGAATTGTTGTTTGTTTTCCGTCGCGGATAATAGTCAGGTCGACTTTTGTTCCGGGTTTTATCTCCGCGATTTTAAACTGTAAGTCATCCCCGTCTTCAATAGGTTTTCCGTCTATCTCTATGATGACATCATACCGTTTAAGGCCGGCTTTGTCTGCGGGGGAATCTGGGTCAACATTGTTGACGACAGCTCCCTTTTTAGAATCAAGTTTAAGCAGCGTGACAAAGTCGTCGTTGATGGCATAAACTCCGACTCCCAGGTAACCTCTTATCACACGTCCGCTTTCCTTAAGTTTTTCAATGATGGATTTTGTCAGGTTTGAAGAGATGGCAAAACCGATCCCGATATTTCCCCCCGAAGGAGAAAAGATGATGCTGTTGATGCCTACTACTTTGCCCTTCAGATTGATCAACGGGCCGCCGCTGTTTCCTCTGTTGATAGCCGCATCTGTCTGAATAAAATCTTGATAGGGCTGTTGTTGTTCCAGGTCAGTAAAAATCCTTCCCTTGGCGCTTACGATACCTGCAGTTACAGTATGAGTCAGGCCCAGGGGATTTCCTATGGCTAGAACCCACTCACCGACTCGAATATTTTCAGAATCTCCCAGATCCACATACGGCAGATTCTTTTCATCGACTTTGAGAAGGGCAAGGTCTGTCTCAGGATCGGTCCCCACTATTTTAGCCTGATAGGTTTTTTCCTGTAAGGAAGTCACCTCCACTTTTATGGCATTTTCAACAAGATGATTGTTGGTGATGATGTAACCATCGGAACTGATAAAAAAACCGGTTCCTCTCGCATAAGAGCGGTACTCCTGTTCCCTATCCCTGGGCATATCAAAGAATCTGTCCCAGAAGTCATCAAAAGGAGAGTCAAAACCGATGACCTGCCTTTTTTCGACTTTTTCCGAAGAGATGCTTAAAACAGCCGGGCTGACTTTGTCTGCCACAGCTGCAAAATCCGGGAAATGGCTGTCTGTTTGAAGGGATGATGCGTACAGATTTGATGAAGGTGCCTGGGCTTCAGTTTTATGGGCATTCAGCTCGGCTGCCTCATTTCCAGGATTGTATACAAATATAAAAGCAGTTAAGAGAATTCCGAGAAAAAAGCTCGATAAAGCGATGACCGTTGTCTTTTTCATTTATTTCCTCCAAAATCTTCTTGAGTTTTTTGGATATATGATGATGAGAAAGTATAGATTAATTTATAATCTAACATAATAAGCCAAATTCTTCAATCACCATAACTTTTTTATAACTCGTATAAATGAAAAAAGTTGCACACTTGACTCGTTCATCATTCAGGTCTATTATCGAAAGAAAAAAATGCGAGAAAAACAAAGAGAATTGAAAAAAGGTTTTTTTGTCGTTCTGGAAGGCATTGACGGAAGCGGGAAGACGACCCAGGCAAAAAGCCTGGTCACTTCGCTCAAAGAAAAAGGATTTGATGCTGTTTTTTTTAAGGAGCCTTCCGCAGGGCTATGGGGAAGAAAGCTTAAGAAAAAGGCGCGCCTTAAAGATGGATTGACCCCGGAACAGGAGTTTGAGCTTTTCCAGAAGGACAGGGAAGAGAATGTTGAGGTTAACATAAAACCCGCCTTGAAAAGGAAAAAGATAGTGGTCCTGGACAGATATTATTTTTCAACCATGGCTTACCAGGGTGCCAAAGGCATTGATATCAGGGAAATAAAAAAGAGAAATAATAAAATAGCTGTCCGGCCCGATATGGTTATCATACTGGATGTCAGTGCCAAAACAGGTTTAGAGCGGATCAAAGATAGGAAGAAGAAGGACAGGCTTTTTGAAAGGGAAGATTATCTGGGAGAAGTCAGAAAATTATTCCGGAGCTTTTCCGGAGAGAACATCGTTCATCTGGACGGAAGAGAGACCAAGCAAAGCCTGTCTTTAAAGATTGAAGGTATGGTCATGGGCCGTATCTCGGTGCTCATCATCCCTTCATCCTAGACTGGATAAGGGATTTCTGCTATATTTTAAACTCATGGACAAGAATGAAGACAAGGGAAAAGAAAGAAAAATCATCCTCAGAATTCCCAGACTAAAGTTCAGGAACATAAGGCTGCGAAATATATTCCGGAAAAAGGATAAATCAGGGAAAAAAGGGAAGAGAAAAGTACTCAAAAGGCTCCTCACTGCAGTGGTGATTTTGTTTGTGTGCGGGATGGGGGTTTTCGTGGGTGTGTACAGGGCTATTTTGCAGAATCTGCCCGATATATCAACTCTGGAAGAGATGAAACCCAGCATCATCACGCACCTGTATTCGGATGATGGAGAGATCATAGGGGAATATGCTTTTCAGAAAAGGGTCGAGGTCCAATTCGAAGATATTCCGGAGAACTTAAAGAATGCGATTATCGCGACGGAAGACCCACGGTTTTACCGTCACAAAGGAATTGATTTTTTAGGCATTCTCAGGGCTATAAAAGAAGATATGAAACTCATCTTCACTCCCAGAAACCTTCAAGGAGGCAGCACGATAAGCCAGCAGCTTGTAACAGGGCTTCTTCTGCACAGAAAGCAGCGTATAAGGCGAAAGTTTAAAGAGTGGATGCTAGCTCTCCAGTTGGAGAAGAACTATTCAAAGGATGAGATACTGACCATGTACTGCAACCAGTTTAATCTAGGTCATGGAGCTTATGGGGTTGAAGCCGCAGCTCAGCTGTATTTTGATAAAAATGTTTCAGAGCTTAACGTGGCAGAATCCGCGATGATAACAGGGATTTTTAGAAGCCCTGCCAATTATTCACCCTACAATAATTATGAGCTCACGATGCGGAGAAGAAATCATGTCATAAACAGGATGCTTGCGGAAAAATACATCACTAAAGAGCAGGCAGAGGAGATCAAGAAAGAGGGATTGGATGTCCTTCCCCTGCACCGCGGGGATTCGGAGTTTGCCGCTTATTTCAAAGAGGAAGTGAGGAGGTATTTATACAACAATTACGGTGGGGAAGCTTTGTATCACGGCGGTCTCAGTATTTACACCACTATGGATAGTAAACTGCAGGAATACGCAGAAAAAGCTTTAAGGGCCCAGCTCCGGGTTCTGGATAAAAGGCAGGGATGGAGGGACGGCAAGGTAAACTGTTTTGACCTTCTCAGCATAGAAGAGGATGAGAACCTTTTAGACCTTGAAGGGCCCTTCAAGGATGAGGAAAGCGGGAACATCTATCTTATGGACTGGCGAAAGCCTGAAATAAAGCCTGAAGAAGTGTTGGAAGCAGTAGTTCTGGAAGTATCCGCCAGGGAAGCTGAGATCAAAGTAAAAGACTATACCGGGAAAATCACAAACAGGGATATTGATTGGACAGGAACGAAAAATTTGGGGAGAATCATCAAAAAAGGGGATATTATTCACGTGATGGTCCAGAGCATAGATGATGAGAACAAGTCATTCCAGGCTTCTCTTGAACAGGAACCGAAGCTGGAAGGTGCTTTTTTGGTGATCGAGCCTCAAACAGGAAAAGTAAAAGCCATGGTGGGAGGGTATTCCTTTCAAAGAAGCGAGTGGAATAATGCCACCCAGGCAATGCGGCAGTCCGGTTCTATCATAAAACCCATTCTGTATACGGCTGGTTTGGAAAACGGGCTGACTTCCTCCAGTACTTTCATTGATGAGCCTACGAAGTTCGAGGACAAATGGTCAGGAAAAATCTGGGATCCTCCTAATTATGATGAGAAGTATAAGGGAAGAATCACCTTGAGAAGAGGGATCGAGGAGTCCAGAAACATCGTTACAGCCAAGCTTCTTGACCACATTTCTCCTCAGGAAGGAGTGAAATACTGTAAGAAATTCGGATTGAGTTCAAATATTCTTCCTTATCTGTCCCTGTCTCTGGGCGCTTTTGAAGTGAAGATGATCGAAATGGTCTCGGCGTTCACTGTTTTTCCCAATCAGGGTGTGCGGATAGAGCCTTATTTCATAAAAAGGATCGAGGACAGGCAAGGTAATATACTGGAACAGGTGAGGGTTGAGGCTCATAATGTGATATCACCCCAGATCGCCTATATCATTACTTCATTTCTTCACGGCGTGGTCAAAAGAGGGACCGCTTGGCCGGCCGGTACGCTGGAAATGCCTTTGGGCGGCAAGACAGGCACAACGGATGACTGGTCTGATGCATGGTTTATGGGTTTTTCTCCGGATTTGTGTGCCGGTGTTTGGGTAGGGCACAAGGAGGGAAGGATATCCATGGGGAAAGGACAGTCCGGAGCTGTCGCCGCTCTTCCGGCATGGATCGATTTTTTCTCCAGAATAATAGAAGACAGGAAAAAGGAAGCTGAGGAGGAGGGCGTGGAATATGAAGTAGGGGAGTTCCCGGTCCCTCCGGGTCTTTCCTTTGTAAATGTGGATTACAAGACAGGACTGCTTCCAACGCCTGTTTGCCCCCCTCAGTTTATCATCAGAGAAGTATTTATGCCGGGCACCGAACCCAACAGATTTTGTTCCTATGAAGACCACCTGATGACCTTTGACTATTATAATGTGGTAAAGGATAAATAAGCCTGCCCGAGCTCTTTATTACTTTTTCTTCTTTTTAACCGTTCGCGTACTCGTGCTTCTTTTTTTGCCCTGTGAAGAGGATGTTTTTTGCCTGGATACAGACGAGGTCGTTCGTTTGGCGGTAGAAGATGTTACCTTGGAAGTGGATTTCCCTTTGTAGGGATTGGATTGGCTTCTCATGTATTGACTTTTACCGCTGGAAAAGTATCGGATGGCTCTTCCCACGATGGATTTCGAATCCTTACTGCCGGTTGTATACTTTTCGGTTATTTTCCTTAAAGAGGACGGGTATCCGAATGTTCTGTTCACAATTCTTGTTTGGTCCGGATCTCTGAGAATTCTGAGGTTTTTATCTTCGGATGGACTTTTCAAGGTCCTGGAGCCATTGATGCTTATTTTATCCGTACTATGATGCAGGAGCACATTCCTCCCATCCAGTTTCTCTATGGAAATGGGCTTGGGAAAGTTCTTTACTGCCGGGACGCTCCTGTAAAAACGGGTTGTTTCAAGTTTTTTCAGAGAGACTTGTGTGAGAGCTGCCTCGGAAAGATTTTTTGCCCTGAGTTTATCCTTATGAACGACCGTGAGAGCGCCTGAATTGCCGGGATAGGAGCCGTTGTTGTAATTAGGGTAATAGATGTTGTTTATGATAACTCCCGGGTATCCGTAATAACTCAGAGGAGTCCAGGCCCAGTAGTCATTCCAGTGGTACCATCTCACCCAGGCTGGTCCCCATCTTGAATGCGGGATCCAGTACCATCCGAGTTGGATGCTCCAGTGCCACCGTCCGTAGTGAAAGGTCACCCAACCCCATGGTTCATATGGAAGCCAGGTCCAGCCGCAGATGGGATACCACAGCCATCGGCCGTTGTAATAGGGACGCCAGTGAGGGCTTATTCCAACGGGTACCCAGACATATCCGTAAGGCGGTACATAATTCCAGTTTCCGTATGTATTCAATTCATATTCAAAGTCATCAAGTTCTTCGGATAGATACCTTTTGGCAAAATGCTGCCTGAGCAAAGAGTCCCTTTCCACACTCCATTCATAGAAACTGTCGCCTGAAAAGGCCATAAGCTCCAGAGGATATTCTGCGTAGTATCCTCTTGTTGCTTCCAGTTTTTGTCCGTCTTTCAACAGTATCGATTCAGATTCACCCGCAGCTTCCGAGACGCCTTCATAGACAAAGTATTCGGTATTCGTGCTGTCATTTATGTTCACTCTGTAAAAGCCCCTGTCTAGAATATAGATAGAAATATCAGGTGTATGGAGTTCGATGTTATTTTCCTCGTAGAGAGATTCAAGGCTGATAATGATGTTCCCGGTCCAGAGCTTGATCTGAATGAGATCGTTTTCTACGGACGGGAGCGCTGTGAAATCTATTTTTGTATGGGTGTCGAGTCTTATGTAATTCCCGTTTCCTATGTATATCTCCGCTCGTCCTTCAGTGGTGTTGATCCGGTCTCCTTCAGCTATAGGCATATTGACGATGCCTTCTTCATAAGCAAGGTCTCCGGCTTTCTGTATGAATGTGTTTCCTGTTAGAAAGCTCAACCTCGCTAATGAATGTTCGGTATATCTGCTTTCTTCGGCTGATACTATGGAGAAAAAAAGAAACAGTGAAAGAACGATAACCAGTGATTTTCTCATTTTTTTTCTCCTCATTGATAACTCATGCAATTATTATGCCATATTTTTTCCCTCAAAGGATACTCTTTCTTCTGGTATTTCTGTCACATAAAGATGACGGTTGGTACCTTTTCTATACACCTGAGTTATTCATAAAAAAATGGCGATGTACATTTTTTGTTTTGATTTCAAAGATATTCATGCTTTTTGTAAATAATAGTAAATGAAAAGTTATTGTTTATTGTTACTTTCATTTTAATCGCCATTTTTTTACCATAAAGGCAAGCCGATCTCACTGCATCTGCTTTGTTACAGGGTACTCGCGGTGAAGGACCACAGCTTCGCACCCTGTGCCTCGCATCTGCAGCAACCTCGACTTGTGAATAACTCTGGTACAGTATTTTCTTTTTGATGGTTTTTTGGTTAGAATAGGCTGAAGATTAAAATGAGATTTCAACTGTTCGTCCCTCCTCAGGGATATGTGGCCCAGCGATGGGAAGAAGGAGCTTCCATGCCTCCTTTGGGAGTTCTTTCCTTAGCCGCTGTCTTAGAGAAAAAGGGCGTTGATGTGGAAGTGGTGCCGGCTGATATCCTTGGATACAGGTGGGAGGATATTGAGAAAAGAATAAGGGATTTCAAACCCGGAATAATAGGTATCACCACGACCACTGAAAACCGTTTTGACAGCTTTAAACTGGCCGCCCTTGCAAAAAAAATCAATCCGGAAATCATGACGGTCCTTGGAGGCCCTCATGTATCCATGGCCAAAGAAGACACATTAAAGCACATTGATGATGCGGATATCGTCGTGATAGGAGAAGGGGAGAGGACGGTCATTGAGCTGGCTGAAGCGGTTGAGGCAGGGGATGACTTGGAGCGAGTCAAAGGCCTCATGTTCCGGAAAAACGGGAGCATTGTGTTTTCCGGTGCCAGAGAGAGGATTGAAGATCTGGATACGCTTCCTTATCCGGCCAGGCATCTGGTCCCTATTGATAAATATAATTTCTTTATCCGGACAAAGGACGGCCGGAAGAGAAAAGCACAGAATGTCATAACATCGAGAGGCTGTCCTTTTAACTGCTATTTTTGCGCCACTCCGGCGAACTGGGGACGGAAGATGCGGGGGCACTCTCCTGAACGGGTTGTCCGGGAGATCGAGTACCTCAAGGATAGGTACGGAGCGGAGTTTATATGGTTTTATGATGATACGTTTAACTATGACCCCAAACGGGTCCATAAAATCATGGACCTTATTCTTGAGAGAGATCTTGATATCGAATTTTGTAATGAGTTCCGGATAGATGTGGTGGACAGGCCTTTGCTTGAGAAAATGACGGCCGCAGGCCTGACATGGGGGCACTTTGGAATAGAGGCCGGTAATCCCAGAGTGAGAAAGGAAATCGTCAAAAAAGAGTTTGATATAGAGAAAGCCTGTCAGTTTGTCAGATGGGCTAAGGAGCTGGGATTTGTTCCCAATGCCTTTCTTATTTTTTCCAACGACACTGAGACATGGGACGAAGCGCAAGAAACAATCGAAGTGATGGAGAAGCTGAGGTCCATGAATCCTGAGACGGAATTTTCAGCTTCCATACTGCATGTTTATCCGGGGACTCCTCTTGAAACCATTGCCAGAAGGAAGGGGATCATCCCCGAGGGGTTTTCCTGGTCTGAAAAAAAGGATATGAGAAAAGTTTATGTGCTCCCTTCAGGGCAGGGATATGTGCCTTTGTTTAAAGACCGGCTCTCCTGGTTTCAGATTGCCAGACTTGTGATGATGTGGTCCTTATCAAAGAAAAAGATCGTTTCAGGGTCTAAAATAAAAACAGCCTTAAGGACGATTTCTTCTTTTAAAGATATCTTTGTTTATTTTGCTTTTTCTGTGGAATACGTTAAATACAAGGTGAAAAAGCTGTTTTCCCGGTTATGAGTCCTTGATGACCTGTTTCCCTTTAAGCTTTACAGAATAAATATTCGTGATGTTAGGCTCGGGCATAGCTGTTCCGTATATATAGTCAGCCACTTCCATGGTTTTGAAATTATGGGTAATGATGATAAATTGAGTCTGGCTTTTTATTTCCATCATCAAGTTTAAAAATCTGTCCAGATTGGTCTCGTCCAGGGCAGCATCCACTTCATCCAGGATGCAGAACGGGGCTGGCTTGAAGCGGAACAGGGCAAAGAAAAAGGCAAGGCTTGTCAGTGTCTTTTCTCCGCCTGAGAGAAGAGTGAGGTTTTTGACTTTTTTCCCCGGAGGCTGGGCAATGATATCCAGGCCGCTTTCTAGGGGGTCGTCTTCGTCGGAAAGCTTGATCTGTGCGTTTCCTCCTTTGAAAAGCATGGAGAAGACATCCTGAAAATTATTGTTGACTTTTATCAGAGCATTAAGGAACTGGGCTTTGCTTTCGCTATCGATCTTTTGTATGGCTTTTTTTGTGGATTGGATGGATTCACGGAGGTCCTGCCGCTGATCTACCAGGAAATCATATCTTTTCTTTTGTGTGTTGTATTCCTCTTCGGCCATGAGATTCACAGAGCCGATTTTTTCAAGTTTTTCACTGATTTCGGAGAGAGATTTTTCTATATCTTCCTTTGTCCTTTCCGGAAGGCTGGCCTCTTTTTTTACTTCATTCGGCGTTTTTTTAAGCTCCTGCCAGCATGCCTCTTCACAGTTGATCAGGTCTCTTTCCTTTTCTGCTTTTTTTATTTCCCATTTTATTCTTTGTTCTTTAGCCTGTTCTGATTTGTTTCTCAGTTCCTCTATTTTTTCTTCCTCCGAGGAAAGATTTTTCTGGATTTCATGGAGTTTTTCTTCGCCGCCTGTGAGTGCGGTCTGTTTTTCGTCTTTTGTGTGCTCCAGCTTTTTCAGGCTTTGTTCTATATCAATGATTTTTTTCTCCAGAAGCTCTTTTTCCTTGATTGACTCGCTTATATCATTTTCAAGACTTTTAAGCTTCGTGTTTATGGTATCTGTTCTCTTTTCTGTTTCTCTGTTTGTTTGACGCAGATGATTGATCTTTTCCGAGAGTACGTCTATTTGGCTTTTGATCTCAAAGTAGCTTTTATTTTCCTCTGCTCTTTTCTTTTGGAGGTTTTCATAGTCCTGCTCTTCTCTATTTAAAGCGTTTTTCAGCTCAGCGATATCCCCGCTGGTTTTTTCAATCTCAAGACTTAGTTGGCGCTTTTCCTTTATCATTTTCTTTTTTTCTTCAGCCAGGTCATCTTTCTCCTGGCGTAAAAGGGCGATGCGTGAGTGTATTTGTTCTTTTCTTTCTTCAGCAAAGCACTGGTCCTTCTTAAGAGCTTCTGTGTTCTGATTTTCCTTGGAAATGATGGCTTTGGTTTGTTCCCTGTCTTTTTCAATCTTTTCCTTGAGTTTTTTTTGTTCGAGGAGTCGGGTTTCCAGGGGTTTTATATCACTGTTGAGCTGCTTTATTTTTCGTTCTATTTCTTTTATCTCTCGAGTCAGAGCAAAAAGCCCCTCTTCTTTTTCACCGGATTTGATAAGGCCTGAACAAAGCAGCACATCTCCCTTAAGAGTGATGAAATGGTATTCCGGATATTTGAGCCAGAGGCTGACCGCATCGTTGAGGTTTTTGACAATGACCGCTTCCGGGAGAAGGGAAAGGTAGCTTTCCTTTTCCGGTTTCACTTTTATACGGCTTTTGAGAAGCCCCAGGAATTGGGATTCTTTCTTGATGTGTACGGGGGGTTTGCTTTTGTGCTTGGGATGGAGAAGCAAAAAATTTCCTTTCAACCGGCCTTTGGAAAGCTGTTTGACAAAGTCGTCCGGTTCCATAAGAAGCGATTTGGCTTCCTGTTTGTAGAAGACATCGATAAGATGCGCGTTCTCTTCATCCGTATCCATGACATCAGCCAGGATTTGGAAAGCATCCTTAAGTTCCGGAGTGTGGCCGGCATTTTGTTCTTTTTGTTTGA
>Ga0207752_1000528_pt1 | contig 18091 bp, 17 predicted proteins | sample Pon2CUnioCityCA_6_FD_187272 | JGI IMG/M metagenome (GOLD analysis project Ga0207752, IMG submission 187272) | Marine sediment microbial community from Union City, CA, USA - Pond 2C Sediment 2 (SPAdes) | ecosystem: Environmental > Aquatic > Marine > Intertidal zone > Salt pond sediment ...
CTTCAGAACCAGCCAGCCTGCCTGAAAGTCTGGATGAGGCATGATAGTATTCATCTAACAGAATAAGCGCAGTCTTTAAGAAAGTCAGGTGTGGCTTGGGCTCCCTTCAGATTTTATTGACGGGATTGAGAGGTTTTTTCCCTGAAAGCACGCAAACCAGATTTTTGGCTGCCATCATGGACATTTGAGCGCGTGTTTCATAGCTGGCGCTTCCTATATGAGGCAGTAAAACCACATTGTCGAGAGAAAGCAGTCTTTCTTCGATTTCAGGTTCCTTCTCGTAAACGTCTAAACCAGCGCCCCATAGGTCTCCTCTTTCCAGTGCTTCGGCCAGTGCTTTTTCTTCGACGACAGGACCTCTGGATACATTCACAAGGAAAGCCTGTTTTTTCAGGAGATGGATATTTTTCCTTGATATCAGGTGATGGGTTTCCTTTGTCAGAGCGGCATGAATAGTGATGATATCAGAGGTTTTGAGAAGATTTTCCAGAGGCAGATAGCGGGCTTCGTATTTTTCCTCTTCTTCAGGAGTGAGCTTTTTTGGATCTGAATAAACTGTTTTGAGTTTAAAGGGCCGGGCTCTTAAAGCCACGGCTTTTCCTATTCGGCCCATACCTATGATCCCCAGTTGCTTTCCTTCCAGATCTTTCCCTAAAAAAAGGTCGAGCTCCCAGTTCTTGTATTTTTTTTGTCTGGTGAACCGGTCGGCCTGGGGAATTTTCCTTGCCACGGAAAGTAGAAGAGCCCAGGTCAGGTCAGCCGTGGTGTCCGTAAGAACTCCGGGAGTATTTGTGACATAAATCCCTTTGGAAGTGGCGCAGAAAACGTCAATATTGTTGTATCCCACAGCGCAGTTGGCAATGACTTTCAGGTGGGGCGCCGCATTGATAACCTCTTTATCGATTTGATCGACCAGCAGGGACACAAGTCCTTGTTTATCTTTGATTCCGGATATGATCTCTTTTTTTGTGGGATATCGGTCTGTCCCGGCGACTTCATAGCGGATATGTTTTTTCAGGTATTCCATGGCTTCGGGGAGCAGTTTTTTCGTGAGCAAAGCGTTTGCCTTCATGTCATTCTCTCCTACTCAAGAAAGGAAAAAAAATTTCTTTGATTCTTTCGGCGAATTTTGTTTTGGTAAAACCGATTTTATGAAAGCTGGGTTTTATAATATCTGAAGTGACCATGACAGCAGCAGCCTTTATTTGATAGTATTCAGCCAGGGCAAACACGGATGATGTTTCCATATCGACCAATTCAATATTTTTTATTTGCTTATCTGTAAGCCATTCCTTTGTTTCCCTATAGGGAGCATCCGTGGAGACGATGGAAGCTGTTTTTAGAAAAGATTTGTTTGATTTGAGCTTTTCCCTGATTTCCTCGGATAAAACTTCAGAAGCAAAGAATTCATTTTTGAAAGGGATGTAATGTGATGAGGTTCCTTCTTCGGACAGAGCTTTTCTTACTATGAACGGATCAAAAAGATTTGTGTCCTTTGTGAGCCCCCCGCAGAATCCCAGGAGAAGGATTTCAGTTGCACCGGAACATATGAGAGGCTCTAGGACCAAAACCGAAGCAGGAGCTCCGACCCCGCCAAGAAGGACGGCTTTGTCCTTGAATCTGTAAAGATTTGAGAACAGAAATTTTTGTTTTTTTAGGGCATTTTTTTCTAAATGTGTTTTTATGATTCTGCTTGGAGTATCTGCAGGAATAAAGACAGCTCTGCGGCAGTTCAGATGTTTTATTTCAGGTGGTTTTACAATGGATGCTGTGTTTTTTTTCATTAAAATCTTCTCGGTCAACATAACAAAAAGAAGACGAATAGTAAAATGAAATGCAGGAGTGGCTTGTGCTTGGTGGAGGAAAGCATTAAAATTGCAGTATGAAAAAGATGAGGTTTACTCAGATAGACCCAAGCAAAATCGATACAGAGGACAAAAGATTCCAGATCTCACCTTGTTTTTCTATAGATTCTCTTATTCCCTCCATCCGAAAAACAGGGCTGTTGAATCCACCCGTCCTAACAAAAAGGGAAGGAAAATATGTTGTTGTTTCAGGCTGGAGAAGAATATTTGCATGCATACAGCAATCGATTCCTTCTATTCCTGTATTTGTTATGCAGGAGACAAAAGACCTGGAAGCATTCAATGTCCCCCTGTTTGAGAATTTAACCATAAGGGATTACACACAGATCGAAAAAGCCGCAGTAACAGGAAAGCTTCATGGTTTTGGCGAATCTCCGGAGAACATCATTAGAAAATATCTGCCTCTTTTAAAGGCTCCTCCCAGACGGGAGATTATGGATGTTTATATAAAGATCGATCGGCTGGGTGATAGCATAAAGGAAACAGCCCATAAAAAAAAGTGGCCGTTTGGCACCTTAGAGCTCATGACAGAATGGAACGAAAAAGAAAGGCAGGTCCTTTTTCCGTATGTTAAGGAGTTGAGCCTTAACAAGCAAAAAGAATTGATTGAAAGCCTTTTTGACATTTCTAGAAAAAGAGATGTTTCCGCTCAAAAAATATTAAGCTCCGGAGAATTTTTAAAGGTGCACAAAGATGTCAGTCTTTCTCCGGTACAAAAAGCTGAAAAAATTCACTCATTAGCAAGGACCGAGAGATATCCTTCTCTCAGTACGTGGAAAAATGCGTTTAAAAAGATAAGTCAGAACATGGACCTTCCCGAGGAAATAGCTGTGATTCCTTCTAAATTTTTCGAGGATGAGGTCATTTCCATACGGTTGGATGTAAAAAATAAAAAAGATTTGGAAAAGTACATAGATAAACTCAAGGAGTTGTCTTCAAAGAAAGAAATTTCTCTTCTTTTTGATCCATTCTCTCATGATTAAGCCGCACACTCAAATCAAAAGGATTTTCATTGAAAAGGGAAGCTTCAAATACCCTCTTGCCCGGAAGATGTTGAAAAATTTAGGCTCTGTTCCTGTGGAGGTGATCAGTGATGAGGAGGAAGTGATTGAAAAGTATAATCAGTTCAAAGATCCTGTAGGGGAAGGGAAAAGAGCCCTCTTGTTGAAGCCTTTAAAAGGTGATTTCATTAAACCCTGTCCATGCACTCCTCATTACCTGGGTTGTAATTATTACATAATAAATACGGACCTGAATTGTCCCATGGACTGTTCGTACTGTATCCTGCAGCATTATCTTGATAATCCTGTGATGGTATCACACGTCAATACAGATGACTTATGGGAACAACTGGATCGATTTATCTTCAAGCACAAAAGCCGGTTTATCCGCATTGGGACAGGGGAATTGGGTGATTCGCTGGCCCTGGATGGAATCACAGAACGTTCCAAAGAGTTCATCGCCTATTTCAGGGAAAAGACAAAGGTGAATTTCGAACTGAAAACAAAGACTCTAAATACAGACAACATCCTCTGTGAAGAACCGGCTGATAACATCATCATTGCCTGGTCACTGAACACAGAGATCATGGCTGAAAAAGAAGAAAAGGGGGCTCCTGCGGTTAAAGACAGGATCGAGGCTGCGTTTGAGGTACAGAGCAGGGGTTTCAGAGTTGCCTTTCACTTTGATCCGTTGATTTTGTATGAGGGATGGGCGCAGGATTACAGGAATGTCATAGACAGGCTGTTTTCAAGGATAGATCCGTCCGCGATAGCCTGGATAAGCATAGGATCGCTGCGGTTTCCAAAACCGCTTAAAACTCTGATCAGGAAAAGATTCCCTTTGACTAAGATAATCTATGAGGAGATGATAACAGGAAAGGACGGAAAGTTAAGATATTTCAAACCGCTGCGCGTAAAGTTGTATAGGGAAATAGTCAGAGCTGTCCGTTCTTACGGCGGAAAAAAGGTGCCGCTTTATTTCTGTATGGAAAGCAATGAAATATGGAGGGAAATACTCGATAAAGAACCAGGGAGTAAAGAGGAAGTCGAAGCCTTCCTTTCTTTACTCCCTAGATTTAAAGCAACTTAAACATCAGTATTTTAGAGCTATCTGATAGCTTCTGCTTTCTTGTCAGTGATAATACCGATATCTTCAACACCGGCATTTTTCATTGTTCCGATGATATCAACGATTTTTCCGAAATTGAGGTCCTGGTCTGCCTTTAAATAAAGTTTTTTATCAGCAGCCTGCATCATAGCGTCTTCCAACAGAATTTGGAGTGGGTTTCTTTCGTCAACTATTTGATCGTTAACGAATAATGAGCCGTCTTTCTTTATATAGAGAATGACTTCAGGATTATCAGGCATTTCTATGGTGTTTGAGGCGACAGGAAGTTTGAGATCAACGCCCTGTTGAACCAGGGGAGTTACGACCATGAAAATGATCAATAGAACAAGCAGCACGTCACAAAGAGGGACAACATTAGGTTCAGCATTGACATCTTCTTTCTTCTTTTTAAGAGCTTTAATGCCCATTTTATACCTCTTTCAAAAATTTATATTTTTTCAAAATGCCTATTTGTTACCCAGTTCTTTCCTTCTAGCAAAGAAATCAACGACCTCAGAGCCGGCATTAGCCATTTCAGCTCCGAAGACATCCACTTTCTCAGCCAAGAAATTGTAACACCAGAGAGCTACAACAGCCACCAGGATTCCAAAAGCTGTAGAAATAAGAGCTTCGGCGATTCCAGATATAACAGCTCCTAATCCACCGGAACCTGTGAGCGCGATGCCACGGAAAGCGTTGATGATACCCAAAATGGTACCGAACAGACCAATAAAGGGTGAAGATGTGGCTATCGTTGCCACAATGTTGAGACCTCTTTTCAGTTCTTGGGTGAACATAACAGAAGCTCTGTCAGTCCCTCTCTCAGCCGTTTCTACTTGCTGATCAAAACCGATACCAGCTTCTTCGCCTTCCAAAAATTCTTTGATTCCAGCTGCTGAAACTCTAGCAAGATGGCTTTTTTTGTTCTCTTTTTTGGTAGCAAGATTGAGGGCTTCCTTGTTTTTTCCTGCTCTGAGTAATTCTTCCAATTTGGGAGCGATAACCTTGGATCTCTTCTTAGCTTTTTTGAAGATGATTTGACGTTCGATGAAAAGGTAAATTGTCAAGATGGAAAGAAATATCAGAACAACAGCAACGAACCTAACCGGTACGCCCATTGAGTTCCATAATTCTACTAGATTAAATTGCATTTTAAGTGCCTCCTTTTAATTCATAAGCATTCATTTAGCTTCTTATTTTAATTCAAAGGTAACCGTAACCGTAAAAATAACAGGCCGCGGACGGCCGTTAATGACCATGGGTTCGTAAACCCACTGGCGCACTGCATCTTTGGCCGCCTGGTCCAGCAGAGGTACTGATTTGAGCACTCTGACATTTTGAACTCGGCCGTAGATATCTGTAGTGGCTTCGATGATAACAATCCCTTCCACTTTTGCCTGAATTGCTATTTCAGGATATTCAGGGGGGACCCTGCGTATAAGCTTTGGTTTTTTGATGGTACCTCCGACTCTGACAGGGGCTTCGACCTGTCCGACAACACCACCTAAAACGCCTCCGACAACGCCACCGAGCACGCCGCCCTCGACACCGCCTTCCACGCCGCCCTCGACACCGCCTTCGATACCGAAGTCGGAGAGTTCTTCTTCGGCGATTTCGTCAGGGATATCGACGGGAGCTACGAGTTGACCCGGCTGGATATTGGTTTGGGCTTTAACGGGTTTTATTTTGGTGGTGGATTTAGAGCTGCTGCGTTTTTTAGCAGGAGGAGGCGGAGGAGGCGGAGGAGGCGGAGGAGGGGCCAGGAACGCGCTGTAGACTTGGACTTCAGGAAGGTCTCCGGGATTAAGGAGAGGGAAGATGAGCATCATCAATATCAACAGAGCATGTGCGGCCACTGTCAATGAGAAGACCACGGTTTTAATGCCCGTGTTTTTTTCTTTTCTGAAAAAGGAGTCTTTATACATTTTTGCCTCCTTTAAGGGAGATTTGCTTTTTTTATCATTGATTTCAGAGCTTATATGAGAGAGCATTTTTTCCCAGTAAAGGCTGTTTGGTTTCTCCTCAGGGATTTGCCTGGATAATTTGTCTATACGCTGGAACATATTAAGGTCTCTTTGACATTCAGGGCAGGATTCAATGTGTTTTCTTACTTCTTCCATCTTTTTTTCAGGAAGCTCTCCGTCATGATAAGCGCTTAGCAGTTTTTTTATGGCATCGTGATTCATTTTGTCCCCCTTTTAAGAAATCCAGATAATGAGGATTTAAGTTTTTGACGCGCACGGTTAAGGCGGGACATAACCGTTCCAGGGGGAATATTCAGAGTATCTGAAATCTCTTTATAGCTCATGTCTTCATATACTTTGAGAATAAAAACGGATTTCATTTCGTCCGGAAGGTTGTGTATTGATTCACTGATTTTCGTGTTCAGCTCATCCATGTGAAGTGAGTTTAGGGGTTTTTCGTTTGCGTGTTTACCTGGATTCATGTTTTTTTCAGGGATGTGGCTGTCCAGAGGTAATTCCCTTTTCATTTTCTTCAGATAGTTCAAGGTTTTGTTTACGGCAATTTTCCTGATCCATGGAAAAAAATTCATTCCTTCTTTAAAACTTGATAAAGAAAAATAGGCATTAACAAATGTCTCTTGAGAAAGATCGTCTGCTGACTGATGGGTGCCTGTCATGACTCTGCATAGATAATAAATGCTCTTCTGGTACTTTCTGACCAGGGATTCAAATGCTTCCGTACTGCCTTTTTTTGCATTAGCGATCAACATTTGATCCTCATTTTCTCGTTTCTGCTTCATGCTCGCTCCCATATATTATACAAATGAAAAGTTTATATATTCCTTAAATATTGTGTTCCCGCTTATAATATCGTTTAATATGTTTTATAAGTCAAGACAAAGGAGAATGGGATGACATATCCGGTCAGAATCATAGAGGAAAAAATAGACAGATTTCAGAAAAAGAGATTGACCTACAGGCCGACACCAGTCTCGAAGCTCTCTGGGCTTTCAAAGCATTTGAACGGCCCTCATCTATGGACCAAAAGAGAAGACCTTACGGGACTTGCCTTGGGAGGCAACAAGTCCCGTAAGCTAGAGTATATCATTCAGGATGTGATAGAGAGAAGGGCGGATGCTATCATCACATGGGGAAGTATTCAGTCCAATTGGTGTCTTCAGACAGCGGCTGCTGCAAGAAAATACGGGATAAAGCCTGTTTTGCTCCTCTTTGAGACCTATGAAACCCAGAAAATAATGGACGGTAATCTTCTTTTGGATTTCATATTAGATGCTGATATTAGAATAAAGTCGGCTCAAAAAGGCAGAGTGGTGAAAGCAGACGATGTAGAAGAAATCATGGAAGAGGTTTTTCATGAGGCAGTGGAGAGGGGAGATAAAGCCTATATCATCCCTATCGGAGGCTCCATGCCAGGGGGTTCTATGAAACTTCCCCTGGGGGCTGTTGCTTATGTGGATGCTTATATAGAATTGAGAAAACAGATGAAGGCTTTTAAGGAAGACTTGGATTATATTATCCTGGCCTCTGGGTCAGGAGGAACTCAGGCAGGGTTGTTAGCCGGAGCGCAATTGTGTGGTGACAGCACCAGAATAATGGGCATCAGTGTATCGGAGGACAGGGGTAGCTTTAGTCAGGACATCAAGAAAGTATCTGACGATGTGGTTGATTGTTTAGGTCTAAAAACTGATTTTAGGGATGAGGATATCATTGTCTTTGATGATTACAGAGCCGGAGGCTATGGGGAACTGAACAAAGAGGTGGCTGAAGCCATAAGGCTTATGGCTGTTACAGAGGGGATTTTCATTGATCCCATATATACAGGAAAAGCTGTGGCTGCTCTTATTGATCTGATACACAAAGGCCGCTTTAAAAAAGAAGATAATGTCTTGTTCCTGCACACAGGGGGAGCTTCTGCCCTGTTCCCTCATAAGGAAGGAATAAAAAATTTTCTTTTGAAAGATGAAAAATCCGGAACAAGATAGATGTCGCTCTTGTTCCGTATTTTGTTATAAGTCTGTCCTGCTCACTCTCGTTACTTTGAGGTCTTTTTGAGATATTTCAGGAATTCAGCTTCAGTCGAGAGTATAAGCCAGGTCTTTTGATCCATGATTTTGCGGTAGGTTTCCAGAGTCTTCATGAACTGGTAAAATTCAGGATCCCGGTTGTAAGCCTGGGCATAGATCTTAGTTGCCTCTGCATCGGCTTTGCCCTTAATCTCCTGGGCTTCCCGGTAGGCTTCGGATTGTATCTTTTTCAGCTCTCTTTCTTTCTGTCCGCTGATTTCAGCAGCTCTTCCATCTCCTTCTGAACGGTATTTGGATGCGATGCGCTGTCTTTCAGCGATCATTCTGTCAAAGACTTTCTGCTGGACTTCATCCACATAATTGATCCTTTTAATCCGCACATCCCTCAGTTCAATGCCGACTTCTTTGGTTATTTCCGATGATTTTATTAATATCATTTCAGCGATCTTTTCTCTGCCGGTGTTGATTTTTCTTATCTCTTCTTTATCCAGAATGAATTCAAGTTCCTCCGTGATATCAAATTCTCTGTTTGTGGAACGAACCAGTTCGATCAAGTCATAACTGGCCACTATATTTCGGGTCTCTCCGTCAATGATGTCATCCAGCCGGGATTGGGCTCCTCGTTCATCCCGGACGCGCTGGAAAAAAGTCAACGGTTCTTCGATCCGCCATCTGGCATAAGTATCCACCCAGATATATTTTTTGTCTTTGGTAGGGATCTGATTGGCGGCTCCATCCCATTCAAGCCATCTTTTTTCAAAATAGTTCGCTTTATGAATAAAAGGCATTTTGATATGAAGGCCTGCTTTTGTGATGGCATCTCCCTTCGGCTGACCGAATTGGGTGATGATCACCTGGTTCATTTCAGAAACCACATAGAGAGCATCGAACAGTATGATGAGGACAAGAAAAGCGGCTACAGCTATTAAGGCATATTTTGTCTGATTCTTCATTTTTCTGTCTCCTTTTTTCCGAAATTGAGTAGAGGCAGTATGTTTTTCTGCGCCTCATCAAAAATTATCTTTGTGTCGATATTCGGCAGTATGGCCTCTATGGCTTCGAGATAAAGCCTTTTACGGGTCACCAGTGGGGCACGGGAGTATTCCCGGTAAACATCAATGAACCGCTGTGAGTCTCCCTGTGCATTGTTCACCCTTTCTGTGGCGTATCCTTCCGCAGCTCTGATGGTCTGTTCTGCTTGTCCTTCTGCTTTGGGAATGATCTGGTTGTATTCAGACCAGGCTTCGTTAATTTTTCTTTCTTTCTCCTGGAGGGCTTCATTGACTTCATTAAAAGATGGCTTCACAGGATCCGGGGGATTCACATCCTGGAAGATAAGCTGGCTGACTCTTATCCCGATTTCATAAAGGTCACACATTTCTTGAAGTTCTTGTTGAGCCTGGAGAGCGATCCGGGCCCTTCCAATCGTTATCACTTCGTCCACAGAATTGTCTCCCACTATTTTTCTGACTATAGCTTCGGTCATACACCGGAAAGTGTAGTCCACATCTCTTATTTTGAATAGATATTCATAGGGATTTTTAATTCTGTACTGGACGATCCATTCAGTAACCACCACATTCAAATCTCCGGTGAGCATGACAGATTCCTTTTCAGAGCTCTGAGTTGTTTGGTATTGTGTGCGTATTCCAGGTTCTGAGGTCCTGAATCCGAATTCCATTTTCAGCTGTCTTTGGACAGGGACTTTAATGATTTTTTCTATACCGGGCACCTTCACATGAAGTCCGGGCTCAGTGGTGCGCACAAATTTGCCCAAGCGGAGAACGATGCCGGCCTCTTCCGGCTGTATTTGATACATAGAGCTTGCTATGAGAATAATGATCACGACTAAAGCCACACCCATTTTTACATAACGAGGATTGATTTTTGGCAGTTTAAAATCCATGGTCGGAAATTCATTGGCCATTTATACCTCCTGCATTTTTTATTTGATAAGATGATATCATAGTTCAATGAGTTTATAAAGGAAGACGGCTCCATTGTGACTTTTATATGACTGCAGAGGAAAGAGTTCGGTCAAGTTTGTTCAGAGATGTGGTGAAGACCTTCATTTTATTTGGTTCTAAAACCTTTATGTTTTTTATTCCCGAACCGGTTAAGATAAGGACTATCCTGTCGCTGGGAGCCAGTTTTTTATCATTCTTTAATTTGAAAGCCCCTGCCAGGCTTGTTGCTGAAGCAGGCAAACAGAACAGGCCTTCATAGGAAGCCAAAAGCCTTTGTGCCGTTCTGATTTCGTCATCCGTGACATAAAGGACCTCTCCATTGAGCTCATAAATCATCTTTAAGACAATGTTTCCTCCGGGAGGGGCGGGATTATTGATAGATTGAGCCAGAGATTCCGCTTTTCTTATCCGCGAATATTTTAGATCCCCTTTAAGAAAAGCCCGGGCTATGGGAGAGGCTTTTTCAGGCTGGATTCCGATAAAAACCGGATAGGTATCGGTCAGGCCGCTTTGTTTTAATTCTTTAAATGCTTTCATAAGCCCTATGATATGGCCTCCGGAGCTCACCGGCACGAAAATATGAGTGGGAATTTTTCCTTTGAATTGTTCGAACATCTCAAAAGCAGTGACTTTATACCCCTCAATACGGAAAGGGTCCACAGAATTCATAAAGTAGATTTTCTTCTTTTTCCCTATTTCCAGGCTTTTATAAAAAAGCGTGCCGTAATCTCCTTTGACTTTGAACAGAATGGTTCCGTGTATGCCTGCTGAATAAAGTTTTTCATCCGATACATCTTCACTGACGAGGACCAGTGTCTTTAATCCGGCTCTTGCTCCGTATGCTCCGGTCGATACAGCCATATTTCCCGTGGATACAGTGCCTATTTGTTGTATTCCCATTGATACAGCCCTATGCACGGCTACAACCGTCCCCCTGTCTTTAAAACTGCCCGTTGGATTCAGCATTTCGTTTTTGGCGTATAGATACGGAAGGTTGAATTCATCCCTCAGCCTGTTTAATTTCAAAAGGGGAGTGCTTCCTTCTCCAAGAGAGAGCCCGGGAGAAAATTCATTTATAGGGAGAAAATCGATATATTTTTCCAGCGGATATTCTCTTGCGGAATGGATTTTACAGGTTGTTTCAGGGGAGGCCGCTAATAAAGGCTCTTTACACTTTGTGCAGAAAAGGCTGAAAGGATCCGGGGGATATGTTTTTTTACAAAAGATGCATTCAAAAGGTCTCATGACAGACTCTCCGGATAGTCCAAGGTTATAAATGACAGTTTAACGGAATATAATATAAAAATCGAGCTCTGGCGCCGGGAACGGGAAGAAGATGAGGGAAGCGGTCGTTTGTGTTTTCAGTTTATTATCAGTAGAATCTGGATAATGAGAAAAGATGATTTTTACTTTATGCACCAGGCTTTAAAAGAAGCTGAAAAAGCACTGCAAAAAAATGAGGTACCGGTAGGAGCGGTCATCGTATCAGGCGGAAATATCTTGAGCCGGGCATACAATCAGTGTGTTTCTCTCAATGATCCCACCGCTCACGCAGAGATCCTGGTCATAAGAGAAGCCTGTCAGGTTAAAGGAAATTGGAGACTGAATGACTGTGACCTTTATGTCACTTTGGAACCTTGTCCCATGTGTACGGGAGCTGTTGTTCTGTCCAGATTGAGGAGACTTGTATACGGAGCCGATGATCCCAAAGGAGGAGGGGTCCGCTCTGTCATGGAGTTTCCTTTTGAGATGACCAATCATATTCCCGAAATACGAAGGGGCCTTCTGTCAGAGGAATGCGGTCAAATATTGAAAGATTTTTTTTTATCAAAAAGATAAATCACCTGACTTATTCATAAAAAAATAGCGATGATCCGTTTTTGTTTTGCTTTCTAGGACATAAATGCTTTTCATAAAAATAACAACTGAGGAGTTTTTGTTTGTATTCAATTTCATTCTAATCGCCATTTTTTTACCTTATAGGCAAGCCGATCTTACAGCATCTGCTTCGTTACAGGGCACTCGCGGTGAAGGACCACAGCTTCGCACCCTGTGCCTCGCATCTGCAGCAACCTCGACATGTGAATAAGCCATGAAACTTACATAGTGTGCAAAAAAACCTTTTCAGTCATTCATGATATTTGTTATATTTAACACACGGTTTTTCATGAAGAAATCCGGTTCTGTGGAGAGGTGGCCGAGTGGTTGAAGGCGGCGGTCTCGAAAACCGCTATCCGGAGTATTTCGGATCGTGGGTTCGAATCCCACCCTCTCCGCCATTTGTAAATAAGTAATTAATGAGGCGGACTCACTTTACTCTTTTTCTCATTTTTGATAACGTACATATTCTGGTTTCGGATAGCAAATTCGGAGAGGTGTCCGAGTGGCTTAAGGAGCACGCTTGGAAAGCGTGTGTACGGTAACCCGTACCATGGGTTCGAATCCCATCCTCTCCGCCATTTGCCTTTAAGGATGTTTGGGATCTTGGCTGTACCGGAAGGATTAAATCATTGCAACGGGTGTTTTTTTCTGATAAGATTTTTCATCTTTTATTCGTTCATTGGAAATGTTTTTAGTTTTCTCTGGTTTATAAATTATTCTATGAAGGTGACCTCGTGGATGCAATAAACAATTTTCTTCTTACCTTAGACGGATATTTGGGGAATGGCACGTGGTTCCCACTGCTTTTACTGGGGACCGGTATTTTCTTTACTCTTTATCTTCGTTTCCCTCAGTTGAGATTCTTTCGTCATGCAATCAGAATCGTGACGGGAAAATATGAGAAAGACTCTTTTGAAGGGGATACGACACATTTCCAGTCCCTGGCAACAGCCCTGTCCGGAACGATTGGTACGGGCAATATCGGTGGAGTGGGATTGGCATTATACATTGGGGGTCCGGCCGCTCTTTTTTGGATGTGGGCGACAGCTTTTTTTGGAATGACGACAAAATTCGTGGAAGTGACTCTGTCGCATAAATACAGGGATGTGAACAAGGAGGGAAAAGAAGGGATGATTTCGGGCGGCCCCATGTATTATATGGATAAGAAACTCAATATGAAATGGCTTGCCGTTATTTTTGCCATAGCCACCGTTATTTGTACGTTCGGGACAGGAAACATGCCCCAGATAAACAATATAGCAGTATCCATAGAATCCACATTTCATATTAAACCCATTATCACCGGTAGCATTCTTTCGGTTTTTTTAGCTCTTATCATCATTGGTGGTATCAAAAGGATTGCAAAAGTAACTGAAAAAATAGTCCCATTTATGGCCGTTTTGTATGTCATTGGTGCCTTGAGTGTGATATTTTTCAATTATCAGTATATCATTCCTTCTTTTAAATCGATTTTTATGGATGTTTTTACAGGAACAGCCGCTTTAGGAGGATTTCTCGGAACGTCCATATCATTTGCTTTCAATAAAGGAGTTAACAGGGGGATCTATTCAAACGAAGCGGGTCAGGGGTCTGCAGCGATCGCTCACTCTGCTGCCAAAGCCGATGAGCCGGTTTCCGAAGGGATGGTGGCTATACTTGAGCCTTTTATTGATACGCTTTTAATCTGCACGCTCACGGGGCTTACCATAATGGCTTCAGGAGTATGGACCAAGAAGATACCCAATTCTTTTGAAAGAGCGGATATGGAGATCATACAAGGTGTTTATGAAAGAGATAACAGTGAAAACCTGGCTGCTTTGAGGGAATTCATGAAAAGCAGGAAAAGTGACGAGGTCATACCTTATTCAGGAAATATTGAGGTGGTTGATGGAAGGCTTGAGGCTCCCGATGATATTACCATCATACATGCAAGGTCTTTCGCAGAAGATGTGACGTATTTAAAAAGCGGAGATGGGATAACAGGAACCCTTAAAGTAGAAGATGGGAAGCTGGTGGATAGCTCAATAGAAGTAAAAGGAAAATCCCTTGTTCACAGTGCGGTCTTGACCGCCGAAGCGTTTAAATACGGGCTTTTCGGCGAATATGGACAGTTCATAGTATCCGTCGGGCTCTTGCTGTTTGCTTTTTCAACCGTGATATCATGGTCTTACTACGGAAGCCGGGCTGTTACCTATCTTGTAGGGGAAAAATTTATTATGCCTTATAGAATAATCTATATTGTTGCCTTTTTTGCAGCAGCTCTAATAGATACGACGATCATATGGTCTCTTGCAGCCGTCGCTATCGTGCTGATGGCTGCACCGAATTTGTTTGGCATACTGATGCTTCATAAAGATATGAAGCAGTCAGTGAGTGAGTACTGGGAAAAGTTCAAGAGAGAAAACCCTGAAGATGCGCAGCGCATCAGGGTCAGAGAAATCAGAAAAGGCTAGTATGGATAAAAATCTTTTTATTAAATAAAGGAAAAAACAATGAACACAAAATTTTATGTAGATATGGAAGATATCTATGGAGCCCATAATTACAATCCCCTTGATGTCGTATTGAACAAAGGGAAAGGTATTTGGGTCTGGGATATTGAAGATAACAAGTACCTTGATTTTCTCAGCGCCTACTCGGCAGTGAACCACGGACACTGTCATCCCCGCATGGTAAAAGCTCTCTGTGACCAGGCGAAAAATCTGACTTTAACATCAAGAGCCTTTAGGAATGATCAGTGGCCTCTACTCACTAAAGAATTGTGTGATTTGACCGGATATGAAATGGTTCTAGCTATGAATTCAGGTGCTGAAGCTGTAGAAACAGCGGTCAAAGCAGCCCGGATGTGGGGATATCAAAAAAAGGGGATCCCCGAGAACCAGGCTGAGGTCATCACCTGTGAAAATAACTTTCACGGAAGAACCGTTACCATTATAAGTTTCTCAACAGAAGAGCATTACAAAAAGGATTTCGGTCCTTTCACTCCCGGATTTATCCAGATCCCTTACGGAGACACGGATGAACTGGAAAAAGCCATAAATCCCAATACAGCTGCCTTTTTAGTGGAACCTGTTCAAGCTGAAGCTGGTATTATCCTTCCTCCTGAAGGATATATGAAAAAAGCAAAACAGATATGCGAAAAAAACAACGTATTGTTTATTGCAGATGAGATACAGACCGGCCTGGGAAGGACCGGCCGTTTGTTCGCCTGTGATCACGAGGGGGTTAAACCGGATATGACAGTGATAGGAAAATCACTTGGTGGCGGATGTTATGCTGTTTCCGCTGTTCTTTCCAGCAGGGAGATCCTTGGTGTGTTCACACCGGGTTCACACGGCTCCACATTCGGAGCGAATCCTTTGGCCTGTGCCGCGGCCCGGGAAGCCCTGCGTGTGATGGAGGAAGAACAGTTTTCTGAAAACGCAGAAGAGCAGGGGCAGTATTTTTTAAAGAAGCTGAAGACAATAAAGAACAAATACATAGAAGATGTCAGGGGAAAAGGTCTCCTTATAGGGATAGAATTGAAACCCGAGGCAGGTGGGGCCAGGCGTTTTTGTGAGGCACTGATGAAGGAGGGCCTGCTCTGCAAGGAAACGCACGAAGATATGATTCGTTTTGCACCGCCCTTGATCATTAGGAAGAAAGAGTTAGACTGGGCCTTTAAAAAAGTGAAAAAGGTCTTTAAGGAAATAGAATAGACTTATTTTCTTTTTTTGATAAATGTATATGCGATCAGTACCTGACCCAGAAGGATGACTATCCCCCCTAAAAGAGTGCGGTTTGATGGTGTTTCATTGAGAAAGAGAAACGCGAAGAGGATGCCGTAAACCGGCTCCAGCGTATGGATGAGACTTGCTGTTTGTGCTTTTATATTTTTCATTCCCTTTATAAAAAGAGTGTGCGAGAGAGCTGTACAGACCACTCCCAGTATGAGGAGCAGCAGTATGTTTTTTCCTGTCACTGAAAAGGAGAGGAAAAACAAAAAGGGAACTAAGAACAGAGTTGAAAAAAAATTCTGGTTAAAGGCAATGACAAGGCTTGAGTGTTTTTGAGCGAGTCTTCGGTTAATAATAGTCAGGAGAGAAAAAGTAAATCCTGAAAAAATCCCCCATAAAACACCCATATAGGTCGAGTTTTGGAGGTCGAATTTCGGAATAATCAGAAAAACTCCGAACAAACAAAAGAGAGATAAGAAAATGTTCAATTTCACGATCCGCTCTTTGGTCAGTATAGGTTCAAGAAAGGTTGTGAAAACAGGATAGGTTGAAAAGGAAAGCAACCCTATAGCTACGGTCGATATCTGGATAGACTTAAAAAAAGACACCCAGTGGACTGAAAGAATGAGTCCCAGAAGGACAAAATACACCATATCTTCTCTAGGGAACAGTGATTTTTTCCTGCCGGATATCCAGATCAGGATGGCCAGAGAGAGGGCTGCAAAAAAAACTCTTCCTAAAACGATGATAAAAGGAGAGATAGAAAGCCATTTTCCAAATAATCCGGCCGCTCCGAAAAGGAGCACGGCCACATGTATTTCAAAGAGGCCTGCCCTGTCATTCATAGTCTCATATAAGATACATGAAGAAGGGTTTTAGTGCAAAAATAGTTTTTGTTTTAAAAGTCATATATGTTAAAATACATTCTTATAAATAGAGGAGATTTCCGCGTCCTTTCCCGGATTCAACGGATTAAAAATGAGCTATTTAGTCTATGCAAGAAAATACAGGCCTGTCAGCTTTGACCAGGTTATCGGCCAGAAAGCGGTTGTTCAGACTTTAAAGAACGCTATAAAGAACAACCGCCTTGCCCATGGGTATATCTTCTCTGGCATGAGAGGAGTCGGCAAAACCACTGTAGCCCGTCTCCTGGCAAAATCACTCAACTGCGAACAAGGTCCTACTCCGGAACCATGCCTGAAATGTGAATCCTGTGTTGATATACAGGAAGGCCGTTCCGTTGATGTGCTGGAAATTGACGGAGCGTCCAACACCAGTGTTGATGATGTAAGGGAATTAAGGGAAGGCATTCAGTACAAACCTCTTCACTCCAGGTATAAAGTGATTATCATTGATGAGTTTCATATGCTTTCCAAGTCAGCGTTCAATGCTTTATTAAAGACGTTGGAAGAGCCCCCGCCTAATACTTTTTTCATTCTCGCCACTACCGAACTGCATAAGGTCCCTTCGACCATTGTTTCCAGATGCCAGACATTCGAATTCAGAAAAATATCTTTCAATGAGATTGTCGCTCATTTAAAGGAAATCATTCAAAAAGAAAATATATCCATTTCAAATTACGGTATCAGATTGATCGCAGAATCTGCAGAGGGAAGCTTAAGAGATGCTCAAAGCCTGCTTGATCAGGCTGTTGCTTTCTCAGGGGAAAAAGTAAGTGATGAAGATTTGAAAGAGATCCTTGGGACTATAAGCCGGGAGCTGCTTTTTGAGATTTCAGAAGCCATCCTCAGGAAAAAAGACGAACAGGCATTTGACTTGGTTGAAAAAATCGTCAATAAAGGATATGACCTGAGATTTTTTCACTCGGAATTGATCAAACACTTCAGGGATCTTCTTTTGGTGAACTCGCTGAAAGACACAGGAGATTTGCTGACTCTCGACGATTCGGAATTAAAAAAGATGAAAAAACAGATTGAAAACACCAGTTCAGATGAAATTTTGCACTGCCTCAATGCTCTTCAGAACGGAGAACAGGGGTTGAAGTATTCTTCGCATCCAAGGATATATTTTGAAGTATTGATCGTAAAAATATGTCAGTTTAAAAAAATAGTGCCTATCCAGGATATCATCGAAGAAGTGAAGGCACTTAAGGGAAAGACTGAATTCGATGTTCAAACATCCGAAAAAAAGGGCAACATGGAACCCAAAAAAAAAGAAAGTAAAGTCAAAAATGGGCACAGTACAAAATCGGTTCCGGTCGGGAAAAAACAGAATCCTTTAAAAAACAACAAGAAGAACAGTGTTTTAAAAGAGCCAAAAGTGGAGGAATTTCTCAGCACTTTTAAAGCCCGCATACTGTCTGTAAACAAGGAAGAAAAAAACCATTAAGCTTAAAAATAAATATATGAAGGAGAGGAAAAAATGAAAGGCGTCGGGAATTTGCAGAAAATGCTCAAACAGGCTCAAGAGATGCAGGAAAGGATTAAAAAAGAAATGGACGAGATGAGAGTGAAAGGATCCAGCGGAGGAGAAATGGTAGAGGTCACTCTGGACGGAAATAAAAACATCGTTTCTATAAAGATT
>Ga0207752_1000529_pt1 | contig 18079 bp, 14 predicted proteins | sample Pon2CUnioCityCA_6_FD_187272 | JGI IMG/M metagenome (GOLD analysis project Ga0207752, IMG submission 187272) | Marine sediment microbial community from Union City, CA, USA - Pond 2C Sediment 2 (SPAdes) | ecosystem: Environmental > Aquatic > Marine > Intertidal zone > Salt pond sediment ...
CCCCGATGAACGCCTTTCGCAGCGCGAGGTCCTTGCGGTCGATTGCGTCCTCGCCCAGCCTGGAATGAACGTGAAGCAGGTAGCTCGGCGTGATGTGCAGGACCGTCGACTGGAAGTCCTTCATGGTCTGGATCTGTCGCTTCGTGTTGCCGCCGCCGATGGGGATCACGGTCATGCCGACGCGCTCGGCCCCGTAGTGCAGGCCCAGCCCGCCCGTGAACAAGCCGTAGGTCATCATGTTCTGGAACACATCGCCCGGCCCGGCCCCGGTCCCGACGATGCTCCGCGCGAGAAGATCGGTCCAGTTGTCCAGATCGTCACGCGCGTAGTAGATGACCGTAGGGATGCCCGTCGTGCCGCTGGACGAATGAATCCGCAGCACATCACTCATCTCCACGGCCAGCAAACCCTTCGGGAAGCTCAGTCGCAGATCGTCTTTGTTTGTGAAGGGGATGCGTTTGAGATCCTGCAGGCTCTTGACGTCATCCGGCGAGCCGATTCCGGCCTGGCCGAGCCGTTTCCGGTAGAAAGGCGTCTTCAGCGCCCACGCAACGGTCTGCTTCAAACGTTCGAGCTGGAGCTGTTCGAGGCGACTTCGCTCGGCCGTCTCAATCACTCGGTTCCAAAAGGGAATATCCATCCATCATCTCTTAACTGGATCGGGGGCCCGCGGAGGCGCGTGGCACGAGGGTCGCATCGGGGTCGAAAGCGGGCTCAGAGCCCTTCGATCTCCTTCTCCGTCACGACCGGAACATTGTGCTTGGCGAGGATCTGCTGGGCGAAATCGGTATCTTCGAACCGCATGACCAGCAGGGCCTTGTCGCTGAACTTCTCGACGAACCCGTACATGTACTCGATGTTCACGTCGTTATCGGCAAACACCTTCAGCACGGAAGCCAGGCCGCCGGGCTGGTCCGGCACCTCAATGGCCACCACGTCGGTAAAGTTTGCGACGAACTGATTCTCTCGCAGCAGCTTGATGGCAGAGTCGGACTTGTCCACAACGATGCGCAGGACGCCGAAGCTCTCCGTCTCCGCGATGGTCAGCGCGCGGATGTTCACGCCGTTGCTGCCCAGAAGCGAGCAGACGTCAGAAAGCCGGCCTTTGCGGTTCTCCAGGAACACCGATATTTGCGTTATCTTCATCTCGGAACCCCTATAGCGTACGCTTGTCTACGATTCGCTTCGACTTTCCCATGCTCCGCTCGATGGTCTTGGGCTCCACGAGCGTGACCTTGACGCCGACGGAGAGGACGGCCTGGATTTCCTTGCGGATCTGGTCGCGGATCTCGTTGAGCCGTTTGATCTCATCGGAGAAGAACTTCTGGTCAACCTCGACGAGCACTTCCACCTGATCGAGCTTGTGGGCGGCACGATCCACGATGATCTGGTAGTGCGGCTGCGTGCCCTCGATCCCGACGAGCACGTGCTCGATCTGCGACGGGAAGACGTTGATGCCGCGGACGACGATCATGTCGTCGGTTCGGCCTCTGATCTTGCTGATCCGCGGGCTGGTCCGGCCGCAACGGCACTTCTCCCGCCGAATGCTGACGATGTCCCGCGTCCGGTAGCGGAGCAACGGAATCCCCTGCTTCGTCAGCGTCGTAATGACCAACTCGCCGTCGGCGCCCTCGGGCACCTCCTCGCCGGTCTGGGGGTCGATGATCTCGGGATAAAACACGTCGCTGAAGATGTGCAGGCCGTCCTTGTGATGGCATTCCTGGGCGACGCCCGGGCCGATGATCTCGGAGAGCCCGTAGACATCCGTCGCTAACATGTTCCAGATCGACTCGATCTCATCGCGCATCGAATCGCTCCAGGGCTCGGCCCCGAAGATCCCGATCTTCCAGTTCCCCTGCGTCGGGTCGAGGCCCATCTCCTTGGCCTCCTCGGCCATATAGAGAGCGTAGCTGGGCGTACAGGCAATGATCCTCGGCTTGAAATCCTGCATGATCTTGAGCTGGCGGGCCGTCTGTCCGGACGAGGTCGGGATGATGCGAAGCCCCATCTCGAGGGCCCCGTAATGGAATCCCAGACCGCCCGTGAACAGCCCATACCCATACGCGATCTGAATCGTGTCGCCCGGCACCGCGCCGGCACAGCACAGAACGCGGGCCATCACGTCGCTCCATAAGCCCAGGTCGTCTTTCGTGTAGCCGACGAGGGTCGGGTTGCCCGTCGTGCCGCTGGAAACGTGAATCTCGTTGATGCGGTCCTGCGGCGCCGCGAACAGGCCGTAGGGGTAGTTGTCCCGCATGTCCTCCTTCGTCGTGAAGGGCAGCCTCTTGATGTCGTCGATGGAACTGATGCTATCCGGCGCAACACCGGCCGCGTCGAGCTTGCCCTTGTAGACGGCACAGTTCTCATAGATGTACGGAATGAGCTTCTTGAGATAGTCGCCCTGCAGCGCCTTGAGCGCCGCCGGCTCCAGCGTCTCGATATCTTCTTTCCAGATCATGATTGACCGATCTCCCTTCCATCCAGAAAGACCTTCCTGTTCTGTTCGATCCCCTTGCCTTTGAAGACCACCTCGAGCGCTTTCATCCAGTGCTCTTCCTTGATCGGCAGCCTGGCCGACAGCACACCGATGAGACACGTATTGAGATACCGGGGGTTCTCGACCGCCTCGACGGCCTTGTCGAGATGTACCGTCAGATCCACGCCGCCCTTCCGGAGAAAGGCCTTCAATCGTGGATGCTCCTCGTGGTGGAAGCAAACGAGAAAGTCGGCGGCCCCCGCCGCCACCAGCGGGGAATAGACCTTGCGGCCGAATCGCAGGTGGGATTCCACGGACCCGCCGCGCTGGGCCATGCCATGAACCTCGGATTTCTTCACGTGATAGCCGGCAAACATGGCGGCCCAGCCGCAAACCTCCGAGGCCTTCAATACGCCCTGCCCTCCGGTCCCGCCGAAAGTGATGTTGTACGTTCTATTCTCCATAGGATTGAGCCGCCTACCTCTTCAACAACCTGCACGGATGCCTTGAGATGATGACCGAGAGGGCATCCTCGCTCATTCGTTTCTCCAGAATCGCCCGGAATTCCTGGACGTTCATCGGGTCCACGACGTCGACGTTGTCCGCACCGCACGCCCGACAGAGGTCCTCCAGCACGAGCTTCTTCGTCGGCTCGTTGCGAATCGTCAGGCCGGTGGCGGGATGCTGCTGTCCGCCCGTCATGGCCGTCGTGGAGTTGTCCAGGATCATGATCACGCCTTTGACCTTGTTGTAGGCAGCGTTGATGAGCCCGGTGACGCCCGAATGGACGAACGTCGAATCCCCGACGACCCCGACGATCGGCTTGTCCGGCGCGCCCTTGCGCCAGCCCTCATGGAACGTGACGCCCGCCCCCATGCAAAGGCACGAGTGCAGGGCCGAGGTCGGCGGCAGACAGGCCAACGTATAACAGCCGATATCGCCCGCCACGTAGGCGTCCATCTTCTTCAGTGCGGCGAAGCTGCCCCAGTGGGGACAGCCGGGGCACAGACGAGGCTTGCGTTTAGCGGACTTCTTCTCCTTCTTCGGCCGGCCCGCCACAACATCGGGGATGAGTTCCGGCGTCAGCTCTCCAATCCGGTACGTGGGATCCTTCGCTGTGATCTTGATGCCGAGCGTTTTGATGTGCTCTTCGAGGAAGGGATCCAGCTCCTCCATCACGAAGACCTTCCGCACGCTCTTGGCAAAAGCCCTGATCTTGTCGTCGCAGAAGGGGTAGCTCATGCCGAGCTTCAGGTATGACGCGTCCGGGTACGTTTCCTTTAGATACTGATAGCTCACGCTGGAGGTGATGAATCCAAGCTTGCGATTACCCGGCTCCATTCGGTTCAGACGCGTGCGTTCGGCCAGCGACTTGAGCTTACCCAGCCGTTTCTCGACGAGGATGTGCCGCCGGTAGGCGTTGCCCGGCACCATGACGTACTTGGCGATGTTCCTCTCGAAGCTTGGCGCGTCGGGAACTTGCCGGTCCTTGAGGACGACATCCTCTTTCGTGTGGGAGATGCGGGTGGTCATCCGTAGCAGGACCGGCGTGTCGTACCGTTCACTGATCCGGAACGCCTCTTTGACGTACTCCTTCGCCTCGGCCGGACTGGCGGGCTCCAGCATCGGCATCTTGGAGTACAGGGCGACCCAGCGCGTATCCTGCTCGTTCTGCGAGGAATGCATCCCCGGATCGTCGCACACTACGATGACGAAGCCCGCCAGCACCCCGGTGTAGGAGGCCGTCATCAGCGGGTCCATCGCTACGTTCAGCCCCACATGCTTGCAGGCGAAGAGGCTGCGCTTACCCGCGACGGCGGCCCCCAGGGCCACCTCGAATGCCACTTTCTCGTTGACCGACCACTGCGCATCGATGTCCGGGAACTTCGCCAGGGCCTCCAGGATCTCCGTGGAGGGCGTCCCCGGGTAGGCACAGGCCACACCCAAGCCCGCCTCCCAGGCCCCGTACGCCAACGCTTCATTTCCAGAGAGCAACGCCTTTTTCGAAATATCTATCTTGGCCATAGGGCCTTATTATATGCGCGCCGTCTCTCGTTTCAATAGCCGGCCGTCCTTAAATATCACCCTTTTTTTATCACTTCACGTCGGGACGGTCATCCTCATCAGAACGTCAATTCCAAATTGAACCGCAGGAAGTATGCGCTGTCGTTGTTCTGCTTCGGATAGTAATCGCCTGGGCAGAAGTATTCCGCCAGCAGGTGTCCGCTCAACTGGCTGTTGAATTTGTACTTCGCCCACATCGTAACCAGATTCCCTCGAAACTTCTCGTCGTTGGAAACCTGGAGCACTCCCGGAATAACCGAACCCGAGTTCTCATCCGCCCAGAGGGCATGGTAGTCCAGGCTGATCTGCCACTGCTTGTTGACGTTGAATTTGTGACCGAAGTTTGCCCGGTGCAGGTTCGTGCTCTCGGCGATCGAGGTCTCAAAGGTGTAGCTATAGATGAACAACTCGCTCCATCGCGGCCACTCCGCCCACAGCAAATCAAACTGCTCGTTGTCGCTCGTACTCGGATCGTCGCCCGAAGCATACTCATATCCAACGTGGACACTGCTGTTGGCGGAATCCTTGAATAGGTATTCAAGGTTCGTCAAGACGCCGAACGCCCAGATATCCTGCTCCGTCCCCACCATGCCGGGCATATTGGACGTCTTGTTACCCGTCTGCATGGCCCCTTCCGCACGGTACTTCCAGTGCTCGCCCTCCGTCCCGGCTATCGCCGCACCGAATGTGTAGATCTCCGCCTTCTGGCTCCACAGCCCGGGCAAGGCAGGATCTTCGGTGAACGTGACGTCGACCGGGTTATCATTCTTGTACATGAAGAACCCTTCGAGCTGGGTATTCTCGAACGACTTATTCGTCAGATAGAGAATGGCGCCGCGTTCATCCGCCTTGGCCAGCGCCCGGTCCTCGTCGGATATGGGCTCCAGCCAGCGATCCGATTCCGACGCTTGATCGATGTAAATAAGATCGACCTTCGTGTCCTTCTCATCCAGCATATACGTGAACCGGGCGGCATCCATGAAGATCGTCCGCGAGCCATCCAGCGGCGTCCCATCAAGGACCAGCCAGCCCACGCCGAGAATCACGTCCTGACGACCGACTGTCGCCGTTAAAGGCATGCCCCCCACATTCTCCACGCGAATGTTGAGCCAATCGAACAACGCTTCGTCGAAATCGACGTCCTGCGGCTTCCGTGGCGGCTCATCCCACGTCCGGAACTCCCAGGTCAAACGCGTATTGAAGCTCACATCGTCGCCCAGCATCCACTTCGTCCACCACCTCGTGCGGTACCGCTGATACTCATATTCGTGATTAACCTGAAAAGGAACCTCCGACTTATCATCGCCCAAGGTGTCGATATTGTCTCCCCAGACCGACCGGAATCGATGATCGAGCCCCATGCTCAGCCAGTCCGTCGGATTATGGAACCCCGACTTCGGCCAGAATCGATCCTTCTCCCCGGGGGCCCCGGCACCCGCCACGGCCACGGTGCCACCCATTGCCATCAACAGTACGACAGCGAATCCGATTGTCCACTTTCCTTCCTTCATTTGCGTCTCCTTTTTCTCAGCGGAGTATCTGATGTGAACAGCTCAATCGAAACAGTTATGAGACTTTTTGCTGTGACCCACTTCAGCCGGTGCATAGAACGTCACCAGGCCGACTTCGCCTCCACACCCCCAGCGCCCGCGTAATCCCCCCATGACCAGGATTCCGCACATACTACATACTCCCACTACCTTATCACTCGCCCCACCCGGGGGCCCGTGCGCAGTTGCACCCCTTCAGTGCAACCGGCCTCCAACACTCTTTAATCGGATAATCATGCCCAACATCAGTACAAAAAGAAAGTATCTTTTCGGACAATCCTATAAAATTTGCCTGATCCCCCGCCGTCCACATCGCACCGGGGGCCATCTGTGACCCTCTTGCGTCCTTGGCTGCGCCACTACCGTCGCACCGCTAAGTCCTTGTGTAAAAAAATCTTAATACCGCACACTGGCCCCGCGAGCCTCCCTACTCCAACCCCAAGAGCCGCCGCGCATTACCACCCAGGATCCGCCTCAACTTTTCCTCCGGAAGACCCACTTCTTCCAACAAACACAGCGTCTTCGCTTGGTCTGTCCAGGGAGAATCCGTCCCGAAGAGCACGTAGTCGCCCGGGTGCCCCATGATCATCTCCCGCGCCTGCTCCGGGCCAAGCTCCTCCATCGCGAACGAGATCTCCATGTAGATCGCACGTCCGAGAAGATATCGTCGCACCTCCTCCCACTGCCGCCACGCGCCCAGATGGGTGGTCACAAACTTAAGGTCCGGAAACAATTCGGTGATGCGCAATAGCTTCTCCGGGTCGGCTCTCCGAATCCTCGGAAAGGCGATATCGTACCCCGTGTGCATCACCAGAAGCAGGTTCTGCCGCATCGTTTCCTCATAGAAGCGAAGCATCCGATCCTCATCGGCGAAGAAATCCTGATAGAACGGATGCAGCTTAATTCCCTGAAAGCCCTCGGCCCTGATCTGCCGGATATGGCCGATGCAGTCGGGGTCCCCCGGATGGACCGACGGGAACAGAACGAGGCGCTCCGAGCGAATCTCTGCACACCAACGAAGGATCGGCTCGAACTGCTCCGGCCGGGTCGCGATGCAGCAGATGACGCTTTTCTCGATGCCCGCCTCATCCATCGACCGCAGCAGGTCGCCCACGGTCCCATCCAGATAAGCTCTCACGTCCGGCGCCTCTTCCAGGAGAGCCTTCATGGCGCGCGGCGCCAGTGCATCGGGAAAGGCGTGAGCGTGGAAGTCGATGATTCGTCGGTTCATACGGTCGTCACCAGATATCGATCAGGTTGCCTGCAAGCTCGGCAGCATGATACCGGTCACTCCGTCCGGCATCAACCGAGAAATGCATGACCGCCAACGCACACTTCGTTGATAACACGGGGCAGTTCGAGTAACATCCGAGTGGTTGTATTCAGCTTCTGTACACCACGGATAGCATTTGGAGGTTTGCGATGCAGGCAATTTGGGACTTTTTCAAGAACGACCGGTTTGCAAAGCACAGCGGAATCGAGCTGCTGGAGATCGCCGAAGGCCGGGCGAAGACAAGAATGGTCGTGACGGACGCGCACCTGAACGGCGTGAACGTCGTCCATGGCGGGGCCATTTTCACCCTGGCCGATCTCGCGTTCGCCGCGGCCTCCAACTCGCACGGCACCGTGGCCGTCGCGATCAACGCCAGCATCTGGTTCGTCAAGGCCGGACGGGAAGGAACATTGTTCGCCGAGGCGAAAGAGGTCTCGCGCAACCCCAAGCTGGCCACTTATGCGATCGAGGTCACCGACGAGGCCGGCGAGATCGTCGCCATCTTCGAAGGAATGGTCTATCGAAAGAAGGATCAAATCGGGGCGCCTGCCCGAAACTGAGACATTCGCCGCGCACCAGTAGCCACACGCACCGAGGACCGGCGGAGGAACATCACGAGAACTCCGCCCCGTCACCGTCAGCTTCGTACTTCCCGGATGAACCGCTCGACGCCCCACAGACGAATACAGCAGGCCCTCATGGCATGGTTCGCCGCCAATGCACGAGACCTGCCCTGGCGCAGAACGACAGACCCCTACGCGATCTGCATATCTGAAATCATGCTCCAGCAGACGCGCGTTCAGACCGCCATCGGCTACTACGAGCGGTTCCTGAAGCGATTCCCCACGGTCGAGAAGCTGGCCCGCGCGCGGCTCGACACTGTACTCAAGCATTGGGAAGGTCTCGGATATTATTCCCGCGCTCGAAACCTTCATCGAGCAGCGAAAGACATCGTCGCGAGATTCAATGGGCGGGTTCCGCAGACGACGCCCGAGCTGTTGTCGCTGCCCGGCATCGGCGCCTACACCGCCGGCGCGATCGCCAGCATCGCCTTCGACCAGCGCGAGCCGATCGTGGACGGCAACATCGAACGTGTGTTGTGTCGAGTCTTTCGCATCCGCGAGAACCCGAAGGACACCGCCGTCCGCAAGAGAATCTGGTCCATCGCCGAAGACTTGCTGCCCCGGCGAAGAGTTGGTCATTTCAACCAGGCGCTGATGGAGCTGGGCTCAGAGATCTGCACGCCTCGAAATCCCCGATGCGAGGACTGCCCGCTCCGGCGAGTCTGCGGGGCGAGACTGCACGGCGAGCAGAATTCGCTGCCCGTGCGGAGCGCGAAGAAACCGCTGCCCAGACACAGCGTTGTGGTCGGGATTATCTATAAAGAGGACCGCATTCTGATCGACAAACGAAAGCCCCAAGGACTGCTGGGCGGCCTCTGGGAATTCCCCGGCGGCAAAGTCCGGACCGGTGAGTCGCTCGAAGCCGCGCTGCGACGCGAGGTTCGCGAGGAACTTGCCATCAGAATCCGCGTCAGGCGACCGCTCACCATCGTGGACCACACATATTCACATTTCCACGTCCGGATTCACGCCTTCGAGTGCACGCATGTCTCGGGCCGGCCGCAGTGCATCACCTGCGACGATGTCAAATGGGTCCGCCTCCGGGACCTGGGTCGCTACGCCTTCCCCGCCGCGAACAACAAGATCATCCGAACTCTGCGGTCGCCCGACAAAGGCACGACACGAGACAAATGAGACACGGCGACTTGCCTTCTCTGCTCGAATCCTCTACCATTCGGTGCGTCGATACCCACAAGGAGAATAGAAGATGAAAACGCTTGTCTTCCGATGGACCGCTGTTGTGATCCTGATCTCCGCGACTTTGCTCGGATGCTCAACACCCGACGATCGCGTAACTGCCTCTGCTCCGACGGATGCGCCGCTCGTGCAAAGCCCGACGGCCGGTCTACCCAACGTGCTGATCATCGGGGATTCCATCTCTATCGGCTATTTCGAACCGACGAAGCAGCTTCTCGAAGGCAAGGCGGAGGTCTACCACAACGAAGGCAACGCTCAGCACACGGCCCATGGCCTCGCCAAGCTCGACGAGTGGCTCGGCGACACAAAGTGGGACGTGATCCACTTCAACCACGGATTGCACGATTTGAAGTACATCGATGACACGGGCCGGATGGTCGCGCCGGCGGAGGGGCGGCAGCAGATCCACGTCGAGGATTATGCACGCAACCTACAGGAGCTTGTCAAGCGGCTCCGAAAGACGGAAGCGACGCTGATCTTCGCGACGACTACGCCCGTGCCTGAGGGGTCTATGGGCCGTATCAAGGGCGACGCCGAACGGTACAATCAGGTGGCGGTGCGGATCATGAAGAAACACGGCGTGTGCATTAACGATCTCTATGCATATGCCCTTGCTCGTCTCGATTCCATCCAGCGTCCACGCAACGTTCATTTCACGCCGGCCGGCTCGCGTCTACTCGCCGAACAGGTGACCCAAACCATCCTTGCCGCGCTCGAACAGGACTGATGCGACCAGCCGATGTCACGGCGATAGCCACCAGTACAGATGGGCCCGGACAAAGTCGTGATCGCTCAAATGGGGATAGGTATCTATCGTGCCGTCAATGTCGTCCATGCGCCCCGATCACGTGACTGCCTCAAGATCATCCAGATCCTCCGATCACAGGGGGGGGCACGCCTCGCGACGCACGGGACGGCGCGTGCCCCGGACAAGTAACCAACAGCGTATTCATGATCATCCCGAGCGAAGCAAGGATCGCGCTCTCATCTTGCCGAAGAAGCCTGGGGCGCGCCTGAACGATACTTGTCAACCGCCGACCAACAGTCACCGGCCACTTCACTCGTTCTTGTACCACGCAACCTTGTCGTCCGACAAGGAAGCAGACAGCACGTCCAGGTCGCCATCGCCATCCAGGTCCGCTGCGTGGACGGAGCTTGGCAAGGCGGGCGCTGCGGTGATGACCTGCTGGTTGCTGAAACCGCCCGATCCATCGTTCGCGTACCAGGCAATTGTGCTGCGAGCAACAAGAACCGACAGCACGTCCAGGTCACCGTCCCCATCCAGGTCCGCCGCGCAGACGGCCGATGCCATACCAGCCTTTGTGGTGATGATGTGCTGGCTGCCGAAAGCACCCGATCCATCGTTCGCATACCAGGCAATTCTGTCGTCCAGCATAGAGGCGGACAGCACGTCCAGGTCGCCGTCCCCATCCAGGTCCGCCGCGCAGACGGTGGTTGCCCCATCCGCCGCTGTGGTGATGAGCTGCTGGGCGCCGAAACGGCCCGATCCATCGTTCGCATACCAGGCAATCTTGTCGTCATCAGAGGAAGCGGACAGCACGTCCAGGTCACCGTCACCATCCAGGTCCGCTGCGTAGACGGCCAATGGCCCAAGAGCCGCTGTCGTAATCACCTGCTGGGCACCGAAACGACCCGATCCACCGTTCGCATGCCAGGCAATTTTGTGGTTCCCAGCAGAAGCAAACAGCACGTCCAAGCCACCGTCCCCATCCAGGTCCGCCGCGCAGACAGACAATGGCCCGTCAGTTGCTGTGGTGATTACCCGCTGGCTGCCGAAACGGCTCGATCCGTCGTTCCCATACCAGGCGATTTTGTGGTCATCAGCAGAAGCGGACAGCACGTCCAAGTCACCGTCACCATCCAGGTCCGCCGCACAGACGGCGGTTGCCCCATCCGCCGCAGTCGTAATCACCTGCTGGGCCCCGAAACGGCCCGATCCATCGTTCGCATACCACGCAATCTTGTCGTCCAGCATAGAGGCCGACAGCACGTCCAGGTCACCGTCCCCATCCAGGTCCGCCGCACAGACGGCGGTTGCCCCATCGGCTGCTGTCGTGATCACCTGCTGGGCGCCGAAACGGCCCGATTCGTCGTTCTCGTACCAGGCTATCCTGTCGTCCCAGGAAGAAGCGGACAGCACATCCAGGTCACCATCGCCATCCAGGTCCGCTGCGGAGACGGCCAACAGCCCAAGAGCCGCTATGGCGATCACCTGCTCGGCGCCGAAACGGCCCGATCCATCGTTCGCGTACCAGGCAATTTTGGGGCGATCAGCAGAAGCGGACAGCACGTCCAGGTCACCGTCACCATCCAGGTCCGCCGCGTAGACGGCCGACGGCCGGCCGGCCTTTGTGGTGATCGCCTGCCGGCTGCCGAAACGGCCCGATCCGTCGTTGCCATACCAGGCGATTTTGTCGTCCAGCACGGAGGCGGACAGCACGTCCAGGTCACCGTCACCATCCAGGTCCGCCGCGTAGACAGACCATACGCCATCGGCCTCTGTCGTGATCACCTGCTGGCGGCCGAAATGGCCCGATCCATCGTTCGCATACCAAGCTATCTTGTCGTCCGAGTAAGAAGCGGACAGCACGTCCAGGTCACCGTCCCCATCCAGGTCCGCCGCGTAGACCGAGCTTGGACTTTTGATTTCGGTCTGTACGATGACATGATACTCCCCCCGAAAACCAGCGTACGTGGCCGTAGATAAGACCAATATAGACAGTACCAGAAGAGATCGACCTTTCCTGATGGATGATCCGCTCATTGACGTACCCTGCCTTTCGATCTTATGTCGCGGCGATTGCCCGCGCCTCACTTGACTCACCCGCAAAATGAAGACCTTACCTTCCATTATTGTGAGCATATCAGCCAACGGCCGAAGAAGAAAGCCTCTTCTCTTCCGGTTCTCGCGCGGTTCTGGGCAGTGAAAGACCCAGCGGCTGGTCGCTGTTGTGGGCTGTGACCGTCTTCTTCCTTTCGTGAAGAGTACAGCAGGACCATCCGCCACTTCGACTCAGCGAGCTGCAGCACATCAACAGTGATTGCCTGAAGGCATTACGCCGAGAGCCACCGGGCTAAATTAGCCTCGACGAAGTCATTATCGGTCAGATGCGGATACCGGCGCATGACGGTGTCGATCTGCTCCACCTGGCCCGGGGACAAACGCTCGGTGGGGTCCAGTGCGCCAATGTGACTCATCAGGCCCTGCTGCTTGAGAACGTAGGAGACGCCGGGGATGCAACCGATGAAACTGTTGTCGGCGTCGAAGATCGCTTTGTTAGCCAACGTCAGTTGGCTCGCCAAGGCGAGCATTTCCTGTGGGACAGGCCCTTTCGTTCGACGAATCTCCCGGATGGTGTCGAGGTGCTCGACGGCGCGTCTCGTCCAGCAGGCCCACTGGCCCAACAATCCGCCGACAAGCCGTAGCGTCACCTCGCCCCGCTCGGTCCGGAACACATACGGCGTCACGAGGTCCACGATGATATGGTCGTCATTGCCCGTATACAGAGCGATTTCACCCTCGCGCCCCGAGTGGGCGACGGCCTCCAGCACATCAAGCGTCTGATACCGGTTGAACGGAGCGATCTTAATCGCCCGTACGTTCGGGATCTCCAGCAGGCGCGACCAGAATTCCTTCGGCAGGACCATCCGGCTCAACGCCGGCTGCAGGTAGAAACCCATGACCGGCATGACATCCGCAACGCGGCGGGTGTGGTCGATCAAATCGTCAATCGACCGTCCCTGCAGGGCCGTCAGAGACAGCAGGCCAAGATGGTATCCAAGTTCCGCCGCCAATTCCGCCTCGCGGACGGCCTGCGCTGTCTCACCCACCAGGCCGGCAATCATGATCGGCCGCCCAACGCCGCCTGATTCGACCCGTTCTCGGGCCGCCTCCATCGCCAGTTCCAGCACGGGCTTGTACAGCCCGACCTTCTCGTCATGGATGGCGAACTGGGTCGTGTGTACGCCCACCGCCAGTCCGCCCGCGCCGGCCGCCAGATAGTAACGGGTCAGAGCCCTCTGGCAGCGCTCGTCCAGCTTGTTCTCCGGCGTCAGGGCAAGCGGATGCGCAGGAATGACGCAGCCCTCCTGCAGCCTCCCAAAGACGCTCGATTCGCTCATCCAGGTCCCTTTCAAGACCATCCGTCGCAGACAATGTGGCGAGGGCAAGATGCCCTCGCCGCTGAAAGCCTTTCAGAACCGGCCGTCACGAGCCGCATACTTCGTCGGCTTGCCCAGAGTCGCCTTGCCCGCGGCCACCCACCGGGCAATGACCCGGATCATCTCGTCAAGACTCATCGCGGGATGCCCAAAACGCTCGAAGCATGCCGACGCATTGGAGAGCAGTGCCGTCGTCGCTTCGCTCGAGACAAAGCGAGGTTCCCTCCCGAGCAACCCGCCGATCCGACCTGCAAGATCACGAACGAAGACGGTCTCGGGCCCCGTGACATTGAGAATCGCCGGCGGGCTCTCGACCAGGCCCAACGCCCGGAGGATGTAGTTGTTGGCGTCACCCTGCCAGATCAGGTTCACCGCGCCCATCGTCACGTCGATCGGCTCATCGTGCAAGATCTTGACCGTCAGATCGACGATGATGCCATACCGGGGCTCGTTTGCGTAGTTGAGCCGAATCAAGGTCATCGGCGTGCCGAACCGCAAGGAGAAGTACTCGAACATCCTCTCCCGACCAAGGCAGGATTGCGCATATTCGCCGACCGGCCCGAGGACGTCGCCTTCCTTCGATCCCCCGCCGTGCGGATCGACGAACGGATAGACATTGCCCGTGGACAGCGCCACGATCTGGGATTGGCAGTACCGTCGGGCGACGAGCATCGGCACGTACGTATTCATCGCCCACGTCAGAGGCTGATCGGCCGTCGCCCCGAACTTCATGCCGACGAGATAATACACATTGGGACAATCCGGCAGCGAATCGTATACGGACTCATCGAGAAGGTCCGCCTCGACGATCTCGATGCCTCGCATCCGGATTCGCTCCCTGACCTGCCGGTTGCTGAAGCGGGAGACCGCATACACCTTTCGGTCCGGCCCGGCCCTCTTGAGCATCATGGCCAGCGTCGGTCCCATCTTGCCGCCTGCCCCCAGAATCACCACGTCGCCGGGGATCTTCGCGAGCATCTCGCGCGTCCCCGCACACGGCTCACTCAGCCGATCCTCCAGCGCCTGCTCATCCATAGTCAGCCAATCTGCCATGGTCGTCCGTTTACTCACAATCCACGCTCTTGTCAAGCCGCCATACGAGATTACGGCACACGACAAGATCGAGACAAAGACCTCGCACATCATTGCGAGCCGCCGCGATATTCACGCACGCACCAAGATTGACAAACGCGGGCACGACCTCGATAATCCTGTCGGGTCTGCAGCCGACCGAGTCGGCAGAGAACCTAATCAGGAGGTCCGCCATGATATACAGGGTCACTATCTCGGCGTTCACGATTGCCGCTCTCTACACGGGCGGCGCGGCGCGCGACTTCTCGCCCCAGCAGCAGGAAGAGCAAGTACCGAAGGCGATGCACTCGACCATGAAAGAGTTGCCGCGGATTATCGTGGGCCGGCAGGACGCGGACCTGATCGGGCAGGACAACCGAGCGCTCCAGGCCGCTGTGGACTACATCGCGGCGCTGGGCGGCGGGCTGGTCGAGATCGGCGCAGGCGACTACACGATGCACGACTCGCTGCACCTGCGCTCGCACGTGACCGTTCGCGGCGTCAAAGGCAAGACCATCCTTCGCAAGGCGGACGGCGTTGTCTCGACCCTTGCTCTCGACGGCGACTTCGGAGAAGAGCAGATCACGGTGCAGGACCCGGCCGGCTTCGCCGTCGGCCGGGGCGTCGCGATCTGGGACGACAACGCCGGCGGCTTTCATACCACGGTCGCCCGGATTACCGGACAGCGAGAGAACACCTTCTCGATCGACAAGCCGCTCATGGCCGACTGCATGGTCCAGAACAATGCGAAGGCCGCGACGGTCTTCCCCGTCGTCAGTGCGTACGACACCGAGGGCGTCCGCATCGAAGACCTCATCATCGACGGCAACAAGCAGGCGAACGTCCCTCTCAACGGCTGCCGGGGCGCCGGCATCTTCCTCTATCGAGGATTCGGCACGGTCATCACCGGCTGCACCGTGCGAAACTACAACGGCGACGGCATCAGCTTCCAGCAGTCGAACGACGTCACCGTCGTCGATTGTATCAGCGAGGACAATGCCTCGCTCGGGATCCACCCCGGCAGCGGCTCGCAACGGCCGACGGTGCACGGCTGCATCGCCCGCCGGAATGGGACCGATGGCTTGTTCCTCTGCTGGCGCGTGCGCCACGGCCTATTCGAGCGGAACACGCTCGAGCAGAACGGACGATTCGGCATTTCCATCGGCCACAAGGACTCGGATAATCTCTTCCGCCACAACATCTCGCGCTGGAACAAAGAGCACGGCCTGTTCTTCCGCAACGAGTCGCTCGGCATGGCCCCCCACCGCAATCGATTCGAGGACAACACCATCGAAGAAAACGGCGGGGCCGAAATCCGCATCCGCGGCGAGGTCAACGACCTGGCCTTCGTCCGCAACACCATCCGCGACACGCGAAGCGATAGCGGAGAGGAATTGACCGTGGGATTTCTGATCGAGCAGCGTGTCGGCGAACTGGCGCTGCAGGACAACGTCATCCAGACGCAGGTTCAGGTCGAAGACAAACGCACAGACACACAGAATTGAGGTGGACACATGAGACACGTCAATCGCCGCGATTTTCTGAAGACATCGTTAGGAACCGTCGCCGTCGTCGCCGGCTGGCCACAGAGGCTCAGCCGCGCCGCCGGCGAGAAGGTCACGATCGGCGTCATGGGCCTCGGCGGCCGGGGCCGAGGACTGGCCCAGATGTTCGCCGCACGCGCGGACGTCCAGATCGCCTATCTCTGCGACGCCGACAGCAGACGGTTCGAGCCCGCGAAGCGAGCCATCGAACAGGCGCAGGGCAAGGCGCCTCAGATGGTGCAGGACTTCCGGCGTATCCTCGACGACAAGAGCGTCGATGTCCTCATCAACGCCACGCCGGACCACTGGCACGCGCTCGGCACGATCATGGCCTGCCAGGCGGGTAAGGACGTCTACGTGGAAAAGCCCTTGGCCCACAACGTCTGGGAGGGCCGCAAGATGATCGAGGCGGCGCGCAAGTACCGGCGCGTCATCCAGGTCGGCACGCAGACGCGCAGCGCCCCATACGTCCAGGCGGCCATCGAGCAGGTCCGAAACGGCAAGCTCGGCGACGTACACCTGATCCGCGTCTTCAACATGATGCGGCACTCGCCCCGGCCCGCCGGCTCGGTCCAGCCGGTCCCCGACGGGTTCGATTACGACCTGTGGTGCGGCCCGGCCCCGAAGCTGCCGTACAACCCGAGCCGATGGTGGCTGAACCAGTGGGAATATAGCTGTGGCCCGATCGCCGGCGACGCCATCCACCAGCTCGACCTCGCCCGCATGCTCCTCGGCGACCGGCCCTATCCCGACACCGTGGCCCACACCGGCGGCGTTCGCGCGCTCAAAGATGGCCGCGAGATCCCCGACACGCAATTCGCCCTCTTCGAGTACGGCAGCATGACGCTTGTCTTCGAGGCGGCCCTCTGGACGCCTTACATCAAGAAGATCCCCCAGGAGATTCGCAACTCGGACAGCTTCCCCGACTGGCCCTTCTGCAGCACGCGGATCGAGGTCCTGGGCACGAAGAGCTTCATGTACTTAGGCCGCCACGGCGGCGGCTGGCAAATCCACGACGCCGACGGCAACGTCGCCGGCTCGCTCTTCGGCCGCCAGGCGGACAAGGAACATCAGGACAACTTCATCGAGTGCGTCCGCACGCGGAACCGGCCCAACGCCGACGTCGAGCAGGGCCACTATTCAACGCTGCTCTGTCACCTCGCCAATATCTCGTACCTCGTCGGCAATCAGAAACTCACCCTGGACCCAAAAACCGAGACCTTCGCAAACACCCCGGCCGCCAACAGGCACCTGCGGCGCACATATAGAGAGCCCTGGGTAATTCGGGACGAAGTCTGATTGCCCAGCATCCGTCAACGACGTTCCGCATTGCGTTTCCGGGCGTCGTCGAGGACGGAGGCGAGGGTGACTGGTGCGCCGCCGCGGGCTTTGGAGACGTCGGCGGCGGTCATGAAGGCGAAGATCTCAATCGTCTCTTCCGGCGGGACGGGGACGGCGCCGGTCTTGAAGAATTTCACGATCTCCTCGACGAGATGGCCGTAGCCCTCGTAGCCGCCGCTGCGGGCGATTCCCTTCGTGCCGAAGACCATCGCGCCGTAGTCGGTCTTGCCGGACTTCAGGCCCCGGTAAGTCCCAATCCGCCCGTCCTGCCAGACGCCGACCACGAACTCATAGCCGTCCGTCTGCGTCCGCTGCACCGACCGGCAGCCGGGGCCCATGATGGTGAAGAGGATTTCGACGCCGTGGACGCCGTACCAGTACAGGTCCGGATGGTGCTCCTCCAGGCTGCACGGGCTGAAGGCGTCACAGCCGCGGACTTCGCCGACGGCCTCGTTGTTTCTCATGCCGAGGATGCCCGGTCCGAAGCGCAGGGATGAGCTGGACCAGCACGGCACGCCGCCGGCCTTCGCCAACCGGAAGATCTCCAGAACGTCGGCCAGGCTGCCCGCCATCGGCTTGTCGATGAACAGCGGCTTCTTCGCCGCGATGACGGGCTTGGCCTGTTCGAGGTGCGGCCTGCCGTCTACGCTCTCCAGCAGGACCCCATCCACCTTCCGGCAAAGTTCCTCGATACTACCCACGATCTCCAGGCCGAACTCGTCCCGCAACTGGTTCGTGTACTTCTCGACACGGCTCCC
>Ga0207752_1000530_pt1 | contig 18077 bp, 19 predicted proteins | sample Pon2CUnioCityCA_6_FD_187272 | JGI IMG/M metagenome (GOLD analysis project Ga0207752, IMG submission 187272) | Marine sediment microbial community from Union City, CA, USA - Pond 2C Sediment 2 (SPAdes) | ecosystem: Environmental > Aquatic > Marine > Intertidal zone > Salt pond sediment ...
CGGAGCCTTCGACGATGCCTGCGCCTCATATTTCGGCGGCGTCCTAATTACCGACAACATGGAACGAAGAATCCTTAAACGCTTTGAACTGGCTGAAGCCCCAGCTGTTCTATTCTATGTTCCAGCCAAAAAAACCTACACGATAGATTCAGACGTGAAGCGAATGAAAACCATGGCTCCCTCAGTTAAGATTGCCTACAGGGAAGCATTGAATGGTAACTACTGGGCAGCCCTAACCTTGAACGGCTTAATCTACTCCTCTGCACTGGGTTATGCCCAGTCCCCAGCCGTGGACGCCCTCACAGCAGGAGCCCTTGCCTCAGGGTTGTCGGGAACTGGACCCGCAGTTACAGCCATCGTTCCCCAAGACAAGGTAGACGCTGTGAAGGAGGTTTGGCAGAAACGTGAGGGAGAGATTCTAGAGGCTAAAATCAACCAAGAGAAAGCCAAGGTGGTAGGCTGAAAAGATGGAGGTCACAGTTGAGAACACAGAGCATCTTGAAGGTGTTGTTTCGGCTCCTCCGTCTAAAGCTTACACTCACCGGATGCTCATAGCTGTATCCCTGTCGAATGGCACTTCAAAAATCTCTAATCCTCTTGTCTCTGATGACACTCAAGCGACATTAGAGGCAGTAAAAGCGCTGGGAGCAGAAACAGAATTACATGAAAACTGCTGGACGATTCATGGAAAAAAGGCACTGAAGACGCCTGACCATCCCATAGACTGCAGAGAATCGGGGTCAACTCTTCGTTTTATGATTCCAGTTGCAGCCCTTGCCCCCGAACCGTCAAAGTTCATTTTTGGTGCACCGTTTGAGCGGAGACCTGTGGCGCCACTTCTTGAAAGCCTAAGGGAATTGGGGGTAGAATCTGAGGTTCAAAGCGACGGTTCATCTGTTATGGTTCGTGGAGGGGGAATCAGGGGAGGAAAAACTTCGATAAGGGGGGACGTGAGCTCCCAGTTCATCTCTGGGCTACTGTTTGCTTGTCCAATGGCAAAGGATGACACCGAAATCTGTGTCACAACCAAGCTGGAGTCTAGGGGCTATGTGGAGATGACGCTTGAAGTGTTGGTTAAGCATGGGCTGGAAGGTGCAGTAAACGATGAGCTTTCGCGTCTGTGGATTCCCGCAAATCAAAGCTACGTTCCTTGTGATCATACGGTTCCGGGAGATTTTTCGTCTGCAGCTTTTCTTTTGGCAGCCGCGGCGGTCACCTCGTCACATGTAACCGTGAAGAATCTTGATTATAGAACATGTCAGGGTGACAGCGCAATAGTGGACATACTGGCGGAGATGGGTGCAACCGTTAAGATAGGAGGCGATTCCGTGGAGGTTGAAGCAGGAAAGCTTGTTGGAGTTGACATCGACGCCAAGGACATTCCTGATTTGGTTCCTGTTTGTGCTGTTCTTGGATGTTACGCTGAAGGGCGTTCGGAGATATATAATGCTGAGAGGCTTAGATACAAAGAATCAGACCGCCTAGATTCGATAAGCACAGAACTAAAGAAGATGGGCGCAGACATCACGGTGAACGAAGACGGCTTAACAATAAACGGTGGAAGCAGATTACATGGAGCAACAGTTGATCCCCACAATGACCACAGGATCGCCATGGCCTGTGCTGTAGCTGCTCTGGGAACCAAGGGAGAAACAAAAATTCAAAACGTTGAATGTATAAATAAGTCGTATCCGCATTTCTTCAGTGACTTGCGTGTGTTAGGAGCGAATGTCGTTGGGAGCTAACTCGATAGGAAAAGAATTCATTGTAACCTGCTTCGGCGAGAGCCACGGCAGATGCGTCGGAGCAGTCATAGACGGCTGTCCAGTGGGTCTTCCTCTCACAGAAGAGGACATTCAGAAAGAACTGGACAAAAGATTGCCGCCTGACCGCGAACTGGTTTCTGCCCGAAGAGAAAAGGACACTGTTGAGATTCTGTCGGGAACTTTTGAGGGTTTCACTACTGGCGCTCCAATCTGCGCTTTGGTGTGGAATAAACAGGCGGTTTCCAGCGATTACGAATCGATACAAGACAAGCCTAGACCTGGGCACGCTGACTACCCTGCCAGAATCAAGTATATGGGATTCAATGATTATCGTGGCGGAGGAAGGTTCTCTGGAAGAATCACTGCAGCTTACGTCATAGTTGGTGCCATAGCCAAAAAACTGTTAGATGTCTTTGGCGTCGAAGTTCGGGCATACACAACTGCCATTGGAGACGTGGAACTGCAGGAAACTCTGTCTCTTGAGGAGGTTAGAGGAAACACTTACGAGAATTCAGTGAGATGTCCACACCCTGAGGTTGCAGAAAAGATGAAAGAAACGATTTTGAGCGCGAAAAAAGAGGGCGACAGCGTGGGCGGAATCGTCGAGTGCGTAGCCTTCAACCTTCCGGTCGGGGTCGGTGAACCCATCTTTGACTCTTTGGATGCAGAAATTGGTAAGATGCTGTTTAATATTCCCGCTGTTAAGGGTGTCGAGTTTGGGGTAGGCTTCGAGGCTGCGAAGATGAGGGGCTCAGAAAACAATGACCCTTACGCGATGTGCGACGATGAAGTTGAGTTGCTAAGTAACAACGCTGGTGGTGTCTTAGGTGGTTTATCGTCTGGGATGCCTCTTGTGGTTAGGGTGGCGGTGAAGCCAACATCCTCGATTTCGAAGCAACAAAGAACTGTGGATTTATCGAAGATGGAGGATGCAACGATTCAGGTGCAGGGCAGGCATGACCCCTGTATTGTGCCTAAAGCTGTTCCTGTTGTTGAGGCTTCGGTTGCCGCTGTTTTGGTTGATCAACTGCTTCGGGGAGGCTTTATACCTAAAGTTTTGGGAGTTGAAGCGATTGGAGAATATTACGGCGTTAAGGAAGAAGATTGATACAATCGATGAGAAACTTGTCTGCCTGTTGAAGGACAGGATAGAAATGTGTAAGCGCATCGGCAAAATCAAGGAAGAAAATGGGCTTGCCGTCAAGGACCTTCGGAGAGAAGATGAAGTTTACCTGCATGTCATGAGCAAGGCGTTGGAGATGGGGCTTGACCCCCAGAAAGTTGAAGCTATATTCAAACAAATAGTTGCTTTGGGTGTCTCTGTTCAAGGCGCCGAATGAGAGAAGACTTAAAGCATTACTGCACAATTGATGATAAGAAACCTTTCAGTTTAATGTTCCTTTGGGAGTTGAGGAAGATGTTGTATGAGATAAGCGAAAAGGCGATACAACTTGAGAACCAAGGAAAAAGGATGATTAAATTTAATCTGGGAGACACGGACATGCCCACACCGCCTCAAATAGTTGAGGCAGCCTACGAGGCTATGAAGCAGGGAAAAACGCATTATTCTTCATCTGCTGGAGAGATGAAGCTGCGGGAGGAGCTGGCGCACATTCATGGTGTTTCTGCGGATAATGTGGTGATAGCCACTGGTTCGAAGTGGTCGGTTTTCTCTTTGATGTTTCTGTTGCTGAAGAGGGGGGAGAATGTGGTTGTTCCTTCTCCTCATTGGATCAGCTACGCGTTAGCCGCGAAGAAGGTTGGGGCTGAACCCCGTTTTCTGAAGGGAAATCTGGAGTCTGACTGGAGGATTGATGTGGAAAAGTTGGCGGAGTTGATTGATGACAAAACTCGGCTGATAATTTTGAATAGTCCTAGTAATCCGACAAGCAAAGTTATTGATGAGAAAACTTTCAGCGAGATTGTTCAGATAGCGGAAAGTAATGGCGTTACTGTTCTGTCTGATGAGGTTTACTCTGACATAAGCTTCGTCCCAGCTAAGAGCATACTGGATTTTGGCGAAAACCACATAATGGTGAACAGTTTTTCCAAAACTTTTGCGATGACGGGGTGGAGAATCGGCTATGCTGTTGTGGAGGAAGAATTGGCTCAGAGGATGATTAAGCTGAACCAGATAACCACCACTTGTGTTCCCGCATTCATCCAGTATGGCGCCTTGAAGGGATTGGAGTCTAGAAAAAAGATTGCAGATGATATCAGGAAGCAGTTTAGGGCGAGAGCGGATGTGGCGATTAAGGTTCTTTCCAAGTCGGGGATGAGGTTTGCTCGTCCTGATGCGCCGTTTTATCTGTTTCCTAAGGTTGAGGGTTTGGATTCTGAGCGTTTCGCTTTGAGTCTTTTGGATGATGGGGTTGCTGTGGCTCCGGGAACCGCCTTCGGGGATTACCGTGAATATTTCAGGATAGCTTTAACTGTGAACGAGGAGAAGGTTAAGGAAGGTTTGGAGACGCTGTGTGAGGCTCTACCTTGAGGGTTGCGGTTATTGGCGCGGGAAAGATGGGTCAATGGTTCACACGATTCTTCAAGGATGAAGGCTACTCTGTAGTTGTTTCCAGCAGAACCCGAAGCAAAGCAGAAGCGTTAGGTGACGAGTTCGGCGTTGGAGTTGCAGGCAATTATGTGGAGGCTGTTCAAGGTGCTGACTGGATTCTGTTATGTGTTTCTTTGGATGGCTTGGAGCCTGTGCTGAAGCAGATTGGCTCCCACATTAGGGAAGGTCAGATTGTTATGGACATCGGCTCCATCAAAGAGATTCCCGCACAGTTGCTGCACAAATACGTGAAGGATGGGGTTACGTTGGGTACTCACCCTGTTTTTGGTCCCGGAGCCAAAAGTTTGGAGGGGCAGAATTTTGTTTTAACCCCCGTAGAAGAGGAGGAGAAGCGTTTCGCTGTGGAGTTTAGGGGCTGGCTGGAGGAGCGGGGCGCGAAAGTGACTGTTTTGGAGCCGCGGAAGCATGATGAGTTGATGGCGTTGGTTTTGGGTTTTCCTCATTTTGTTGGTTTGGTTGCCGGCGACGCTCTGGTGAACTGTTCAGATTTTGTTGATGCGAAGAAGGTAGGTGGAGCCACGTATAAGCTGTTGTTGACTCTGGCTGGGGCTGTTGCCGCTGAGGAACCCGTTTTCTACTCTAATTTGCACATGAGCTTGCCTGAGATGGAGCAGATTGAAAAATTATTTTTGGAGAAGGTTGAGGATTGGCTCAAGCTGGTTAAGGCTAAGGATTGTGAGGGTTTCGCAGGTAAGATGAATGAGATTAAGAAGCGGTTTCGGGAAACTGACCCCGACTATGAGCGGTATTATAGCTTGATGTACAGGATTTTGGGCAAATCCTAAAGCTTGAAGTTGGGTTTGTTGGCTGCCTTATATGAGCCAAGAATTTTCACGAACAACGTCTTGTCTTTGATGCTTTCGAGCGCCTGTTGACATTTTGTTTCTGTTCTGTGCCCCTCAAAGTCTAGGTAGAAGTGGTATTCCCATGGCGTGCTTTTGGTGGGTCTGGACTCTATTTTTGTTAGGTTGATGTTTCTGTCTGCAAACTCTTTGAGAATCTTGTGTAACGCTCCAGGCACAGACTTTGCGGCGAAGATGATTGATGTTTTGTCCTGTCCAGAGTAGGGCGAGTCCTGTTTATTTAGGACAAAGAATCGGGTGGAGTTGTTTTTGATGTCCTCTATCTCCTTTTCGAGTATGGTCATGTCGTAGATTTGGGCGGCTCTTTCGCTGGCTATGGCTGCGGCGTCCATCAGACCTTCTTCTTTGACCATTTTTACGCTGCCTGCGGTGTCGAAGGTGCTGATTGCTTGTAGTTTGTTTTGTTCTAGGAATTTTCTGCATTGGGCTAGGGCTTGGGGGTGACTGTAAACGGTTTTGATTTGGTCCAGTTTGGTGCCTTTGTGGGCTATGAGGCAGTGGCTGATTCTGATGATTATCTCCCCGCAGACTTTGAGGTCGTATTCTAGGAACAGGTCGTAGGTGCGGTTCACGCTTCCTTCGATGGAGTTTTCGATGGGAACAACCCCATAATCCGCATCCTCAGTTTTGACGCTCTCGAAGACATCATCAAAGATTTTGCACGGCTTGACCTCAGCAGATTGACCAAAAAAACTGTAAACCGCCATCTCACTATAAGCGCCAAGCTCACCCTGAAAAGCAACCCTCAACACAAACACACCATTCCATTAATTGGAAGTTGAGCCAAAATAAAACACTTTACCAACAAAAAACAGCGTGAAACTGTTAGTTAAAGAGAGGGCTTCGTTTACTAAAATTTCTTACTTGGTTGTTTGTTGTCTTGTTTTGTGCTTTTTTACCAAGTCGGGTAGTTTTGTTAGTGCTTTTTTTAGTACTTCGATGCTTTTGAGGTATTCTTTGATGTCTATGTGCTCGTTGGGTGTGTGGTCCAGCTTCGAGTCTCCGGGTCCATACGTGACCACCGGAATCTTCAGCGCATTACCGAGAACGTTCATGTCTCCTGTGCCCGTTTTCCGCGAAAACGCAGCATAATTCAACGTCGTCTTTCGTATGCCCCAAGCCAAAGCCCTGACAATAACCGACCTGCGGTCAGCCTCAAACGCCTTGGCAACATCCACCATCTCCACCGCCACCGTAACCTTGGGGTTGGTCGCCTTGTATCTGTCAATCTTCCGCTTAACCTCCTCAAACACCACCTCTGGGGTAAGCTGAGGCGGAATCCGCAACTGAACATAAACCTCACAATGAGACGGAATAAACGAAGCAGAAGTGTTGCCTCCATGAATCTTGGTCAAACACGAGGTAATCGAGTAGAAGCGGCTCTTCAGCTTCTCCTCCCGCAAATGAAGCTTACGAATCTGCCTCCAAAACTCCATAGCCTTCTCAATCGCATTCTCAAACAGCCACGGAGCAGCAGAATGACCAGAAGGAGTCTCCACAGTAATCTTCACACTCACGATTCCCTTATACCCAAACACCACCTTCTCCAAGCCGCTCGGCTCCCCGAAAATGGCGTAATCAGGCTGAATTCCAGACTCAACAAAGTGCTGAATCCCTGTGCCTCCCTTCTCCTCATCCACAACGCCAACAACAAGAATCTTACCTGGAAAACCGCCGTCCACAAACTTGGAAGCAGCTACAATCATGGCAGCCAAGGGGCCCTTCGCATCCACTGAGCCCCGCCCATATAACTGGTCACCCTCAAACCTGATGGGGACAATCCCCTCCACGGTGTCCATGTGTCCGCACAACAAAACAACAGGGGAGCCCTCACCAATCTCCCCGATAACGTTTCCAACTTCGTCCCTGCGAACACGGAAACCAAGCTTCTCCATCTCCGCCGCCAGAAACTTGGAAATCTCCTCCTCACTGCCCGACGGACTGTAAATCTTCACCATGCGAGTCAGCAAATCAACCGCGTAGTCTTCGCTCATTTGTTCTCCTTCTCCATAACCTCATCTAGAACTTCAATCACTCTGTCAATCTGCTCCTTCTCGATAACCAACGGCGGCAGAAACCGCAGCACATTCCGTCCCGCATCCAACACAAGAACACCCCGCTCCATGCACCCAAGCAACATGTTGTAAACGTCAAACCGCATCTCCATCCCCAACATCAGACCCAAACCACGAACCTCCCGGACAATCCGGTACTTCTCCGCCAAACCCTCCAGCTTACCCTTAAAGTAACCTCCCAATGTGGCAGCACGCTCCGGAAGCCGCTCTTCAACAAGAACATCTATAGCCGCACTAGCCGCAGCACAAACCAAAGGATTACCGCTAAAGGTGCTGGAATGCTCTCCCCGCTTGAAAGCCGACATAACCTCCTCTCTCGCAAATGTCGCTCCCATGGGAATACCGCCAGCAACAGACTTGGCAAGACACATAATGTCAGGCGCCACATTCCAGTGCTCACAGGCGAAAACCTTTCCGGTGCGACCGAAACCAGTCTGCACCTCATCAAAAATCAGTAACACACCTTTCTCGTCGCAGATTTCTCTTAATCCATGCAGAAAATCGTCCGAAGGTACCAGAACTCCGCCCTCTCCCCTGACAGGCTCCACCAAAACCGCAGCAGTCTTATCAGTAATAGCTGCCTTCATCTTCTCAAGATTGTTTGGGGGAACATGCTTGAAACCCGGAACCAACGGCATGAATGGACGCCGATACTTCTTCTTCCATGTTGCAGACAGAGCACCCATAGTCTTGCCATGAAACGCTCCCATCAACGAAACAATCTCAGGCTTACCCGAATGCTTTCTGGCCAACTTGATGGCGCACTCAACCGATTCAGCGCCGCTATTACAGAGAAAAACCCTGTCTAATCCCTTAGGTGCTAATCCAATAAGTTTCTGTAGAAGCTCTGAGCGGGTATCGTTGTAGAATGATGCGTGACAGGCAATAAGCGTCTCCACCTGCTTCTGTACAGCCTCCACAACCTTTGGGTGACAGTGACCCACAACAGCAACACCATAGCTGCCCGTGCAGTCTATGTACTGTTTACCGTTGATGTCCCAAACCAGTGCTCCTTTACCCCTTGTCAACACAAGGTCTCTCTTGGCGAAGGTGTTCGCCATAATCTTGTTTTCAATGTCAACTATTTCTTTTTCATTCACTGCTTATCACCGTACCCGCTTCATGCTTTAAACCGGAGGAAATTGGATTCTCCCGTATACCCGAACATATAATCACTTCGTCGACCCCCTGACTCAACGCTTCCTGAGCAGCATACACCTTAGTTATCATGCCGCCTCCAATCTTCGGAAGAGCCTTCTTAGCCTCAGAAACAGACAAACCCGAAACCAACTTGTCATCCAACTTTAACCCTTCTACATCCGTTAACAGAACCAGCCTGTCCGCCTTTAATGCCCCGGCAATATTGGCTGCAGTGCGATCAGCATCCACGTTAAGGGGCTCAAACTCCTCACTCACCGCAACAGGAGAAACCAACGGAACATAACCATTCTCCAAGAGAAGCTGCAGCAAAGAAACATTGATTTGGCTAACCTTTCCAGTGTAGCCTCCATCAATCACCCGCTTCCTTCCCCTCTCATCAACAATAACCAGACGCTTCTTACGCTTCGCCTGCACAAGAAAACCATCCAAACCTGAAAGACCCAAAACAGGTATCTTCTGCTTCTGAAGAGCCGAAACCAGCTTCTTGTTGATTCTCCCAGCCATAACCATAGTGAAGATTTCCATAGTCTCCTTGTCAGTATACCGACTGCGAAAACCTTTCGGCGAAAAAACAAACTTCTGTTCCTTGCCCAGCTTGGAAGCAATTTTTGTAACTCCCTTGCCTCCGCCATGAACCAGAACCAACTGGTGGTCAGAAAGAACATTCTTTATGTCGGAAACCAGTTCAGCTGGAACCTCTTCAAGAATACTTCCCCCAACCTTCACCACAATCAGCATCTTTTATCACATCGGATGAAACCCTTGACATTCTATACCCGTTTGTTCGTCTACACCAAGCATAATGTTCATGCACTGAACGCCTTGACTGGCCGCGCCCCTCATGAGGTTGTCAATCGCAGAAAACACGATAATCCGCCGTGTGCGTGAGTCTACCTCGAAGCCGAGGTCGACATAGTTTGTTCCCATTGTAATCTTGGGGTTTGGCAGCTGGTAAGGCCCCTTCTTGAACTTAACAAAACGGATGAAACGTTCTCCCTTAAACTGGCTGCGGTAAAGTTTCCAGATGTCCCTTGTCGTTACCGGCTTTTTGAGGAAAGCATGAATTGTGGACAGTATGCCGCGGATCATGTTTACTGCGTGGGGCGTGAAAGAAACTGTTACCTTTTCGTCTGTCAGCAGATTCAGTTCCTGTTCAACCTCTGCCACGTGCCTGTGGTCAGCTACCTTGTAGGGTCGCACACCTCCAGCTCTTTCAGGATGATGAGAAGCAACAGTGGGCTTTTGCCCTGCACCAGACGAACCAATCTTCACGTCAGCCACTATCCTGTTCTTTTCGATTACACCCGCCTTTACGAGAGGCGCCAATCCCAGAATTGTAGCTGTGGACATGCATCCTGGACACGCTATTAACTGAGCATCCTTGATTTCTTGGCGGTGAAGCTCAGGGCAACCATAAACTGCCTCCTTCAGCAGTTCTGGATGCGTGTGCTTCCAGCCGTACCACCTGTCGTAATCAGTTGGATTTTTCAGACGATAATCCGCACTCATGTCGATGACTTTCACGCCTGTTTCCAGCAGCTGTGGAACAAGATTCACTGACTTGCCGTGGGGCATTGCAGCGAACACCAAGTCACATTTTTCTTTGACCTTGGAAATGTCAGGAGGCGTGAATTTCAGTTGGGTTGCACCTCTGAGGTTAGGGTGAACCGTGAAAACGTATTCGCCCGCGTTTTTGCGGGATGTCACCATGGTTAATTCTGCTTCTGGATGGGGTAATAGAAGCCTCAGTAGTTCTCCGCCCACGTATCCTGATCCGCCAATTACTCCAACTCTCAACTTTTTTCTCATCTCTATTCAGAATCTATTATGCTCTGGGCTCCTTTTAGCAGCGGCTCTGCCAAATTTATCCCAGCAGCTAACCGGGTTTGTTCCCAGAATTCGGGGCAAGCATTAGCCTCATGGAACATTACACTACGCTTGTTCTTTTCCATGCTGTCTTCAATGACGTTCTTTATGTTCAGGTAGGCTTCTTGGCTCTTGTAGTGTTCAAAAGCCGCCTCCAGTTTCTTGTTCCATTCCGGGAAGTCTGTTCTTTTGGTCTTGTCCCGCTTTACTTTTTTTACAGCAGTGAAAGAGGGCTCAAGTTTTTCAAATTCTCCCTCAAGATACTCGTCGTCAACGGCTCTGTTTTCGCTCACATCAATCATGGCGTCGAATGCTAAGAGGTAGGCTTTGCTGTCCCCTCCCATGGCTCTGCCGCATTTGGCTGAGACCTCTCTGATGTGAGCTGGCAAGTTCACACCGATTACCATGTTGCCCAAGAACGTGTTTGTCCTGAAGTCCTTGAATCCCGCTCTTGCCAGTGCTGTGGGATAGCAGTATGGTGGCTCTCCATCCTCTTTGGTGACTATTATTCTTAGGTCGTAGAACCATTTCTGGACGAGCTTTTGAGCTAGAACGCCCACTGGATTGATTATCGACGGCTGAATTTTGTGTAGAATTGCTATCAGATCGTTCCGTTCTTTGGCTAACTGTACATCCTTTCCATGAGTCCCAGCGTCAGGTTTCACTACAATGTTCTCATGGTCCAGTTCCAGCTGCAACAGATCCGCTATGTCTCTCTCGTTATGGATTTCTCTTCCATCTAGAGTTTTTTCGTTGGAATCAACTGGAACATAAACTGTCTCAGGAATCTTGATTCCTGCCTGCCAGAAATGGAGTAACGTCCTTAATTTGCTGAAGCAGGCATACTCTACGCACTGGGGGTTTATCACGTGTTTATCGAGTGCCTCCAGAACGTTGGCTGCGAAAAGTCTGCGGTTCTTGCTTTGTGCCCTGTTTAAAACAACTTTGACGTCTTTGAGTGTTTTAGTGTAGTCTTTTGCTTTGGTTCGGATGTTGTAGCCGTTTTTGTCTAGGCGAACAGCAACTTTTCGAAATGGGATGTAAACTAGGTCTATCCCCATCTGCTCCGCAGTCATTTTTATGCCTTTTTCGTCAGTTTCGGAGCTCTCAAATAAAATTCCGATGCTCATGGCTGTTCTTTCATCCTGCTTCAAACATTTTATAGTTCATAAGTATTTCTCGGTCTGCTTATTTTTTGTTTCGTATATAAACCTTAAAGAAATGATGAAGGGGAAATCTATTCTCCCCAGTCTTCTCCTTCAATTCCTAATTCTTTTAGCTCCACGGAATCTCCCGTGTTGTCGGTCACTTCCAGTTCAAGACCGCAGCTGGGACAGCTGAGAATCTCACCTTTCATGACGTCGTCTGGAACTTCGATTTCCGCGTCGCAATCGGGACAGTGAGCCTTTTTCACAACTTACACCTCTTTGGTTAGATAGAACCATTATAGAAAATGTTGCTCTTTATAAGAATTTCGGATTTATGCCTAGTGCTTTTTGCATTTTTTCCGACTTATTATACGAAATTCGTAGGACTGACGTTGTGGTGACCAGAGTTGTGGATACCGCCTCTTCTGGGTTCGGGTGGGAAAATGGGAACCGTGATGCGGAAATCGTTACAAATTTGCTGTGAATTTTTCAGAAATCGTTAAATTTTTCCGTATATATAGGGTATCAGAAGTGAAGAGAATGGATGACGTTGACAAGGCGATAATCGAAATTCTGAAAAGTGATGGCCGAGCTACCTATAGCAGTATTGGAAAGAGAGTTGGCTTGTCTGAGGGGGCTGTTCGTAAGAGAATCAAAGCCCTTGTTGATTCTGGGGCAATACGACGATTCACTGTCAAGGTTGGACTCGCAGAAGGAGCAGAGGCAATAGCTCTGCTTTCAGTAGACCCGTCTTTGCCGACTTCTGAGGTTTCCAAGGCGCTGAAGAATCTCTCTAACGTTGAAACAGTCTACGAGATTACTGGACAATACGATATTGCAGCCATCATCTCAGGGTTCAGCATAACCGAGGTTAATGAGTGCCTTGAGAAGATACGGCGATTAAAGGGCGTAGCCGACACAAACACGATGATTATATTGCGTAGCTGGTAAACCATTCGAAGGCTATTACGGTTTCAGAAACTGGGGTAATTTTTTCGTATTTTAGCCAAGGCAATTTTACATAAAGTATATATATTTGTGCGTTTTGTATTGTTCCGAAACTAGCTCAATAAAAACGACGTGAAAAGGACGGCTAACCAGATTGGAAGAAGAATATCTTGATGAACAAGGGCAAAAACTGCTAAAAAGATTAGGAAGAGAAGGAATTCTTCCAAGCCCTTACAACTTCGCCAACTTTAAAGCTCCTTCCTTAGACGAATATATCGTTCATGATAGCACATTGAGGGAAGGAGAACAGACACCGGGGGTTATCTTCAGCATAGAAGACAAACTGAAGATAGCCAAGAAACTGGACGAAGTTGGAATACAGCAGATAGAAGCCGGATTTCCAGCCGCTTCAGAAAAGCAAAGAAAATGCGTTGAATTATTAGTTGACATGAACTTGGATGCTCAGCTTTCCTCTTTTGCTCGGGCAAAGAAGGAAGATATTGATGTGGTGGCTGATGTGGGAGCCGACGGTATCGTGGTGTCACTCTCTATATCTCCTTACCACCGGAAATACAAGTTCAAGGGCATGAGTAAAGAAGCGTATCTGGAAAAGCTGGTTGAGATGATTAGTTACGCGGAAAGTTATGGTCTCTTTGTCATCTACAGTGCGGAGGATACAACCAGAGAAAACGACCTGAACTTCCTGAAAAACGCCTACAAAACTGCGGAAGAAGCAGGGGCAGACAGAGCAAGAGTGGTTGATACTCTGGGGTGCGCAAGCCCCAATGGAATGGCGTTTCTTGTGAAAGAGATCGGAAGCGTCATAGACATCCCCATCGAGGTTCACTGCCACAACGACCTTGGATTATCTCTGGCAAACTCTTTGGCTTCAGTGGAAGCTGGTGCATCCACAGTGTCAACAACTGTGAATGGCATCGGAGAAAGAGCAGGAATAACGGTCACCGAGGAAATAATTCCAGCACTCCACATAATCTTCGGAACCAGTCCCTTCGAGATGACTCAGTTGACTGCCCTCTCAAAACTTGTTGAGGAACTTTCAGGAGTACGAATGCCTCCTCATAAACCGTTAACTGGAGAAAACGTGACTGCTCACAGTTCAGGGATACATCAGCATGGCGTGCTTGTAAACCCGAAAACATACGAGTTTTATCCGCCTCGACTGATGGGACAGAAACGAAAAGTTTACATCGATGAGCTGGGCGGTAGACATGGAATAATATATGTGGCACAAGAGCTTGGCCTCAAAATCTCTGAAGAGACTGCACGAAAGGTTCTTGAACGCGTAAAGGCATCCTTTTCGCGCGAGGGGAGACGAAGCTCATACACGCCAGAAGAAATCAAGGAAATAATAACTGAAATTGAAAAGAGTTGAAAAATATGGCATCTACAATAACGGAAAAAATCTTAGCCAACGCTTCGCACCAGAAAGAAGTGTCGCCCGGAGACTATGTAGTCGCCGACGTAAGCTATGCTATGGCCCACGATTCCACTGGACCCTTAGCCATCGAAAGCTTCTACAAAATCACAGACAAAGTCTTCGACAAAGACCGCGTCATAATTGTGTTTGACCACTTCTTTCCTGCGCCAACCGTGGCAGGAGCAACCATGCATCAGAAATCAAGAAAATTTGTTATGGACCAAAAGCTTTCAGGCTTCTACACAAACGGAGTCTGTCACCAACTTTTGGTTGAAAAGTACATCTCTCCCGGAGACGTTCTGGTTGGAGCTGACTCACACACCTGCACTGAAGGCGCCTTAGGAGCCTTCACCACGGGTTTGGGTTCAACCGATATTGGGGGAGCCATGGCTACTGGAAAATGCTGGTTCAAGGTTCCTGAAAGCCTGAAATTCATTTTAACTGGCGAAACACGGAAAGGCGTCTACGCTAAGGATGTTATCCTCAGTATTGTCGGCGATGTTGGAGCAGCCGGAGCCCTGTACAAAGCCTGCGAGTTCACTGGCGACTACGTGAAGAACGCTAGTGTCGCTTCTCGGTTGACTTTGTGTAATATGGCTATTGAGATGGGGGGCAAAAACGGCATAGTTGAAGCTGACCAGAAAACGCTTAATTTTCTGAGCGGAAGAACTGGAAAGATATTCAAAAGCGACCCCGATGCAGAATACGAGGACGAAATCGAGGTAGAAGTCAAGGATGTAGAGCCGCAGGTTGCGCTTCCCCCAGTAGTAGACAACGTGGAGACTGTTTCTGCGGTTGCAGGAAAACAGATAGACCAAGCCTTCTTGGGAACATGCACGAACGGGCGGCTAGAGGACATAGCGGTTGCTGCCAAAATGTTGAAAGGAAAGAAGATTGCCCGAAACGTCAGATTCATAGTGTCTCCCGCCTCTGAGGACATCTACTTCGCAGCCTTCAATAATGGATACTTGCAGGACCTAGTTAATGCGGGTGCAACCATTTGCAATCCCAGCTGTGGCGCCTGCGTAGGTAGACATGAAGGAGTGTTGTGTGAGGGGGAGGTTTGTGTTTCCAGCCAGAACCGTAACTTCACGGGGAGAATGGGGTCTCCGGAAGCGGAAATTATTTTAGCTTCTCCGGCGACAGTTGCGGCGTCCGCGTTAGCTGGAAAGATTGTTGATCCGAGGGATTACCTATGAGAGCATGGAAATTTGGAGACGACATAAACACTGACGTTATCACGCCCGGAAGATACACCGTGACAACCGACAGGAAACGGTTAGGCGAGATAGCGTTCATAGAGTACAGGCCAGAATTCGCTAAAGAAGTCAAAGAGGGAGACGTGATAGTTGCGGGAAACAATTTCGGATGTGGTTCATCTAGGGAGCATTCTCCGGTGGCGATAAAGGCTGCTGGAATCAGCGCTGTAATCGCTAAATCGTTTGCCCGCATCTTTTTCAGGAACTCCATAAACATTGGGCTTCCACTCTTTGTTTGCGAAGAAGCCGACAAAATAGATGACGGCGACGAAGTTGAGGTTAACACAAAAACAGGTGAAGTTCACGACAAAACTAAGGGCATTGTCATCAAGGCGAAGCCCTTGCCAGAGTTCATGCAGAAGATTGTGGAGAAGGGCGGACTAGTTAACTTTCTCCGAAGCGACGGATATGACAACATATAAACTAGCGGTCATTCCAGGTCCTGGAATTGGTGGCGAGGTTGTTCCTGAGGCTGTCAGGTTACTGGGAAGCACAGACCTAAAGTTTGATTGCCGCTACTTTGAGATTGGGTATGAGGTTTTCAAAAAAACTGGCACTCCGGTGCCGGATGATGTCTTAGCGGGAGTAAAGAAGACTCGGGCATGTCTGTTCGGTGCTACGGCTACTCCTGTGGGTGTACCCGGCTACAAAAGCGCGATTATAACTTTGAGGCGTGCCTTGGGGCTTTATGCTAATGTTAGACCCGCCAAAAGTTATCCAATCCAGAAGAGCATGAAAGATGTTGACTTGGTGATTGTGCGGGAGAACACTGAAGGCTTGTACAGCGGCATGGAGTTTGAGCTTGCGGATTCGGCGTATTCTATGAGGGTGATTACCCGGAAGGCTACTGAGCGGATTACACGGTTTGCCTTTGACTTGGCGATTAAGCGGCGCAAGAATGTGACTGTGGTTACCAAGGCGAATGTGCTGCGGATGTCGGATGGTCTATTTCTGGAGGTAGCACGGAAAGTTGCCGAGGATTATCCTGAAGTGGAAGTGGAAGAAGCTTTCGTTGACGTTACAGCCATGAGGCTCATCCTTAAGCCCCATATCTTCGACGTGATTGTGACTTCCAACCTTTTCGGAGACATACTCTCTGACGAGGCTGCAGGTTTAGTTGGAGGACTTGGGTTAGCTCCCAGCGCCAACATAGGAGCAGACTACGGTCTGTTCGAGCCCGTTCACGGTTCGGCTCCACGTCTAGCAGGAAAGGGGATAGCGAATCCGCTGGCTGCAATCATGGCTTCCAAGATGATGCTGGATTACCTCGGCGAAACCAGTTGGGCTGAACGAATCGAAAACGCTATCATAACTGTGCTGAAAGAAGGGAAAGTTTTGACTCCTGACCTTGGAGGCTCTTCGTCAACAACGCAGGTTACAGACGCGATAATCGATGCGCTGTAAATTGTAAATCAATCTTATCTCGGGGAAACTGGAAGCTTAGTGTCTTCCTTTGTGTCTTGAGTTTCGTGCTTGTCTGTTTCTTTTCTTTCTCCAGTCTCTTTTTCTCTGGGTCTCTATGCGCTGCCTCGAAAATTCGTAGTGCTTAGAACCCCGCCTTCTGTAATCGTCTAATGCTTTGTAGAAGTTTGAATACTCCATCTCTTCCTCAGATAGAGATTTCATGATGTCATTCAATTCGTTTCTGATGTCTGGTGAATTTATTTTATCCCATGTCTCAGAATAAGCCAGATATGCTGCGTGAAATTTAAAGTCAGATGGTTTGTCAATCAACAGTTTTGTTACTTCTTCGGTTGGGGTTTCTTCGGTTTGAGTTTCCGTTTCTTCAGTCATAACTCTCTATACCCTGCAACTAGATGGAGATACTACACACACCGATGCTATAAATGTTTTACCTAAACATGAGCATAAGGCAATATCTCTTCTGGTAACAAGGCTAGATTGCCTTTTCTCCACCGCAGAAACGGGTTATGTACTCCAATGCAACTTGAGAGGCGTTCTCCAAGTCCTGTTTGGGTATGCCAGGAACCCCGCAAACCACTACTGTAATGTTTTCTGTTTTCTCGGTTACCTTTGTGTTGTCAGCGTCCCGATAAGGATAGACTGCCACAAGCTTCTCTTTGTCGGAGACAACTATTTCCCCACCTTTCAGAATCAAAGGTTTGTCCATTCCAATTCCAATAAACTGTTCGCCCTCTTCCGCAAATCTCATCAGAAGGTCGCCCTCAAGTTTATCTGCGTCAAATGTTGCTAAGGCAATTCTGCTTTTGATGGAGGCTAGATTGTAGGAGTCAACAAGCGTGTTTATGCGAGGAAGAGTTTTTCCTGCGAGGATTCGCCGGATTAATGCCTCTGCTGCTGGACGGATTTTTGTTGGGTCTATTTTTATGCTCCAGAAAAAGTCTCTGTAAGCCCTGAAGGTAGGCTGATCCTTTACCGCGTTTAGGCTGTAGTCGTTTCTAACCTGCCTCATTACTTCCACCTTAAAATCTTCTAGTTCGCTGTTTTTCTTCTGAACGTGTACACCTCTAATGTGGTGTGTTAGAACGTTTAGGTCGGGAAAACGAGTTTTAAGTTTAGAGTCAATTTTCAGGCTCATGGCTTCATTGTCTCCGCAGCTCAGAATATCTTATGCTTCTTTTCTGTTAGATAAGGCTTTTAAAAATCTTAGGGATAATCGACGAATTTTACTTCTTCAAGGGTTGCCGTTGCTCCTCGTGTTGCCAGTGTCACTATGAGGAAAATAGCCAAAAAGACGATTAGAGTAATGCCGACCATCAGGAACTCGGAGGGTACAACTACAAGTCTGAATGTGCTGCTGTCTGAACCGCTGTAATCGTCGTCTCCCGACCAGTTGGCTCTGACAGAATGTACCCCGCCGGGTGGAGACTGCCACGTGTAACAGTATTGTCCATTGTTGTCTGTTACCACAGTTGTCAACCTAGTTAAACGAGAGCCCAAAGAACTGACGTATAGCGTAACGTTTTCTCCTGCCAAGGAAGGCGAAAGCGACCCCCTTA
>Ga0207752_1000531_pt1 | contig 18077 bp, 13 predicted proteins | sample Pon2CUnioCityCA_6_FD_187272 | JGI IMG/M metagenome (GOLD analysis project Ga0207752, IMG submission 187272) | Marine sediment microbial community from Union City, CA, USA - Pond 2C Sediment 2 (SPAdes) | ecosystem: Environmental > Aquatic > Marine > Intertidal zone > Salt pond sediment ...
CCGCTTCGTCGAAAGGATTGAATCCGCTTTGTCCCATTTCTTTTGTAACGGTGTCGATGATGTTGCTCCAGCCCAGGTATCTTATCGATAATATGCTGGCAAAAAGCAGACTGAACGACAGTACCACGAACTGGATATAATCGAGTATCGCTACGGAAACCATTCCCCCCAAAGTCGTGTACAGCAGCACCATGCACAGAAGGACGGTCATGACAATTTTGAGGTGAAATTCGGAACTCATGCCGGTTACGCCGGTAACGAACAGTGAGCCGGCCTTCAAAAACAAGCCCATATTGAGAATCCCCGAAAGCGCCAGGATTATGCCTCCAAGTATGCGGATGTCTCTGCCGAAACGCTTCTCATAAAACTCCGGTATTGTCATTACCTTCATTCGTCGCAGCGGTACAACGATAAAACCGGAGATACCGACAAAAAGCGTAACAATCGCCGCTGCGAAGGCGATGTGAAACGCCGCGAACCCGCCGGTAAAGCCCTTCTGCGACGAGTACATCACCGTCACAAGGCCGAGTTCGGTGCCGATCATCGTTGCTATGGCCAGAAATGTCTTAAGACCCCGTCCGGCGACGATAAAGTCCGTGGCAGAAGCAATGTACTTGCGAATATAGACGCCTATGCTGACGATTGCAATCAGGTATCCTATAACTATGCACCAGTCGAGAATGCTGAAGTTCGTTCCAAAACCGAGACGCGCAAAATCGATATCCATAAATTCTCCTGCTCACAAAGTCACTTATAATCCGTGAACTACGATACGAACCACAGGATTATAGTCCATCCGGCGGCATTCTACAACGTTTTTCAATTCATCCGGACAGCTCTTCAAAGATAAAATCGGCCAGGGCGTTCATTACCTCTTCCTGGTCGGTTATTGATTGTACCATTTTCATCTGCGTTCGGCAGCGGTCCAGGTTATGACCTTCGCGGTGTATTTTGTAGTAAATATCGCCGGCCAGATGGTCTGCGAGGAAGCGAATCATCTGCTCGAATGTAATGAGCTTGCCGGCAAAAGCCAGGTTTTTTTTCTCGACCGGCGTTAAAAACGTGTGTGTTTCTTCGGCAAAGCCTCTGAGCAGCATTTCAAAGAGGTTCATACGCATGGTGACTATGGACAAATCACGTTCGTCCTCTTCTGCTGGATTTGTCGCCGTGCGCACCATGTCGCCGAAATCATACAGCGAAAGCCCCGGCATGACTGTGTCAAGGTCGATAACGCATACGCCCTCATGTGTCTGTGCATCCAGCAGCACGTTATTGATTTTAGTGTCATTGTGTGTTATGCGAATTGGAATTTCGCCCTTGCTTACGTAATTTAACAATATATCGCAGATTCCGGCATTCTTATGTACGAAATCTATCTCGGGCCGGACGTCTTTTGCCCGGTTGCAAGGGTCCTGCCGGAGAACCTCTTCGAAGGCTTCGAAACGCTTCGGAGTATTATGAAAATCGGGAATTGTTTCATGTAAAGATGGGCCGGGCAAGTCCGTGAGCATGGCTGCAAACCGACCGAACATCCGGGCCGCCTCGCAAGCCAGTTCCGGCGATTCGATTGTGTCGTACGTAACTGCATTTTCGATCCGGTTATAAACACGCCAGTAGTTGCCGCGGTCATCCCGGAAGTAATCGTCGCCGGCTTTTGTCTCTATAACGATGAGCTGGCGCGAGGCAAGTTTGTTCTGCTGCTGTTGCAGTTTGGCGCGAATATGATTCGTTACCCGCCGGATGTTCTCCATCATCTCCGGCGGATTCTTGAATACCTCATGATTAATTCGCTGCAGAATGTATTGTATTTGGCGGCCGTCTTTTTCGCAGGTCAAACAGTAGGTGTCGTTAATGTGTCCACTTCCGAAAAATCCGTAACGGAGTAATTTCCCGTCAAGCTTAAATTTTTCCGCTATATGCTTTACATCGTGTTCCATCACGTTGTCCAGAGCTCTTCCGGATACAGTCCCTCGTCGATTAGCTTGCGGATGCATCGCTCGGCTATATCCCTGTCTTGTCTATACGTCACGCCAAACCATGTGTCTTGCGTGGGGAGAACTTTGACTTTGACCTTGCCGCTTTCGACAAGCTCGTCGATTACAGTGGGGATATACAGCTCGGCCTTTGGATTGTTTCCGTGCTCTTTTAGAAAGTCCTTGAACTTCGCCGAGATGTGCCCGAAAACCGACGGGTGAAAGCCCCATAGATTCATAGATACGACCTCGTCGCCGGTCAGCAGGTGTTCTGTGCCGTCTTGGTCAAAATAGCGAGCGCCGTTTTCATGTTTTTCCACGCCCGTCCGCTCGAAGATATCGCTTAGACAATTGTCGCCGTCACAGTGACATACACCGCGGGCGACCGAGCCGTATTCGCTTAAAGTATTGCGGAGCCGAAAACCTACCATGGCGTAATTTGTCGGCGAAACTTCTGAGCCAGTTAGAAAATCGGCCATCGTCTTAAAGGAATTTATGCCGTAGTAGTCATCGGCGTTGATCACGGCGAATGGCTCGTCGATGAAATCCCTGCCCAACAAAGTTGCATGGCCTGTGCCCCAGGGTTTTTCACGCTCAGAAGGCAAAGTAAATCCATCGAGAGCGGCGTCCAGCTCCTGATAGGCGTAGGCGGTTTCGACAAGACCGTCGAACTTAGTGGCGATTTTATCCTTGAAGGCATCTTCGAAATAATGCCGGATTACGAAGACCAGCTTGCCGAATCCTGCACGAATCGCATCGTAGATCGAATAGTCGATAATAATCTCGCCGTTCGGGCCAACCGGGTCGATTTGTTTAAGGCCGCCGTAGCGGTTGCCCATACCCGCGGCAAGAATTAATAATGTCGGTTTCATCCGCTTTCCTTTGTTCGAGAGAATCTTGTCATGCAGACCATTTCGATACGCCCAGTTGCCGTGATTCTTTCCACCCGCCCCGTGTAAAGTCGGGGAATTTGACGGGTACGTTTCCTCCGGCGATGGACTGCTCGCTGAGTGGGATTATCACACTCCAGGCCGTCGAATCATAGACATCGATGTCCGGCGATATTCCTTTTCGCAGGGCATTTATCAGGCGATAGTCTTCGATGAAGTCCATCCCGCCGTGGCCGGCGCCTTTTGCTTTTTCCCTGATTGCTTTCCAGACCGGATGTTCGTACTTTTTCCTGTATTCTGTCATATCTTCCCAGCCGTGGCCCCGGCTGAGTCCCTCGATATGAATCTTCTCCGTGGGATACTTGCGCACAAGTCCTTTCGAGCCTTGCACGAGGAAGGCCCTGCTGTAGGGCCGCGGCAGGTTCGTGTCGTGCTTGCAAATTATCGTCTTGCCCAGCTTCGTTTTAATCAGCGTGGTATTGACATCGCCAAGCGCGTATTTGCGGTTCCGCCATTCGCTGTAGAATTTCTTGTCTTCTTCCGTTTTGGCTTGTTTGTATTTTTTCTCGGCGAAATCATTTAGGCCGATTGATTTAGTGCTCATCGAGATGAGGGTATCGAAGGCATCGCCGCGGTTGATGTCCATACACCAGGCCATCGGCCCGATTCCGTGGGTCGGATAGAGGTTGCCGTTTCGTTTGAGCGACTGGTGTGCTCGCCACATGCCCTGATAAAAAGTCGGGTGTATTTTCAGGCCGCGTAAATCGTGCAGATAGCCGCATTCGCCATGCATAATCTCGCCGAACAAGCCCTGCTCGATCATATTGAGAACCACCATCTCGGTAAAATCGTAGCAGCAGTTCTCCTGCATTACGCAGTGCTTGCGGGTTTTTTCCGAGACCTCGACCAGCTTCCAGCAGTCTTCTACAGAAAGGGCGATGTTGACCTCCGATGCGGCGTGTTTTCCATTTTCCATCGCACTGAGGCAAATCGGCGCGTGCCAACGCCACGGTGCTGAGTTGTACACCAAATCCAGCTCTTCTTCGGCGCACATTCGCTTGAAATCCAGGTCACCTTTTGTATATCCTGTCGGCTCGGGAAAACCGGCCCTGACTACCTGCCTCTGTGCCCATTTGACCCTTTCGGGACGAATATCGCAGACCGCCGTGATTTGACAACCCTCGATTTTCAGCAGATTATTGACGTGCCCCGAACCCTGGTTGCCGATACCTACAAAGCCGACTTTTATAAGGTTCTTAGCGCCGGAATTATATCCGATCATACTTGCTGAGTACTGGGTGGCATCCTCAAGCGAAGCTTGGGGATGGCTTTTCGCAAAGAGACCATGCCCAAAGGCTGCGCCTTTGAGTCTGCCACCCGCCATTCCCAGACCGGCAAAGGCGCCCGTTCTGAGGAAATTTCTGCGAGTGATTTTTTTTGCCATTGTAGCTGCTCCTTATAAATGTGAGGGCGGTTCGCGAACCGCCCCTACAAGTTTATTTTTAATTCTTATCACGTACCGTCCTGATTTCCACATCGGTGACCAGATTTATGTAAGCATAACGATTATTCTTGAAATATCAAGCTTTTCTGATAGTATTCTCGTTGACACTACAGGCATTAATTTATTTCAAGGAGAATTGAAATGCGAATATCCATATCCCTTTTTATAACAATACTTTCAACAATTATCACAATTTACGGTCCATGTGGTGCCGGGCCGGCAAAAACTCCTGTAAATCCCGCTGCCGGACGATGGCGAGCGCTGCATTTGATAAACTATCGCTCAGACAAAGACCTTGAGGACCTTGAAAATGACATTCCAAAACTCGCCGGGATGGGAATCAACGTTTTGATACTCGAAGTCAACTACGGATTCGAGTATAAATCTCACCCCGAGCTCCGCATGGGCCGGACACCGGTTACATACGATGGAGCGCGCAGGATGGTAAAAACCTGTCGTGAGCATGGCATCCGGCTTATCCCCCAATTTAACTGCCTGGGGCATCAATCCTGGAAGAAGCAGACGTTTCCGCTGCTGGCAAAATATCCGGAACTGGATTTGACGCCGGGTGCTTTTCCTGATAATGAAGGAATTTACTGCCGCGAATGGGACCCGCTCAATCCGAAAGTTTATGAGATTGTGTTGCCCATGATCGATGAATTGATTGATGCGTTTGATGCCGATGCGATGCATGTGGGCATGGATGAAGTTTTTCTGATTAATTCGAAATACTCGCCGTCCACAAGGGGCAAAAATCCCGCGCAGGTGTTTGCAAAAGCAGTAAGCATTTTGCACAAGCATCTGGTCAAGCGTCGCGGCGTCGAAATGCTGATGTGGGGCGACAGATTTATCGACGCCGAAGTTTATAAATATGGTAAATGGGAAGCTTCGGCAAACGGCACGGCTCCGGCGGTGGATATGGTTCCCAAAGACGTTATCATCTGCGACTGGCACTACGAAATGCGGGAAAGTTATCCGTCCGTGCCCATGTTTTTGGAAAAGGGCTTTCGCGTACTTCCCGCCGGATGGAAAAACGTCGATGCAACCAAGGCATTGATTCGATATAGCAGAGATCAGAAGAGTCCGAATATGCTGGGCCATCTGTTCACCACCTGGAGCGGACGTAAAAAATGGAGAGAATTTCCGCCGCTTGTCGAAGGACTTAAGCTACTCAAACAACCGACTAAACAGACCGGTAAAGACTGAAGCTCATATCTGCTTGCCATCTTTTGCTGCCGGAGAAGTTCTTAGCGTCCGCCGACATAAGACCAGACGATGTCCCAATCTTCCTTTTGTTTCTTCAGCCTTGGGCTGCCGCCATTGTCCTTCTCGTCAGGGCCGATGCTGTAAACGACAAATCCCTGTCCCTGGGGTTTGTAGCGGAGCGGCTCGTTAGAGAATGGATCATCAAGATTATTTAGCTTGAGCACGTCAAGCGCCTCGGGAAATGCACCCTGGGCCTTTTTTTCTTGCAGCACTGCAAGTCCCGCCCTTGTGATGCGTATCTGCGCGACTGATTCCCAATAAAGTTCATACACACGACCTATTGCCGGAACTAACATGGATGTTATTATATGCAGACTGCCTTGCATTTGATTGATCTTTTTGTCCATAGTGTTTGCTTCTTTGGGCGAGTACGGCTGCTGTACGAACCGGGTATAGTCACCCAAAATCCGCATATAGGCCGCTTGATCCGCCAGTGACAGGGGTTTGATAGCCGAGTAGAGTCTCAGCAGCAATTCACCCAAATCCGACTCCTGGTTTATGCTTGCAGACAGATCCCTGGCAGGTCCGTTTCTCAGCAGATTGAATGCCCATTCGCCGCCGAGAAGGCGTTCACCATCCAAAGCAAGGACGAGCGGCTTGCGGTCCTCGTAGTCCGACAGCAAGCTCTCTATGTTACGGTATTGCTCCGGATTCGGAGGTGCGGTTACACAGATTTTCTGAATTGTTTCGCGTGAAGTTCTTATCGAAGCCAAACGCACCAGAAAGCTTATAAGAATCGGCTCGTTCCGGAGCGCATCGGCCAATTTCAACTGTGTCTGGGTGAGCTGCCATGCGGCTTCGGACTGCCCGGCCTCAGCCAGCAGGCAAGATTTGGCCCCGATGAGGCGTGTAATGCTCCTCAAGTTTGAAAGATGGGGCAAGAGCATATTGAAGCCGGCATTATAGTCGTGCTCGAATCGGCAGGAACGCCGGCCGGTTCCCTGCTCGATAACCGAAAGAGCCTGGGTTACTACATCCTGCTTGATCAATTGCTGCAATTCGGCAAGCTCGTCCGACTCAATGGATTCTTTTAGGAACTTGTCAGAGAGTCCTCCCAAATGCTCCAGCAAATTTCCATTCGGCGCCGGCTGGGCTTTGAGCAGCAGGATGGCGCTTTCATAGAGCAGGGCGGCGTTCTTTTCATCCGGAACCGCCGACGGTATAATATCTGCCGGCTCCATGGGCCTGCCTGCTTTTTCCAGTTCGGCGTAGGCCCGGCGAAGCTTTGCTGACGAGACGGCGGTACCGATGGCATAGATCACACCGAGAACCACCAAAGTTATGGCAATTCCCGTCAGAATTTTTACCGTTCTATTTCGCATTTTAATTATCCTTTCCCGCTTTTTGTCTTAAGAATACGAATTGAAGCTTGTCTGATTCGGAATCAGATAGCTCTTGTCGCCGGACGGTACCGACGGCCTGGAAATACCGTTCTGCTGCTGTTCGTTAAGGAACTGGCGAAGCTTTTCGACGTGGTCGTTCAGCGCCGAAGTATCGAGCATAGCCGGCCGGCGATTGAGAACAGCCAAGCGCTTCATAAGAGGACCGTACGGCATCTCCGGCAGTGCCTCATGGCCGGAGGGATGCCGGCTTGCGTCTGTAAAATTTACCGGATGCCATTGGGCCAGCGTGTGCTCACTGTAGTAATTGGCCAGCCAGATAATCACTATAGCCGCCGCCGCAGAGGCCGCCAGGCGTCTGAGAGGAATCAACCACGGCAGTTCAGTTGGAATTTGATTCCACGCTTTTGTCGCCTCAGCGGTAATTCGCTTTTTGAGTTCGGATGATGGCTCGGGCAAGTGTGCTTTTCTCAAGATATTTTCGAGTTGTTCGTTTTGTGCTTCTTTTTCGTTCATAATATAAGATCCCCCAGAAGGGTTCGCAGCTTTTCCATGCCGTAGCGGTATCGACTCGCTACAGTATTTCGGGACAGTCCTAAAAGTCTGGAGATTTCTAAAAACGTTTTCTGTCTGTATATCTTCATAACAATTACTTCACGCTGTTGCTGTGGCAAACAGACTAAGGCAGCCTTAATTTGCCCGGCAAGCTCATTTGTTTCCTGCTTATCTTCCAGTACAATCAGCCAGGATTCATTTACTAACTTAGCTTTTCGCTCTCTTTTCCGGCGACTAATAAAACTTGAAGCTTCATTTCGGGCGATCCGATAAACATAGGCGTCCAGATGGTGGGCTTTAGCCAGCCTGTGACGCTTTTGAACAATCCTGACAAAGACCGTCTGCAGCACATCTTCGGCATCTTGCCTCGAGCAAAGGACGCCCTGAAGATATGCGAACAAATCGATTGCATATCGCTCCCATATCAATTCCACGGCAGCCGGATCGTTCCGTTGTAGAGCCGCTCGCAGCATATTATCAGGCAGATTCTCGTTCAAAACGTTGTTCCAGCTTCGATTTATAAGTAAAGACAGCTTATCGCTGCCGTTTTGTCTAATATTTATAAATTTTTTGCAATTGCTCTTTTTAGCATACAAATATAAAGCCTGAAATACGAAATTTTCCTTGTGAAACTGAAACTTTGTACTCATGTCATTGCTTCGCTTCGCTCGAGGACATGTCTGAGCGGAACACCCCCAACCTGTCATTCTGAGCGGAACGCAGTGAAGCGAAGAATCTCAATCCCTCGCGTGTAATCAACCAACGCGTTTTCATCATATCGACGCGGTTGAGATTCTTCGGCTCAGCCTCAGAATGACAGGGGTACTATATGTCATTCCTTCGCTTTGTCTCAGAATGACATTTTGTTTTTTCTCTTGCATCATTCTTTCGTTAAGCGTAGATTATATGTTCCTGGTTTCATAGTCATCAACTAAAACGTAAATAGGAGAAAAAATGATGAAGACCAAAACCATACAACGACGCGATTTTCTCAAATCCACCATTGCTACCGGGGCCGGATTAGTTGTATTACCGAGTGGCGTACTTTCTGGCGCCAACGCTCCCAGCAACAAGCTCAATGTCGCCATGATCGGCACGTGGGGCAGGGCTGATGCCCATTTCAATGCGATTTCAAGTGAGAACGTCGTGGCCCTGTGCGACGTGGACGAGGATCATATCGCTCACGCCGCCAAGAGATTCCCGAAGGCCAAACACTATGTCGATTGGCGCAAATGCCTCGAACAAAAGGACCTGGACGCCGTGATCTGCTGCACGACAGACCATACGCACGGCTTCATCGCCAACTGGACGCTCAATCGCGGCCTGCATTGCTACATGGAAAAGCCGCTGGCCCACACTGTTGAAGAAACACGCATAGTCCGGGCGAACTATCTCAAGCAAAGAGACAAACTCGCCACGCAGGTAGGCACGCAGCGCCACGCCAAGCCGAACTTCGAGCGCGTCCGCGAACTGGTCAAGGACGGAGCTATCGGCGAGCTGACTGATTGCTACGCCTGGGGCAACCGTCAGATTCGCAGAAAAGGTTATCCGCCTGCCAAGGGCACGCCGCCCAAGACGCTCCACTATGACCTGTGGATCGGCCCGTCACCGTTCCATCCTTATAATCCGGAGTACTTCGCGGGCGGTCCCGGCATGAATTGCCTTTCATGGAATATGTACTGGGATTACGGCACCGGCCAGGTCGGCGATATGGGCAGCCATACGATCGATCTTGTGTGGAACGCGATTGATGCCGGCCTTCCGACGACTGCCGAGGGTGAAGGCGAGAAATACAATCCCGAAGTCACGCCCGTCGAGCTGCACACTGCTTTCGATATCCCGGCGAACGACTGGCGCGGGCCGGTTCGCGTCCACTGGTACCAGGGCGGTATGATGCCACGCTCACCTCGGGGTTATGTCGATCTTAACAAGATAGGACACGGTGCGATGTTCAAGGGCACCAAGGGTTATGTTATCTGTGATTACGATTCGAGGATTGTGCTGCCGTTCGGTGACGACGCCGACTTGACTTATTACAACCGGCGTCCCAAGGACGAGATTATCCCGCCGCTGGGTCACTTCCAGAGGGAGTGGGTCGATGCCTGTAAAGGCAAAAACGGCCGAAAGACTCATTGTGATTTCGAGTATGGCGGCAATGCGATTGAGATGATGCATCTGGGTCTGGTTTCCTACCGCGTCGGCGAGAAACTCGAATACGACGGCGCCCGCGGCCGCGTTACCAACAATGCCGAGGCCGATGCTCTGCTGAGCCGCAAATACCGCCCCGGCTGGGTCCTCGACGGGTAAGGCTCTGTAGGATATCAGGGCAGCAGGGAATCAGGAAGCCGGATATCAGAGTCTCAGGTCATCAGGGATGTATGCGCCTGACGTCTGTACAGGCGCACATACCAGCTTGATAGTCACAACAAGGAGAATGCAGGTGTCTGGAAGTCATATTCCGAAGATGCTTTTCATGACAGTCTTTTTGGCCGTAATTGTTGCGTTTCCGCCGGTCCTGAGAGGGCAGGATACTACGAATCTTTCGGTCGATTTCCGGACTGCCGTCGAGGCCGATTGGGATGCGCAGGAAAAACGCCTGGGTCGGGAGGTCTCTTCACCTGAGGCGATTGGCGCGGTTCTTTTCTCGGCGGAGCGATTGCTTGCCGACCTTTCGCGAAGACAAAATTCTCCCGGACTTGATGCCGAGAAAGTTGCGCTGGATGAGTTGAAATCGCGAGCAGCGGACGTTGATATACTCAGTGATTCGGCTCGTGCCGAACTGTATCGTGATATCCGCTGGGTGATACGCAGTATCGCTTTAAAGAATCCGATTGTTGCAGAAAATCGCATGATATTTATGAAGCGAAGGCGCTTTATCTGCCAGATGCTGCACGAGTATCTCGGCTACTATTATGACTACGAGGACATCGCCGGCGGAGGAATCTATCTGCTCCAAAAACCAGGCTATTCGTTCGAAACTGAACATCTGACCAAAAATCTAACAGTTAAGGGCAACTATACCACGCTGGCCCTTTCGTATGACGCCAAGACAATCTATTTTGCCTTTGCCGAACGGGCCGAACAGAAACCGGACTATTATTCTGACCAGCGGAAATGTTTTCACCTTTATGCCATGGACACCGACGGCGGCAATATCAGGCAAATCACCCACGGCCCGGACGACGACTTCGATCCGTGTCCTTTGCCGGACGGAGGCCTGGCGTTCATGTCTTCGGATCGCGGGGGCTTTACACGCTGCAATAATCCTTGGGAGCCGCTGCCTGCACATACTTTGCATAGACTCGACCCGAATTTGCAGAACCGTCGCATACTGTCATTCCACGAGACCAGTGAGTGGCATCCATCAGTGCTGCATGACGGACGCATCGTATATATCCGCTGGGATTATGTTGACCGTTCTGCGGCGAACTTTCACGGACTGTGGATAACGAATCCCGACGGTACTGCTGCCATGGCGCTGTTCGGCAATTACACCATGCGCATAAACGCCTGTTACCAGCCCAAAGCGATTCCGAATTCGCACAAGATTGTTTTTCTGGCCGGGGCGCACCATGCCGACGTGGGCGGCTCTTTGGTGGTGCTCGACCCGTATCGTGTCTCGCTGGATCCGGACACAGGTCAGGATTGTTTAGATTCGATAGAGGTGCTGACTCCGGAAGTTTGTTTTCCAGAGGCTCCAGGCTGGCCCGGCAGCTATTTCCACAGCCCATGGCCTTTGTCTGAGAATTATTATCTTGTCTCGTTCAGCTTCGAACCTCTGCCTGGAATGGGACCGAATGTCAAGCGTGACACCGAGACGGGCATTTATTATTTCGACCGGTTCGGAAATATGGAGCTGCTGTACCGGGAAAAGGGCATTTCGTCTATGTATCCGATTCCGCTCGAACCGAGGCCGAAGCCGCCGGTTGTACAAAGCAAGCTGGATAAAGAGCTGGGCGACGAGGGTGAGTTTTTCCTTTCGGATGTATATAAGAGCCATTTTCCCATGCCGGAGAATCGCCGGATTGTTGAATTGCGTGTTTTTCAGGTTCTGCCCAAGAGCCGTACGCACGTCGCCAATCAGCCGCGTATCGGCCATGCCAACGCCGAGAGCGCAAGAATGCTCCTCGGAACGGTGCCTGTAGAATTGGACGGCTCAGCCTATTTTCGCGCCCCAGCGGGAAAGCCTCTATATTTTCAGGCCGTCGATGAAAGCGGCAGGGCGGTCCAGTCCATGCGTTCGGTTACCTATTTACAGCCGGGCGAACGGCAGGGGTGTGTGGGCTGCCACGAGCCGCGCAACATGGCTGTGACGACTCAAGAAAGCCGCCCGCTTGCCGTGCGGCGCGAGCCTTCACGGATAAAGGCCGGGCCGGAAGGGACGCGGCCTTTCAGTTTTTCGCTTCTAATTCAGCCGATTCTGGATAAGAATTGCGTTGAATGTCACGACGGCAAGCCAGGTCCGGACAAAAGCAAACTGGCATTAACCAGCGAGTCGGCCGGAGAATTTACCAAATCATACGAGAGCCTGAAACCTTATGTGAAATGGTATGAATGGGGCGGGGCCAGCATTGAGCCGATTGTAACCCGTCCCGGCAAGATAGGGGCGGACTTCAGTCCGTTGACGAGGATTTTGTCCGATACCGTTCACGGCCCGGCAGTGAAGTTCGAAGATGAAGAACTTCGGCGATTATATATCTGGCTGGACGGCAATGCGCCGTTTTACGGCACGTATGAACCTGAAGCGCGGGTTGCCCAGAAAAACGGCGTTTCAGTACCGCCGCCTTCACTTCAATAACTCATCTATGTAGAAGATATCTCGCTTTCGAATATAGGGTTGGGACCGATACGTGTTTTGCTGGGAAAAACCATCCCCATCCGTGGCACGGGCTTGAAGCCCGTGAAAACACGGCCAGGATGGCCGTGCCACATCGGGATGAGGCTGACACACGATGTAAAAATTTTTTTGACATTACGAAGTGTGGCAGCCTCAAAGTCAAAGGCTTTGGGGATGGTCGTGACGCGTAAGCTCAGTCTGTTAGCCAACGATCTATTATTTCCTCAGCGGCTGACGGCATGATTCCGAGCATCCAGGCCAAATCGATAATCGTCGGCCGTTTGCGTATCTCGTGCATGTGCAGGGCGGCATCCAGCAAACGTTCGCGGGGGCATCCAATGTCGGCGAAGGTATGAGCGGCTCCGGCGGTTTTAAGGCAGTTTTTAATTTGTGCCGGAGGACGAACCTGACGCTTAGCGGCGGCAAGAAATGCATTCCAGGTTTTACCGTTGGTCAGCTTTTCAGATATTGTTTTCAGCATTGGCAGCTTCTGCTCGTATTCGGCGTGGACATTTTCCGCCAGCGGCCCCCAGAATTTCTTATCGATATGCCCGGGGTAAGGGCGGCGGTCGGGCTTATCGATTTTGAAGATACGTGCATAAAGTGCCGAGGCGAATATCGTGCCGAGGCCGACCTGCCGGCCGTGAAGGTCGTGTAGGACACCGTCGATACTGGACATCATATCGAGCGTATGACTGAAAAGGTGCTCGCCGCCCGAAGCCGGCGCCGATGTGCCTATGATGGTCATGGCAATGCCGGAGTATAATAGGGCGTTAAACAAAGCCTCGATGGCGACAGGATTTCGGTTGCTGATGTCCTCTGGCTTGTCGAGATAGTACGGCTCCAGTGAATTTATGATTTCGCTGCAATAGCGGCAGAATGATTTGCCGCAGAACAGGTTGTTGAATATCCAGTCGGCGGTGCTGATTGGCTTGGCGATGGTATCGCCCAGGCCGGCGGCTGTCAGCTCGAATGGAGCATTGACGATGATAGACGAAATCGCGAAAACTGCCAGAGGCGCCCGTGCGCGGATCAGAGTCTTGATGCCTTTGATAGTCGGGGCGACGTTGGCGGCGGTAAATCCGTTCATCGTCGCGGCGGTCGCAAAGACGGCATAAGGAATACCCTTGTCGAATGCCGACCACTTGGTCAGATCGTTGACGACTCCGGTGCCGACCGCAAGGGCAATGTCGGCGGACGGCATCCGGTCATTGAGCCGGATGTGAGTTATATCGTCGCAAACGGGACCGCCGTGCTTTGTATCGGGGACAATTATATTGTGAACGGACCAGCCTGCTTGCTCGAGAGCTACTTTAACATTCTTACCGGCAATTGCCCATGTTCTCTTGTCGGCAACAAGAACAATGCGACGACCTTTTACGAATGGGTCCAACACCTCCGGCAGACGCTCCAAAACATCTTCGGCGTAAATTATGCTCCTGACGGGAACCTCGTGGCTTCGCCCGCATTCGCAATCGAAGGTCTTATCGAGCAGTTTTTCAGGATTCATTGTCCGGCCTTATATAATCTTTTCCAGCAGTACCTGCTGGCCCTTGTTAAAGTGAGCCGTATCGGCGTCTTCCGGGCTTATCCGCATAATACTTTCACCTTCGGACTCGTCCGACAAGTCGGATTCGATCGGCTCGCCGGCTTTGACGTGGACGGAGCGCAGTCCCCCGTACCACCAGCGGACATGGCTGGCGTAGAGCAAATCGCCCGGCTCGGCGGCCATTTTATCGAGCGCCGATTGAGGAACGATAACCACGTTCTGTCCGGCAAGCTTCGGATCGAATTCGGTTATCAATCGGACTTTTTCGCCGGGGCGGCGGTTCGGTTCAGCCCCTTTGAATCGTCGCAAAGCTTCCAGTTGTGTCCCGGCGACAAATCCTTTTATTTTTTCCGCAGAGCATGGTTTTGTAAATAATGTTACCGAAACGCCCAGCGTTCCTGCTGCTAACAAACCGAATAATGCCCGCATGAACTTGTAGCTTTCAGGCCCCATTCCGAAGTCGAAAGGCCCGACCAGCGCATCAGGCCATAAGAAAGACATGGCGATAAGAATCGCTCCGCCGACAATCGTCGCAAAAGCGGCGGCCGGCGTGTAACGCTTCCATGTAATACCGAATAAAATCGCCATAAGAACCGGCGGCGTCACGGCGGCGGTGAACATGCTGTGCGCACCGTAAATTGTGTCTTTCATAAAAATGGGAACCAACGCCAGCCCCATGCCCGCGGCGGCCAGACTTGTTATTCGCGCCACACGAAGATAATGCTTATCGTCACTGTTCGGTTTGACATAAGGCTTCCAGATGTCGTTAACGAAAATCGCGCTTACGGCATTGATAAGCGAATCGGCGGTGCTCATCAAAGCCGCGGTTAAAGCCGCCAGCACAAAACCGAATACTCCCGGAGCGCAAAGAAAATGGGCGGCCTTTACGAAAGAATCGCCCGGTTCGGTGGAAAGTTCGCCGTTGCTGACCAGCGCTTTGGCAATCCATCCGCCGCAACTGGTTGCGATGGCCGCCAGCGGCGCCAGCACTAAAATCCAGCAGACCACCATCCGGCGGGAATCCTTGATACTTTTGAGCGAGAGAAACCGCATGATAAAACCCTGGTGCATCAGCATCAGCGCACCTGTGTTGGCAAGACCGTCCTGGACGTAAATGCCGATGAAACTGAACTGAGGCGGGGCGTTGAAATCCGAAAACGCGAACTTATGCGAGCGCGGCAGCAAGGCCCAGAAGTCGCCGAAACCTCCGAAATGATAAATGGCCGCTGCGAACAGTCCCAGCCCCGCGACAAGCAGAATTATTCCCTGGACAAGGTCGGTCATAATGACCGCCGTTTGTCCGCCGATATAAACGTATAACGCTACGGCAACGGCGGTGACGATGGCCCCGGTCATAATCTGCCAGCCCAGCAGCGTGTGCAGCGTCCGGCCGAGAGTAATCAGGTTGATGCCGATGTAGCCGATGATATAGAACAGGATTATTATCGTTGCCGCGACGCGCGTCTTTTTGTCGAAGCGGGATTCCAGGTACTCCGGCACCGACGTGATTTTATTGTAATATACGATAGGCAGCCAAACCAGCACCAGTATGGGCATCCAGAACCAGTCGTTGAGGTAGGACTGCGTGCTGGATATGCCGTACCTGAATCCTGCGGCGCTGTACTTGATGAAGCTGTAGCTTCCGACAACCGTGGCGACACAGGAAAAAGCGATGAGCCACCATGAAAATCTCTGCCCGCCGAAGAAAAAGTCTTTCGTAGTTTTCGTATACCTGCCGAAGTACAGCCCGAAGCCCAGCACGGCCACGAAATAGCCCAGCATCACTGCATAATCGAGATTTCCGCCTATAGCCTGGGCAATCATAGCTGTCCTCCGCCTGCCCAGTTGGGCGATAAAAACGTAAAGACGCACATGATTGCCAGCATGAAGAAGTAGCCGCCGACGAGTATCAACAGCAGCCGGCGGTCGTCGGCGTTCTTAAGGTTTAGGTATCCCCCGCGTAAGCCGCACCATATTCCAATCAGGCACAATATCGCACCAACGCCGAACTCGCAAATAATCGGCCAAATACGCAGCATATTCACTTGCTTTTTTTCCTGTTCATCAATTTTCAATTTTTATTTGCCGGCAACAGACCGCCAGGCTGGCATGTCGTCTTTCAACTGCTCTCGAAGCCAGCCCGGACGATTGGTGGTAATGCCGTCGACTCCGAGCCTGGTTAGCCGGATTGCTTCTTCCGGCTCGTCCACCGTCCAGACGTAGAGCTTCAGGCCCGAGGCTTTGACGGCGTCGGCAAACTCCCTGGTAACGCCGGCGTAGTGGACGTCGAGTCCGTCAATGCCCCTGTCCTTTGCTGTTTGAGCGAGCTGAGGATCGTGAGGAATCCACTGCTCGGTCTGGTCGGTCTTTTCAGTTCCCTTAAGCCAGTATGTGGGAACGTCGATTATCTGTTTTGACATTGTCACCGTTTCCAGATCGAATCCGATGATGATTATCTGTGACATGTTACCGCTGTCGGCCAGAAGCTCCCGGAGATAGGGCAGAATTTCCTGTCCGCATTTGATTTCGATATATAGTTTTCGCCCGTCGGGAATTGTTTCTATAATATCGGCAAGAAAAGGGATTTTCTCGCCGGCGTACTGGTCGGACTTAAAACTGCCCACGTCGAGCTTGCGGAGTTCTTCGGCGGTCATCTCAGCGACATTTACATCCGTCACAGCCGTGCGCTTCGTGTTCTTATCGTGAATAGCGACGATTTTATGGTCCTTTGTCAGATATACATCCACTTCCACGTCGGAGTCTTTCTCCCAGCCGAGCTTGACCGACGCCAGAGTATTTTCCGGGGCTATATACGAAGCTCCGCGGTGTGCGATGATTTCAACCGGTTTCGTGCATCCCGATGCGCCGAGGATAAATAAACATAACAATCCGGGAACAATCAAATGTCTCATTATATACCTCTGAATAATAATCCGTTGTATTCGACATAAGCTGCGCCGATATAATACACAATATTATCCCTGAATGAAGAGAAAAAGGCTTACAGTTTAACGAAAAATTAGACGAAAAATGATTTACAGGATAGATTCGTATAAAAAGTGATTCTTCTTGACATGAAGATGACCGATATGGTATAAGTAGGATTGTTGGAATTTTAGAATTATGAATTCCTGACTATCGGGCAAAGGAGGCAGCAGGCAAACCATCGAGAGACTATCCGCCGGATACAGGGAAAAACAAATTATTAATAATTGAACGCTGCCGTTCAGTTCGTACCAGTCTTTTGGAAAGGAGAGTTATTATGAAACGAAACCTTATTCTTCTCATATCTTTTGTTTTTGTGCCGGCCTTGATTTTGACGAGTACGGCAGTCGCCGCCGAGACAGGTCTTGTCGGATGGTGGAAGTTCGAGGAAGCAGGCGGGACGTTATTCGATCAGAGCGATAATCACAATGACGGCACGCCTTATAACGGTGTACTTTATCAGCAGCCGGGCCAGGTAGGTTACGCTTTGGGATTCGACGGATCGGACGATTATATCGTTGTAGGATCGACCGGAAGGCCGACCGATACGTTCAGTTTCGGGGGATGGTTCAAAACATCCGTCGAGCACGAAATCGATCCTCAAAACACCACCGGTACCGGCGGAGTAAATAATCAGAGATATGCGTTCGATCCCCAGCACGGAGGAGACTCAAACGGCGGGGCGGGATTGTCTATCGGGACCAACGGCATTTCCGTTTACGAGCACGGAAGTAACTATATGCCCGCGACCGCGGTGTACGAAGCCGAGTTGGGAGACGATTGGAATCACATCATGATAGTTTACGATAACAAACAGCCTACGATTTACCTTAACGGCAAAGCTGTTCTTACCGGTCTTAGCTCTCCAAGGGCGCTAGTCAATGCGCCAATTCAGATTGGCGGAATGGCGTACGGTTATTTCGAGGGCCTGATAGATGAGGTGCGCATTTATAATCGGGCGCTTTCGGCGGCCGAGATAGAAAAGCTGGCCGCTCGTCCCAAGGCATGGAGTCCTGGGCCGCCCAACGGATCAATGTATTCGGGTATATGGGTATCGTTAGGCTTCTCGGCTGGAGATTTCGCCGCCTCGCATGATGTTTATCTCGGCGATAATTTTGACGATGTGAACGACGCCACACGGGACTCCGAAGTATTCAGAGTCAACCAAAATCTGGGCA
>Ga0207752_1000532_pt1 | contig 18057 bp, 15 predicted proteins | sample Pon2CUnioCityCA_6_FD_187272 | JGI IMG/M metagenome (GOLD analysis project Ga0207752, IMG submission 187272) | Marine sediment microbial community from Union City, CA, USA - Pond 2C Sediment 2 (SPAdes) | ecosystem: Environmental > Aquatic > Marine > Intertidal zone > Salt pond sediment ...
ATCCATCCGCGGCCGGTAGCCGTACTCCACGCCAGCGCCATCCAGCAGCCAGGGGATGACGATCACCGCCAGCGCCACCAGCATCACCGCGCCCACCAGGCGTTGCTTGAGCCCGCTTTCGCTCACGCCGCCACCTCCTGGCCGCCGCCGTCGTCACCGCGGCCGGCGGCGAAAAACGCAGTCCGCGCCAGCCCCACGGTGACGAAGGAGCCGAACACCAGCAGGCGATCACCGGGCGCCGCCGCAGCCAGCGCCGCGGCCAGCGCCGCGGCCACATCGATGTGCTGCGACAGGGCAGCGCGCGGCGCGGCGGCCGCCACCAGCTCGGCCAATCGCGCCGCCGGCATGGCCCGCGCAGCGGGCAGTTCGCCCAGATACCAGGCATCGATCAGCGCGCTCTGGCGGTCATCGCCCGCCCCGCCCACCAGCAGAGCCAACACCTCGTCGACCGCTTTGTCGGCCATCAAACCAGCCACCGCGTGGCAGCGGCCGACGCGCCCTGTGGTGGCCGGCAGGCCGTTGCCCAGCGCCGTTCGCAAGGCGCTCACCGCGTGGGGGTTATGGGCGACGTCGAAAATCACCTCCACGCCGTCGCGGCAGTGCCGCTCGAAGCGCCCGGGCAGGCGCAGCTCGCGCAGCCCGGTGGCGATCGCCCGGTGCGGGATGCGCAGCGCTGTGGCCGCCTGCAGTTGCGACAGCGCTTCGCAGGCGGCGGCGGCATTGGCGTACTGCCAGTCACCGGGCAGCGCCGGCGGCGGCAGCGCATCGAGCTGATCGCGGCTGCCGCAAAAGCGCCATTCACCGCTGCCATCGCCATCGGCGCGCTGTGCGCTGAAGTCAGTGCCCAGCTGCAACAGCCGCGCACCCCGCGCCGCGGCGCTGGCGGCGATACTCGCCGGCGGCTCGGGATCGGCGCAGACCAGCGGCCGGTCGCGGCGGCAGATGCCGGCCTTTTCCGCGCCGATGGCCTCGCGGTCGTCGCCCAGCCAATCGATGTGATCGATAGCCACGGCGGTGACCACGGCAACATCGGCATCCCAGATATTGACCGCGTCGAGGCGCCCACCGAGGCCGACTTCGAGCACCGCCACATCGACGCCGCGCTGCTGGAAGACGCGCATCGCGGCGAGGGTGGTGAATTCGAAGTAGGTCAGGCTGGTGTCGCCGCGATGGGCGTCGACGTGGGCCAGCGCGGCGGCGATTTCATCGTCGCCCGCTTCGCGGCGATCGACGCGGATGCGCTCGTTAAAGCGCGACAGATGCGGCGAGGTGTAGCAGCCGACGCGGTAGCCGGCGGCGCTGAGGCTGGCTTCGAGCAGTGCGCAGACCGAGCCCTTGCCGTTGGTGCCGGCGACGGTGATCAGCGGAATTTCGGGCCGCGCCAGCCCGGCCGCGGTGGCGGCGGCGGAGACACGGGCCAGACCGAGCTCGATCTCGCTGGGGTGCAGTGTCTCCAGCCAGGCCAGCCAGTCGCTCAGGCGCTCATGGCGCAAGGTTGTCCTCCGCGAGCGGCTCGGCATCTGCGCGCGGCTCGCCGTCGCCATCGGGCGCGCTGGCTTCGGGCTCGGCAGTGCCCGGCAGCGTGCGATGGCTGAGCATGGACAGCAGGCGGGCGATTTTCGACCGCAGCTCGCGGCGGTCGCAGATCAGATCGACGGTGCCGTGTTCGAGCAGAAACTCGCTGCGCTGGAAGCCTTCGGGCAGGGTTTCGCGCACGGTCTGCTCGATCACCCGCTGGCCGGCAAAACCGATCAGCGCGCGCGGCTCGGCGATGTGCACGTCGCCAAGCATCGCGAAGCTGGCGGAGACGCCGCCGGTGGTCGGGTTAGCCAGCACGACGATGTAGGGAATGCCGCGCCGCGACAGGCGGCGCAGCGCGGCCGATGTCTTGGCCATCTGCAGCAGCGAGAACAGCGCCTCCTGCATGCGCGCGCCGCCGCTGGCGGTGAAACAGACGAAGGGGATGCCGTGTTCGAGGCTGGCCTGCACGCCGCGCAGGAAGCGCTCGCCGACCACCGAACCCATCGAGCCGCCCATGAACTGGAACTCAAAGCAGGCGGCGACCAGCGGCACGCCTTCGACCTTGCCGCGCATGACGATCAGCGCGTCCTTTTCACCCGTGCTCTTTTGCGCCGCGCTGAGACGATCCCGGTACTTTTTGCTGTCTTTGAACTTGAGGTGGTCGAGCGGCTCCAGATTGGCGCCGATCTCCTCGCGCTCGTCGGCGTCGAAGAAGGCCTCGAGCCGGACGCGGGCGCGGATCGGCATGTGGTGTCCGCACTTGGGGCAGACTTCGAGATTGCGCTCCAGCTCGATGCGGTAGAGCACGTTGGCGCACTCCTCGCACTTGCTCCACAGCCCTTCGGGCACATTGCCCTTGTTGCCTGCCTCGATGCGGATGCGCGCGGGCATCAGTTTTTCGAACCAGCTCATCGATCTGCTTCCCGATTATTGGTGACTTGAAGCGTCGCCAGCGGTGGCGACATCCATGGCGCGACGCATCTCGCCGAGCAATTCGGCGACGGCAGCGGCGGCCGCAGCGCCCTCGCCGGCGGCGGCCACGCGCTTGACCAGCGCACTGCCAACCACCACCGCATCGGCGACGCTGGCCACCTGCGCCGCGGAGTCGGCATCGTGGATGCCGAAGCCCACGCCCAGCGGCAGATCGGTGTGCTGGCGGATCTCGGCGAGCTTCGCCGCCACCGCTGCGGTGTCCAGACTGGCGGCGCCGGTGACACCCTTCAGCGACACGTAGTAGACGTAGCCGGAGCCGGCCTCGGCGACGCGGCGAATGCGCTCGGCGGGGGTGGTCGGGGCCAGCAGGAAGATCGGGTCGAGGCCGTTGGCGCGCAGCGCGGCGACCATTTCCGAGCCCTCCTCCGGGGGCAGATCGACGGTCAGCACGCCATCCACCCCGGCGGCCGCGGCGCGCGCGGCGAAATCCTGCGCGCCCATCACTTCGACCGGATTCATGTAGCCCATCAGCACCACCGCGGTGCGCTCGTTCTCGCGGCGAAAACGCGCCACCAGATCGATCACATCGGCCAGCCGGGTGCCGCCGGCGAGTGCGCGCTCGCAGGCCTGCTGGATCACCGGGCCATCGGCCATCGGGTCGGAGAAGGGGATGCCCAGCTCGATGATGTCGGCGCCGGCTTCGACCATCCCGCGCATGATCTGCAAGGTGGCGTCGATGTCCGGATCGCCGGCGGTGACGTAGGGGATCAGCGCCGCGCGACCGCTGGACTGCAGGGCGGCAAAGGCATCGTCGATGCGACTCATATCTCGATGCCCTCCAGCGTGGCCACGGTGTTGATGTCCTTGTCGCCGCGCCCGGAGAGATTGACCACGATGTGTCGCTCGGCGGACATATCCGCGGCGAGCTGCATGGCGTAGGCGATGGCGTGGCTGGATTCCAGCGCCGGCATGATGCCCTCCATGCGCGTCAGGGTGTGGAAGGCGGCCAGCGCCTCGTCGTCGGTGGCGGAGACGTAGCTGGCGCGACCGGTGTCCTTCAGCCAGGCGTGCTCGGGGCCGACGCCGGGGTAGTCGAGGCCGGCGGAGATCGAATGGGTCTCGATAATCTGCCCGGCCTCGTCCTCCATCAGATAGGTGCGGTTGCCGTGCAGCACGCCCGGCTTGCCGGCGGACAGCGGCGCCGCGTGGCGGCCGGTTTCGATGCCATCGCCGGCGGCCTCGACGCCGTACATGGCGACGCCGGCGTCCTCGATGAAGGGATGGAACAGGCCGATGGCATTGGAGCCACCGCCGACGCAGGCGACCAGCGCGTCCGGCAGTGCGCCGAACTGCTCCAGGCTCTGCGCGCGGGCCTCGCGACCGATCACGCTGTTGAAGTCGCGCACCATCATCGGATAGGGGTGCGGGCCGGCCACCGTGCCGATGATGTAAAAGGTGTCATCGACGTTGGTCACCCAATCGCGCATGGCCTCGTTGAGCGCATCTTTCAGCGTCTTCGAGCCGGATTCGACCGGCACCACGGTGGCGCCGAGCAGCTTCATGCGGAACACATTCACCGCCTGGCGGCGCACATCCTCGGAGCCCATGTAGACCACGCATTCCATGCCCAGCCGCGCCGCCACGGTGGCCGAGGCCACGCCGTGCTGGCCGGCGCCGGTCTCGGCGATCACCCGTTGCTTGCCCATGCGCTTGGCGAGCAGCGCCTGGCCGACGGTGTTGTTCACCTTGTGCGCGCCGGTGTGGTTGAGATCCTCGCGCTTGAGCCAGATCTGCGCACCGCCGCAATGCGCTGACAGCCGCCGCGCGTGGTACAGCGGGCTGGGGCGGCCGACGAAGTGCTTCAGCTCCCAGTCGAACTCGGCGATGAACTCGGGGTCCTCGCGGTAGCGCAGATAAGCCTGCTGCAACTCGTGCACCGGCTCCATCAGGGTCTCGGCGATGAACACGCCGCCGTAGGGGCCGAAGTGGCCGCGCGGATCCGGCTGCTGGGCCAGGTCGTGCAGCGCGCTCGCGGCCAGGGGCGGGGAACTATTGGCTGTCGGCACGTTGTGTCTCCTCGATGAATCGGTGCATGCGGGCGCGATCCTTCAGCCCCTTGGCGGCTTCCACGCCGCTGCTCACGTCGACCGCCCAGGGGCGCAGGCTGCGCACCCCGGCGGCGACATTGTCCGCGTCCAGACCGCCGGCCAGCAGCAGCGGGCGAGCGCCGAGATCGGGCCGCTGCGACCAGTCGAAAGTATGCCCGGTGCCGCCGGCCTGGCCCTGCGCGTTGCTGTCGAGCAGAAAGCCGCGCGCCCGCGGATGGCTGGCGGCCAGCTCGCTGGCGCCGCGCGCGGCGTCTCCAGCCATCGGCAGCGACTTGATGTACGGCCGCTCGAAGGCGCTGCAAAAGGCCGCCGTCTCGGCGCCGTGGAACTGCAGCAGATCCACCGGCAGCGCGTCGAGCACCTCGCGCACCGCATCGCTCCGGGCATCCATGAACAGCGCCACGCAGCTGACGAAAGGCGGCAGCGCCGCGGCGATCTGCGCCGCTTGGGCCGGCGTCACGTAGCGTGGGCTACGCGGATAAAAAACCAGGCCGATGGCGTCCGCGCCCAGCTCGGCGGCGGCCATCGCGTCCTCGACTCGGGTGATGCCGCAGATCTTGATACGGGTGCGCATGGCTGTCTCGCCCGGGGCTTGCGCGGCCGGCACCAGGCTCGATCCGGTAGCGCGTGCAAAGGTGGCAAAGATACCAGAAATGCCCGCCCGTCAGAACGTCGGCAGGTGCCTCGCGGCGGGCAGCGCGAAGCGCGCCGGATAGCCGGGGCCGACGAAATACAAGCCACCGGGCGGCGCGGTGGCGGCGGCGGCGGTGCGGTCGCGACCCGCCAGCAGTTGCGCCGGCCAATCCAGCGGCTGATCGCCGCGCCCGACGGCGATCAGCGTGCCGGCGATGATCCGCACCATGTTGTGCAAAAAGGCGTTGGCGGCGATATCGAGGTAGACGAAATCGCCGTCGCGCCGCACGTCGATGGCGTGGACACAGCGCCGCGCGTGGCGCGCCTGACAGCCGGCGGCGCGGAAGGCGGAGAAATCGTGCTCGCCGATCAGCGCCTGCCCAGCGCGCTGCATGGGTTCCGCCTCCAGCGGCTGATAGACCCAGCCGACGCGCCCGTGCAACAGCGCCGGGCGCTGGCGGCGGTTGTCGATGATGTAGCGGTAGCGACGCGACTCGGCACTGTAGCGGGCGTGGAAATCCTCCGCCACCGGCCGCGCCCAGAGCACCGCGACGGCATCCGGCAGGTTGCTGTTGCCGCCCATGACCCAGGCTTTCTCGCTGCGCTCGGCCCGGCTCTCGAAATGCGCCACCTGCTGGACGGCGTGCACCCCGGCGTCGGTGCGGCCGGCGCAGTGCAGGGTCAGCGCAGCGCCGGCAACCTGCGACAGCGACGTCTCCAGCGCAGCCTGCACGCTGGGCGCGTGGCGCTGTCGCTGCCAGCCGCTGAAAGGGCTGCCGTCGTATTCGACACCGATGGCAATTTTCACGGGTGCTTGGTCGCTCGATGGAAATACCCGGTCGGCAGCCGCGGCGCGCGATGCGCCGCGAGCAAAACGACGAAGGGGCGCCGTAGCGCCCCCTCGCCATGCCCTATTGCAGCAGAGTCAGGCGATTTGCTCCAGCAGGTCGCGAGCCTCCTGCTGCTGCTTGTCGTTGCCGACGCTGATGATCTCGTTGAGCGCGCTGGCGGCACTCTCCGAATCACCCATGTCGATGTAGGCGCGGGCCAGGTCGAGCATGGTATCGACCTCATCGCCGTCCCCGACATTGAGCGCTTCCAGCGCACCGGTGTCGATGCCCGAGGTGTCGTCGCTGATTTCGGCAACGGTCCCGTCGAGCTCGCTGTCCAGGTGCAGGGTGTCGTCGAGCACACCGTCCAGCTCGCTCTCGCCGAGCAGGCTGGTGTCCACATTCTCCAGCTCGTCGGCTACGGAGCTGCTGTCGCCAGTGTCGTCCCGACTCTCATCGAGAATGCTCGTTGCGTCAAAGCCGTCGTCATCGTCAAACGCGGTGGACAGGCCAAACTCGCGCTCCAGATCAAACTCGGTGTCATCGCCCTGACTGTCGTCATCGACCGCGCTCAGCACCTCGCTGGAGGTTGCCTCGTCGAGCAACGCGGTAACATCCTCGTCGATATCTTCGAGCAGCATGGTGGCATCGCCATCATCCTGGAACGAAGCCGTGGACTCCGCTTCCTCACCGAGGCTCGTATCTTCGCCGAGGATCATCGTGTCCTCGGAAATCTCTTCGGGCTCACCGTCGAGATTGAAGGCAAAGTCGTCCGCATCCTCGTCGCTGTCAATATCCTGACCGCCGGCTCGGGCAGCCTCGATATCCGCGATTTCCGCATCGGCGGCGGCCAGTGTCTCATCGTCGATGCCAAGCTCGACATCGCCCGCAGAGAATTCGGTCGTCAGCTCGTCGACATCCCGGCCCATCGGCGCAAAGGTGCCGGTCTTTTCCAGATCATCTTCGAAATCGCGACCAGCAGCACCCTCGGCCAGGCTGGTCTCGTCGATGATCTGGGTGCGATCGAGATCGTCGCCACCGCGCGACACCGTCGCGATATCCTCGCCCTCGCCCTCGCCGAGACCGGCCTGAATGGCTGCCACAGCCGCCTCGTCGATGCCATCGGCGGCGCTGAACATCGACTCGCCCGGAGCGATCTCGCGGCCCATCGCGACGGCGCGATTCCAGATCGGCTGGCTGCTGTCATCGAGCCGGCTGTGCAACTCGCCAGCGGCGGCGATGAAGGCCGGCGCATTCTTCTGCGAGTAGTAGGCTTCGAGCAGTTTGAGGCGGTACTCCGGCTTGCTCGGGTTTTCATCGATGGCGAGCTTGAGCAGGTCTTCCGCCTGGCCGTACAGGCCGTAGGCGAGGTAGACATCAGCCTCGGCGATGGTGTCGTCCTTCGGCAACTCCGACATCGCGTCGTAGTCGACCGCCGCCGGCGGCTTCTCGCGTACCGGCTCCTCGGCAGGCACGTGGGTCGGCGGCGCTTCATCGATCACTTCATCGGCGGCGTGCGGTCTGGTGTCGCGTGCCGGCTCACCGCCCAGCGTGCCGAACTCATCATCTTCGAAGATCGGATCAGCGCGCTCGCCGTGGCCCGCCTGCGCTATATCATCCACCGACAGATCATCATCTTCGGCGTCGGCGAGACGACGGCGGATCATCAGGAATGCCAGCAGCAACAGCAGCACCGCGGCGGCGCCACCGCCGAGCAGCAGGTTGGGGTTAGCCAGCAGGCGTTCGAACACCGATTGCTGCTCGCCTTCGGCGACCGGCTCGGGTTGCGGCGGCGCCTCGACGGTTCCCGTCTGGCCATCGAGCGCGGCGGAATCCTGCCCGGTGCCAGCGGCATCCTCGCCGGCCGCAGGCTGGTCGGCCGGTTCGTCCGTTTCGACCTGCGCCAGAGTCGTGTCTGCGACGCTGTCGGCACCGCCCTCCATCTGCGACAGGCGCGCTTGCAACGCAGCCAGTTCGTTCTCACGCAGGGTGATTAACCGCTCCATTTGGGAGACGGTCTGCTCCAGATCATCGACCCGCGACTGCAATTCATCACGTTCCAGGCGAACGCTCTCCAGCTGCTCTTCGCTGAGCGAGAGCTCCTGGCGGGCGGCTTCGGCGGCATTGAGCGCAGCGGCCTCCGCCTCTTTGGCGGCGTTCGCCTCGGCGACGGCGCGCGCCACATCGTCCTCGGCGACGATGCGCAGCTCATCGCTCGGCGGCGCTTCATCCGCGGGCGGCGGCGCGCTCTCGGCAGTGCCGGGCTCGCGCTCCGCGTCGGGCGAGTCGGCGGCCGGGGCGGTGGCAACCGGCTGGGTGTCGCGGTACGCCGACCATAGGGCATTCTGTTCGCGCACCTGATCGAGTGCCTGCTCCCGGGTCAGCGTGGCGACTTCACCAGCATCCGGAACGCGCAGGATGGCACCGCTGCGCAGCAGGTTGATGTTGCCGTTGATAAAAGCGCCGCGGTTAGCGCGCAGCAGGGCGAGCATCATCTGCTCGACGCTGGCACCCGCCGGGCGGGTATCGTTGGCGATATTCCACAGCGTCTGCCCGGCCTGTACCGGGCCGTACTGGCCGCCGCCACCGGCAACTGGCGCCGCGGCCGGACCACTATCCGGGCTGGCGATGGGACGGCTGGGCGGAGCACTGCCGTCGAGTGCCGGCGCCGGTTGCGCACTGGGATCGATACGCGGGAACAGATCCGGCTCGGCCGCCAGCTGTACGGGAGCCCTGGGCTGCGCAACGGGCTCGGGGCGCGGCGCCGGTTCGGGCTGTCTGTCGACCTCGGGCTGGATTGCTTGCTGCACCGGCTCGCGCTCGATCTCCGCGGGCAGGCTGCCTTCCACCTGGGCATTGGCGACGCTGGTGGCCGGACTCTGCGCGGCCACGCCGCTGGTCTGGGCCTGTTCGGTCATGAACACCGGCGGGTCGAGCAGCACGGTGTACTCGCGCACCAGCCGGCCGCGCGGCCAGTCGACCTCGATGAGAAAGTTGAGGAAGGGTTCGACGACCGGGCTGTTGCTGCTGACGCGGATGTACGGCGTACCATCGTTGCGCTCAGCGACGTTGAAACGCAGCTGGTTGAGCGCCACCGGCCGATCGATGCCGGCGCGCAGGAAGGCTTCCTGAGAGGCGAGTGTAACGATCATGCCGTCGGTCTCGCCTTCGCGGACCGAGAGCAGCTCGATCTCGGCATCCAACGGCTGATTCAAGGCTGAATTCAGCTCGATGTTACCCAGCCCGAGCGCGTTGGCACGACCGTTAAACAGGGCCAGCGAGATGGCCATAGCCAGAGTCAACTTGCGCACAATCTTCTGCTCTCTTTTCAAACCCATTACGGTCATCTCCCGACCGGCACTGTGCCGCACACAATGCGCGACCAGTGAAAGCTTAAGGCAACTTCCACGGAATATACTTTAAAGAAATAACATTAACAAACCATCGTTAAACGACTGTCAATCATATCCATTTAACACCAGCATCACTATCTGAATACTGTTAAGAACCACGCTTTTGAACCCCCTGGACGAAGCATTCGAAGGCCACCACGAGCGGCGATCAGCAGCTGCGAATCGTGCCGCCAGACCAGGGACCACAAGCACGTCGCGGCGCACTTCCCTGTGCCACAGCAGCGAAACCGACACCCCGTCACGACCGGCTCGCGCACCGCACAGGTGCTTGCTTGCGCCGGCGGGAAACTCCTTTACATTTCTCGAAGCCGCTGTATTTGCAGTGGTTACACGGTTTGTGCGCGGCGATTTTGACAGCATCGCCAGAGAAAACCGGTACTCGTGTGCACCACTCGCTGACGGGGAATGACGCATCGTCAGAAACGCGAAGCACATCACGCGCCAAGCTCAACTTTCTCAGGGTATAGCCGTCATCGCACAGTTAGTAGACATCCTGAGGGCATTTTTCAATCCGCCGCGCGGCGCGCGATCCATCCGCGCCGGCCGGGGGATGAATGATCAACCGCCCGACAGGGCGAATTGGCGTCACCAGAAAAATTGCAACTATGTGACGCAATCCACATATCGCCGCCCGCCGGGGCGACCAGCGCTGCGCCGCGGCGGAGCAGCGGCACTAGGCCTCGCGCAGGATGCGCAGCATGCGTCGCAGCGGCTCGGCCGCTCCCCACAGCAGCTGGTCGCCGACAGTGAAGGCGCCCAGATACTCCGGCCCCATGTTCAACTTGCGCAAGCGCCCGACCGGCACCTCCATGGTTCCGGTGACCCTGGCCGGGGTCAGCTCGCGCATGGTGACCTCGCGGTCGTTGGGCACCACCCTGGCCCACTGGTTATCGGCGTCGAGCATGGCTTCGATCTCATCCACCGGCACATCGCGGCTCAGCTTTACCGTCAGCGCCTGGCTGTGGCAGCGCATCGCGCCGACCCGCACGCAGATGCCATCGACCGGGATCGGGTTGCCCTCGCGACCGAGAATCTTGTTGGTCTCGGCCTGCGCCTTCCACTCCTCGCGGCTCTGGCCGTTGTCGAGCTGGCTGTCGATCCACGGGATCAGGCTGCCGCCCAGCGGCACGCCGAACATCTCGCTGGGGTAGCTATCGCTGCGGATGAAATCGGCCACCTGGCGGTCGATATCGAGAATCGCACTGGCGGGATCATCCAGCAGATGCGCCACCGAGCTGTGCACCGCGCCCATCTGGCCGATCAGCTCGCGCATGTGCTGGGCGCCGCCGCCGGAGGCGGCCTGATAGGTCATCGCGCTCATCCACTCGACCAGCCCGGCTTTGAACAGACCACCCATCGCCATCAGCATCAGGCTGACGGTGCAATTGCCGCCGATGTAGTTCTTCACGCCGCGGGCCAGCGCATCCCGGATCACATTCATATTGACCGGATCGAGCACGATCACCGCGTCGTCATCCATGCGCAGTGACGATGCCGCATCGATCCAATAGCCGTCCCAGCCGGCCTTGCGCAGCTGCGGGAACACCGCTTTGCTGTAATCGCCGCCCTGGCAGGTGACGATCGCGTCGAGGGTTTTCAGCTCGTCGATATTCTTCGCATCCGCCAGCGGCGGCACATCGACGCCCACATCCGGCCCCGCCTGGCCCAGCTGGGAGGTGGTGAAGAACACCGGCTCGATAGCGGCGAAATCGCCCTCTTCGCGCATCCGCTGCAGAAGCACCGAACCAACCATCCCGCGCCAACCGACGAACCCTACTCTCATCACTGTCTACCTCGGAAAACCAAATTCTGAATCTTTCGCCCCGGCACGGAATCGTCCCGGCACCGACGCATTGGCGGGCGCTACGGCGCGCGCAGCGCCGCGACCACCGCGTCACCCATCGCCGCGGTGCTCACCGATTTGCCATCGCCGGCGATATCCGCGGTGCGCAGTCCTTCGCTGAGCACGGTGCCGACCGCGTTCTCGACCCGATCCGCCAGTGCGGCCTCGCCCAGCGAGTAGCGCAGCAGCATCGCCACCGACAGAATCGTCGCCAGCGGATTGGCCAGCCCCTTGCCGGCGATGTCCGGCGCCGAACCGTGCACCGGCTCGTACATGCCCTTGCCGCTGGCATCCAGCGATGCCGACGGCAGCATGCCGATCGAGCCGGTCAGCATCGCCGCGCAGTCGGAGAGGATGTCGCCGAACAGATTGGTGGTGACCATCACGTCGAACTGCTTGGGCGCGCGCACCAGCTGCATCGCCGCGTTGTCCACGTACATGTGCGAAAGCTCGACCTGCGGATACTCGGCGGCCAGACGATCCATCACCTCGCGCCACAGCTCGGAGACCTCCAGCACATTGGCCTTGTCCACCGAACACAGGCGCCGGTTGCGCTTGCTGGCGATCTCAAAGGCGCTGCGGCCGATGCGCTCGATCTCCGACTCGCGGTAGACCAGCGTGTTGAAGCCGCGCCGCTCGCCGCCCTCCAGCGTCTCGATGCCGCGCGGCTGGCCGAAGTAGATGCCGCCGGTCAGCTCGCGCACGATGAGGATATCCAGCCCCGCGACCACCTCGGACTTGAGGCTCGACGCCTCGGCCAGCTGCGGGTAGAGGATCGCCGGGCGCAGGTTGGAGAACAATTCCATCTGGGCGCGGATCGCCAGCAGGCCGCGCTCCGGGCGTACCTCGCGCGGCAGTTCGTCGTACTTCGGCCCGCCCACCGCGCCGAGCAGCACCGCGTCGCTGGCGCGCGCCAGCGCCAGGGTTTCATCGGGCAGCGGCTTGCCGGCGGCGTCGTAGCCGGCACCGCCGATGGGCGCCTGCCGCCACTGTGCGTCGAAGCCGAAATCGGCGCGCAGGCATTCGAGAACCTTCAGCGCCTCGGCGATGATCTCCGGGCCGATACCGTCACCCGGCAAGATGGCGATCTGCTTGCTCATGCTTGGCGTGCTTCCGTTTTTGTTGCGACGCAGCAAATGCGTCAGTGTACTGGAACTGGATTCACAAATCAGCGCCCTTCAGCGCTCCTCGTGTTCGATCACGTACCGCTCCTGCCGCGCTGCAGCAAGCCAGGCGGCGAGGTCGGCATCGCCCAGCTGGGTGTCGAGGTAGGCGCGCGCCTCAGCGCTCACCGGCACCGCGTAGCGGTCAAATCGCAGCGCCACCGGGGCGAAGAACGCATCGACGACGGACCAGTCGCCGCACAGCCAGGGGCCAGCCGCGCCGAAGCGCCGGCGCAGCCCGGCCCACAGCGCCTCGATGCGCGCGATGTCGGCGGCGCAGGCCGCGGAGTAGTCGAGCGCCGCCACCGCGCGGCGGCAGTTCATCGGCAGCTCATCGCGCAGCGCAGCAAAGTCCGAGTGCATCTGCGCGCAGGCGGATCGCGCCACCGCCCGCGCGGCGCGATCCGCAGGCCACAGCGCCGGCTGGCGCTCGGCCAGATATTCGGCGATCGCCAGGCTGTCCCAGATCGACAGCCCATCGTCTTCGAGCACCGGCACGCAACCGGCCGGGCAGTGCTCGGCCATCAATCGATCACCCTCGGGGGTGTCCAGCGGGATCAGCAACTCATCGAAGTCGAGCCCCGCCTTGCGCGCCACCAGCCAGCCGCGCAGCGACCAGCTGGAATAATTGCGATTGCCGATAATCAGCCGCATCTCGCCACTCCCGTTGACTGTTATTTACCGTTGAATTGTTCGACGGCCGCCGACGCGGCCAAACGCCTCAGGCGAACAGCCACGGCGCCTCGTCGCGGCGGCGCTGTTCGTAGGCGCGGATCTGCTCGGCGTGCTGCAGGGTCAGGCCGATATCGTCGAGGCCATTGAACAGGCAGTGCTTGCGGAACTCGTCGATCTCGAAGGCGAAGGCTTCGCCGGCCGGGGTGGTCACCGTCTGCGCTTCGAGATCGATGGTCAGCGCGTAGCCCTCGCCGGCCGCCGCCTCGCCAAACAGCTGATCGACCACCTCGCTGGCGAGGCAGATCGGCAGCAGTCCGCTTTTGAAGCTGTTGTTGAAGAAAATGTCGGCGAAGCTCGGTGCGATAACCGCGCGAAAGCCGAAGTCATCCAGCGCCCACACCGCGTGCTCGCGCGACGAGCCGCAGCCGAAGTTCTCGCGCGCCAGCAGAATCTGCGCGCCGGCGTAGCGCGGCTGGTTGAGGACGAAATCCGGATTCGGCCGGCGGCTGGCATTGTCGATGTCCGGCGCGCCCGGGTCGAGGTAGCGCCAGTCATCGAACAGATTGGGGCCGAAGCCGGCGCGCTTGACCGACTTCAGATACTGCTTGGGGATGATCGCGTCGGTATCGACGTTGGCGCGATCCATCGGTGCGACCAGGCCGGTCAGCTGGGTGAATGCTTTCATCTCGGCGACTCCTTATTAACTACAGCTCGCGCACATCGGTGAAGTGGCCGGCGATGGCCGCCGCCGCCGCCATCGCCGGGCTGACCAGATGGGTGCGCCCACCCTGCCCCTGGCGGCCCTCGAAATTGCGGTTGGAGGTCGAGGCGCAGCGCTCGCCCGGCTCCAGCCGGTCGGCATTCATCGCCAGACACATCGAGCAGCCCGGCTCGCGCCACTCGAAGCCGGCGTCGAGAAATATCCGATCCAGCCCCTCGGCCTCGGCCTGCCGCTTGACCAGCCCGGAGCCCGGCACCACCATCGCCAGCGCCACGCTGTCGGCCACCTTTCTGCCCTTCGCCACCGCCGCCGCTTCGCGCATGTCCTCGATCCGCGAATTGGTGCAGGAGCCGATGAACACCTTGTCGATGGCGATCTCGCCAATCGGCGTGCCCGGCTGCAGATCCATGTAGGCCAGCGCCTTGCGCATGCCCTCGGCCTTGACCGCGTTGGCCTCGGCGGCCGGGTCGGGGACTGTGGCGTCGACGCCGACGACCATCTCCGGCGAAGTGCCCCAGCTGACCTGTGGCTGGATGCTGGTGGCATCGATGCGCACCGTTTTGTCGAAGCGGGCATCCGCGTCGGAGACCAGCTCGGCCCAGGCGGCGACGGCGGCCGGCCACTGCTCGGCGCTGGGCGCGAAGGGCCGGCCTTCGACGTAATCGATGGTGGTCTGATCCACCGCCACCAGTCCGGCGCGGGCGCCGGCCTCGATAGCCATGTTGCAGACCGTCATGCGGCCCTCCATCGACAGCGCGCGGATCGCCTCGCCGCCGAATTCGATGGTGTAACCGGTGCCGCCGGCGGTGCCGATCTCGGCGATGATCGCCAGCACGATGTCCTTCGCGGTCACCCCCGGGCCGACCCGGCCATCGACGCTGACCAGCATGTTTTTCATCTTTTTCTGGATCAGGCACTGGGTGGCCATGACGTGCTCGACCTCGGAGGTGCCGATGCCAAAGGCCAGCGCGCCGAAAGCGCCGTGGGTGGCGGTGTGCGAATCGCCGCAGACCACCGTCATCCCCGGCAGGGTGGCGCCCTGCTCCGGCCCCATCACGTGCACGATGCCGCGCCGCACGTCGCCCATATCGAACAGCGTCACGCCCTTGTCGCGGCAATTGCGCTGCAATGTCTCCACCTGCAGGCGCGCCACCGGATCGGCGATGCCCTGGTCGAGATCGACGGTCGGCGTGTTGTGATCCGGCACCGCGAGCATCGAATCCAGCCGCCACGGCTCGCGCCCGGCGAGCCGCAGGCCCTCAAAAGCCTGCGGCGAGGTCACCTCGTGGACCAGATGGCGATCGATGTAGAGCAGCGCCGTGCCATCCGCCTCGCGGCGCACCACGTGCTGTTCGAACAACTTGTCGTACAGGGTCTTGCCTGGCATGGGTCATTCCTCGAAATACGCGTGCAAGTGCTTGATTCGAGCACGCGAGCAGATGGATTTCTGCGATGGAGGGAAGTCTAGGCTTGTCGCATCAATGAAACCAATTCATTATTTTCATGTTTGTAATTCTTTTCAGGAATAGATTGTGGAACTGAACACACTGGAGGCCTTTCTCGCCGTCGCCGACAGCCGCTCCTTTTCGCGCGCCGCCGAGCAGCTGTTCCTCACCCAGCCGGCGATCAGCAAACGCATCGCCGCACTGGAGAGCCAGCTCGACGCGCGCCTGTTCGACCGCGTCGGGCGCAACATCCAGCTCACCGAGGCCGGCCTCGCCCTGCTGCCCAGCGCGCGCCGCGTGCTCGCCGAACTGGCGCAGACCCGCACCGCGCTGCGCCAGCTGGCCAGCGGCGAGATCGCCGGGCGGCTGTCGCTGGGCACCAGCCATCACATCGGCCTGCACCGCCTGCCGCCGGTGCTGCGGCGCTTCAGCGCCGCGCACCCCGGCGTCGAGCTGGATCTGCACTTCATGGATTCCGAAGAGGCCTGCGCCGCGGTCGAGCGCGGCGAGCTGGAGCTGGCGGTGGTCACCCTGCCCGAATCGCCCTACCCCAAGCTGGAAACCCGCGAGCTGTGGCCCGATCCGCTGGCCTTCGTGGTCGGCGCCGAGCACCCGCTGGCCGGCCGCGCGCGAATCGCGCTGGAGGAGCTGGCGACGCACCCGGCGATCGTCCCGGCGCGCGGCACGGTGACCCGCGACATTCTCGACAAAGCCCTGCTGCCGCGCGCGCTGCGGCTGAAAGTAGCGCTGGAGACCAACTATCTGGAAACCATCAAAATGATGGTCTCGGTGGGCCTGGGCTGGAGCATGCTGCCGGAGAACATGCGCGGCGACGAGCTGATCGCCCTGCGCTGCGACGAGCTGCGACTCGGTCGCCGCCTCGGCATGGCGCAGCTGCGCGGCCGCAGTCTCGGCAACGCCGCGCGGGCCTTCGTCGATGCCCTGCTCATCGCCGCCAGCGATTGCGGCGACAGCAGCGCGACGCACTGAGCGCCGCGCGGCTACACTGTGCCGCCCGCCGCCGGATGCACCGCCCCATGAACGACGCCACCCGCCAGCCGCCCGCAGCACGGCCCTCAGCACCGCGCTGGCACTGCCCGCTGTGCCGCCAGCCGCTGCTGGCCAGCGAACGCCGCTACGCCTGCGCCAGCGGGCACAGCTTCGATCCGGCCCGCGAGGGCTACCTCAACCTGCTGCCGGCCCACCGCAAACACAGCGCCGAACCGGGCGACAGCAAAGCGATGCTGATCAGCCGGCGCAAATTTCTCGAAGCCGGCCACTACCAGCCGCTGGCGCAGCGGCTCGCCGAACTGGCCGGCGAGCTGCGCAACGACGACCATTTCGCGCTGCTCGACAGCGGCTGCGGCGAGGGCTGGTACAGCGGCCAGCTGGCCGCCGCGCTGCACCGGCAACTGCCCGAAGGGCTGGCGCTGCACGCCATCGACATCGCCCGCGACGCCATGCGCATGGCCGCCAAACGCTATCCGCAGGTGCATTTCGCGGTCGCCAGCAACGCCGCGCTGCCCCTCGGCGACGCCGCGCTGCAACTGCTGCTGCGGGTCTTCGCCCCCGGCAGCGACGCCGAAGTGGCGCGGGTGCTGGCACCGGGCGGCCACTTCGTGGTGGTCAACCCCGGCCCGGAGCACCTGTTCGCGCTGCGCCAGCTGGTCTATCGCGACCCGCGCCGCCACGACACGCCGCAGGCGCAGATCGACGGACTGGAACACGTCGCCCGCCACGCGGTGCAGTACCCGCTGGCGCTGGAGCGCCCCGGCGAGGCCGCGCGGCTGCTGGCGATGACCCCCTACTACTGGCGCGCCGACGCCGACACCCAGGCGCGGATCGCCGCGCTGCAGCGCTTCGCCACGCCGGTGGATTTCTGCATCGATGTCTACCGCAAGCCCTGACACAGCGGCCACCGGCGCGCTGCCGATCCTCTACCGCGACCGCTGGCTGGTAGCGGTCAACAAGCCCGCCGGCCTGCTGGTGCACCGCAGCGAGCTGGACGCCGAGCGCAGCGATTTTCTGCTGCAACGGCTGCGCGACCAGCTCGGCCAGCGGCTGTACCCGCTGCACCGGCTGGACAAGCCCACCTCCGGCGCGCTGCTGTTCGCACTGGATAGCGATACCGCGCGGCTGCTCGGCGAGCAATTCAGCGGCGACGGCATCGACAAACGCTACCTCGCCGTCGTGCGCGGCTGGACGGAGGAATCCGGCACCATCGACTACCCGCTGCTGCCGCTGCGCGACCACCCGCGGCAAAAGGGCCGCGAGCGGCCACCGAAAGCGGCGCAGCCGGCGCGCACCGACTACCGCCGGCTGGCCAGCGCCGAGCTGCCGCATGCCGTCGGCCGCTACCCCACGGCGCGCTATTCGCTGCTGGAGCTGCGCCTGCACAGCGGCCGTCGGCGGCAGATCCGCCGCCATCTCAAGCACATCTTCCACCCCGTCATCGGCGACAGCTCGCACGGCGACGGCGCCCACAACCGCTTTTTCCGCGAACAGTTCGACTGCCGCCGGCTGCTGCTGCACGCCCGCTCGCTGGCGCTGGCGCACCCGCGCAGCGGCGCGCCACTGCGCATCGACGCGCCGCTGTGCGGAGTGATGGCGCGGGTCTGCGAGCAGCTGTTCGGCGCAATGCGCTGCGCGGATTGCGCTCGACCCGCCCCCTAGCCATCTCCCGATGGCGATTGCCGCCGAAGGCGGCATGATTTCGGTGGCGCTGCAAACGGCCTGCGGCCGCCCCCCAGTAGGAGCCATCTCCCGATGGCG
>Ga0207752_1000533_pt1 | contig 18055 bp, 16 predicted proteins | sample Pon2CUnioCityCA_6_FD_187272 | JGI IMG/M metagenome (GOLD analysis project Ga0207752, IMG submission 187272) | Marine sediment microbial community from Union City, CA, USA - Pond 2C Sediment 2 (SPAdes) | ecosystem: Environmental > Aquatic > Marine > Intertidal zone > Salt pond sediment ...
AAAAATATTCAATGATATACGGGTAAGGAAGGCCATTGCCTTGGCATATAATTTTGACTGGGCAAACCGGAACCTGTTTTATAACCAGTACGTTCGTTGTGACAGTTATTTTAGTAACAGTGACATCGCAACAAGAGAGTTGCCAAGGGAACTTGAACTCTCCATTCTTAAAAAATATAAGGAGCAATACCCTAAGCATGTGCCAGATGATGTTTTTAATAAAGTCTGGCAGCCTTCACGTATCACAGATCAAAAAAGCTTGCGAGAGCATTTGCGGCAGGCTAAAAAATTACTTGATGAAGCAGGGTGGCAAGTAAAAGACGGTGTATTGCAAAATAATAAAGGTGAAAAACTTGAGTTTGAAGTTTTGCTTAATAGTAAGGGTTTCGAAAGAATCGTTGGCGCATTTGCGCATAATTTAAAACAAAAACTCGGAATTCAAATCAACTATCGAACAGTAGATGTATCATTATGGCTGCGCCGCGTTCGCAAGTATGATTTTGATATGATTGTCTCCGGTTTAAGTCAAAGCCAGTTACCGGGTAAAGAATTAATGAACTACTGGCATTCCTCTGTAATTAACGAAGAAGGTGCACGTAATTATGCCGGGGTTAATAATCCTGTTATTGATGATTTGATTGAAAAAATTGTTAATACCAACAACCGTGAAAAACGCGTAGCGATGGCTAAGGCGATTGACCGCATCTTGTTGTATGGCGAATACCTGGTACCAAACTGGTACATCGCTCACCATCGCGTTGCTTACTGGGATAGATTTGCTATCCCAAAAGTAAAACCACTCTATTACCAGCCGACTCCCTGGGCTTTGCAAACATGGTGGTTAAAAGATAACAAGGTTCATAATTAATGCTGGCTTATATACTAAGACGATTATTACTGATGTTACCAACACTGGTTGGTGTTTTGCTTTTGACCTTTGTTGTTATTCAGTTTGTACCGGGTGGTCCGGTTGAGCAGTTAATTAGTCAGATCCAGGGCCATGGGGCTGGAGGAGAGGCAGCAAGTTCTGCAACAGGCCTTTACCGTGGTGACTCTGGTTTAGATAAAGATAAGCTTGATAAACTCAAAGAGATTTATGGTTTTGATAAACCGGCTTACCAACGTTTTTTTGAAATGTTGGCAAACTTTGCCGTGTTTGATCTTGGTGAGAGTTATATTTACCAGCAATCGGTTACTGAACTGATCATTTCAAAGTTACCCGTTTCGATTACCCTCGGTGTCTGGACTTTCCTTATTACTTACCTTGTTTGTATTCCTCTGGGTATTTCAAAAGCGGTAAGAGATGGTTCTACCTTTGATGTGTTAAGTAGCACGATTATCCTTATCGGTTATGCGATCCCTGGTTTTGTACTTGGTATTACCTTGCTGGTGTTTCTTGGTGGAGGGAGTTTCTGGGATGTATTCCCGCTAAGGGATATTATCTCTGATAACTGGGACCAGTTACCATGGTATGAAAAGATCCTCGATTACCTTTGGCATATTACCTTACCACTAATATCGCTGGTGATAGGCAGCCTTGCCATCATGACCATGCTGACTAAAAATAGTTTTTTAGAAGAAATTCGAAAACAATATGTCTTAACAGCAAGGGCAAAAGGTTTATCTGAAAATAAAGTTTTATATAAGCATGTTTTCCGCAACGCCATGATCCCATTAGTGACGAGTTTTCCGGCTGCGTTTATCGGTGCATTTTTTACCGGTAGCCTGTTAATTGAAACAATTTTTTCTCTAGACGGGCTTGGCTTACTTGGTTATGAATCCGTGGTGCGACGTGATTACCCGGTTGTTATGGGGTCACTGTATTTTTTCACCTTGCTGGGTCTTTTTGCCAAGTTATTAACTGATATTTTATACGTTGTTGTTGATCCTCGTATTCAGTTTGAGTCGGTGAAATAACATGAATATGTTTAGCAAAATGATTCATGAGAACTCACCTTATTATCGTAACTGGTTAAGGTTTAAAAATAACAAGCGTGGCTATGTCAGCTTATGGGTGTTCCTGGTTCTTTTTGTCTTAAGCCTGTTTGCAGAAGTATTGAGTAACGACAAGCCATTAGTTGTTCATTTTGACGGCGGCTATTATTTCCCAGTGGTAAAATTATATCCCGAGTCTTTTTTTGGTGGTGACTTTGATACCGAGGCTGACTATAACGACCCCTATGTAAAAGAGCTGTTAACGAAAGGTGATAACTGGGCATGGTATCCGCTTAACCCATATAGCTATGACACAATAAATTATTTCACTAAACAACCTAATCCCGCGCCTCCCTCGTCAGATAATTTTCTGGGAACAGACGATCATGGCCGTGATGTACTTGCACGCCTGATTTATGGTTTTCGTTTATCTGTCATATTCGCCCTTGGTTTGACCTTTTTAGGTATTATCATGGGCGTGGTTGCCGGAGCGGTGCAGGGCTATTTTGGAGGTAAGTTAGACTTAATTGCACAACGCTTTATTGAAATATGGTCGTCGATGCCTGAACTGTACTTATTAATTATTTTTGCTTCCATCTTTACCCCTAGCATGCTTTTGTTACTTTTAATTTTGTCTTTATTTGGCTGGATGGGATTAGCGGATTATGTCCGCGCTGAATTCTTGCGTGGACGAAACATGGAATATGTAAAGGCAGCAAAAGCGATGGGTGTTTCAAGTCGTGCCATTATGTTCAAACACCTTTTACCCAACAGTATGACACCTGTTGTGACGTTTCTCCCATTTAGAATCAGTGGTGCAATTATCGCACTGACAAGTTTGGATTTTCTAGGCCTGGGTGTACCACCGCCGACGCCAAGCCTTGGTGACTTACTTGCGCAAGGTAAAGATAATATTTCAGCATGGTGGCTTTCTGTTTTTACCTTTATCGTATTAGTCGGTACTTTAAACCTGCTTATCTTTATTGGTGAAGCTTTACGTGAAGCTCTGGATACACGTAGAGGCTAATATGTCATTACGCGATAAAAATAACTCACCTTTACTTTCCATAAGAAATCTTGATGTGGCTTTTGGTATTTCACCTGGTGACTTAACCGAAGTAGTTTCTGGTGTCAGTTTTGATATATACAAAGGCGAAAAGTTAGCGCTGGTCGGTGAATCAGGTTCAGGTAAATCCGTCACTGCGCTTTCAATTTTGCAGTTACATGAAAAACGACAAACGCATTACCGTAATGGTGAAATAATTTTCGACGGCCAGGACTTATTAACTGAACCCGAGGATCGCTTGCGCGAAATTCGCGGTCAGGATATCGCCATGGTTTTCCAGGAACCAATGACCGCATTGAATCCAGTCTATCGCATAGGTGATCAGCTTTCAGAAACACTCATGTTGCACAAAGGTTTTTCGCGTCAAAAAGCTAAAGAACACATGATAGAGCTGCTAGACAGGACAGGTATCGTTGAGCCGCATAAACGTTATGATGCTTTTCCGCATATGCTCTCAGGTGGGCAGCGTCAACGGGTCATGATTGCAATGGCCTTAGCCTGCCAGCCTCAATTACTCATTGCCGACGAGCCTACTACTGCTCTTGATGTAACAATTCAGGCTCAAATTCTAGATTTACTCGAAGACTTACAAAAAGAATTTGGCATGGCGGTTTTAATGATTACGCATGATTTAAACATGGTACGTCGTTTTGCTGAACATGTTTGTGTTATGCAAAGTGGAGTTATTGTTGAGCAGAAAAGTGTTGATACCTTGTTTGAAGATGCTGAGCATGATTACACGCATCATCTTTTAAACAGCCAGCCTGAAACATTAATAAAATCAAGTGATATACATAGCTTAGATAAACAGGCCCAATTATTAAAAGCAAACAATATTAAATGTTATTTTCCGATCAAGACCGGTTTCTTTAATCGACATACGGGTGATGTAAAAGCGGTCGACAATGTCTCACTGACCTTAAAGCAAGGCGAAACTATTGGTATTGTCGGCGAGTCTGGATCTGGTAAAACAACACTGGGCATGTGCTTGTTAAAACTGCAGCAAGCGCAGGGAGAAATATTTTTAGAAAAGATCGAAATTTCTAAACTTTCAGAAAGAGAACTTCGGCCTTTGCGTCGCGACATCCAGGTCGTGTTTCAGGATCCCTTCTCATCATTATCGCCACGAATGACTGTTAAGCAAATCATAGAAGAGGGCATAAAAATACATTTTCCTTTGTTATCAGAAGCTGACAGGTATAGCCGGATTGTAAAAGTTGTGGAAGAAGTAGGGCTTGAAGAAGATATGTTAACTCGCTATCCACATGAGTTTTCTGGTGGTCAACGTCAACGCATTGCGATAGCACGCGTCGTGGTACTTGAACCTAAGTTGATTTTGCTGGATGAACCCACCAGTGCCCTGGATGTTTCTGTACAAAAACAAGTACTCACTCTGCTTAGAGATTTACAGCAAAAACATAACATTAGCTACCTGTTTATTACGCATGATTTACGGGTTATCCGTGCCATGGCACACAATGTTATTGTAATGAAAAATGGTGTAGTCATTGAACAAGGTCAAACAGAAGAATTATTTGAACATCCCGGGGATTCATATACCCGAACATTGTTACAAGCATCGTTGTTTAGAGATTAATTTAAATTTTCTGCTATATTTTAAAAAGGTCAGGTTTTATTAATTCAAAATAATTTTCAGGGATGGCAGCTATTATGTTCTATGAATGGAGTGATGATTTATCTGTGGGTGTTCCTTCTATTGATCGGCAGCATAAAGTATTAATTGGGTTAATAAATGATTTGCATGAAGCAATTGAAGCTGGGAAAGGTGCTTCTGAAGCAAAAAATATCTTAAAACAACTTATTAATTATGCAAAAGCACATTTTATTTATGAAGAAAGTCTTTTCATGCGGCACGATTATTCTGCCAGCCACGAGCACCAGGCATCACACAGAAATATTGAGTCACAGTTATCTGACTTAAAGGAAAAATCAAGCTCTCATGATTTCAATTTATCAGAAGAGTTAATGCATTTTTTAAAGAGCTGGTTAAATAACCATATATTAAAAGAAGATATGGGTTACTCTGAGTTACTAGTTAAGCACAACACGCAGTAAAATTTTATTGCTTTAATTTTTTAAGAGTTGCCGGATTGTCGTGCGACGTCAACGATAAGGGTTAACCATTGTCCCGGCTGTAAATATTTTTTTGTACGAACACTTCTGTTCCATTTTTTAAGTTGGCTAATGCTGACTTTAAATTTACTGGAAATTCTTGCAAGTGAATCACCATTCCTGACGCGGTAGCCAATACGCTTGGTGATATTACGACGGGGTGGTGCTGAGATATTTTCTATATCAAGCGCAGAACTTACCGAGCTGCCTCTACGTGACCATATAATTAAACGTTGGCCTGCTTGTAAGCGATCGCGTGGTGCCATGCTGTTCCATTTTGCTAATTGACGTACTCCAACACGGTGGTAGCGTGCCAGTTCCCAGAACGTATCTCCTTCCTGGACTATGTGCGAAACCTTGCGACCCTGACGAGGGATATTTTGTAGCTTGCTTTTACGTTGGCTGGCACTTAAGCGATACTCGCGAAGTGAACGACTGGCTACCGGTATGGTTAAGCCACGACCAGCACGAATCATCTTTCCGCGTAAACGGTTAACGCGTTTGATTGTGCTTATGCTTGTATGGAACTTTTGTGCAATGGTTCCAAGCGTTTCACCTTTACGAACGCGATGCCTTACCCAGCGTATACGTTTATTGGCAGGTACTTCAGCCAGTTTGCTTTTAAATTGTTCAGCATGTGTTACTGGGAGTAAGAGATTAAATGGTCCGTCAGGCGATGTTGCCCAGCGGTTATAACCTGAATTTAAATGATAGATATCATCAAGTGGTAACTGTGCCATCTCTGCAGCAAGTGCAAGATCAATCTGGCTATCAAGTTTCACTTCTTCAAAGTAGGGTTTATTTGGAATGGGCTCGAGCTCCATACCGTATTTTTCGGGGAACTCAATAATCTCTCTTAGTGCGAGTAACTTGGGTACATAAGCCCGTGTTTCTTTAGGTAATTTTAAAGAGAAAAAGTCAGTCGATTTGCCTCGACGTTTATTTTTACGAATGGCTCTTTTAACCCTGCCATCACCGGTGTTGTAAGCTGCCAGGGCATGCATCCAGTCACCTTTAAAATTACGGTGCAGGTTTTTTAATAACTTAACCGCCGCTTTTGTTGAAGCATAAACATCACGGCGGCCGTCATACCACCAGTTCTGTTTTAAACCATATCGGCGTCCCGTTTCAGGTATAAACTGCCAGATACCTGCTGCGCGACCATGAGAGTATGCAAATGGTTGAAATGCACTTTCAACAATTGGTAGCAGGGCAATATCTGAAGGTATACCAGCTTTTTCAACTTCTTCAATAATAAAATGTAAATATGGACGCGCACGTTCTACTACGCGTTTAATGTATTCGGGGTGACGTTTAAACCAGTTGAGTTCCTGGTCAATTCGTTTGTGTTTAACATCAGGTAAATCAAAACCGTTTCGTATACGTTGCCATGTATCTTCTTCTTGTTCGGCTGCTAGCTCTTCATTAACTTCATCACCCAGCATGTCTTCTGTAGCGATAAGATCCTTCGCTGTTTCAGCAGTTTGTTCTGAGTCTGGCAGTACAGGTTGAAGCAAACAGCCACTTAAAAATATTGCGACCACTGATAGTGAAGCAATTCGTAAAAAACGTAGATTAATTTTTGCAGTAATGGGCATGGAAAATAATTGTGTGAGCATTATAAAATTTCTAGTGATTTTAATAAGATACAGTTTATTATTGTGTAACTATGGTAAGTATTAAGTCAGTGCGGGTCAACACCTGTCATATAGACTGTTAACTGGTTCATTTTCGGTATTATTGTTAAATAATTTTATGTTTTCGAATTTTGTACAAAAGATCATTAGCAAGCTTGGCTATCATCCTATGTCGCAGGATGAGCTAAAAGTGTGGCAGGCATTCCAGGAATGGTTCAGCACAGAGCTTGGTCAGCGCCTGGCTGCACAGGAGAAAGCGATACTGGACAAATACCTGCCTGATCTTTTTGGTTATTACTTATTGCAGTGCGGCTGTCCGGAAATTAAGGCAGAACGGCAGGCTGGTAACTGGCTTAGCAGTAGCCGTGTGTCATCACGTTTTTGCATTGATTATGAAAGAAATCAAGGAGTTAGCTGCCAGGCAAGCTTGTCACAGTTACCGATGAAGTCAGATAGTCTCGATATCGTGATTTTGCCGCATGTTTTAGAATATTCATCAGAACCTCACCAGGTATTACGTGAAATAGAGCGTGTTTTAATTGCAGAAGGTCATGTTGTCATACTGGGCTTTAATCCCTGGAGTATGTGGAACCTGTTCCGTGTGTTTAATTTCTGGAAAAAGCCGGCACCGTGGAATAGCCATTTTTTACCCGCATCTCGGGTGATGGACTGGCTCGCATTACTGGGGTTTGATGTGGTGCAACGTGAGGGGTATTTTTATCAACTCCCGGTACAAAGCAACAAGATTAATAAGAAGCTGGGATTTTTAGAGAAAATTGGGCATCGTTTATGGCCAAAACTCGGTGCAGCATATGTTCTGGTCGCACGAAAACGTGTTGAAACATTAACCCCCATCCGTCCTCGTTGGCGTTCACAGCAAAAGGTTGTCGCCGGTGGGTTTGAACCAATAAACAGGAATCGAATGTGAGTGAATTAATAGAAGCTTTTACTGATGGCGCATGTCGCGGCAACCCGGGTCCCGGGGGATGGGGGGTGCTGCTGCGTTATAATGGCCACGAAAAGCGCCTCTACGGTGGAGAAGCATCGACGACCAATAATCGAATGGAGCTTATGGCGGTTATTAAAGCGCTTGAGAGCCTGAAGAAAGCATGTAATGTAAAGGTTACCAGTGACTCGCAGTATGTCCTGAAAGGGATTAATGAGTGGATGGCGAACTGGAAGAAGCGGGGCTGGAAAACGGCTGCAAAAAAACCGGTTAAAAATGTTGATCTGTGGCAACGGCTGGATGAGCTGCAGGAAAACCACCGTGTTGAATGGGTCTGGGTTAAAGGGCATAGTGGACACCCTGAAAATGATATCGCAGATGAACTGGCAAACCAGGGCATCGACGAGTTATAACCATTTCCGGCTTATGATTATCAAAATCTGAATAAAATTATAGAGAAGCTTCTGATGCGACAAATTGTACTCGATACGGAAACAACTGGCCTTGAACCCCGTCTGGGTCATCGAATCATTGAAATTGGTTGCGTTGAAATCGTCGATCGTCGTATTACCGGGAATAATTACCACCAGTATATCAATCCAGAACGTGAAATTGATGAAGGGGCCGTCGAAGTTCATGGCATTACCACGGCATTTCTTGCAGATAAGCCACTTTTTAAAGATGTTGTGGATGATTTTCTGAATTTTATCCGTGGGGCAGAATTAGTCATTCATAACGCGCCGTTTGATGTGGGCTTTATTGACCACGAGCTCAGCCAGATTAAGCAGGAAAGCAATCATGTAGATAATATCTGCACCGTACTCGATACACTGGTGTTAGCCCGTAAAATGCATCCTGGGCAAAAGAACAACCTTGATGCACTGTGTAAACGTTACGATATTGATAATTCACAGCGTGACTTACATGGTGCCTTGCTTGATGCCGAAATCCTGGCGGAAACCTACCTGGCAATGACAGGCGGGCAAACCACCTTATCGCTGGGGGGAGAAAGTGCCCAGTCTGATATGAATTCACAAACAATTGTCAGCCAGCCCCGCACGGTGAACATAAAACAGGGGCAGTTGAAGGTCTTGCGTGCCTCTGGGGATGAATTAGACGCGCATGAGGCACGTTTAAAATCGATTGATGAAATGAGTGGCGGCACCTGTGTCTGGCTTAAGGAAAGTGAGAATGAAAGTTTAAACTAAAGTTAAAGCCCAATAAGTTTTTTAAATTTACAATAAAAACAAACACTTAAAAAATAATAAATTATTAAAGAATGTCTCGGAGGGTGTCGATAACCTAATTACAGAGAGTACTTTTTTCTGGGTTGTACGGTAGCAATATAGTTAGGTAATTCCTCCTCCAGCGCATTTGCGCTTATTCTTAAACCTCACAGATATGTGAGGTTTTTTTTTAATTTGCACTTAAGATTATATTTTAAATGCCGTTACTTTAAATAATTGTGTAGTATAGGCACTATATTGTTCTCAATTGGGCTGAGCGCTATTCTTAATGAACTGAGCAAGCGGAAGAGCAAACTGACGCAAAGTAACCCCAAGTAATTGTGGTAATAAAATAATAAGGAATAAAGTATGGCAATTTCTGGAAAAGTAAGTGATGACGGTAACTCGGTAGTAATCAATATTAGCGGTCGATTCGATTTTAATGCCCACCATGATTTCCGAAATATCTATCGTAATGAAAAATCAGATGCAGCATACACAATCGATATGTCAGGAACAGAATACATTGATAGTTCTGCACTGGGTATGCTTTTACTGCTGCGTGAACATGCCGGTAATGAAAGTGCAAATATTACGATCAATGGCTGTAATGATGATATTAAAAAAATATTTGCTATTTCTAATTTTGAAAAGCTATTTAAAATCACCTGATATCAATTACTCTGGGTAATTTAATTATTCTAAAGGCTTTATCTTTTTAATGGTAAAGCCTTTTTTTGTGGTGTATTTTTTAATTTAACTATTTGAAGTCGATCTGAAACTTTTTATAGTGAACCAGTTTTCTTTTTAACTTTTTTGAGCTTTACTTATATTCCAAATGCCGTAAATATTATTCCTTGTATTATCAAGGTATAAGGAATTGCCACATTGTCAAAAAAAGATTATTCAGTTTTTACAAAAATAAGCCTACTTAATGAAGTAGGAATTGCTTTATCTTCTGAGAAAAACTTCTCCAGTTTACTCGAACAAATTCTGATTGGCGCAAAGCAAATAACCAATGCTGATGGTGGTACGCTGTATTTATTAAATGCAGATAAAAAGCTGGAAATGGTTGTGGTACAAACCAATTCACTGGATATTCATCTTGGTGGTAATACCGATAAACCGATTAAATTCAAACCGCTTAACTTATACCATGATGATGGTACGCCTGATTTAAGCATGGTTGTAACACGTGCTGTTATTGAAGATAAGCCAGTTAATATAATTGATGCCTATAATACCCAGGGCTATGATTTCTCAGGCACCTATGAATTTGACAAAAACACAGGTTATCATTCGCAGTCATTTCTCGCGGTACCGATGAAAAATCATGAAAATGATATTATTGGTGTTTTGCAACTCATTAACGCCATGGATCCGGATACAAAAGAAATTATACCTTTTAGTGAGCAAGATCAGCATCTAGTAGAGTCACTAGCCAGCCAGGCGGCTGTTTCCATTAGCCATAAACAATTGATTGATAGTTGGAACGAATTATTTAATTCACTGGTTCAGCTAATTGCCACCGCGATTGATGAAAAGTCACCTTCTACCAGTGGTCATTGTAAACGTTTACCTATTATTACCATGCTTTTAGCTGATGCTGCGCATAAAACTGATGAAGGAATATTAAAAGATTTTTCAATGACGGATGAAGATCGTTACGAATTAGAAGTCGCGGCCTGGTTACATGATTGTGGCAAGTTAACCACACCTGAATACGTGATGGATAAATCGACCAAGCTGGAAAGATTAATCGATCGTATTGATATGGTGGATCTGCGTTTAGAAATTATGAAGCATGAAGCTGAGATAGAAAAGTATTCAAGCATTGCAGAAGGTGTAGATAAAGGTAAAGCTAACTCAACATATATAGATAAAGTCCAGTTACTCAATGAAGCTGGTGAATTTCTGCGTCGCCATAACAAGGGTGGCGAGTTCATGCATGATGATGATATTCAGAAAGTAAAAGAACTGGCAAAACTTGAATGGACGGATAGTGAAGGTGTGACACATCCGTTATTGAGTGATGATGAAACTAACAACCTGTGTATTGTAAAGGGGACATTATCTGATGAAGAACGTGAGATAATTAATAACCATATCGTAGCAACAATAAAAATGCTCAGCACATTGCCATTTCCCAAGCACCTGGAAAATGTTCCTGAGTACGCGGGTGGACATCACGAACGTGTTGATGGCAAAGGCTTCCCCAGGGGGTTGGTCAAGGACGAAATGTCAGTACAGGCCAGGATCATGGCTATCGCGGATATTTTTGAAGCTCTCACTGCACGAGATCGCCCCTATAAAGACCCCATGAAGCTTTCCCAGTCAGTTTCTATTTTAAAAAACATGAGTGAAACAGGTCATATTGATGCCGATCTTTTTGAAGTCTTTATCAACCAGGCTGTTCACATCCAGTATGCACAAGCTCACTTGTTGCCTGAACAAAATGACATGTAATTCCTCTCTTTAAAGCTAAATCTCAATATTAAGCCGATGTAATTTTTGCTGCGGATGGTTACAATAGCGGCCCTGATATTTAGTCTGTTTTTATTTTGGAGATGTTATGTCCATCCGGACCCGATTTGCCCCTAGCCCAACCGGCTACTTACATATTGGTGGTGCCCGTACCGCTTTATTTGCCTGGCTTTATGCCCGTAAACATGGTGGTAAATTTGTATTACGTATTGAAGATACTGATCTTGAACGCTCAACTGAAGAATCGGTTAATGCCATTTTAGAAGGTATGAGCTGGATGGGCCTCGATTATGACGAAGGGCCATTTTTTCAAACGCACCGTTTTGAGCGTTATGAAGAAGTCATTCAAAAATTAATGGATGAGGGCAAAGCCTACCGCTGCAACTGTTCAAAAGAACGCCTGGAAAAATTACGCGAAGATCAAATGGCGGCAAAAGAAAAGCCCCGTTATGACGGTCACTGCCGTAACCTGGATGTCTCTGCTGATGAGCCGCATGTTATTCGCTTCTTAAATCCTCAAGAGGGTGAAGTCGTATTTAAAGATCTTGTTAGAGGTACGGTAAGCGTTAAGAACAAAGAACTTGATGACCTGATTATTAAACGTACAGATGGCTCGCCAACCTATAACCTGTCAGTTGTGGTTGATGACCTGGATATGAAAATTACTCATGTTATTCGAGGCGATGACCATATCAACAATACACCACGGCAGATAAATATTCTCCAGGCGATGGGGCATGAAGCACCGACTTATGCGCATGTCCCGATGATACTCGGAGAAGACGGTGCGCGTTTATCAAAACGCCACGGCGCAACAAGTGTTATCGAATACCGAGACATGGGTTTCTTACCTGAAGCATTAATGAATTACCTGGTGCGCCTGGGTTGGTCGTCTGGTGACCAGGAAATCTTTACCCTGGATGAAATGATTTCACTTTTTGATGTTATTGATGTCAATAAAGCGCCTTCGAGTTTTAATAATGAAAAACTCATGTGGATAAACCAGCAGTATCTTAAAGAAGAAGACGAATCACGTATTGCACAGTTACTTAGCGTACATTTAGGTAAACTTGATATTGACCCTTCAACAGGGCCTGACTTAAAAGAGGTGGTATTGGCTCAACGTGAACGTGCCAAGACATTGATTGAACTGGCTGAAATATCCCAGTTTTTTTACCGCGACTTTGATGAGTTTGATGAGAAAATGGCGAAGAAACAATTACGCCCCGTATCGACAGATGCTTTAAAAGCTGTACAAGAAGCCATTGATGCAATTAGTGACTGGAGTGCAGAAAATATTCATGACGCAATCCATGCTGTAGCTGACAAGTTAGAAGTTAAGATGGGCAAGGTCGGTATGCCATTACGTGTTGCGGTTACCGGCGGTGCACCTTCTCCAGGTCTGGACGTAACGGTATATTTAATAGGCAAAGAAGCCTGTAACAGGCGTATTAATAAAGCATTAGAATACATTGCAAATAGAATAGAATCCTAATATTAGCCACGAAGGATACAAAGAACGCCAGAAAATATTAAAACAATTGAACCACAGAGGACACGGAGGTACACAGAGCTTTATTTAATTAAAGTATTTCTCTGTGTACCTCCGTGTCCTCTGTGGTTAAAGATTTTGACTTAATATTATCTTGGTGTTCTTTGTCTCCTTCGTGTCTATATGATACTTAAGGTTTAATAATGAGTGATAATAACGAAACAACCAAACCACGGCACTTTATTCAGCAATATATTGATGCTGATCTTGCCGCAGGTAAAAATGATGGAAATGTTGCGACACGTTTTCCACCTGAACCAAATGGTTATTTACACATCGGCCATGCTAAATCCATTTGCCTTAACTTTGGTATTGCCAATGAATATAACGGCACCTGTAACTTGCGCTTTGATGACACGAACCCATCTAAGGAAAAAGAAGAGTTTGTAAAGTCCATTGAAGAAGATGTTAAGTGGCTTGGTTTTAAGTGGAATAAAGATGTGCGTTACGCCTCAGATTATTTTCAACAACTACATGACTTTGCGGTTGAGCTTATAAAAGCCGGTAAAGCGTATGTTTGCGATCTTAATGCTGATGAAGTACGTGCATATCGCGGTACTTTGCAAGAACCCGGTAAAGACAGTCCTTATCGTGATCGCAGTGTCGAAGAAAACCTGGGGCTGTTTGATAAAATGACCGCGGGCCATTTTGCCGATGGGGAAAAGGTTTTACGTGCAAAGATTGATATGGCATCACCGAATATGAACATGCGTGATCCCACGATTTACCGTATTCGTCATGGTGTTATTCATCACCAAACAGGGGAAGAGTGGTGTATCTACCCGATGTATGATTACACGCATCCTATTTCGGATGCCCTTGAAGGCATTACACATTCGTTATGCACACTTGAGTTTGAAGATCATCGTCCTCTGTATGACTGGGTGCTGGATAACATCTCAATTGGTTGTCATCCACAGCAAATTGAATTCTCACGTTTAAATTTACAATACACGGTGGTCAGTAAACGTAAGTTAACCCAGCTGGTTGAAAATCATCATGTAGAAGGCTGGGATGATCCTCGCATGCCAACACTGGCCGGTTTACGTCGTCGTGGTTTTACCCCGGCATCAATTAGAGATTTCTGTGATCGTATTGGTGTAACCAAGTCCGATAACTCGATTGAAATGGGAGTGCTAGAGAACTGTATACGCGAAGACCTCAATGAATCTGCACCAAGACGAATGGCGGTACTCAATCCGGTTAAAGTTGTGATTGAAAATTATCCAGAAGACAAGGTAGAGCAACTTGATGCACCTAACCATCCTCAGAAAGAGGAAATGGGCAAACGAACTATCCCGTTTAGTCGAGAAGTGTATATTGACCGTGATGATTTTCGCGAAGAAGCCAATAAAAAGTACAAACGTTTAGTGCTGGGCAAAGAAGTCCGCTTACGCAACGCCTATGTCATAAAGGCTGACGAAGTGATTAAGGACGATAACGGTGAAATTATTGAACTGCGTTGTAGCTATGACACGGATACATTGAACAAAAATCCAGCAGATGGTCGCAAGGTTAAAGGGGTTATTCACTGGGTCTCCGTTGCACATGCGGTTGAAGCCGAGGTTCGACTATATGATCGTTTATTTGAACATTCGAATCCTGACGCTGCCTCTAAAGAAGGTAAAGAGTTTACCGATTATATTAATAAATCATCGCTGGAAACGCTGTCTCAATGCTTCCTGGAGGCTAATCTTGGTTCTGCAGTAGCAGGCGACCGTTTTCAGTTTGAAAGAGAAGGGTACTTCTGCCGCGATTTGGCAAATACTGAAAATGGTAAGCCAGTTTTCAATCGCACGGTTACTTTGCGTGATACCTGGGCAAAAATTGAAGCGGCCAGTTAAAAAACTGTAGGAACAGTTTTTCACGAGCGTAAGCGAGCCCGAAGGGTAAAGCACAGGGATGTGCTTAATAAAATTTTGCTAAATTTTAAGAAAATTATTGACAACATAGGCCTGCTAACGTAAATTGCGCGCTCTCTTACAGGGGCTATAGCTCAGCTGGGAGAGCGCTACACTGGCAGTGTAGAGGTCGGCGGTTCGATCCCGCCTAGCTCCACCAAATACTGGGATTTAGTAGATTTAATGAAGACCTGTATAAAGAAATGCGTACATGCTTAAACTGGGAAAATTTGCCGTTTATGCAGGTATTGCACTCATCGTAGTTGGTATGGTGATTGGTTTTACTCTCTTATATAAAGAAGAGGAAAATGCAATAATATGGCTCGGCACCATCATACCAGTGGGATTTGTAGTTTTGTTAACCGGCACGGTAACATCACTTTTATCTCACAATGACGACGACTAAAAAGTTTTAGTCCCCATCGTCTAGAGGCCTAGGACACCGCCCTTTCACGGCGGTAACAGGGGTTCGACTCCCCTTGGGGACGCCATATAATAGAAAAAGACTCGAAAGGGTCTTTTTTTATGCCTGAAATTTATGGCTAAGAATAATCATGATAAATTATGAATAGAGTTATCAATTTTCAATAATATCCCAATTCATGTAAGCTTCCCTGAGACAAAACGGTGTTAATATGAATTAATACAGTTGTAAATGGATAGACAAGCAATTATTTCAGGGGATAGAAATGCTGGTACTGGAGCGTAAGTCTGGTGAGTCAATTGTCATTAAAAATGGCGATGACATAATCGAAATAAAAGTAGATAAGTATAAAAAAGATGCCATCAAACTGGTCTTTGATGCACCTAAAAATTATCTTATTTTAAGAAAAGAACTTACCCAAAAAAAATCCTGTATACCGTAAGGCCATAACTCGTAATTAAACTTGTACCAAATATATCGAATAAAATCACGTGTTCAGTTTAAATATATACAGTCCTGTTTTTACCATGTCTAATCAGCTTAATCGGTTTGTCCTGCTAATGACTTTATTAGCTTGTTCTTTTAATGCAACAGCAATCGTCAATATGGATGGTATTCACTTTGACAGCCAAGCCAGGGCCTTTGCAGCTGATCTTGACTTAAGTGTGAGTGGAAGCTCGGGTAACAGCGAAACCAGCAAAGCGACATTTAATAGCCAGTTAAGCTGGATTACAGAAAAATCGATTAACCTGGCGCTACTTGGTTACCAGTACGGTGAAAGCAACTCGGTACGAAGTGTTAATAAATCATTTATTCATTACCGTTATATTTACCATTTAAACAATGATTATGACTGGGAACTGTTTGCACAGTTAGAAAAAAATGAATTTACCCGCTTATCATATCGAGGACTACTGGGTACTGGATTAAGATATTCTTTAGCACGATCTGAGCAGCATCATGCCTTTTTAGGTTTCGGTGTTTTTCATTCAAAAGAAAAAACTGAACAAACTGCCGGCCTTACCGATGATGGGGTGGAAGAGTTTGCCCGAGCAAACTTCTATTTCCTGTCAAAGTACACGGTAAAACCATCGTTCAGCTTTTCAAATGCTGTTTATTATCAACCACGCATAAGTCGTAGTTCGGATTACCGAGCTTTATTAGAGTCAAAATTTGATTTTAAAATTAATGAAAAGCTGAGTTTCAGGGTAAAGCTTGATGTAGAGCATGACAGCGAGCCTTCTCAATCTATCGAAAGCACAGATGTCAGCTATATGACCGGACTCGTTTTCAGCTTTTAGACAAGGTTTAATAATGTACCCTTATTTAAAATGTAACATTCGTTTACGATGTTTATACACACTTTTAAAAGTGCACTCTATATAATAGTATTCTTACTATACAAACTAAAACTACAGTTCTTTTCCCCCTGAAGAGCAAATATTAAAAGGTAGAATGTAGTTTATATGGAACATAAAACAAAAATACTTGTTGTTGATGATAACACTGCCTTACTAGAGATGATAAACGAGACTCTGCTGGATCATGGCTATGATGTTGCCATGACTTCTGATGGTAAGGATGCGACAAAATTATTCACTGATTTTAACCCTGATATTGTTCTGACAGATATTGTAATGCCGGGTGTTGATGGTATCGAGTTGTTACTTGGTCTGCGCAAACTAAAATCAGATATCAAGATTATGGCGATGTCGGGTGGGAACAGGGGGCATGCTGATACATACTTACATATGGCAGAAAAGTTAGGTGCAAACAAAATAATAAGCAAACCTTTTCAGATATCAGAGTTATTAAAAGAACTTGATTCACTGGTAGTTTAAATTAATACAACAATGAAAAAAATATTTTTCAGTGAGAAAATAATTGGACAAGCAAACCTCAAAAGAGCAATTAGCTGCAAATTTACCAGGTCAATCACCAAGTCTTGCCTTATCTGAAATTGATGTCATTCTCAACTCAATTCCAGACGTTATAATCAGGTTTGATCTTTCCGGAAAAATACTTTGGTGGAATAAAAACCTGGAAGATGTCGTAGCAAAGTCTGTCTCGGAATTACTCGCGAGTTATTTTTCTGATTTGTTTGAAACCTGTTGTGGGGTAGCAATCGAAAATGTCATCAACAATACTTTTAATCATGGTTATACCGAAATTGATACTCTACTCTATACCTCTGCGGGCAGTAAGCAATATCATTTAAAATGCAGCCTGGTCGAAGGTTTGTCAGAAAAAGAAATCGTAGTTGTTGGCCGGGACGTTGATGATCGTGCGCAAATGTCTGATGCGCTTAAGCAAAGCCAGTCAGAATTACAAAAACTGATTGATGCTCTACCATTCCTGGTTTTCCTGGTTTCAATAGATGATAAATACCTGTTAGCAAATAAAACATTTTGTGAGTTTGTTGGAAAGTCTAATGATGAAATTATCGGTTCTAATCACAACGATATCTTTGATAATCATGCCTGTGAATGCTTTAACAAGGATACCGACAAGGTTATTAACGAAAGAAAAATGGTGCATTGTGATGGCGTTATTGAGCTGAATAAAAACAATGTTAATTTATCTATGGATAAGTTCCCCTTGTTTGATGAAGACAATAATATTTATGCCATCTGTGGTGTTATTGAAGATGTCACTGCTCAGTTTCAATTACAACGTCAATTACAACAAACACAGAAAATGGAAGCCATTGGTCAGTTAACGGGGGGTATAGCGCATGATTTTAATAACGTG
>Ga0207752_1000534_pt1 | contig 18032 bp, 13 predicted proteins | sample Pon2CUnioCityCA_6_FD_187272 | JGI IMG/M metagenome (GOLD analysis project Ga0207752, IMG submission 187272) | Marine sediment microbial community from Union City, CA, USA - Pond 2C Sediment 2 (SPAdes) | ecosystem: Environmental > Aquatic > Marine > Intertidal zone > Salt pond sediment ...
TACTGACCCGGCTCTTTATCGACGATAACCTGGCGGTGAGTTTCGCCGGCCAAGTCAATGAGGGGAATGGAGTAATCCTTAGGCTTACCGGCCCGTTCACCTGCAAATACTAAAGCCGTAATCATGATATAAAAACTCAGAATCGCACAAAGATATCTGGAATTAAACATATTGACTCCTCATAAAATCCTCACTATTTAATTATTTTCTGTGCCGGAAAATGAAAACCTGTCTCATCTTTTAATTGCTCGAGCTTCTTTTTCATCCTCTCGGCAATACCTGCATATAGGGAGTTGCCTGCAAGGTTATTCAGTTCCTCTGGATCATTAAGTAAGTCATATAATTCGATCGTCAAGCTGTCATCGAGCGGATAAGTCACATATTTCCATCGTTTCGTCCGGACGGCAAGTATTGTCGGCCTTTTATACTTTCGGTCGGCTTCCTGAAAATATTCGTACAGAAAGCTCCTGCGTCCGGACCGGCCTTTGAGCACTCCAATCCAGCTTTGTCCCTGCATAATCTCAGAGGCATGGATTCCGGCCAATTCGAGCAATGTCGGCGCCAGATCAATATTCAGCACCATTTCTTCACATATCATCCCAGGCTCGACAATGCGGGGATATCGCATCACAAGTGGTATTCGAATCGAGGGCTCATACGCAGCACGTTTGTCCCACATCCCCCCGTGCTCGCCGTGGAAATAGCCGTTATCACTTGCAAAGATGACAACTGTATCATCAAGAGCATTGATTTGTTCGAGCGTCTCCAAAATACGCCCCAGACTCTCATCGACAGCAGCCAGGCAGCGGTACTAATCGCGAATCTTACTCTTGTAGTCCGAATCCATTTTTCTGCCCCAGGGAGGCTTTGTATCGAGGTTGTCTTTGGGATTATGCCGGGACTCGATCTCGACATCGGAATAGAGCTTCTTATGACGCTTTGCCGGCGTGAATGGCGCGTGCACCGCCTTGTGACTAAGATAAAGCATAAAAGGTTTGTCGTGCCGTTTCTTCAGAAATTCAACCGCATAATTAGTCAGCTCATCCGTCACATACGTGTCCGACTGAACGGTACGCCCGTTAACATTGAGCTTGTTCTTTTCGTATCTGCCCTGTCCGGCAAAGCTCACCCAGTGGTCGAATCCGGGCCTGGGAGAGTTCTTTCTCGCCATATGCCATTTTCCAATGAACGCCGTTTCATAACCGGCCTTCTGAAGAAGCTCGGGGAAAGTCTGGATAGACTCTTTTGGATCCACCCCATTGTTTCGGAAAACTTCGTTCCTGTGCGGGTAACAGCCGGTCAGGAAACTTCCCCTCGATGGACTGCACAGCGACGTTGTTACAAAGGCATTCTTGAACATAACGCCCTCTCTCGCCAGGTGATCCATATGAGCCGTTTTGAGCCACGGATGGCCGGCACAACCCATAGCATCGAAACGCTGATCGTCGGTCAAAATAATTACAATATTTGGTCGCCCCGCCGGAATTTGACCTTGGCCAAATAGTGATGAACAGTTCTGCAGGCCGAACGCAATGCCGATCCCTGTACGTTTGAGAAAATTACGTCTGCTCGAAAAATCGTTCATTCCAAAATCCTTCCATTAGGTTTATACAGGTATTATGACATTGTTTGCTGATTTCGTCACGTCTTTATCATAAGTTGGATTCCAAAACCATCTCAATCACTGTTTGAATTGTCGGGATAATGCGATATAATCTTCAGATATAAAAATATGATGAAAAAATTCCTGTTCTTGAGTGGATCACGGGGCAATGGATTCTCGGGGAATGATTTGAAATATCGCTGAGGAAAAATCATGCCAAATTACAATCGCAGAAATCTTATTAAGACATCAGGCAGTATTCTGGGCGCCGCCGCTCTGTATGGACTGATGCCGGGCTGCAATCGTAATCAAACGCTTTCCGGCGAGTGGTCCGGCTTCAAGTACTCAATGTGCAATGAGAGCATGGCTGAACTAAGCTGGCCCGAGCAGTGCCGGATTGTAAGCGATGCCGGTTATCGAGGCATCGAAATCGCAGCGTTTACTCTGGTCAATGAAGGTGTAAAGGAAATAAGCCGGACAAAACGCAAGGAAATGGTCTCTGTAATGAAAGACACCGGCCTCGAATGCGTCGGCCTGCATTGGCTGCTGGCGCCGTCGCCGAAAGGACTGCATTTTACAACGCCCGATGACGATGTACGCCGAAAGACAGTCGCGTATCTTGACAGACTTATCGATTTCTGCGGCGACCTCGGCGGCCATTATATGATTTTCGGCTCTCCGAAACAGCGCAACACGAGAGGCATTTCCGTCGAGCAGGCAAAAACCTATTTCGCCGAGGGGCTGGAGTCAGTGGCCGACCATGCTCAGAATAGAGGCATTGAAATCCTTATCGAGCCTTTAGGTAAAAGAACGACCGATGTTATCAATACGTTATCGGAAGCTTCGGAAATGATGGAGCGTATCCATCATCCATCAATAAAGATGATGTTTGATTTTAATAATACTGTTGACGAATCCGAACCGTTCGATGTGTTGCTTAAAAAGTACTATAAAAATATCCATCACGTTCACGTTCAGGAGATGGGCGGCAAACACCTCGGCACGGGAACCGCCGTGAACGATTACGTAAAGACTTTCCAGGTACTGAAAAATATGCGATACGACCACTGGATTTCTCTGGAGGTATTCGATTTTACGCCCGGCGGCAAAACAATCGCCAACGAGTCAATGAGGACACTGAAAAAAATCGAAGGCAAATTAAGTTAGTCTAAATATATCGAATAAAGGTCAAGACAATGAAAATAAATTCTTTTTTGCTTTTTGCTTTTACTTGTTTTCTAAGTTATGTCAGCATTTTACACGCTTCGGAAACTCAAACAGATTTCTCCCCTGCACCAGATGAGCAGCAGTTGCCCATGGCGATGCACTCGGCGATGAAAGAATTGCCGAGCATAACGGTCGGGAAAGAGAATGCTGATATAACAGGCAACGATAATCGTGCATTACAGGCGGCGGTTGACTATATCGCGGGCCTTGGTAACGGGACAGTCCGAATCGGCGAAGGCCGATATGTGATGTACGATTCGCTTCATCTGCGTTCCAATGTTACAGTTAAGGGCAAAAAAGGCAAAACAATCCTGCGAAAAGCCGATGGGATTGTTTGTCCTCTGGCGCTCGACGGCGACTTCGGAGAACAGCAGTTCACTGTTAAAAATCCGGAAGGCTTCGAAGTCGGCTACGGCGTAGCAATTTGGGACGACAACGCAGGAGGATTCCACACTACCGTAGCCCGCATTACAGGTCAAAACGGCAATACGTTTTCGATCGACAAGCCGCTGATGGCCGACTGCATGGTCTCCAACAATGCCAAAGCGGCAACAGTTTTCCCGGTCATTAGCGGCTATAACATTGAGGGGGCAAAAGTAGAAAGTCTGACTATCGACGGCAATAAAGACTCCAATGTCTATCTTAACGGCTGCCGGGGCGCAGGGATATTCCTGTATCGCGCCTTCGGCACCGTTATCGACGATTGTGTCGTACATGACTACAACGGCGACGGAATCAGCTTTCAACAGTCCAATGATGTTACCGTCAACGGTTGCATCAGCGAGAATAACAACTATCTCGGCATCCATCCGGGCAGCGGCTCCCAGCGTCCAAGTGTCCAAAATTGTGTCGCCCTCAACAATGGGACCGATGGTTTGTTTCTGTGCTGGCGGGTTCGGCACGGATTATTCACTAATAACGTTCTCGAAGGCAATCACCGCTTCGGCATTTCAATCGGTCACAAAGATTCAGACAACATTTTAAGCAGGAATGTTGTCCGCTCGAACCACCAGGACGGCGTGTTCTTCCGTAACGAAACGCTGGGAATGGCGGCTCACCGCAATCGCCTGGAGGAAAATATTATCGAGAACAACGGCGTCGGCCGGGAGGCAGCCGGAATTCGCATCAGGGGATATACAAACGGTCTTGTCTTCAAAAATAATATCATTCGCGATACGCGAGATACAGACTCGCAAAAGCAGACCATTGGAATTCGTATCGAAGAGCACGTCGGACAAATTACACTCGACGGCAACAAAATTACAGCTAAAACAGCTATCGATGACCGGCGTCCTGAAAAATAACAGCTTGTTTTGGAGAACGGCACATGAATAATACGAAACCAAATCCTGCATCCACAGATCGATTATTTTCCATGATAATTCTTTTTTGCTTCGTTTTATTATTTGATACTAACGTCCGTGGCGACAATACAACAATTGCCGGGAAGAAAAAGGGCTATATCACAATCGCTACAATCGGTTCGGGCCCTGCATCGGTTACCTCCGACGCCAAACCGCAGCAAGTCGTAGACAAAATGATTGACCACTGGAAAAGGCAGTTCGCAAAGGTTCTGCCGGACCGGCCTGATTTGATTGTTGTGCCGGAAGCGTGTGACAGGCCGAGCGGATTTTCCGGTGAGAAGCTTCAGAAATACTATAAGGTTCGAAAAGACCAGGTCCAGCAGTTCTTTGCCAAGACGGCACGCGAAAACAACTGCTATATGGTCTATTCTGCGTATCGGATTATGCCTGACGGCACCAAACGCAATTCGAGCGTTTTAATCGACCGCAAAGGCAACCTCGTAGGCATCTATAATAAGAATCATCCGACAATCGGTGAGATTGAAAACAGGACGCTTTGCGGCAAAGAAGCTCCAGTCTTCGAGTGTGATTTCGGCCGGGTCGCAATGGCTATCTGTTTCGATCTGAATTTCGACGAATTGAGATTGAAATATGTCAAAGCTAAGCCGGATATTATCATTTTTTCATCGATGTATCACGGCGGGCTGATGCAGAGCTATTGGGCATATTCCTGCCGGTGCCATTTCGTCGGTGCGATTGCCGGCAGAGCCGCACCATCCGAAATTCACAATCCCTTAGGTCAGACTATCGCCTCCAATACAAATTACTTTGATTTCGCAGTCGCCAGGGTAAATCTCGATTGCGAGTTGGCTCACCTGGATTATAACTGGGGGAAGCTACGAAAACTAAAAGCTAAATACGGGCCGAAAGTCACAATCTCAGATCCGGGCTGCCTGGGTTCGGTGCTGGTCTCCAGCGAGCATGAGACAATCAGCGTCGATGAGATGATTAAGGAATTCGAAATCGAGTTGCTGGATGATTACTTCACCAGAGCGCTGGCTTATCGGCATAAGCCGGGAAATATTGAAAAGTAGGAGATACACATAATGAAAACCCAAAGGACAATGATTATACTTTTGGCGGTTCTTTTTCTAACTTGGACTGCTACAGCAACTGCTGAGGAGAATTGGCTTCAATTCAAGTATGACTGCCGGCATTCGGGCAATGTGCCGGACAGAAGCGTGACGACGCCTCTCGATCTGCTCGGCGCGGTTGAACTGACCGATGCGGTTTTTACAGCTCCGGTCGTTTCAGAAGAACGTGTGTACGTTGTGGACGGCTCGGGAGTAGTTTTCTGTATAGATGCATCTAACTTTGAGATTTTATGGAAGTACGATACGGCGGCAGAAAAATTCAACTGCAACAACGTCTCGTCGCCGGCAATAGCAGGACGCTATCTCCACGTTGGAACGATGGTGGGCTCCTATTTTGTACTGGATAAAAACAGCGGCCAGGTGGTTAAGAAAATTTCCTGCGGCGAGCCGGTTTTCAGCTCTCCCGTCATTGCCAACGACCGGGTATATTTTGCAACCCTGGGCTCAAAAGTTTATGCCCTTGAGCCCGACGGCAGTGTCTGCTGGACTTGGGATTTTGTTAAGGAGTCGCTTGGCTTCGATGGCGACCGCTGGAGCGGACAAGAATGGTGCAGACACAAAGGCGGCAGGGTAACATGGCGCGACCAGTTTTGCTGTTCCGGCAACATCGTAGCCCACGGCAGACTGCTCGTTATCCCCGCAGGCTCTGCAATTTGTCTGGAAGACAAGGGCAGTCACGCCGAGCTTCGGGAATTGGCGGCCGTGCCGTCTTATGCAGGTTCGGAAAAGCCGGCCACGTTCGGTCTGAGCATTAGCAAGGGCGGCATGGTATATCAGCAGTGGCACCGGCGGGACAATACCGGCAGGGTCGAAATCATTCCGCTGCCCGGCAAAAAGGGAAAGATCGAATTTGTTCCCGGAACGCTCACCGAGATTAATCGACCGGGTTCGCTCAGCTTCTGCTCTGTAAGCATTCGCGGCCGGGACGTTTACCGCTGTCGGCCGGAAGAAGGATATGGATTCTGCAAGCACTCTGACGGCTCAGAGCAGGCACAATATCTTGGCGGCTATCCATCGATTGCCTCACCGGTTCTCCTTCGCGATAAAGCGGTATATGGCGGACTGGACGGCAGCCTTTATGTGGTTCCTCTGTCTGGAAACGACAAAGCGTGGTCATTCAAGACCGCATTCGGGAAGGCAGTTTCGGCCCCGGTGGCTGTCTGCGACGGCAAAGTATATTTCGGCTGCGAGGACGGTTATTTCTATATCCTGGGATCGGGCGGCAAAGCGCCGCTGCCGTCCAAAGACCTTCAACTGAAAAAAATCCGAAGCCAGCTGACGAGCAAACTCGCTGATGCGAAATACAACTGGTTCACGAATTTCGGCAATCCGGCAAGTACTAATGCGAACGACCAGGGCTTAAAGCCTCCTCTTAAAATCAAGTGGATTCGACGCTACGAGGGTACATTCAAGCACATACCCGTCTGCGGCGGCGGCCGGATGTATACACATACTGCCGAAGGGCAAATCTTCGCCGTAGAGCAAGAAACGGGCAGGCTCCTGTGGCGGCGATACTGGCCAGGCGTGCATGTTTCTTTTACCGGTCCAATTTACCACAACGAACGCCTGCTTGTTCCCCAAGCGGGAATAGAAGAATCATGGATGCGCTGTCTGGATGCGGCAACTGGAAAGATGCTCTGGCAAGCACCGTTTACAGGTTCGCCAAGCTGGAGTCGGCAGCAGCCGCCTGTTATATACAAAAAACTTGCAATTTATGTCTATGGCTCCGGCAAATATGCGCCACAGGGGACGGAAAAGGCCTATGTCCACAAAGGCAAGCCGGTCGAGGCGGAAGACGAGCTCGAGGTTATGAGCTGGATTTACAGCCACAATAATCCTTACTATCCAAAAGACAATATACCTTTTGTACAAGCATGGGATATCAAGACCGGTAATGAAGCGTGGACAATCGATTTTTCACAGTTCGGCACGGGCGGCAATGATTCAGGCCTGGCACTGATGGATAATACGCTTTATTACTCGACCTTTTTCGGATATGCATCGAGAAGAAAGGACGGTGAGCCTAAATCACGAGGTCTTACAGCAGCAATCGAACCGGAGACCGGGCAGGTAATCTGGCTGACTACGAAGTATTATGTCACGGCTGGCTGTACTATCTCTGCTGAAAACGGAAGGCTATACCTGGGCGGATACAATCCGCCGACTGAGAAAACCCAGGACCGTTACGTGATGTGTCTGGATGCAGATAACGGCTCGTTAATCTGGCGGTCTGAGCCGGTCGGCAAGGCGGTTAACGTTGTAACAATCGGCAGCAATCTCTTATTCACTCACGGCTCAACCGGTCAGCCGAGCTATCTGATTGATAAGCAGACCGGAAAGATTCTGTCGATTTTCGACAAGAGATACGCATGTACACGGTTCACTATGTCTGAGCCTTATCTACTGGGTTCCAACATGGACCTGATTGATACTACGGACGGCAACAAGGTGGTGTCCTCCGGGCCGTGTGTGGACGTGCGAGAATGTGTGGGCGGAGTCGTATCTAACGGCAGGCTTTTCTATACATCCCAGGCAAGCGGACTGCAAATCTCACAGGTTTTTGGTAAAGAAGCAGAATCCTGGACAGTTCCATGGGAGAATTGAGCTGATCGACCAAAAAATGCCGCACGTGTTTAACCAAAGAAAAAACCAATCCCATGTGGCGAGTCCCGATGTACATCAGTATGTGTTTAGCCAGAGAAGAGCCATCCCCATCCCAATTAATCCGCCTCCGGCGGATAAACGACAATCGGGATGAGGCTGCCACCCAACATAATGGATACAAAAAGGGTGGCAGCCTCAAAGCCTGTGCTGAGCGAAGTCGAAGTGCCGCAGGCTTTGGGGATGGCTTCGATTGCTGGAGCTGGCTAAACACGTTACTGGCTCGATTGCAACTCGTGAGCGACTTTCTCGATCTGGGACCAGGCGCGGAGAAAGTTGCCGGAACAGATTTTTTCGATGTCCTCTTCGGAATAGCCTTTTTTCAAAAGGTCATAGATAAGATTCGGATAGCACGACGCATCCTCCAAGCCCTCAGGCAGATTGTCCCCGACGCCGTCGAAATCAGAGCCCAATCCTACATAATCGATTCCCACCAACCGTACCACATGTTCTATATGCGAAATAACATCCGAGACATGAGCCTTTTGCAACCGGTGCTCTCGCTTGAACCGCTCGGTATAATCTTCTTTCTCCTGACCTTCAAGATTATGAGTCTCGATATACTCTTCCATTCTTTTGTTAAGATCTTCCCATTCTTGTCTTACCTTACTGCTTATGAACACAGAGCCGAAATTTATTTGAATCACACCGCCCTTTTCGGCCAGCAATTTTATCATTTCATCGCTCATATTCCGTTCAAAGCCGGGAACAAAATGACGACAGGATGAATGTGTCGCAACTATAGGGGCCTTGGATATTTTAATGATTTGATAGAATGTGTCGTCTGAGATATGCGAGGCGTCGATTATCATCCCAAGGCGATTCATTTCCGGGATGACTTTCTCACCGAAAGGACTCAGGCCGTGCCACTTGCGCTCGGGGTCAAAAGACGAATCACAAATGTGATTGGCCTTTGCGTGCGCAAGCGTAATGTATCTTACGCCCCGGTCATAAAAATGTTTCAAATTGGAAAGGTTGCCTTCGAGACACGTTCCGTTTTCAATTCCCATCGCGAGCGATAAGCCGCCCCAGTTGAATTGCTTTTTTACATCTGCAACCGATCTGGCCATCACGAACTTGCCGGGCCAGTCCCGGGCAAAACCTTCGACCATGTCTATAGTCTCGTTGGCAAATTTATAAGCATCCCCTGTCCCCTCATAATCAGCGGGAACATAGACGGCCATAAAAGCCACGTCAAGCCCGCCCTTTTTAGCCCGCGGGTAGTCGAAGTTCCCCTCTGCGGTTCTTTTTGAGATATCCTCCATCTTTTTTTTCAAACGATACGGCACATCCAGGTGGGTATCGATAATCATATATTTATAAGCCAGCTCTTGGGCCTTCTTTTTCAGATCCAATTCATTATCTCCCATCTTTTCGGTTTGTGCCGGACAGGCGGCAGCCAGAACAGCAAGCAATATAGTTAAAATTCGCCCCGGCAATATCTTGTTCTCATTCATAATAGTCAAAGATTCTACCAATCCTGTGATATATGTCCATCGTAAATCTAATCATGGTCTTCTTTAAGGATGGCAGATTTGAAAGATTGGTTTTCAAAAAGGCGTTCGGCAAGCATTGCATATCCCTGCCCTAACGGATGGCTGGCATCCCGATATAATTTGCTGGGCAGCACTTCAGGGATACAATAGGCAACATTGCTTTGTTGCAGCCACATCCCAAATTCATTTTTCATCTTCTGGTAGGTTTCATAGCTTTCCGGCTTTAACATGTGCTCGTTGAAAGGGCCAACCACCACGAATACTTTGTCATCTCGGGCTTCTAATAACTCAATTGTCCGCCGGAAGAAGCGCCATTGAAGCGATTGTGCGGGCTCCACCCACTGAAAATCTACCTGAGTGATGTTTTTCTCCGTCCAGGAAACATTCTCCTGCAAATCATCTCCAGGGGTGGGAAGTTCAAGTTTTACAGCACTCAACGGATTTCCATATGGATGCTCCAGCGTCCAGTTAGGCAAGGCCATGTTCTCGAAATAGACTATGCGCAAATGAGACACCAGTCCCAGGAACGGCACATACCGCTCTATCACGGCAGAGAAACGCTCTGAAAAGGAATTCTTGTAGCAGGGAATCTTTGTGAAAAACTGCGGCACCAGCTTCGGGTGATTGAAATGGAATTCCTTTTCAGTCTGCAGGTCATGTTTTTCCGATGTCATCCATAAAGGATTAAATTGTATAATCACGTTCTTACCTGAGACATCTTGTCCGTAATATTTAAGCAGCCCCCACAGCGCGGCGGGATGAAAACCGTCCACTCCCAGATTGGCAAAATTTTCCCTGCCGGAATACTGATTAAGATAGTGTGACAGAGTGTTGTCTGCCGATACGTAATGCCCCCAGACAACCGAATCGCCGACCACGAGCGTTTCGTAATTTGAGCAGGCCCATCGGCAATAACGGCTGTACAACCAGTAGTCGTTGCCCAGCTTATACGGCAGACGGTAGTCTGAGCCGGGCTTGAACTTTTCAATCCGCCCCCAGAGTCCCGGTCCAAGGCAAAATAATGACGAACATATAACAGCAACAATTATCCATTCACGTCCCGATAACCGTATGTTATTAGAGCTGAACGGAACCGTTTTATCTTCCAATTTCTTCACGGTCTCAGTTCTTTTAATGGCATCGCTTTTCATATCCAATCCATCAGAATTGTAAATAAATAAATCCCTGCTCACTCGAAGGGGCAAAAACAACCAAATAGAGAATCATTCCTACGACGATTCCAATGCGCACGGGGGCCAGATCTATAATCCATCTTAGTCGAGATTCGTACGCGAACTGGTAAATCCAAACAGTAAAAATCAGAATCAAAGCCCAAACCGGGCAACGAGGATCAGCCCAGCCGGCGCTGAATATTCTTGTTATGATCACCCAAGCATCGCTAATGCTTTCGGCACGGAAGAAAATCCACGCGAATGTTACGAATGCAAATACGAGTAATTGTTTTACTAACTTCGGCACTTTATCTCTGTAGAGCGGCGTTCTCTCAAGTTCACGTGTTACGAACCGTCCGAGGGCGTGAACCGCACCCCAGATAACGAACGTCCAGGCCGCCCCGTGCCACAGGCCCGATATAACCATTGTCATGAACATGTTTCTATAAGTATTAAAAGTCCCTTTACGGTTGCCTCCCAGCGAAATATAAACGTAATCTTTGAACCATGAGGAAAGACTGATGTGCCACCTTTTCCAGAAATCGCCCAGACCGGTGGCCAGGTACGGATTATTGAAATTCAGCATCAGATTCAGACCCATCATTCGTGCGATGCCGCGCGCCATGTCGGTATAACCGCTGAAATCGAAGTAGATCTGCCAGCAGAAAAAAAACGTCGCCAGTATCAATGCGGGTGACTGATACTGCTCGGGTGCAGCATAAATATTATCCACATACAGCGCAAGGTAATCGGCAAGGGCGACTTTTTTGAACAATCCCACGATGAACAGTGACATTCCGTCCGTTATATTCTGCATTGAGATTTTGGGCGTCTTGTGCAACTGGGGCAGCAGGTTCTTTGCCCGTTCGATAGGCCCTGCAAGAAGCCGGGGAAAAAGCGACACAAAACTCGCGTATGCAATTAGGCTGTTTTCCTTTTCCATATTGCCGCGGTAATAATCGATGGTATAGCTCATCGACTGAAAGACGTAGAACGATATGCCAATGGGCAGTAGAAAACCAGGCTCAGGAATTGCATACGGGATGTTCAGCGATGATAAAAGAGTATTCAGGTTCTCAGTAACAAAACGGGCATATTTGAAGAAGCCCAGCAAGCCGATATTGTTTACAATGCTGACCCAAAGCCATATTTTTCTGTGTTGGCTTTTGGCCATTATTTTGACTACCGTATAGTCAACCAGTGTCGAATAGCCGATTAGGATCAAATAAAGAGGATTGAATGAGGTATAGAAGAAATATGAAGCAGCCAAAAGCCACGGGAGTCTCAACCTGGTGCCTTTGAGCACAAGATAGGCCGGGTAGAACACCAAAAAGAAAAGTGCGAACGGCCAAGTGTGAAATAGCATCTCGTGACCTTCTATTGCATCAATACGCGAATGTGGGCTTCGACTGATGCGGCAAGACCTTCCAGCCCATAGCCGCCTTCAAGGGTGGAAACCAGCCGGCCCGAACAGAATTTCTCGGCGATGTTCTTGACAATCTGTGTCAGTTCCGCAAATCCCCGCTCGGTGACTCTCATGCCGCCGAGCAGATCTCCTTCGTGTGCATCGAATCCCGCAGAGACCAGGACAAAGTCAGGGGCAAATGAAGAGGCCGCTGGCGTCAGCTTTTCTTCGAATGCTTCTATGTAGCGGTTGTCTCCGGAACCGGCCGGCAGCGGTACGTTAATTACACTATGCAGACCTTCTTCAGCGCCCTGTTCGGCCTGGCTTCCGGAGCCGGGATAAAAGGGAAACTGGTGGACGCTGAAATAAAGCACGTTTGGGTCATCGTAAAACGCCGCCTGTGTTCCATTGCCGTGATGAACGTCCCAATCTACGATGAGTACTTTTGGCAGCTTATGTTTCTCCTGGATATATTTCGTGCCGATAGCCACATTATTGAATATACAAAATCCCATGGCCATATCCTCGAGCGCATGATGGCCGGGCGGGCGCACGGCACAGAAGGCGTTAGTGACTTTCTGCTCCATGACGGCGTCTATTGCAGTCAACATGCCGCCCGCTGCCATTAGTGCCGCTTCATAAGACTTACTCGAAATAGGCACATCCATACTGTCCAAATAACCGGCTCCGTTTTCGGCACTGCTTTTTGCCCGGTCGATATACTCGGGCTCGTGAATCATCTCGATCCATCTTCTTTCTGCCGGAGAGGGCTTTAGTTCGACCAGTTGAGAATAGATTCCTGAGGTTTTAAGCCTTTCGATTATACGGACAAGTCTCTCCGGGCATTCCGGATGTCCGGTGGTGGTTTTATGCTGGATATATATATCATCGTAAAGAAGTCCCGTTTTGGCCATACTTTGCGTTTGTTTTTCGTTATTCATTTTTGGCTCACTTGATACTTTCTCAGTTGCGCTTCTCACACATCTAAATCCAATCGCGTCACTTGCCAGGCAGGTATCGTCGATTGAGGGATCGCTCGAGCGATACGCGGCACGGCACGCCTCAGCGCTCGATTTCCAGGAACCGCCCCGCAGGACTCTTTCCTTTCCCTCTTTCGGCCCTTTTGGATCTTTGTCGGGACTTTGGCTGTAGTAATTCTCGGCATAAAAATCATTGCACCATTCTGCTACGTTGCCATGCGTGTCATAAAGTCCCCACGGATTCGGCTGTTTTTGTCCGACCAGGTGGGTCTTTCCTGATGAGTTGTCCTCATACCAGGCATAGTTTCTCAACTCGGCTTTATTATTGCCAAAACTATACTCTGTCTTTGTGCCTGCCCGGCAGGCGTATTCCCATTCGGCCTCGGTGGGCAGTCTGTATCCATCGGCGGCGAAATTGCAGTCCCAGGTTTCTTCATCATAGCAAGGCTCGAAACCTTCCGCACGTGAGCGGTCATTGCAGTATAAAGCTGCATCCGTCCAGTTGATTTGCTCTAAAGGATTGTTAGGGTCCTTAAAATGAGAAGGATCGGGCAGTTGATATTTCTTGAACTGCTCCTGTTGAACTTCATATATATCCATTAGAAACGGGCTGATCCACACCCTATGGACAGGTTGCTCATCGGAGCCGCCTTCGGTGCTTCCTATTTCGAACCAGCCGCCGGGAATAGCAATCATTTCGATACCGGTTTTGGTTTTAATCAAAGGAGGCTTGTCGCCGGCCTGCTCGGTACGGCGACAACTCATATTTGCCGTCAAAACCAGCAACAAGCAAAAAAAACCTGTCGTTGCTTGAGTTAATCTCTTTTGCATCGAAATTTCTCTGATTAATTGCTTATGGATTCATTGTCTTAACCGGTACCCAGTCGGGCTCTTTGTTATGGTTTCCATCGGCGGTGATTACTACCCATTTACCGGTCAGATCCGTTATGCAGATGTTCCAGCCCGGGGCTTTGCCGCCTACCATTTCAACGGCCTTTGGGCCGGAACTGAAAATGAGATATTTTCCGTTTGGTGAAAAATCCGTATGATAAACCTCATATTCTTTGTGACATTTGACAACGCAACGAACGTTAGTCACCAGAGGTTCACCAGATGCAAAATCAATATCGGCCGTGCATAAATCCCAATCGGTTAATCCCCAGGTAATCCTTTTACCCTTCGGGCCAAATTCCGCTCTGCAGCCGGTAACGCCAAATTTAGTCAAATCATAAATTTTTGTTCCATCGACTTCGAACGCCAGTATAGCATGTTCGAAACCCATTCCTCCGTGTACGGTTGCAAGAAACCACTGCCCGTCGGGCGACCAGCAAATATTATAAAGATGATACAAATTCTTGTTGTGATGTTCTCTGTATTTGCGGCTTTGAAGATCATAAAAGACAAGTCCCTTTGTGGCAAAGTCTTTTATAGTGTAGCGGTCGAACTCCCCCGGGAGGTACGCAATGGTTTTGCCCTCAGGTCCCCAGCAGGGCTGGCGGGCATTGTCGGCAACTTTAACACGTCTGCTCCCGTCGATGTTCATGTAATAGACATTCCGAATTTTCTCGCCGTCAATCATCTCATCAGCAACAAAGCAGACTTTCCCGCCGTCCGGAGATGCATGAGGATACATCTCATCGACATCGGGAGTATTCGTAAGATTCACCGGATCCGAGCCGTCGGCATTTATCAGATACAGATCCCAGTTTTCCTTGCCGCTGGTTTTACGAAAGGTTTCATATACAATTTTGCAGCCGATGTCTTTCAAATTCAGTTGGCTTTTGGGTGAGGGTGTCATTTTTAGCTTCATTTCACTTTCCGGCTGTGACCGACACAAAGCCTCGTATCCGGGAAAGAGACTCAGGATTAGCAGGAATACAATGAAAAATCCACTTTTTACTGTGCAAAATCTATTCATCATTGTTGCTCCTTATTCATACGAATCTTCTGACAAAATCGGCACCCAGTCGGGTTCTTTGTTGTGTTTGCCGTCTGTGGTAATTTTGACCCATTTTCCCGACAGATCAGTAACACAGATATTCCAGCCTCTTGCTTTACCGCCGACCTGCTGTCCGCCGCTGGAAGGGCCGAAACTGAACGCGATATACTTGCCGTCCGGCGAAAAATCGACGTGATATACTTTCGCTGAAAGCAGGCATTTGACAATTTTCCGCACATTGTAAATGCGAGGTTCGCTGCCGGATAAGTCGATATCGGCAACGCACAAATCCCAGTCTGTTTCACCCCACGTTATTCTCTTGCCGTCGCGGCTAATGTCCGGTCTGCACCCCCTGACGCCCCACTTCTCCATATCGAAGACCCCTGTACCGTCAGCCTCAATAGCCAGGATGGTATCGCTGTACTCCATGCCGCCATGTACGGCGGCAAAAAACCAATTGCCGTCAGGCGACCAGCATATCGCATAAATATGGTGCAGGGCTGTGTTCGGATGTGGTTTATGTTCCCTGCTCTCAAGATCGTAAATGACAAGTTCCGCCGTCGCATATTCTCTTGTACTGTATCGTTCGTACTCGCCCCTTAGATATGCAATTTTTTTGCCGTCGGGACTCCAGCACGGCTGGCGGGCATTTGTAGCTACCTTAATCCTTTCGGTCCCGTCGATATTCATATAATAAACACTTCGAACCTTGTCTCTTCCCCTCCCCTCATCGGTAACAAAGCTTATTTTGGTGCCGTCGGGAGAGGCGTGGGGATACATCTCGTCCAAGTCGGGAGTCTGAGTAAGATTAACCTGATCGGAGCCGTCGGCATTCATTTGGAACAGTTCCCAGTTAAGCCTTCCATCGGTATCGCGAAATGTTTCATATAAAATCTTAAAAGGAATTTTCTCAAGATCCCACTCCTGTCTCGGAGACGGTATCTTTTTTAACCTTAGCCCTCTTAGGTTTTGCCGGCCGCATAATGCTTCGCCGGATATACATAAAACCAGCAATGAATACAAAATAATGATGATACTTAATCCCGAAAACCTTTTTACAGTGACACCACGTCGTCTATCCATAAAGCCCCATGCTAACTGAAAATACACACTAATTTACTTCGAATTAGTATATTGAATTTAGATACAGATAGCAAGAAAACAATCGCGTAGATAGTACAAAAAGAATAAATTACAGAAGGTTATAAGAAAAAGATCCCAAATTAGAAGTATAATTGGCTCGGTCACTCCTTTGTAAATTCAGGTTTTCAGGAATTCTTGGCATTAGTCGGATCCGATTAATACGGATTTCAAATGATTTTCTCTAACATATCCCGGGAAATCCCTTATTACACTTTTTAGTTTTTTTTCGGTTTTATTTTTCTCTTACTATCAGCTCTCCATGCATATCTGAATGCCCTTTTCCGCAATAGACCGAACAGTGAAAATGGAAACGACCCGTCTCTTTCGGGGTAAAGGTAATGATTTCGGTCTTGCCGGGCTGAAGTTTCCTGTCAATGCCATACTCTTCGATGTTCATCCCGTGAGTAACGTCCTGACTGGTAACTTCCAGTCTTACTATTTCTCCTTTGTTGACAACTATGCGGTTCGGGTCGAACTCGAACTGTTGAGCCTCAATCTTTACGACACGCCGGCCGTCTTTCAGGACTCCCGAAGGTTCCATATTAGATGATTCTTCGTCATGGTCGGACGAGTTTTTTTCGTGATGGTGGCCTTCTTCGATCATAACAGTTTGATTCTCATTATGTCCCTGGTGATTGTCTATATGGTCATTTTTTCTCACCACGGCAAAAACTGCTATAGCAGCTACAACGACGGCAATAACTAAAACTACAACCCAAATTACATTTTTCTGTCTCATGGCAGCCTCCCGCTATATGGTAAATCTTTCATAATGAATTCTTTTATCAATGACTTTCAGCTCACGCAGTGCTTTTATGACCTTGTCCATCATTACAGGCGGCCCGCATAAATACACATGGGCCTGGTCCAGAATATGGCCTGCGTACTTGTCGATCAGTTCTTTCGTGATATATCCTTTTTCTCCCTGCCAGTTTTCATCGGGGTGATTCAGAATTTGTACAACCTTAAAGTTCTCAGGCAAGTTTTCCATTTCATCCCGAAAGATAATGTCCTGCCCGGTATCGTTGCCGTAAAGCAAAATCACCTCTCTGCCGTCGCCGGTATCCCTAAGACAGCGGATCATACTCATAATTGGGGTAATACCAACACCTCCGGCAATAAATAGAATTTTCGGGGGATTTTGATAGACATAGCTGAACCTGCCGAAGGGTGCTTCTATTTTCCCGATATCGCCGGATTTTGTTTGGTCTATCGTGTTGGTGAAGTTACCTGATTTTTTGATAGTTGCTTGAAGTATTTTGCTGTCTAATGGCGATGCAGAAATTGTAAAAGGATGCAGTTCCGAAATCCTGTGCGGGCGAATGAGTTTTAAGAACATAAACTGGCCCGGGTTTCTATCTACAGGCTTATTGTCTTCCGGCTCGAATGTAAGGGTATAAGTATTATATGTTTCCTCTTCGACGTCAGAAACCTTGAAAGTGCGCCGGAACCATAACGGAACGGCGATGTTTCTGTAAGCATAGACTAAGCCGGCAACAGCGAATATCGAAAACCAATAAATGCGTACTAATCCGCCTTGAATGTCCGGACCGATAAATAAACCGTGCGCAAACGCAAAAATAACTACTGCAACCATTCCTTTGTGACTGAATCGCCAGAAGTTGTAGTCCACCCGAAGTTTCAGGAAAAACAGTGCGAATAATACACCGAGAACCAGCAGTAACAGGGCCGCTTTGCCCAAATAGACCTGCCAGGAGGTATCGAAGGTAAATAACTGCCAGCTTTGATGCCCCAGGGCCAGCAACACAGGATGGCCAAGAAGCAAAACCAAAGCCAATACGCCCATACTTTTATGAAACCGCATTAACACATCGAGTCCGAACGGCCTGTCTATAATCTTGAACCTGCCTGCCAGCAGTACCTGCAGACAAATCAATGAGAAGCCGAACATCGCACCTGCTAATGCGATTTCCACCAGTAACGGCTT
>Ga0207752_1000535_pt1 | contig 17948 bp, 15 predicted proteins | sample Pon2CUnioCityCA_6_FD_187272 | JGI IMG/M metagenome (GOLD analysis project Ga0207752, IMG submission 187272) | Marine sediment microbial community from Union City, CA, USA - Pond 2C Sediment 2 (SPAdes) | ecosystem: Environmental > Aquatic > Marine > Intertidal zone > Salt pond sediment ...
TGGTTGGCTTTCCCCGCTGGGCCTTAGCTTACCTGGGCTGGGCGCTGCTTTTTGCCTGGTGGTGGTCGAATATGAGCGTCTACGGTTACCATTTTACGGGCGAACTCTGGCTGCCCCTGGCCGGAGTCTTTCTGCTCGTCATCTTGATCAGGCGTTCCTTGCAGCCCTTGCGTGACCTGTTGTCGGCTTTATGGGCAGATTGGACCCTGCCATCCCTGGGCCTCTATATACTTTATGGATGGATGGGTATTCTTAACGATGAAAATCACCACCCACTACTGCTGGTTTTCATCGCAGCTACGACCTTGGCGGTCGGCCTTGGTGCTTGGGGTTACTTTAGGGTTGGCTCTCCAGTGCGGCGAGTGCTGGCGCTGGCGGGCGGCATGCTGCTGACGATTGCCCTCTCAGCAATCAATTTTGCCACCTGGGATTACCGGGCGTATTATGGTTTTCCTGCAGATAGTCAGGACGTCAACTTGGTAGGTGTCATTTTCTTCATCGTGATAACATTCTTGTTTTTTGGAAACGGGATGCTGGCTCGCTGGCGCCTCGCCCGCGCTTCTCGTTCCAACGTTTGAGCTGCCCTACGACCAATCTCGGGGGCCGTGCTCGAAGCGCTCGTACGGCCAGCCCAGAGTCAGCGTGTTGCCCCGCTTAAACATCTCGAACACCTCTTTCCACTCCAGGCCTGCTTGCCAGCCTAACATGCTGGTGGTCACTTGGGTGCGCTGGTCGCCCAGCGCCTTAAACTGGGTCACCGTCCAGAGTTGCTTGCCGATCTCTGGATGTGGAAATCCCGCAGGGGTCTGCTTGATTTTGATCGAGAGCATTTCCATTCGTCAGGCATACAAAATTCTCGCTTCGGTTTTACCTGTATAGCTTCCAGATCATAAACGGGCTGCTCTCCTCAGAGAAGGGGGAGTAGTCGTAATCGCCATACAGTGCGGCGATCTTGAAGCCCGCTTTCTGGGTAAGCTGCTCGAATTGATCTCTTTCCAAGATGGAAAAGTGGATTTCAGACATGCGTTTCGTTTCCAGGACGCCCTGCTCGTCGTAAAGCTCGAAGATTTGCACGCCTTCGACCTGTTCGCTTTCCGGATGGTAATTTTCCAGTCCCCATAGCAGCAGTCTGCCAGGTTGGTCATGGCGGGGGAAATTGCCCCATAAGCGCAGTTGCCCGTCTACCCGGGACAGTCTCACTTGCGGATTATGCAACGTGCAGATGAACAGGCCCTCAGGCGCCAGATGTTGGTGGATGCGGATAAGTGCCTTCATCTGGTCTGATGTGGACGATATCTCGGCGAAGGCATTAAAGGGGATGAAGATAAAGGCGAATTGCTTCCCTAAATTCAATTCGCTGACGTCCATGGCATGCGTCTCCACCTGTAAACCTTGGACACTGGCTTTTGCCTCCAGGACTGCCAGCATCTGTGGATAGAGATCGACGCAGGTCAGACGCACACCTTGCTTCAAAAGCGGCAAAGTTACACGCCCTGTGCCAGCCATCAGCTCAAGCGCTTCCCCCGAGATATTGTCCGCCTCTTGGGAGAAGAATGGAATATCGCGCTTGGTGTGGACGTAGGTGTCATAAAGATCCGCCAGGTGCGCATAGTTCATGGCTGGTGACATCAAATCATCCCTCTTTCGAGCTCCAGTTTTGTTTAATTCTTATTTGGATCAGTCACGCCATGCCGCCGGCGTCGATCACGGTCGATTACGATTGCGAATACATCGCCGTGAACATATCTGCCAATGTATGGGCTATGATGCTCGCCGCTGGGCGATCGTAGTTGGAGAGCACAACTACTGTGTAGCCGGAATCCAAATATAAGTGAAAATTGGCATCTCCGCCCAGGGCATGCCCGCCATGGCCGATGGCACGGCCCCAACTGCCGTTTACCGTGTAAAAACCGTAGGCATAGTGGGTGTCAGGCTGGTTCGAATCTACCTTACCAGTTATTGCTATCCGGGTGTATTCCGGTGTTAGCAATTTAAATTCTCGCAGAGCCAGGTCGAATTTGAGCAAGTCCTGGACGGTGGAATACATTCCGGTCGCCGGGCTGCCTTTAACCGCGTAAAGATAGCGGTTATCCGTGCGGTAGCCGGGATGGAGCGTGCCATCCCACTCTTGGAACGTGTATCCAACGGCCAGGTTGTGCACGATGCGATCGAGGTCGTAGCGCGCCGTGGTGTCCATGCGCGCCGGTCGAAAAATGAATTCTTGTAGATAATCATCGTAGCACAGTCCGGAAACCCGCTCAAGGATGGCTCCCAACAAGACGTAGCCACAATTGCTGTAATGGAAACGCGCTCCCGGAGTGAATGTCAGCGCTTGGGGTCTTATTAGCTCCAGGTAATCCTTCACCGTGCGAAGCTCGGTCCGGCGGGCGCGGTAAGCGTCGTTCCAATAGTCGCCCAGCCCCGAAGTATGCGTCAACAGGTGGTGGATGCTGACTCGCTCGGCAACCTGCCTGGGATAATCGGGCAGGTGTTGGCTGACCCGGTCATCGAAATGCAACAGGCCGCGCTCGGCCAGTTGTACGATGGCGATGGCGGTAAATACTTTGGTGATGGAGGCAATGTTGAATCGCGTGTCGAGACGGTTGGGGAGGTTGGAAGCCTGGTCGGCTAAGCCAAAGGCTTGTTTGTAAACCGGCAGCCCGTTGTTGGCGACCAAAACCGCGCCGGAGAACTCGTCCGAAGCTACCTGTTCAAGGATGAAATCGTTCAGGTCTTGGATTATTTCCTTTTCAGTGATGGTGGCGTCCGGGTTTTTACTCACGGTCATGCTCCTCTATGCCAGGCTCATTGCTGTTTTGACCACCTATTTCCGTATCATATATAAACTATTTTTAAACCAAAGTCAACCTAAAAGCTCGCATTATTATTTTACATACTTGACCGCACCTGGTTACAGGATGCCTCAGGCGGACAGAGACGCTTTAAGATAATCTTATGTATAAGTTTTGTATATTATATCTTGACAAACATTGGATATCATGCTAAACTAGGTCTTGTGAGCGTAAAAAGGCGCTCCTCCAAAATAAAAAGAATTCTGCTAAGGAGCAGAAATATGATCTCAAACCGTGAAATTGTGGTCGAAAACCTTGTCAAGCGCTACGCAAACGATGTCGTGGCTGTAGATGACGTCTCGTTTGAAGTGCAGGCCGGCCAGGTGTTCGGCTTTTTAGGGCCCAATGGCGCCGGCAAAAGCACCACTATAAAAATCTTGACCACCCTGGCGCTGCCTACCTCGGGCCGGGCCAGGGTCGGAGGCTACGATGTGATTTCCGAAGCGCAGCAGGTACGCCGCATCGCCGGCGTGGCTTTGCAGGAAATCGGCATCGATCCCTTGATGAAGGCGATGGAATTACTTACTTTACAAGGCCAGTTGTTCGGCGCCAGCCGCAAGCAGGCTGAAGCGCGCGCCCATGAGCTTTTGGAATTGGTGCGTTTGACCGACGCGCTTGACCGGCGGGTGGGAACTTACAGTGGGGGGATGCGCCGCCGTCTGGACCTGGCTTTGGGACTGGTTCACGAACCAGAAATCCTGTTCCTGGACGAACCTACCACCGGTCTCGATCCGGCCAGCCGCCGCGACGTTTGGGAAGAGGTGCGCCGCCTCAATCGACGCCTGGGGATGACCATATTTCTGACCACGCAGTACCTAGAAGAGGCCGATGAACTGGCCGACGTCGTCGCCATTATCGATGACGGCAAGATCGTTAGCGAGGGCGCTCCGGCCAAGCTCAAGGCGGCCGTAGGAAATGAGTCGATCAACCTGGCTTTTGAGACCATGCAGATGGCGGACAAAGCCATCCGTGAGCTGGATGGCATCGGCGCCAATATTCAATCCGACCGGGAGACTGTGCGTGTTTACATGAAACAAGCCGCGCAGGCCGTTCCTACCGTCGTAAATCGCTTACAGCAAGCCGGCCTGGATCCGATTTCGCTGACTCTGACCCAACCAACGCTGGACGACGTATTTCTACAAGTCACCGGACAGCGCTTAGAGCCCCGGGAAAGTTCTACAGCGCCGGTGGCTTGATATCGATTGCATTTATAAAGGGATTATTCGAATGACTACTCACGAAAACGTGCAAACCTTCACCCCTGTATCCGAGAAAAAGGCCCGGCTTGCGCTGCAAATCTGGCTGGTAACCCGCCGAAGCCTGGTGACCATCCTGCGCACTCCCGAAGCGCTCTTACCGCCCATTGCAATCAGTATCTTCTTTCTGGTGATTTACCAATCTACACTGGGCAGGGCGGCCGGTTTTATCCCCCAAATTGGAGGCAGCTATCTGGGTTTTATCCTGCCCCTGTCGATCGTCAGTTCCTCTTTGTCGGGTGCAGGCATCGCCGCCCAGAACATGGTGCGGGACATCGAACGCGGTTACTTTAATAAATTGCTGCTCACACCCGTCAGCCGGGGAGCTTTACTTTTAGGACCCATCCTGGCGGGTGCGGTCATCCTGGGACTGCAGGCCAGCATCGTTGTCGGAGTGGGGTTGCTGATGGGCTTGCAGCCGGTCACCGGTCTGCCGGGTCTGCTGGTGGTAATCGGTCTGGCGATTTTGTTAGGAACCGGCTTTTCAGGCTTCACGGTCTCGGCGGCTTTGGGCAGTGGTAGCGCTGCGGCCACCCAAGGCGCCAGCTTTATCTTCTTCCCGATGACCTTCCTGGCGCCGACCTTCGTGCCTCTGGAACTCTTAGACGGCTGGTTGAAAACTGCCGCCCGCATCAATCCCATCACTTACGTTTTGGAGGCTATGCGCGCTATGATGAATACTGGTTGGGACGCCGCGCTGTTGAGCCAGGCGGTGTTGGCCTGCTTGATCCTGGCGGCAGCCATGTATGCGCTGGCAGTTTATGCCTTGCGTGTCCGCACTCGCAGGAGTTGAGCGAAAGTCTTCCAGCGATTACGGAGTGTGGGGACTTTCTCCTTCTCTGATAACGGAAGAGCGGAGCTTCGCCAGAAGCCCCGCTCTTCTCAGTTAATACGGATTGTACAATATCCCTCGTTCAAATTTAAAAAACAGTTCTGACCAAGAACTTATCTGCTCTTTACACCTTCCTGAGACGTAGTGAGTTACCTACAACCAGCAAACTGCTCATTGCCATGGCAAGCGCCGCTATACCCGGGCTGATCAAACCGATGGCCGCCAAGGGGACTGAAATCAGGTTATAGGCGAATGCCCACCCCAGATTTTCCATGATAATCCGGCGGGTACGTTTGGACCTTTCGATAAGCCAGGGTACTAAGGTGAGATCTGGATTCATCAGCAAAACGTCCGAGGTCTCACCGGCGACATCGGTGCCACCCGCCATTGCGATGCTGATGTCGGCTTGCGCCAGGGCAGGCGCATCATTGACTCCATCTCCAACCATGGCCACTTGTTCGCCTGACTGCTGCCAATTCTTGATCTGTTCGGCTTTCTGGCTGGGAGGACAATTGCCGGTAAATTCCTCCAGGCCCAACTCTTTGGCCACCGCGGCGGTTGTGTTGGGGTGATCTCCGGATAATAAAACCGGATTTATTCCCGCCTGCTTCAAATTCCGGATGGCCGCCGGCGCGGTTTCGTTTAATGGGTCGCGCACGACCACAAAACCGGCCAGTCCGCCATCCCATCCAACCCAAGCGAGCGTATCTCCACGGGAGGTATATTCTTTAGCGCTCTGACTCAAACGCTCATTCAAAGCAGAATCCTGCTGAACTTCCAGGAAAATATCAGAGCCGACCATCACCCTGCGCCCCCCGAAATCATCAACCCGCGCACTGGCCCCAAAACCCCGCAGCGCTTGAAATTCACCAGCCGACGGAAGCCCATTTGCATCCGTCTTATAGAAATCGGCCATAATCGCTTTGGCAATCGGATGTTCGGAAAATTGTTCAACAGCCGCGGCCATTCGACGAATTTGCCGTTTGCCAAATTTCTGATCTGAAACAGACTCAACGGCGACAACACTCATCTCACCTTGGGTCAGCGTGCCGGTCTTGTCAAAAACCACACGTTGTATGCGACCGATCGTCTCTAAGACTACGGGATTGCGCACCAATAAACCGGCTTGTGTGGTCTTCCCCAGGGTGACCGTCAAAGCCAGCGGGGTGGCCAGCCCCAAGGCGCACGGGCAAGCGACAACCAGAACCGCCACAGCCGTTAAGATGGCTTCAGAGGGGACTCCTTGAGTGAGCCACCACCCTAGAAAGGTAATCACAGCCGCAAAAATAATTCCAAAAGCGAAGTAGGCTGAGGCCCGATCGACAAGACGCTGGATGGGGGGCTTCGTAGAAAGAGTCTCATTCACCAGTTGCGAAATTTGAGCCAGACGGCCTTCAGTAACCCGCCTGGAGACGCGCGCGATCAGCGCATTATCACTAACCAGCGTGCCCGCAAAAATTGAATCTCCAGGCTCCTTATTGACCGGCAGTGATTCCCCTGTTAGTACGGCTTCATTGATCGCAGCCTGTCCTTCAATAATCTCTGCATCGGCAGGGACGCGCTCCCCGGGCTTTACCAGGATTTGATCTCCCGGGATTAGCTTTAGGGCGCTTATTTGCTTCCATTGATCTTCCACCCGCTTCCAGGCATGGTCAGGCTGTAGCTTTAGCAGTTTGCGAATATCCTTGCGAGCCTGTGCGCCCCCTAAAGTTTCGAGATAGCGTCCAAACATGACGAAGGTGGTAATCATGGCAACCGAATCGAAATAGACCTCCCCCTGTCCCTGAAGCGTGACATAAACGCTGTAAGAATAGGCGGAAAGCGTTCCCAGTGCGACCAGCGTATCCATGGTTGCTGTACGTGCCCGCATCGCCCGCCAGGCTCCTTTCAAAAAGGAGAATCCTCCTACCAGCAGTATCGGGGTCGCCAGTGCCCAAACCATATACTGCAATTTGTGAACTTCGGGGTCAATGAATTCACCAGACGCATAACGCGGGTAGAGCTGCACCAGGTAGATCAGCATGACCTGCATCCCGAACGCCGCGGCGGTGATCAGTTGGATAAGGGTATGCTCCTGTTTCTGCTCGATTTCCTGCTCAGTGGGATCTACCAGGTTGTGGGTCTTATACCCCAGGCTATCCAGGCTCTTGATCAACTCGTCGGGGTCGACCAGCTCAGGATCATACTGCAAGCGGCCCCTTTCGGCCGCAAAGCTCACATCCGCCGATTTCACCCCCGGGTTTCTGCGTAATACTTGTTCGGCGGAGGAGGCGCAGCCGGCACACCACATGCCCTGAACGGAGAAATAAGCGGTTTCTCCAGGGTCGAAGACCAGGTCCTTGATCGACTCGCGTCGCTTCTCTGGACGAGCGACGACCTGGTCAAGCATATCGTTCTCCCGAGCGATTGTGTAGACTCTGGCGCAGCCCTGGCAGCAGAAGTGCTTTTCTTCACCCTCAAAGTCCCGCACCACCGGCTGACCGTCGATTTTCAAGCCGCACAATTCGCAGGTATCACTAATCGAGTCTGATTTTTGTTTCTCTGCCATCAAATCCTTTTTCCCCCTTTTCTCACATGAAGGTTTCACAACCTAAAAGATCATGACCCCACCGAGCTTCCAGTGGCTCACCCAACCTATTCCGGCCGCGCCTCGCAGGATGAGCTGCACCCCAACCAGCATGATCAGCAGCCCAGCAGCCCGGGACATGACCTGGCGAGCGCGAACGCTTAACATCCCAGCTCCCATCCCCAAGATGAGCAAGGCCGGCAGCGTACCGGCTCCAAAAGCTGCCATGGCCAGCGCGGCTTTAACCGGCGAGCCCGTGGAGGCTGCAGCAAGTAGCGCGCTATACACCAGCCCACAGGGAAGCAAGCCGTTCAGCGCCCCCAGGGAGGCCAACCCCCACAGCCCACCGCGCTGCAGTGCTTTGCTCATTATGTGGCTGATCAGGTCGCTCGAACCTTCCAAGTTGCCAAGCGGCAACCAGCCCAGATAGCGCAAACCCAGCAGGATGATCCCGGTTCCAATGATCAAGCTGATGATTCCGGCAATGTGGGTAAGTCGGGCTCCCATCCCGATGAGCAAACCGAATGTCCCAACCAACAGACCCAGAAGGCTATAGACGACAATCCGGGCGCTGTGATACAGCAGGTAGCGCGGTAGCACACTCGTCCAGGCAATGCCACTGAACTGCGCCCCGACCATCAGGACTAAAGGGCCGCACATCCCCAGACAGTGCCCCAGGCTGCCTAGCAAACCACTGAAGAACAAGATTGAGACCATAAATTGCATCGCAGAAAGGCCTGCCCCCGCCGTACAAACTGCCAGGGCAGGCCAAATCTAGAGCCGTTCGACGATCAGGGCACTTCGTTGTAATACACGATTTTCACATCTTTCAGGCTCAGGTGCGGTTCAAACTCTACCGTCAGCAGACGTTTTTCCTCCAAATAGTGCTCCCGATGTGCCAAGAGGTCTTCCCAATTCTCCCAGACGCTGTGGAAGACGATATGGGTCATTTCTGCACGATCCAGAGAATACAACGCCCGGGCGTACATGAACCCTGGCTCACCGGGCAGAAGCGTGCGCAGGTAACCCAGGCCGCGCTCCAGGGCATTGCCGATCTCCAATTGGCCCATCTGCTCGGAGGAGATATCGAAGCTGATTTCATATGTGTAAGCCATGGATTTTTCTCCTACGGGCGATACGTGGATTCGATGTAAGTGATGATATTGACGAGATAGGGCGACCAATTGATGATCATATAGATTAACCACCATAATGGGATGGCGATCAACGAAATGAGGACCACGGGGGGCAAGGCGCCTCCGGCTTCCTCGATCACACCGGCGAAACTGTCTATATAGCCGTCGGCGGCAATTGTCTCATGCGTTCCCTCAACGCCTTTCTCCCGGCGGCCTTTGCTGCCAGGTGGAATGGTGGGTCGCCGGGCCATCAAGGCGGTCAAAATGCCAAAGATCATCAAGATGCCCGCCCCGACCGCGATCCCAATGATCTCTCCCCAGACGTTCATTGCGTTTGCGGTCATACTTTACCTCCGTTATTTCCGGGGGTAGCTTCGCCCCGGCTCTCTTTTTCAGGTTTATCGCCACGCCTGGGCCAAGGCAGGGGTTCTTTGTCTTCCAACATGTCGTACTTAGCCTTTTCGACATTCTTAAACTGCCCGGATTGCCAGGCCCAGATGAAGAACACGGCGCTGGTGATTACCATCAGCAGACTCCAGCCTATAAAGAACAGTTCACCGATTGACATAACTCACCTCCGTTGCCTTACTGGCAGTTCCGCCGGGAATCCAGCTCGACTGGCCCCAACCCTGGCTGGTCATGTAAGAGGTCAGGTCCCAGATATCTCCCAAAGAGAACATGGCCTTAAACGGGTACATGAACGTGTCTGGGACACCTTCTGAGATGCGCCAATAGATGTACTGCTCAGACATATTGGTAGGGAACGCTGAAGGGCCGGGGATTCCTTGCGAGGTGGTGCCCGGACCATTTCCCTGGCCATCCGCAGCATGACACTCCGCACAGTAGGTAGCATACAAATCTGCACCGTGTGTGGTTGAGATCGGGCCGACCTCATCGATGAAGAGCTGCTTCTGCAGGGTCACGTAATCAGGCGCTACCACGCCTGTGTAGGCGCTCGGAATCGGAGCAGGATTCTGAGCTTCGGAAGTCCCGGAGGGGACTTTCTGGACGATCGTTTCCTGCAAGAACTTGATCACGTTCCAGCGGTATTCGATCGGCATCCACTCCCCCCAGATTGGCATGGCCGAATTTTGGATCCCGTAGCTAACCCTTCCGAACCAGTCGCCGTCCGAGAGGCCGCGCACGGTTTCACTGTTGAAGTTCGCTGGCATGACATCCAGATAGCCGGTCGCGTCCCAACCATCTCCAATGCCAGTCAGTCCATGGCAGTGGGCGCACATTTGGAGATACATGGAACGCCCAGCAGCCCAGGATGGCGTCACAGGGATTGGATTGGATAACCCATCCGCCAGGACATCCGCGATTGGCAAAGTGGTGGGCATCTCGGCACTCAGATAACCGCTGGGATAAACCTGCTCCGCTTGTGATACAGGCCGGTCCTCGGTCTGGGTGAAGTTGACTCGCAGGTAATGCACAACCTTCCAGCGGTCCTCTTCTGAGTAGCGCTCCTTCCAGACTGGCATGGCGCTCCAGGGTAGCCCTTCACTGATGCGCCAAAAGTAGTCGGAATCGGTGAAACTATTATAATGCTGGCTGTCGCTGAAATCAGGCGGTATCGGGCGCAGACCGGAACGGTAGACTCCGTTACCCCGCCCGGCGTCGCCGTGGCAGACCCAACACTCGCGGATGAAAATTGCCTTGCCTTCTTCCAGTGTATCTATGTTCAAAGGCACAGGGTTGGTCAGATTAGCGTATTGGCCGGTCGGATCGCCCTCCGCCGGATCGCGTTCGACCGGATTAGCGAAGATCTGTTGGATATAGTTGATCACCTGCCAACGCTCTTGTTCGGTCAAGCTGGCCTTCCAGGGTGGCATAACCGTGCCCTGCACGCCTTCTGAAACGTGCCAGAACCATTGCTCATCGGGCATACTCTTGAATGGCTCAACTTTATAATTGGCCGGTGTGACCACTTTCGTGCCGGCGTAGGTCCCCAGACCATTTCCGGAGTCCCCATGACAGGTCTGGCAGTGTACGATGTAAGTGATTTTTCCATCTTGTAGGCCCGCATCGGTCCAAGTCTTCCATCCCTGATCCTGGTTGGTCAGTTCGACAGGCTTGAACTCGATCGGGTTGGTGGATTCGGCGTAGGGCAAAGGCGGCATGATCATCCATTCGGCTGCCACCCGGTCACCCAGGTTGTTGATGTAAGCCGCCATATCCTTCAGATCCTGATCGGAGAGGAAATCAAAACGCGGCATAATCGACATCGGCGACAGGGAGCGTGGATCTTTCCAATGTTGGATCTCCCAGGCTTCGTCGCGCTTGCGGCCAATGTATGACAGGTCCGGACCAGTGCGTTCGGACCCCAAAATCATGGGGTTGTCGTAGATGTAGTTCCCGCCCTGTGAGATCGGTCCCAGGCCGGTGTCGTAGTAGCGGACATACTGGGTGTGGCAGTAGTTGCAGCCATTCGAGTAAAATAGAACGCGGCCGCGCTCCTGTTCAGGCGTGTAAGGATGGGCGATAATCGTTTCGGGAGGGTTCCAGACCAGGCCGGGGATGAACACGACCGCCATCACCACAGCCAGGAAAACAATGAAAGCACCGATGGCGGTAACTGCGAAAGTCATTCTCATAATAATCCCTCCTTATCCTAATCTGTACCTGCCGGGGCAGTGCCGGGGATAGGACCTAGCGGCTCCTCGACCGGTACTTGTGGCTCGACAACCGGTCGCCGGACCAACATTGTGGCCCAGATGTTATAGGTGAACATTAAGAAACTCGTCCAGAGCAGGACGCCGCCTGCGGCGCGCAGTGCCATATAAGGCCGCAAGGTCGGCAGGACCGTCCAAACAGGAAGTCCGCCGTGCAGCCAGTTCGATCCCTGCACCAGCCCCACTTCCAAAAAGCCACCAAAGAAGAAGGCAAAACCAATTACATACAGGGCGAACTGGACGTTGGCCAACGTGCGGCTGTAGATGCGGCTGTTATACAGTCTTGGGATGATGTAATACATCGCCCCCATAATCGTGGAGGCGGCGAAGAACAACAACGAGAGATGGGCGTGCCCCGGCACGTATTGGGTGAAGTGGGTGATCAAGTTGATGCTGCGTATCGCCTGATGCGACCCCTGGTAGGAGACCAGGATATAGGCCGCCCAGCCAACGATGACAAAACGCAAGGGGATGCTAGTCACGAAGCGGTTCCAATTCCCGCGCATCGTCAGCCAGATGTTCATCATGAAGGCCACAATTACGACAATCATGCCGATGCTCTCCGCTACCGCGATGGTCTTCAGCCAGTAAGGGATCGGCGCCCACTCCAGGTGATGCCCGCCGACTCCAGTGTAGAATAGGGCAATCCCCCAGAAGGCAATCAGAGAGAGCAGGTGACTATAGAGCGGCGTACGCGTCTCGCGCGGGACGATATAGTAGATCGTCGCCAGCAGGCCGGTAGTGAACCATAATCCCAATACATTGTGGCCGTAAAACCAGTTGAAGATGGCGTCGTTGATCCCAGTCAAAGCACCGGTGGGCGGATTCCACATGACATTACCGATGAAGTACAGCATCGGCATCCAAATCAAGGTGCCCGTGATGTACCACAGGGATACATACATGCTTCTATCGACACGGTTCATAATGGTGATGTATAAATTTAGCGTGTTCAAGATTAACACCACCATCACCGCCACATCGACCCACCATACCAGTTCGGCATACTCGCGGCTTTGTGTGACGCCCCGTAAGAGTTGAGAGATGCCGACTGCCAAAGCCAGGTTCCAGAGCAGCGCCGCGAGATTGCCCAACGGCTCGCTCCACAATTTGCGCCCAGCCAGGCGGGGAACCATGTAAAACCAGATCCCCATCATGCCTGGAGAAAGCCAGGCGAACATGACCGTATTGGTGTGCGCCTGGCGCAGCCGGCCGAAGACGAGGTAGGGGATACCAGCGAAGAGATCTGGAAATACGAATTCCAACGCCAGAAAGAGCCCCATCGTCACGCCCAGGACCAGCCAGACCGCAGCGGACATCAGAAAAAAAACGGACGCGCTGTTATCTCTTTGAAACCACCTCAGTCTTGCATTCATTTATCGCCCTCCTGAAGAATGAAATCTTTATACATCTATTGAAAAGATTGCTTGTTCTTTCCTATATCGCCTCCCTTTCTCCATCAGAACAAAAATCTCCCCCATAATCGCAAATAGCATGCAATTTTAGATGGATTTTACAGGTACTTTCTTGACCGACTTACATGGGGAATCGATCTAAAAATAGAATTGGACATTTTTTATAGTCTATTGACAAAATAGAACTAGTGTTCTACAATGGGGTCGACGGTAGAATCCTAACCTTAAACGAATGGAGATCCTTATGTCTGATCGTTCTATCATGCATATTGCCTCCCTCTCTCCCTCACGACAAAAATCTCCCCCGTAGCTGTAAAAAGTATGCACTTTTAACAACAATAGGTATGGACAATAAAAAAACCGATTACCCCCAACCGCGTTCCTAACGGCTGCATTCAATGCACCTGCAGTTAAGATATACTCAAATGTAATAAGTTCATAGTGACATTCATCTATGAAAAAACGTGACATTCATCCTTTGTGCACAGAATAGTCCAGATACTTGTGGACTCTTTATAGAAAATGTGACATTTTTTAAGCCTGAACTGACAAAAAAAGAGATTGAACGGAAGGCCTACTTATCTGGTATTCTATAGTGGGGTTGGGGGCTCAATAGCATATTAATGGAGATACCAATCGAAGAATGAGTGCAATCGAAGTTCGTAATCTCCGCCGGGTGTACCGGACGACCGTCGGTGTTCTGCGACGCTCGGTTAAAGAGGTGGTGGCTGTAGAGGACATTACCTTTGACGTGAGTCCTGGCGAGCTGTTCGGCTTGCTCGGCCCGAATGGGGCCGGCAAAACAACCACGGTTAAAGTGTTGGCTACTTTGCTGATCCCCACCGCCGGTTCGGCCAGCGTAATGGGACATGATGTCGTCAGTGGCGGCGATGAGGTCCGTAAGCGCATCGGCTTTATCTTCGGCGGCGAGCGCGGCCTGTACTGGCGCCTATCGGGGATCGATAATCTGCGCTATTTCGGCAGCCTTTATCACGTCGATCCGGACGTGGTCAAGCAGCGCATTCCCTACCTGTTAGAGTTAGTGGGGCTGAAGGGTCGCGGCAACGAGCGCGTGGAAGGCTACTCGCGTGGCATGAAACAGCGCCTGCACGTGGCGCGCACGCTGCTGCACGACCCAGAGGTGCTCTTCCTGGATGAGCCCACCATCGGCCTGGATCCGGTCGGTGCCCGGGAGTTCCGCCAGGTCATCCGTGATCTGCAGGCGGAGAAGAAGACTATCCTGCTCACCACGCACTACATGTTCGAAGCGGACGCGCTGTGCCAGCGCGTGGGGGTCATCAATCATGGCCATATTGTGGCCCTGGATTCTCCGGCCGGTCTGAAACAGAACGTACAGGACCTCTCGGTGGTCGAGTTGGAGATGTTTGGCGTCCCGGAGGAGGTCATCGAGCGCATACGCAGGCAGCCGTTCGTCGATTCCGTGGCTGTGGAGAACCGTGACCAACGCCAGGTGCTGCTGGTGCACTCGCTGCGCGGCTCCGAAGCGGTGCCCGACTTGATGGCCTCGTTGAACGATGTACGTGTAGGGCGGGTGTTGGTGCGCGAACCAACGCTGGAGGACGCCTACGTGCGCCTGGTGGGAGGTGAATCGTAATGCTCAAATCGGTGTGGACCTCCTGGCGGCCGGTGTTTACGGTCGCCGAAATGACGCTGCGCCAAACCGTGATGGACAGTTTTATCATCTTCACCGTCCTGGTGCAACCGCTGTTGATCGCCGTCATGGCCTTGTGGATGCTGCGTGACAAGGGCAGCGACATTGCCGTGTTCGTGGTGGTGGGCAGCGGCATGACCGGGCTGTGGAGCAGCCTGCTGTTCGTGTGCGGTAACAGCATCAACGTCGAGCGCTGGTCCGGGACCCTGGAAACGCTGGTCGGTCTGCCGACGCCCCTGGAGGTGATCGTTTTTGGGAAAAACCTGGCCAACGTGTTCCAGTCGCTGGTCTCGATGGTAGCCAGCTATATGTTGGCGGCTTTCCTGTTCGGTTACCCATTACACCTGGCCCAGCCGCTCTTGTTTGGCGTATCTTTAGTGCTGACGGTGCTGGCCTTCATCAGCTTCGGTCTGATCGTGGCGCCGATTTTCGTGATGAACCCCAGTGTGCAGCAATGGCAGAACGCCATGGAATTTCCGGTCTACATCTTGAGCGGGTTCCTGTTCCCGATCGCCCTGCTGCCCGGTTGGACGACGCCTCTCAGCTACTTGCTGCCCCCGTACTGGGCGGCGCGCGCCTTGCACGCCACTTCGAGCGGCGGCGGAAGCCTGCAGGAGGTGCTGTTTGCCTGGGGCATGCTGCTGCTGTTCAGCCTGATCGATCTGCTCATCGCCAGCCGCTTGTTTAAGCTCATGCTCGTCAAAGCGCGCATTGACGCCACGCTGAACATGGAGTGAGGCGCCTTATGCAAAAGTTGAGCGTCAACCTGCGTCTGTTCTGGCAAGGCACCCTGCTGTCTTACATTGCCCTGTTCGCCTGGCTGCGCCCGGTCGCCTACGCAGCTTCCAAGATCGTCATGCCGCTGGCGCAAATTCTATTCTTTACTTTTCTGGGCACCTATGCCACCGGTCGCGGCAATGCTAGCTTTTACATCATTGGCAATTCTGTCCAGATCGCAGCCGTCAGCGGCATCTACGGGGTGACCATGAGCATCGGCGGCGACCGCTGGAACGGCACCCTGCCTTACCTGTTCGGCACCCCGGCCAACCGGCTGGTGATGTTCATAGGGCGCGCCTTCATCCACGTGATCGACGGCATGCTGGGCGTGATCATCGGATTCGTCTGGGGCGTGCTGTTGTTGGGGTTGGATCTCTCGCACACCAACTTGCCGGCCTTGGGGCTGACCATCCTGGTCACCACCTTTAGCACCTCCGGTCTGGGACTGTTGATGGGTTGCTTGAGCCTGATCACCCTGAACGTGATGTTCATCAACAATGCGGTTTACTTCGCCCTGTTGATCCTTTCGGGAGCCAATATTCCCGTGGATACGCTGCCGGGTTGGCTGCGGCTGCTCTCACAGGGACTGCCGCTGACGCGCGGCATCGCCGCCGCCCGGGCCTTGATCGCCGGGGCCAGCCTGTCCGATGTGGCGCCGCTGTTGCTAGGTGAATTGGTTATCGGGTTGGTGTACGTTTTGTTAGGCTATCGCATGTTCCGCTGGTTCGAACACCAGGCCAAGCAGCGTGGTTCGCTAGAGACCGTATAATTGCTAAGCTTCAGGCTTCATTCACGCTGCTGGCCTGTGAGGGTCAGCGACCCGAACGCTCCTTGATCGATCAACAAGGAGAGTTTTTCTCCGTCAAAGGTGAATGTCAGGCGACCGGCTAGTGGTGAGAACACCTCACTGTAATCTATGACGAAAATGTTTTCAGCCTGCCAACCTCCCGTGACCGCCAGCGCGGGTATCTCTCCTGAAGGGTCCTCGACCATGAACAAGCGCGGGATATTGTCCAAACCGATGGGCAGCGCCATCGTCTGATCTACAGAGACCAAGGTAAATAACGCTTGCGGGCCTTCATCGAATTTCAGCGAGACGGATTGCCAGCCGGCCGGGTTATCTTCAAACAGGAAACTTTTACCCGATATGCGCAGAGCCGTCTCGGGTAACGGTGGCACCGGCATCTCCTTGGGCCCTTGAGCGCTGGAGGCCAGGTAGTTGTTAAGCTCCGCTAAAGATTGTGCACTTTCTGCGATTGGCCCGGTCGACTTGACCGCCGGGGCGATCAAGGATTTCAGCAACACGGTGATTTTCAACTGGTCCTGGGGTTGAAGTGCGCCGTTCATGGCTACCAGCATCTTCTGGCTGGGGATCAGGATCAGCGCCTGGCTGGCAGGCCCCCAGGCGAAATAGACATCGGAAGACGGATCGACCCACCATAAATAGCCATAGCCAGAAGTTTCGTTGATCGGCACCTGGCTGTGGGTGGAAGTTTCCACCCACGCGGCCGGAAGCACTTGCGTGTCCTGCCAGCGCCCCTGGTTGAGATACAGGTGCCCGAATTTGGCGCTTTGTTCCAGCGATAGGTGCAGTCCCCTCCAACCCATATTGACACCTTGTGGATCTGTTTGCCAGGTAGCCCCTTCGATGTCTAACGGGGCGAACAACTGCTCTTGGGCAAAATCCAAAGTGGTCATGCCGGTAGCTTGCTGTAGAACTGCGGAGACCAGGTGAGCGAGCGGGTCGCAGGCGTTGAACTGCTCCCCTGGGGGCGAATTGAGCGGCAAATCCAAAAGAAACTGGACCCAGTCCGGCGCGTTATAGATTTGCTCCGAGATCGGTCGCTCATCTAGGGTGCAGGCCAGGCCGGAGGTCATGCTGAGCAGGTGTTCCAGGGTGATGGCTTGTTTTGCGGAATCTGCGTTTTGCAGGGAGATATCGGGAAAGAAACTCAGCAGTGGCTGCTCTACGCTTTTGATATAGCCCCGATCGATGGCGATGCCCACCAGCGCAGATAAGACGCTTTGCACGGGCGCTTCCAGTTCGAAGCTGGCGCCACTTCCAGGCCGGTAGAAAGAGCCATCCAGCACCAGGTACCCGTTGCGAGCGACCAGCAAGTTATGAATGCTCAGGCGCTGCTCCTGGACGTACTCGACCGCTTTCAGGAGCTGCTGGGAGTCCAGTCCTAGCTCTTCCGGCGTACGCGTCTGCCAACTTTCACCGGGCCAGGCGGCTGGCAATGCTTCGGCAGCCGGCGCTTCCGCCGGCTCCGCGACTTCACCGGAGAATTGTACGCTGAATGTTTTGGTCGTCGAAACGTCCATAACCCCGGATTTGATCCAAACCATCCCCTGGCCTGCCTCCAGCCAGCCTTTCGGCAGGCTTTCGAATTCCTCGGCATCAGCAGCCTGGGGCAGCGCTTCACCGTTTAACGTCACGATCTCCGCAACTCCCATGTGGTTGGTAAACAATTTGAGGTGGTTATCCCGGCTGTCGACGGCCCCGGCATAGGTTCCGGAAGCGCCGGCGATGGTCACGGTGACGCTTTGCCCGGATTGCTGTTGGGTGATCTCAGTTGTGCGCACTTCGCCTGCCTGGTAAGCCAGGCTCTCGCCATCGTCTTCGTACAAAGTGAAGCTGCTGGGCGTACTGTCGGCGTAGATTTGCAGGATCAGCTCGTCGCGTCGGCTGCCATCCAGACGTTTGCCCATCACGTTCATGGTGTTTTCATCGACGAACATCTGTGGGATGATTGCTCCCGCCCGG
>Ga0207752_1000536_pt1 | contig 17942 bp, 7 predicted proteins | sample Pon2CUnioCityCA_6_FD_187272 | JGI IMG/M metagenome (GOLD analysis project Ga0207752, IMG submission 187272) | Marine sediment microbial community from Union City, CA, USA - Pond 2C Sediment 2 (SPAdes) | ecosystem: Environmental > Aquatic > Marine > Intertidal zone > Salt pond sediment ...
GCCCGCAACGTATCGCGGCAGCACATCAGCCAGGCGGCTGCTCCGCATAGCCGGGTAACTCTAACACCCGTTCCCCGGTGTCGACCACGTGGTAGGGGAACCAGGCCACGCCAAACAGCATCACGTCGATATCCTTCTTGTACGGGCTGACGGGAATCTCGGTGACCTCCTCCGCCACCTCTTGCCAGCGTTCCTGTGCCTCCGCCAGGGCTTCCTCTTCTTCTTTCTTAAGCGCTTCGACCTCGGCTTCCAGCTCTTTAATGGTCTCGATCGATTCCTCGACGTCGGCCTTGGCCTTGCTGGTCATGCGGCGCTTGGTCAGGGAAGAGGACAGGCTCTTTCTGCGCTTGCTGAAGAGGCTGATCACCGTTTCGGCGTAGGACAGGCCTTCTTCACGCTTGCGTTGGGCGTATTCCGCCTCGTCTTCCTCCAGCTCACGCTCTTCCCGGCGCAGCTTATCCAGCACGCGGTCGATCTTCTTCTCGTATGACGCGTCGATCTCTTTCGCTTCTTCCTCGAACTGCTCCGACGCCGCCTCGGCACAGATTTTCTGGAATTCCGCTTCTGAGGTCTCCGGGCCGGCATAAAGGTCCAGCTCCTCGTTCGCCTTAACCTGGACCGTGATGGTCCGGTAAGCCCAATCCTCGAAGTCGCTCTCCAGAGAGTTGAGCATCCGGGAGTCAGAGAGGGGTTCGGCCAGGGGTTCGAAACGTGCGCCGGGTGCCGGCCGTTTATCCAGGTCGGCCAGCGCGACCGGTTCGACCTGGAATAGGTCCCAATGCACCATCCCACGCCGGTCCGGTTCGTGCACGAGCGCGGCCCGCTGCAGCGCGTAGTTCAACCGGTATTTGCGCTGGAGAAAACGGATATCTACCTGGGCCAGCAACACCGGCCGGTAGAGGAGGCCCCTGACCTTCGCCGCTGCCGGCAGGGTTTGCTCGCGGATCTTCGCCGCCTGGGTCGGGCTCAGGTTGTTGGGCAGGAAGTATTCCATGACCCCGCGCGGCATGGCCGGCCGGGTTTCAACACCCAGGTCGAAGGCCGACTCGGCTTCGCCGGCCTGGGGTACACTCGCTTCAATCGCTGCTCCGCCCGGCACGGCGGCAGCCGCTTCCCGTGCAGCCGCCGGCGCCGGGGACACCGTTGCCCCGGCCAGCTCGTTGAGAGCGGGAATCTGCGTGCGCGTCAAGGGCCCTGCCATATAATTCATCGCCCAGCGCGTCTGGACGAGCAAGGGTTGTTTTTCATGGACGTTGTGCGCCAGAAAGACCCGCTTCCCCAAACTGGAAAGCAACGTGTCGTACTGCCCCCGATCCAGACCGCCGACGGCGCCCACCAGGCCGTCGAGGAGCCGCTGTTTATCCTGGTCGGTCTGCAGCTTGCCGATTAACCAGGTACCGGCGTTGGAAAGGGCCTTGTAGTCGATGTCAACCGGGTTCTGCGTTGCCAGGGCCAGCCCGACGCCAAAGGCCCTCGCCTGCTTAAGCATCCTGAGCAGCGGTTCCTTGGAAGGTGGGTTGCCGATGGGCGGGAGGTAGCCAAAGATTTCGTCGAAATAGACCAGGGCCCGGAGGGAGGTTGAGCCGCTCTGGGTGCGCATCCAGCTTTCGACGGCGGAAAAAAGGAGCGAGACGAAGAACATCCGCTCCTGGTCATTCAGGTGAGCGATGTAGAAAACGCTGTGCCGGGGTTTCCCTTCCGGCGTATACAGCAGGCCCTGGACGTCCAGTGGTTGCCCTTCCAGCCAGCTCTGAAATGCGGGGGCAGCCAGGATGTTGTTGAGGCGCATGGCCAGCTCGAACCGGTCCTTTTCCGGGAAGAAGGTATTGACGTCGAAGATGCCGAGCTTCGTAAAAGGGGGCGATTGGGTCTGCATGATCAACTCGCCCAGATCAAGGTCCTTCCCCCGGCTCCACGCCTGTTCGAAGATGTTGGCCAGGAGAATGTGCTCCCGGGATTGCACGGGATCCACGTCTTGAAACCCGGCCAGCCCCAAAATGGCGGTGGCTGTCGCCGAAATCTTCTCCCGCAACAATTCGCGGTTTTCTTCCCAGGGGATGGCGGGCGCCTTCAGCGAAGCCAGGATACTGACCGGCAACCCCGCATCCGATCCGGGCGTATAGATCGCAAATTGTGCCGACTGCTGTAAGCGCTCGATCCGTTCCGGCGCAATCTCCCAGCTTTCCAGGCCGTTACGCCACAGACCGGCAGTATCTTCCGCCGCCTGCTCCACGCTTTTCCCCTCCCGCCGGGCTTCGTCCGCGTTGATCCACGGCGCAAAATCGGCCGGCGCCAGTTCGGGGAAGTGCAGCAGGGCGTTGGTGATATCGCCTTTGGGGTCGATCATCAGGGCCGGTACCCCGGCGAGTGCCGCTTCTTCCAGCAGGTCCAGGCCCAGTCCCGTCTTGCCCGAACCGGTCATGCCCACAATCAAGGCATGCGTCGTCAGGTCATCCGGGTCATAAAGGTATGGGCTGTCCGTTGTTTCGCCCACCTTGTCGTCGAAGATGCGTCCCAGGTAATATTTGCCGTTGGTGTCCATGGTCTCCTCGAAGCCTCCCTGTTCATGATGGTGCCTGACACCACCGCAGTCTACCGCAAATTCGCGTTTTCGCGAACTGTTTTCCTGTGGTGCGCCTGCAGGCTACGCACCGACAGGTCGTGCTCGCGCAGGGCGCGGATGCCGTTAACGGCGGCCTGGGCGGCGGAGAGGGTGCTGATCAGGGGCACGTCGTGCCGGATGGCGGCGGCGCGCATGGCGGCCTGGTCGGCGTAAGCCCGGCCGCCCAGGGGCGTGTTGATCACCAGGTCGACGGTGCCGGAGCTGATCAGGGCCACCGTGTTCTGCCCCGGCTCGCCGGCCTTGGGGGTGACGGTGGCCGGCAGGCCCACCCTTGCTAGGGCGGCGGCGGTCCCGGCGGTGGCGTACAGCTCGAACCCCATGCGCGCCAGGTCGCGGCCGATTTTGAGGGCAGCCGACTTGTCGTAATCGTTGACGGTAAGCAGCACGGCGCCAGAGGTAGGTAAGGGTGTACCGGCCGCCATCTGCGCCTTGGCGAAGGCGTGGCCGAAGCCGGCGGCGTGGCCCATGACCTCTCCGGTGCTGCGCATCTCGGGTCCCAGGCGGGTGTCGGCGCCGGGTAACCGGGCAAAGGGGAGAACCGCTTCCTTGACGAAGAAACCGTCCACCGTTGGGGTTTCTGTGAAGCCCACCCCGGCCAGCGTTTCGCCGGCCTGCAGCCGGGCGGCCAGGCGGGCGACGTCCACGCCGGTGGCCTTGCTGACAAAGGGCACGGTGCGGCTGGCGCGGGGGTTCACTTCCAGCATGTAGACCACGTCGTCCTTGATCGCAAACTGGGCGTTCATCAGGCCGCGCACGCCCAGTGCCCGGCCCACCTTCTCCGTGTAATCCTGGATGATGCTCAGATGGTAGAGGCTGACCTTGTATGGAGGGAGGACGCAGGCGCTGTCGCCGGAGTGGACGCCGGCTTCCTCGATGTGTTGCATCACGCCGGCCAGGACCACCTGCTCGCCGTCGGCCAGGGCGTCGACGTCGACCTCAAAGGCGTCTTCGATGAACTGGTCGATGAGGACCGGCTCGCCCGGCGAGACGCGGGCGGCTTCGGCGAGGAAATGGCGCAGGGCGTCGTCGTCGTGGGCGATGGCCATGGCCCGGCCGCCGAGGACAAAGGAAGGGCGGACCAGCACCGGATAGCCAATATCGCGGGCGATGGCCAGCGCTTCATCCTGGAAGTGGGCCAGGCCCCACGCCGGGTGGTCAATCTCCAGCTCGCGCAGGAGGGCGCCAAAGAGGCCCCGGTCTTCGGCCAGGGCAATGCTCTCCGGCGGGGTGCCCCAGATGGGAACGCCGGCGGCAGCCAGGCCGGCGGTGAGGTTGATGGGCGTCTGCCCGCCGAACTGGACGATAACACCGTCCGGCTGCTCCAACTCGACGATGTTCAGCACGTCTTCCAGGGCCAGCGGCTCGAAGTAGAGGCGGTCGGCCGTATCGTAATCGGTGCTCACCGTCTCCGGATTGCAGTTAATCATGATCGTCTCGTAGTCGAGGTCGCGCAGGGCCCAGCAGGCCTGGACGCAGCAGTAGTCGAACTCGATGCCCTGGCCGATGCGGTTGGGGCCACCGCCGAGGATGATCACCTTGCGCCGCTGCGAGGGCCGGGCCTCGCAGTCGCGCTCGTAGGTGGAGTAGAGATAGGGGGTATGGGCTTCAAACTCGGCCGCGCAGGTATCGACCCGGTAGAAAGCGGGCCGGATGCCCAGTGCCTGGCGGCGGGCGCGCAGGGCCATTTCGTCCACCCCGAGGACGCCGGCCAGGGCGGCGTCGGCCAGGCCCAGGCGCTTGGCGCGCTGCAACAGGGGCGCATCCAGCCGGGCCAGAATCGCCTCGGGGTCACCGCCAGACCCGGCCGGACCCCCGGCCTGCCGCACGATCTCCGCTTCGGCGTCGAGGATCAGGCGGAGCTGGGCCAGGAACCAGGGGTCGATGGCCGTCTGCCGGGCCAGCTCGGCCACCGGCGAGCCTTCCGCCATCTCCGTGGCCAGATGGAAGAGGCGCTGGGCGGTGGGCACGTTCAGGGGCAGCCCGTCTCCATCGTCGAGCGTCCCGGCCAGCAGGCGGCTAAAGCCGGGGAGGCCAATGTCCAACCCGCGCACCGCCTTGTTCAGGGCCTCGGGGAAGGTCCGGCCGATGGCCATCACCTCGCCCACGCTCTTCATCTGGGGGCCCAGGGTGGCGTCGACGCCGGGAAACTTCTCGAAATTCCAGCGCGGGATCTTGACGACGCAGTAGTCGATGCTGGGCTCAAAACTGGCCGGCGTAACCCGGGTGATGTCGTTGGGGATTTCGTCGAGGGTGTGCCCGACGGCCAGTAAGGCGGCAATCTTGGCGATGGGAAAGCCGGTGGCCTTGCTGGCCAGCGCCGAAGAGCGGGAGACGCGGGGATTCATCTCGATGACCATTGTCTCGCCCGTTTCGGGGTGGACGGCGAACTGCACGTTGCTGCCGCCGGTTTCCACGCCCACGGCCTGCATCACCCGCCGGGCGAGGTCGCGCAGGTGCTGGTACTCGCGATCGGTCAGGGTCTGGGCCGGGGCCACGGTGATGGAGTCGCCGGTGTGGACACCCATGGGGTCGACGTTTTCGATGGAGCAGACGACGACGAAATTGTCGGCGCGGTCGCGCATCACTTCCAGCTCGTACTCTTTCCAGCCGAGCAACGAGCGTTCGACCAGCACCTGGTTCACCGGGCTGACCCGCAGGCCGTGGCTGGCGACGGCGGCAAATTGCTCCTCGTTGCCGGCAACGCCGCCGCCCGCGCCGCCCAGGGTAAAGGAAGCGCGCACGAGCACGGGGTACCCCATGGTCTCCACCGCCTGCCACGCTTCCTCCAGGGAGTGGACGAAATGGCTGGGGGGCATGGCGATGCCGGCCGCTTCCATGGCGGCTTTAAAGCGGGCGCGGTCTTCGGCAAGGCGAATGGCGTCCAGGTCGGCACCCAGCAGGCGCACCCCGTGGCGGGCCAGGATGCCCGCTTCCGCCAGCTCGACGGCCAGGTTGAGGCCCGTTTGCCCGCCGACGGTGGGCAGGAGGGCATCGGGCTGCTCGGCAATAATGATCTGCTCCACCATCCCGGCGGTGAGCGGCTCGACGTAAGTGGCATCGGCCATCTCAGGGTCGGTCATGATGGTCGCCGGATTGGAGTTAATGAGAATGATGCGATACCCCTCGCGCCGCAGCGCCTTGCAGGCCTGGACGCCGGAGTAATCGAATTCGCAGCCCTGGCCGATGACGATCGGCCCGGAGCCCAGGACGAGGATCGAATGGATGTCGCCGGTTTCAGCCATGGGCGTCTTCCTCCGGCCAGTGGGCGGCCAGGGGCCGCTCCGGGTGGGCGCGGGCCGCGGCCATCAGGCGCACGAAACGGGCAAAGAGGGCGTCAGAATCATGGGGGCCGGGCGCGCTTTCCGGGTGGTATTGTACCGAAAAGGCGGCCTGGGCAGGAACGGCCAGCCCCTCGCAGCAGTCGTCGTTGAGGTTGACGTGGGTCAGGGTTGCTTCTCCCGGCAGCGTGCCGGCGTCGACGGCAAAGCCGTGATTGTGGCTCGATATCTGGACGGCGCCGCCGGCGCAGACCTGTACCGGCTGGTTGCTGCCCCGGTGCCCGAACTTCAGCTTGTAGGTGCCGGCGCCCAGGGCCAGGGCCAGGAGCTGGTGGCCGAGGCAGATGCCGAAGACCGGCTTCCGGCCGAGCAGGGCGCGCACCGCTTCGACGGCGTAAGTGACGGCCGCCGGGTCGCCGGGACCGTTGGAGAGGAAAATGCCGTCCGGTTCCAGGGCCAGGGCCCCGGCAGCCGTGGTGGTGGCGGGCACGACGGTGATTTCGCAGCCGTGGGCGGCGAGCAGGCGCAGGATATTGCGCTTGATGCCGAAGTCGTAGGCGACGACGTGGGTGGGCGGATCAACCGTAGCTCCAGGCTGCACCGCCGTTCCCGGCGGGCGCCACCAGTCGTGGGCCTCCGTCCAGCGGTACGGTTCCCGGCAGGTGACTTCGCCGGCCAGGTCCAGGCCGTTCATATCGCGGGCCGAGCGGGCCAGGGCCAGCAGCCGCTCGGGGTCGGGCGCGGGCGCGCCGGGTTCGGCCACGGCCAGGGCGGCGCGCATGGCGCCGTGGGTGCGGATGTGGCGCACGAGGGAGCGGGTGTCCACGCCGGACAGGCCGGGGATGCCGTGTACTGACAGGAATTCGGGCAGGGTCTGCCGGGCGCGCCAGTTACTCACCACGGGGCTGAGGGCGCGCACCACCAGCCCGGCTGCCCAGATGCGGTCGCTTTCCAGATCTTCAGGGGCCACGCCATAGTTGCCGATGTGGGGCATGGTCATGGTGATGATCTGGGCGTGGTAGGAGGGGTCGGTCAGAATCTCGGGGTAGCCGGTCATGCCGGTGTTGAAGACGATCTCGCCGGTGGTTTCGCGGGGTGCGCCGAAACCAGAGCCGGGCCAGGTGGTCCCGTCTTCGAGGACCAGTAATCCTTCGCTATGCACATTTCCCTCCATCTTTCTCACATGTACCGGCGGAATCATACCGGAAAGGGCGGGCGTTGCCCAATAGGCTCTACGAACAGGGTGTCATCTGGAGCGCGGACGCCCCCGTCCGCCGGGAGCGAGCGAGACGCTCGCGATCCGTGTTCCTGACTGGTCGTTCGCAGCCATCTTTACACGCCCACAAGGCCTTTGCTATACTACTGGCAGCACAGCCCACAGTGTTGCTGCGTCGCCGACGACGCGTTTCTGATTTGGCTTATGTGATGGCTGGTTAAGGAGGGTCCGATGACCCAGGCAGATGAGATTCCCTGGCCGGATTGGGTACTACGTTTTATCGCCTCAGATGATGAAGAGGCCCTGATGGATGCCGTCTGGTCGGTGGGAGGATCCCCACCCTACGGCGGTGTCTCTTACGAGGAGGCGGCGGCCGTCTACCACCTCCTCGAAGATTACACAGGCCCGGGAATGGCCGGGGACGCCTTCTACGAGGAGGTGCGCCGTTTCATCCGCGCCGATCCCTATCGCCAGGCGGTTCTGGACCTGCTCCAGGTCAACGACCAGATCACCAGCAATCCAGACGGCTACAACGGGCAGATGGTTGAGCGGGGAGTGGCCCTGGCCGAGCGCGTGGCCCATGATGGGGTGCTGGCCAGCTTCCTCGGCTACCGGAGCGGGCTGGCCTACCGCGACGACGACCTCGCCGGGGCGATGGAAGCCAATATGAAGTCGTTGCAGCTATTCCTGGAACTGGCCGATCAAGATGCGGTCTACGCCAAGCGGGCGGCCCAGGCGGCGCAGAATGCGGTCGCTTTCCGGCAGTTGGCCGGCGACTATGAAGCGGCGCGCGAGCTGTACGAAATCGTGGCGCCCGTTCTGGAAGACTTCGACTTCGACGGCGAGTAGCGGCACCGCCAAGGGAGACGGGCAAAAGTGAGACAACGGCAGGACTCGCCCCGCAACTACTTTCTGCAATACCAGCAGTGCGTGGCAGAGTGGGTGGCCTCAGGCTATCGCGACCACACCGCCCTGGACGACGCTGCCGGTCCGCTGGAAGCGTGGTTAAACGACTATCCGGCCCAGGCGGATCAGATCGTGCAACTGGCGCTGGGTAGTTGCTACAGTGCGCTCGGCTTCAATCTTTATCAGGTGGTGGAGGCGATGGCCCGCATCGGGCTGGACGCTGCCTTCATGCGGCCGGAACGATCTACCGGCGATACGTGCACCCTGGCCATGCTGGCCCTGCTTTCCGCCGAGGCCGATGTCGCGCAGGACCGGGCCGGGAAAGGGCAGGAGATGCTGGATTATGCCGGCGAGAAGATCGCCTCGCTGCCGGAGGATGGACTTTTCCGCGTCTACCTGGACACCCACCGTCACACCCTCAGCGGCATTCTGGCCGAGGCGGCGCTGGAGGTCGAGATCGCTGCCGGCCATTACCGGGCGGGGATGGCGGCCGGGCTGCCCTTTCTCGACGAACCTGGCCGGCTGCCTGGGCTGGCCCGCGAGTGGACGCCTCTTATTTTTGGCAGCGGGCCGGAGCTGATTGAAGATGGCGCCGCCCAATCTCTGTTCATCCTCGAGACGGACGTCAAGGCTGCCTGCCACAAAGCCGTCCTCGGCCTTGCGCGCACCACCCAGACGGAGGAGGTGGCCGCCGCCCGGCAGGCCGTCGACTTCGTCCGCCGCTTTGGCCTGCCCCGCGGCGGCAATCCCGTGGATATGCGCCGGGCGCTGCTCAACCTGCCCTGGCCAGAAGTGGAAGGTGCCCTCCCCGGCCTCAGGGAACTGGCCGAGCGCTTTGAAGAGGAGTGGGCCGACAGCGCCTGGAAGGTGCTGCTCCACGCAACCCGCGGGGCCCACCCGCAGGCCCCGGCAGAGGTCGCCACCGCCGCTCTGGAGGAGACGGCCCGCCTGCTACCCCGCTGCAACGACCTGCTGACCCTGACGGTGGCTGCCGGCGACCTGACTGGCAGCCGGCTACGCGAAAGCACACCTCCGGCTGGGAGCGAGGAAGAGGAGGAACTGTTCGACCTCTTGCGCCTCTTCCTCTCCCTGCTGGGCATGGCCAACAGCCGGTTGCAGGGCTCCCCCCATTACCTGCCCTTCAGGTCCCTGCTCGATCCGGCGATTGCCCGAGCCGTTGCCTGGCTGTTCGAACGCGCCCGGCAGCAAGGCCCGCCGGAGGATGGCGCCCTCCTCTCCCTGCTCCTCGATGCGCTACGCACGCCCGAGGGTGATCTGCCGCTACAGCCGGAGCCATTTTCGGCGGAGCAGGCCCTCGACCTCGCCCTGGATCGCCTGGGGCGCCTGGCGGCGGCCATGATGGGCCTGGAGGACACGGCGGCCGTTATCCTGCAAACGGCCGGGGAAGATACCCTCTTCTTCTGTGCAGGGAGTGAAGAAGGCGACGCGTTGTTGCTGGCCCGCGCCGGACCGGCCTACCGGGCAGCCGCGCGCGAGCTGGCCGGCGCCTTCCAGGAGGAGATCCGGCAGCCGTCGCCGGCGGGCGAGTCCCGGCTGCCGGCCTTGGGCCAGGCCGCTTTCGCCGCCCTGCCGCCGCCGGTGCAACACCTGGTGCGCGCCCACGACCTGCTTTTCTGGGTGCCCGATTTCCGCTCCGACCAGGATGACGTGCCCTTTGAACTATTCCACGACGGCGACCAATATCTCGGGTTGGGCCGGATTGTGGCCCGGGTCCTGTCCCTGCAAGAGCTGTTGCGCCTGGTGGAGCCTCCGGTGCTGCCCCCGCACAGGCCGCTCCGGGCGCTGGCCGTGGCCGCGCCGCGCGTCCCCGGCTACAAGGAGCTGATCTATGCCGGCTGGGAGCTGGAGGAGATCCGGGCGCTGTTTGAGGAGGCCGGGCTGGAGTCGCCCAAGCTGGGCGAGGAGCAACTGACCGCCGAAGAAGTGCTGTACGCCTGCGAAAAGGCGGGCATGGTGCACATCGCCGCCCATGGCGCTATCGCCGCCGGTGGCGAGGCGCTGATCCTGCCCGGCGGGGAGCGGCTGCTGGCCGCCGGCATCGAACGGAGGCCGCAGTTCCTGCGCTCGGCCGTGTTCCTCAACACCTGCTCGCTGGGACAGAGTCGCTATCTGGGCGGCGGGGTCAGCCGGGGGATCGCCTACGCCCTGGCGCGCCGCCAGGCACCGTGCGTCCTGGCCAACCTGCTGCCCGTTTACGATCGCAGCTCGACGGAGCTGGCCATCGCCTTCTACGATTATGCCCGCAGCGAGCCGGCCGGCGAAGCCCTGCGGCTGGCGCGCCTGGATATGGCCGCGGATGGGCATTCTCCCACCCACTGGGCCGCGACGGTCCTCACGGGCGATCCTCGCTATCTGCTGCCGGGCACCGAGCCGGCCGTCCCCGTATTCCGGCCGGAGGCGGATGTGACCACCCGGCTGCTCAATGCCGCTATCGCCGGCGACGCCGGGCAGTGGGAAGCGGCCTGGGCGGAAGCGGTGGAGAGCCTGCGTACCCTCGCCTTCAACCCCCGGCTGACCGCCGCCTTTACCTGGGTGCAACATCTGTCTCTCGATCCGGAGGAGCCGGTCGAGCCGGAGCGGATCGAGCTGCTGGCAGCCGTGGCCCGCGAACTCGGCCACTACCCCGGCGAGGCCCTTCTCCGTTTTCACCTGGCGGAAAATCCGCCGGCAGGACGGAGCCCGGAAGAACGGTTGCAGGACCTGGAGGCGGCCGTCCGCGCGCTGGAACCGCTGGTCGACTATGATGAGCTGTGGGGTAACCTGCTCAACCACACACTCTCTACGGCGCAGCGCCTCGCCGTGCCCCAGGAGCCGCCCGTCATCGACGGCCTCATCCGCGTCAACGACCAGAGCGACCCGGCGATCCGCGCCTTTTACGACATCCAGTACGCGCTGGACCGGCAGCAGGTGCGCCACGGGCGGCAGGTGCGGCTGCGCCGGGCCGAAGCATCGCTGGCCGCCGTGGCCTGGAACGCGGTGGTCACCGGCCGGCAGAACCGCTTTGCCGCGGACGCCGCCCACCTGGAATTTGCCACGTTCCTCGTGGAGAAATTGCTGGTCAAGAAGCTGATCGCCGCGGGTGCCCGGGAACACGCCCGCCGGATAGTTGCCGGTTTCCTGCCCTTTCTCTGGGGTTCGCAGCGCATCATCTATCTCGACCCCGACCTGGCCCGCGGGCAGGCGGAGACCTTCACCCTGGTCCTGGAAAGCATCGCCGCCAACTGGACGCCGCCGGAAACATCCCCGGCGCACGCGCTGCTGTCCGGCCTGCCGGAGCGTATCGACCGGCTGGTGCGCGAACGGGCGGAGAAAGGCGTTTCCAGGTACGCGCTGGCCCTGCAGGCGCTGACCTCCGGCAGCGCGCAGCAGGATGAGTTATCGACGCTGGGGTCCTCCCTGCGGGAGACGATTGAGGGCCTCAAGACACGGGATCCGCAGGCGATGGCCGACGGCGTGGCCTGGACCCTCGGCCTGCTCCTGGAGAAGGTGGTGGCCCTGAAACGAGGCACGCCGGCGGAACGGGTGGCTGCCGGGCAACTGGAGCGCATTTTCGACGATTTCAGCGGCGACGCCGAGGATTGGTTCATGCCTTACCTGATGCCGGGCTTTGCCGGCGTCCGTTCCGCCCCCTTGACCCTTAGCGCGCTCTGGTATTAGGGAATCCTTATGCAAATCATGGCCAACGGCATCGACTATACCACCGGCCGGGTACTGATTGCCCCAATGGAAGTAGAAGCGCTGTCGCAGCGGCTGGAGCAGGCGCTGCAGCAGAACATTGACGAGGTGCGCGAGCTGGCCGGTTCGACGCGCCAGGGTATGACCTTCCGCGACGAGATTGAGAGCCTGCCCACCCCTAACCTGGCCGACCCGCGCGCGGCCGGCTGGCGCTTTCTGGTCAATGAGAATGACCCGCACTACGAGGCGATTGTGGAGGCGATCCGCCCCCTGGCCGAGCATCGCGGCATGGCCGGGCCGGACAGGCCGTTCCTGTACCGGGGCGAAACGGTGGACGAGTGGTTTGACTGGATGACGGACAATTACTCGCCGCTGGCCCTGGGCACCGGGGTTCCCTTTTACGTGCTGATTGTGGGCGGGCCGGACCAGGTGCCATTTGCCTTCCAGTCAATGCTGGCCAGCGCGGCTGCCGTGGGCCGCCTGGATTTCGATACCGTCGACGACCTGCACGTGTACGTCGAAAAGGTGCTGCGCCTGGAGCAGGCAGAGCAGCCGGCAGCCCGGCGGAGGGCCATCTTCTTTGCCCCCGACTACGGGCTGGACGACGCGACCTATTTCAGCCGCAAGTACATGGCCGAGCCGCTGGCGCAACACGTGCGGGAAGCGCGCGGTTTTCCCACCGTCTCCCTCACCGGCGACGAGGCGACCAAGGAGAAGCTGGCCCAGGCCCTGAGCGGCGCCCGGCCGGCGCTGGTCTTTACGGCCAGTCACGGCGTGGGCGCCCGCAACCACCCGCTGGCCACGCAAAAGCAGGTCAACGGCGCCATCTGCTGCCGGCGCGAGGGGGAGGCAGAGTGGATCTACACGGCGGCAGACGTGCCCGCGAACGAGCCCTTTCTGGAGGGCGCCGTCTTCTTCCAATTTGCCTGTTTCGGTTACGGCACCCCGGCCGAAAGTGACTATAACCACTGGTTGAACGAACCTACCCTCAACGCCGAGCAGGACTTCGTAGCCGCCCTGCCCCGGCGCCTCATCACCCTGCCCCGGGGACCGGTGGCCTACATCGGCCACCTGGATACCGCCTTCCTGCACGGTTTCGACGATCCCGAGAGCCCGTATGCCCTGGAGCGCTGGGATCTGCGCATCGCCCCCTTTGTGCGGGCATTGGACGAGTTGCTGGGCGCGCACCCGCCGGGGCTGGCCATGCGCGACATGGGCAAGCGCTACGATCTGACCAACGCCCAGCTCACCTCGACCTACGACAGGGCCCAGCGGGGTCGCCTGCGCTTCACCCCGGCCGTGCGCCGGCGCTTCGTAGACCTCTTCATCACCCGCAGTGACGCCCAGAATTACATGATTTACGGCGATCCGGCCGTGCAGGTGCGGATTTTGGACGAGCCGGAGGACGGTTGATGGTTGGTGGTTGGTGGTTGATAGTGGTCGAGCTGGCGGCATAAAGGGTATGAACGTTTAAGCATATGGGAGTTGTCATATGAGAATGCGAAAAGTGGTACTGGCAGGTGTTGTCGCCGGCGTTGCCCTGCACGCCTGGCCCATCGGGGTCGGTCCCAGCCGCCTTGACATCCGTTCCGACGACGTCCATTTCCCCACTGTCTCCGGCTATAATCTCGACCGGGAGGAGCTGATCTTTCCCCGGGATTTCGCCGGCGGATTGAATATCCTCTTCGTACCGTTCCGCCGCCATCACCAGGCCACGGTCGACACCTGGATCCCCTTTGCCCAGGAGGTCGAGGCTACCCGGCCGGGCGTCGCCTATTACGAACTTCCCACAATTGACGACATGGGTATGCTCCGGCGAACCCTGCTCAACGAGGGCATGCGCGCCGGCATTCCCAACCAGACGGCGCGCGAGCGCACGGTGACGCTCTACCTGGACACGAAGAAGTTCCGGCGGGCCACAGCCATCCCCGGCACCGATCAGGTTCACGTGCTGCTGGTGAACCGCGAGGGCGACATTCTCTGGCGGACCACCGGTAACCATACGGAAGCGAAGGGGGAGGCGCTGTTGGCGGCCATCGAGGATGCCCGCCGGGATGGCTAAGCCCCGCGGCCCTGTGCCTGATTGGCCGGTTTCATTTATCATTGCCTGACGAGAACGCGTTCGCATTCCTGCCAATCGCGATCAACCGTAGCGGACGCGGCCGGGCAGGTCTGGCTGCCTGCCCTTCACCATCCGGTTTGCCAATAAGGTGTGCTTATGACTGAAGACCGATTGGAAGAACTCCTTACCGCGGCCCGGCGGGCACGCACCGCCTATGACTGGGAAGAGGCTGCTGCCCTTTATACGCAGGCCCTGAGCCTGCCGGACCTGGCGCCTGCGCAGAAGTTTGAGATTTACGATGGCCGGGCACTGTGCCACTGGTATCTGGGCGACCACCAGGCGGAGCTCGACGATCTGGTGGCAATGGAGGCGTTGGGGCGGGAGCCTGGTAACCAGGCATGGTTGCTGGAGGCATTGGTGCGGCAGGCGCTCGCTCTGGTTAGCCTGGAGGAAATTGAGGAGAGCGTGCGCGTCGCAGGAAGCGCGCACCGCACGGCCGTAGAGGCCTCCCAGCCCTATTACCAAGCCCGGGCCCGATTCGCGCTCGGCCGAAGTCACGGAACGGCCGGGGAGCATGCCGTGGGGGCCAGGCACCTCACCGCCGCCCGCGAAATTTTCCGGGAACTGGGTTCTCTGAAAGAGGAAGCGGAGTGTGCCGTCTTGCTCGCCTTCAGCGCTATGAACCTCGGGCGGGACGGACGGCCGCATGCGGAGCGCGCGATGGCCATCGCCATCCAGCTTAACGACAGCCTCCTGGCGGCCCGCGCTCACCAGATGTTGGGATTCGTCCACGGCGATAATCCGGGCGTGGCCCTCAAGCATCACGAACAGGCACGGGAAATCTACCAGGAGGTCAGGGCTTTGGGGCTGACGGCGATGGCGACACATAACCTGGCCCACACCTACCTCCATTACGGTCTGGCGACCCGAGCCTACACCCTGTTCCAGCAGGCGCTGGCCTTGCTGGGTCCCCAGGAGCCACCCGGTCATTCGCTGACCAGGATCGCCTGTGCGCGGGCAGCCTTTGCCGCCGGCTATGTGGATGAAGCCAGGACGATCAACGAGCAGGTCATCGAAGAGACGCGTGGCCGGAGTCTGCCCCGGGTCGAAGGGTACGCACTTGTGTTACAGGGCATGATTTTGCTTGCGTCAGGGCAGCCCGGCGCCGCGTGTGAGTGGCTGGAGGCCGCCTCGGAAAGATTGAAGAGTGAGCCGGCCTTTCTCACGTTCTCGCTGGCGCAATTAGCCCTGGCCTCGCTGGCGTCCGGCAATCTCCCATCGGCGTTGGAGGTATCGGAGAAGGCGCTGCAAATGGAAGCCGAGATGCCGGAAGAATCCTATCCGGACGTGGTGCGCTGGGTTCGCTACCGGGTTTTACAGGCCGCCGCCGGTGGCCGGCTCCCGCAGGCGGCGTGGGAACAACTCGAGCACGCTTTGCAGGAGGTGCGGGAGCAGGCCGGTAAGTTCCGGGATCGGGGATTGCGTCGCGCTTACCTCTGTGGGACGCTGTTCTCCACCCGTTCCATCGTTCTGGATTGGGCCGGGGCTGCTTACCAACGCGGCGAGCCCGTGCGCCCGTTCGCCGGCCAGCCGGAACAGGGCAATATGGAGCAGCAATTTAAGCGTTTGCTGGATTTCGGCACGCGCCTCACTGCCCGGCGCGACGTGGCCCAGATGCCACAATTTATCGTCGACGAATTCGTCGAGCTGAGCGGCGCCGAGCGGGCATTCCTCGTCCTGTTCGAGAACGGCAACTTGGAGCAGCCGGTCTTCGCGGCAACGGCCGGCCTGGAGGAGGATGCGATCGCCGGCGTTTACGAAACGGCAGCCCCGTTCGTCGAGGAAGCTGCGCTGGCCCGCCACACCATCCTGGCCCAGGACGTGGGCCAGGTACCCGCAGGGGCGCCGCCCCCCGTTCACCTGCGCTCGCTGTTGGTCGTGCCCCTCGTCTCCCGCTCGCAGACCATAGGCCTTCTCTACGGCGACATACGCGCCATCTTCGGCCCCTTCAGCCGGGAGGATGCCGACCTGTTATCGCCGCTGGCCAACCAGGCTGCTGCCGCCCTCGAGAACGCCAACTGGACCCGTACCCTGGAGGAACGGGTTCGCGAGCGCACGTTGGAGCTAGAAACCCTGAACAAGATTGGCGAAGGGTTGCTGGGCGAACTGGATCTGGACGGCATCGTGCAATTCGTCGGCGAGCACGTCCGCGAACGCTTTGGCGCCGAGAACGTCATCATCGCCTTCGACGAGCCGGCCCAGGAGAAGATATCGGCCTTTTACCACGTTCAGGACGGCAAGAAGCGCGACCGCTTTGACATTGGCAGCGGCCAGGGCGTGACTTCCGTGGTGCTGCAGCAAAATGCCCCGCTGCTGATCCGTTCCTTCGCCGAAATGCAACAGTATCCCTATGTCACCCCGCGCGGCCGGCACGACTCCCGGGTGGAGGAAATCTCCTGGATTGGCGTGCCGCTACGGCGGCGCGAGGAAGCGGTCGGGGCGCTGGTCGTCTTTGAGCTGCGAGACAATGCCTATGACGAAGCGGACGTCCGCCTCTTGACCACCATCGCCCGCAACACGGAAGTTGCCCTTGAAAACGCCCGGCTCTTCGACGAAGTACAACAGCGTAACGCCGAACTGACCGTCATCAACAGCGTCCAGGACGGGCTGGCCGCCCAACTGGACATCGACGCAATTTTCGAACTGGTCGGACGACGTATCGCCGCCATCTTCCCCGGCCATGCGGTCAGTCTTTACTCCTTCGACGAGGAGAGTGGCCTGGGTTACCCGAAGTTCGTGCTGGAACGAGGCGTGCGCCACTACCCGGCCCCGCTCCGGCCCGGTCCTCTCGCCCATCGGGCAATTGAAGGCAGGAAGCCCCTCCTGATATCGACCCGGGCCGAGTATGACGAGATCGGCGCAACCGTAGTCGAAGGTACCGAACCTTCCCTCTCGGGCATCTACACCCCCCTGGTCGCCCATGACAAGGTAGTTGGCGCGGTCAACATTGAGAGCGTCGAAGCGGAGCGTGCCTTCGACGCCTCTGACGTCCGGCTGGTCAGCACCATCGCCGGCAGTATGAGCGTGGCCCTGGAAAATGCGCGCCTTTTTGACGAGACGCAGCGCCTGCTCAAGGAGACAGAGGAGCGCAACGCCGAGTTAAGCATCATCAACTCTGTTCAGGCCGGGCTCGTGGCCCAGGTAGAGATGGAGCGTATCTACGATCTGGTCGGCGAGGAGATTCGCCGCATCTTCGACGCCCAGGTAGTGACCATCAACCGTTATGATTTAGAGCGGCGCCTGAACGAGTTCTGGTACGCCTGCGAAAAAGGAATACGGGCACCTTTTTACAGGATTCCCATCTCCCCGCTGACCGGCCGCTTTATTGAAGAAGGCCAGACCTGGCTGGTGAATGAAGGCGTGGCCGAAATGCTGGCCACCGAGGAACACCCCATCCACTTTGGCGAAGCACCACAATCCTTCGTTATTGTACCCCTACGTACAGGGGATAGGATTACAGGCCACATCAGCCTGCAAAACGTCGATCGCGAGCACGCCTTTAGCGAGGCAGACGTGCGCCTGCTCACAACCCTGGCCAACAGCCTCAGCGTAGCCCTGGAAAACGCCCGCCTGCACGCCGAGACGGAACGCCGCGCGCGTGAGATGGCCACCCTGGCCCAGGTCGGCCGCGACATCTCCGCTTCCCTTGACCTGGGTACCGTCCTCGAGCGCATGACCACCCACGCCCTGGACCTGCTCGACGCCGACTCCAGTGCCGTTTTCCTGCCGGAACCGGAGCGTGCTGGCGTGTACACCGCCATCGCCGCCGTCGGCGACGTCGCCGGCCAGCTAAAAGCCACCGAAATCGTCTATGGCCAGGGCATCATCGGCGACATTGCCCGCAAGGGAGCGGGCGAAGTGGTCAACAACACCGAAAGCGATCCCCGCGGAATCCGCATTGCCGGCACCGAGCACCACCCTCACGAACACTTGCTGGTCACCCCCCTGGTCGCGCCCCAGGGCTTGCGCGGCCTGATGGCCGTCTGGCGCATCGGCCGCGGGCGTGATTTCGAGCAGCATGATCTGGAGTTTCTCAACGGCCTCTCCCTGCAGGCCGTCATCGCCCTGGAAAATGCCCGCCTCTACACCGAAGCGCAGCAC
>Ga0207752_1000537_pt1 | contig 17914 bp, 7 predicted proteins | sample Pon2CUnioCityCA_6_FD_187272 | JGI IMG/M metagenome (GOLD analysis project Ga0207752, IMG submission 187272) | Marine sediment microbial community from Union City, CA, USA - Pond 2C Sediment 2 (SPAdes) | ecosystem: Environmental > Aquatic > Marine > Intertidal zone > Salt pond sediment ...
CCGGCCGGCGCCTTACTGCTGGCCCGGCTGGGCGTCATTCGCCAGGCGCTGGCACTATACTCGGCTGCCACGCACGAGCCATTTGTGGGCAACTCGCGTTGGTTTGACGACGTGGTCGGCGCGCCGCTCAGAGAGATGGCTCGTACATTGCCACCAGAGACCGTGCAGGAGGCCGAGGAGCAGGGTCGCCTGTGGGACATGTGGCAGGCACGCCAAATACTGCTGGAACAGTTGGAGGCTAGTGTGAGTAAAGATCCTTCAACCGGTTGCGGCGAGGCACACCCGCTCCCTTACTCCCCCGAATAAGAACGCCCAGATCGACCTGTGTAGCCGTTTTTTGAACAAGCGAACACGGCTTGAAGCTGTCCCCCGATTATGTGCGGCTGTCTCTGGGACACCCCCTTCACCGTCATGTATGGTCACAGGCGCGACAAGAAATGAATACTATGTCAGCGGAGATTTCATCGCGGGCGTGCGGCCGTTTACAATTGCCGGCGATACCACCGTTTCCATGCAGAATATCACCATCGGGCTGGGCAACGTTGTCACAAACGGAGGCGGCATTCACAACAATGGAGATTTGACCTTGTCGGCGACCGTCCTGGTGCTCAATGCCGCCGGCCAGGAAGGAGGTGGCCTGTGGGACGGCGCGTCGGGGACGGTAACCATCGAAGGTGGGTCACAGGTCGAATACAACTCGGCTAACATCGCCAACGCTGATAACGACGCGCAGGGTGGCGGCATCCACACCACCGGCGGCGATACCGTGACCATCGTCGGCAGCACCATCGGCAGCAACCGCGCCGGCACGCTGACCCATGCCCTCACGGCCGCCAGCCCGGCCATTGATGCGGCCGGGGACACCAGTTTGAGCACCGATCAGCGTGGCATCCCTCGCCCCCAGGGGGGCGCCGACGACATCTGCGCCTTTGAGTTGCTCAGACTATTCCTTCCCCTTTTGCTGCAGCATTGACGTCGGCATAGCCTGGGCACCCACCTTTTCCCGACATTCAGTCAGGAGACAAAAACCTCCCGCTTCGCATCCATAATCAACCGGTTCTCCTCAATATTCGCCAGGAACGAGCGCCGCAGCTCCGGGTCGGCGATTTTGCCCGCCTGGCTCTCCAGATGGCCAACCGCCCGTCGCAGATAGTCGGGCGCCTGCCCGTCCCCGGCCGCCGCAAGTGCGCGGTAGCAGTTGAAATTACCCGTCTGGAGAATGCGCACATTCTTGAAGGCGCCGCCGTCGGCCAGCGCCTCCATTTCCCGGACGTAGGCCACGGCCTCGTCATGTTCTTGCCGGAGCATGGCATTGTAGGTCAGTTTGCCCAGCGCGTGGTAGACCATTTCGTCGAGCCCGGTTTCCCGGCGAAGCGCGAGCGACTCTCTGAACAACCTTTCTGCTTCAATCTGTTCGCCCGCCCCTTCATGCGCCAATCCCCAGAATTCGAGCACGTAGCCTTCGACATGGCGGTCGCCCAATCGGCGCGCCAATTGCACCGATTCCTCTGCCTCCACCTTCGCCTCTTCATACCGCCCCTGCAGGACGTAGAGGCCACAGCGGTTGATCCGGGAGTGGCCCACGTTCTCCACATTGCCGACCTCTTCTGACAGGGCAATCGCGGCATCCAGCGTCGCCTCGGCCTCATCGTACATTCCCAGAAAGACGTGAAGAGTGCCCAGGTTGCCCAAGGAGATGGCGGAGCCATTGCGGTCTCCAACTTCCTCCTTGATCTCAATGGCGCGTCGTAGGAGGTCTAGGCTGGCCCGATAATCGCCCTCGTCGCCCGCGATCAAGGCCAGGTTGTTGAGGGCGTCGGCCAGCCCCTGCAGATCGCCGATTCCTTGGTGAACCTTGTACGCCTCCTGGGTGTGTGCGCGCGCCACGTCGAACTGGCTCTGGTACCAGGCCACGATCCCCAGGTTGCGCAGGATATTGGCCACCAGCAGCGGCGCCTCGGCGCGCAGGGCCACGCGCTTGCCCTGCGCCAGCGGCGCTTCTGCCTCCTGGAAGCGGCCTGTGTGCCACAGGGCCCACCCCCATTCGAGGTAGGCCGCGGCGCGTGTCCCGGCCGGGTACGCGCCGTTTTCCGCAATTTCCCTCACGATGGCGATCGCCTCTTCAAAGCGGCTCTGCTTATTGTAAAATCGCGCGCGTGCTGTGCGCACGGCGGCGCGAATAACGGCTGCGACGGTGCCCTCCCCGTCTGTCAACAGCGCCTCGGACTCCTCCAGCAACGCCTCGCCATCCCTGAAGAGGCTGGTTAAATCGAAATAGCGAACGAGCCCTTCGAGCAATGGTGGTAGCTGGTCTTTCTTTCCTTCCTGCAAAGCAAAATCCCACGCCGCGCGGAAGTCGGCGAAATCGGTGCGGATTCTCCCTATCATCGCCGGTTGCGAAAAGCCAACCATCTGCGACGTCGTTTCAGCCATCTCGCCGGCGAAATAGGCTGCATGCTTTTCGGCAATGGCGGCTGCCTCCGTGGCACCCAGCTTCTCGCGGCCGAAGCGGCGAATCAACCCGTGGAAGTCGTAGCGACCGTCGCCCTCGGACAGCAGCGATTTGGCGGTGAGACGGATCAGTATCGTCCGCGGGCAGCCGGCGACCGCCCGCGCCGCCTCCGGCGTGAAGCCGCCGCGAAAGAAGGCCAGCCGGCTGAGATCGCGCTGCTCGGCAGTGGTCAGCAGCGCCCACGAGTAGTCGAAGACGGCCCGCATGCTGCGCTGCCGCTGCGGCACGTCTCTAAAGGTGGTCGCCAGCGCTTCCAGGTTGTGCGCGATTTCTTCTGCGATGGCCTCCGGGCCGGACTCGCCCACCAGGGCGGCTGCCAGCTCGATGCCCAGCGGCGTCCCGTCCACCTCGCGGCAGATGCGCCCGATCGTTTGCGCGTGAGCCTCCGCCTGGAAGTCGGGATCCGCGCGCCGCGCCGCAGAGACGAAGAGCCGGCTGGAGGCGTAAGCGAGGGGCTGCGGGTCGTCCTCGGCCGGGGTCGGCAGGCCATCGAGCCGGTACTTCGTTTCCCAGCGGACGCCCAGTGCCTGGCGCGAGGTAACCAGCAGTTGCACCCCCTCCGCTGCCTGCAGAATTTCCGCCAGCCCGCCTGCCTGGTCGACGAGGTGCTCGAAGTTGTCGAGAATGAGGAGCACCTCGTGCCGGCGCAGGTGGTCAATCAATGCTGCCTTGATATCCCCTTCCTTGATCGACTGCAGGTCGAGAGCGTGCGCGACCGGAGTGTAGAAGGAGTCCGACCGCTTCACCCCCGCCAGCGAGACGAAATAAACGCCGTCGAGGAAGAGATGGCGCGACCGCTCCGCCGCGCGCAGCGCCAGCCGCGTCTTCCCGATGCCGCCGGGGCCCAGGATCGACAGCAGGCGGTGCTCGCGCGATGCCAGCAGAGACTGCACGCGCGCCGTCGCCCGTTCCCGCCCGACAAATGGCGTCGGCTGCCGTGGTAGATTCCGTGCGGGGCGCGCCCGCAACTGCCGGATGCGGTGCCGCAGGTCGACCGAGCGTGCGTCGGGAACCAGGTCCAGCTCCTCTGCCAGCACCTCTACCAGCCGTTCGTACTGGTAGAGGGCGGCTGCATACTCTCCTTCCGCTGCCAGCAGGCGCATCAGCCGCCGGTGGGTTTCCTCGTGCCATGGCTGGAAGCGCAGTAACTGTTCCAGTGTGCGTCGCGCCTCCTGCAGACGCCCGGCGTCCAGCAGCTCCGCCGCCGCCTGCTGCAGGATCTCCACGCCCCGCACCTGCCAATACTCCTGGGCGCTCCGCAGCCAGCCCTCGAATGTGCCGGCGTCGTCGAGGAAAAGCTCCTTCAGGAAAGGGCCCTGCAGATAGCCTGCCGCCGCCCACAGTGCCTGCTTGCTTTCCTGCCGGATCAGGCGCCGGACCTGCAGCAGATCGATCTCATACGGCGTCCGTTCGGCCAGCGCGACCGTCTGCCGCTCGACGTCAAGCAGGCCCGGCACGATATTCTTCAGCTCGTACAATAGCGTGCGCAAACTACCGCGCCGCCGCGACTCGGAAGCATCGGGCCAGAGCATGGCGGCGACCGTTGCCCGCCGGTGCGAACCCCCTTCCATGCCAAGATAACCGATCAGGGCAAGTCCTTTTGCGGGCATCGCCGCGAGTCTATCTTCCCCCTGCACGACAACCGCTGGCGGGCCGAATAATTGGATCATTCCCTCTTCCATAAAATATCTCTTCGCTCCAGGTGAATGCACGGCCGGGAGCCCTGGCGAGCGCTTCCCCAACGCCAGGGGCGACCCAAGGCCTCCTGGAACTCTGCGCTTGCTCCCGGTGTTTGACGTTTGGCTGACGTTTCCTTTCTAGAATGACAGTATAGCATAACGGCCCAGTAAATGTGTTGAGGAAAATCGATATGAAGCGTCTCATTTATCTTCTGTTACCACTCGCCATCTTTCTGCTGACCGGTTCCATCCGGGCTGCAGGCGGCGGTCAAAGCACCGCCAACCAATTCACCCCTGTCTTAGATGCGCTGCCGGAAGCGGCGCGGCGAACCGCGGCGCCTGGGAGCAGCACCACCGGGTGGCGTCCATCGTCGGGGTTACCGGCCCTGGAGCAGCAACCGGTTTTGCGCGGGCCCAACGCACCCACCCTCGCCGCCGACTGGAGCAACGGCGGCGCCCTTGGTTGCATCTCGCCGCTGGCCCTGGCCAGCAGCGCCGCCTTCGGTTACGGTCTCACCGCCCCGCCACCCCTCGACTTTAACGCCGCCATGGTCGAATATGCGGCCAACCTCGGCCTTAAGTTCTGCGCCCCGTTTGTCCAGCCGCCGCCCGACCTCTCGCGCCTGCCCGCCATCTACACGGCCGAACCGGAGCCCGAGGACGACGCCTACCGCTGCGGCTACACCTTCGACCAGCCAACCCTGGCAGGCCAGTACCGCAACTTTATGGGCGTCCCCATCCCGTGGGCCGGCGTCTTCCCCGGCCGCTCCTGGGGCGAGTTCGGCGCGCCCTTCGTCATCCACCACAACAGCGCCGTCAACCTCAGCGTCAGCAGCTCCTATGGTGAAGATTTGCCGGGAGCCGATTACTACCTGCCGGTCGGGCAGCACATGCTGCGGTGGCGGGGCGAGACGCAGATGTCGCCGCTGGACCTCATCCCCGTTTACATGCCCGGCTGGGCCTGGTCCCGGCTGAGCAAACTGGATGGTCTGGCCGATGAAGCAGCGGAAACCACCGCCGAACTGGTCATCAGCCTGGGCTTTCTGGAGGCCACTTTCGTCCCAAGTTGGACCACCGCGACCAACGACGAGTACCAGCGTGTGACCGTCCGCGACGTCGGCGCCCCGGAAATCGCCGGGCCGCAGCAGGTCGCGCTGCAGGCCATCGAACCGGGCGGCATCTCGCGCCGCACCCTGCTGGCCCAACTCCGGCGCACGCTGACCGTCACCGACGATTGCGACGGCGCGCCGGACGTCTCCGCGAGCAACCTGACCGGCCTGCCCGACTTCTTCCCCGCCGACGCCAGCCTCAGCTACCAGGTCGAGTGGGTTGCCGAGGATGACGGCCCGGTGTGGGGCCCGTCGTTTCCTGATGCGGGGACCAACCTGTCCGAGCCATTCTACCAATCCGTCGTGGTGCAGGACACGCTCCCCCCCATCATCGTCACCCCGCCGGACATCGTCACGGAGACGGCGACGCTGCCCGCGCCGCTGGCGCTGGGCCACCCGGCCACCTTCGACCTCGCCGACCTCAACCCGGCCGTCAACCACGACGCCTGCAGCCGGCCGGGCGTCGTCTGCAGCGGCGGCGACCCCCGCTTCCCGGCCGGGAAGACGACAGTAACGTGGACGGCAACCGACGCCAGCGGCAACCACTCCACCGCTACCCAGTACGTCAATGTCAAGAGCGTGGGCAGCAACAACGCGCCTAGCGCCAACCCGGGCAGCGCCGCCGTCACCAGCTACGAGCCCATCACCCTGACGCTGCAGGCGAACGACCCCGACGGCGACCGCCTCTGGTTCGAGATTGAGCAACCACCGGCCGAGGGTTTTTTCCACTCGCCCCTCTACCCCTACTTTATCGAGGATTACCGGCTGGCCAACGTCGCCAACGTGGACTTCGGCGAGTATTGCGCCGACCCCGACCACTATGGCGACTACATCGACACCAACTGGCCCGTCGACGCCCGCCACATGGCCGTCGACGACGAGGGGGTCGTCTACGTCCAGGATAGCGGCATCGTCCGCTGCCACAGCTTCGAAAGCGGCGTCGACCGGGACTACCGCCTGGCCGTTTTCCGGCCGGACGGCACGTGGGAAGAAACGGGGTCCTCCTTCGACGTCAAAGATATGCAGGTCGATCTGCGCAACGAGATTCTCTACGTCGCCTCGCACGGGGTCGGCGGCGCCAACCCGCACGTCTACATCTACGACCTGGAACTGAACCGGATCGCCTCATACCGTACCGATTACACCAACCCTTACATCAGAGAGCCAAAGAGCGTCATCATCGACCCCGAACGCAACCTGCTCTACGTCAGCAACGGCTCCACGACCATTGGCAGCTCCCAACTGGTACTGATGCAGTACGATCCCGGCGCCCCCGAAAGCGACGACGACCCCGAGGCGATCGCCGCCTATGAAGGGTACGGCGACGGCCCCTTCGCCTGGATAGACCTGGCCCTCGACGGCGAGGGCAACCTCTACGCCTCCGAACGCTATGGCGATCGCATCTACAAATGGAGCGCGCCGGCCGTCCACGGGGACGGCACCATGAGCCCGGGCGAGCTGATCGGCTGGATGGGCCGTTGCGACAGTGGGCCGGGTTGCGACGAGGCCAACGGTCGCAGCTTCGGCTACTCCTGCAGCCCCGCCGCCTGCACCGTCTCCGAGACTAGCGGCAGCCTCCCGGGCCAGTTTGATGCCCCCCGCGGCATCGCCGTCGACAACAACGACATCCTCTACGTCACAGATTATTGGAACTACCGCGTGCAGCGCTTCACGCCCGAAGGCTACTATGCCGGGCAGGCGGTCAGCGAATGTGATGGCTCCTGCTTCGTCCTCGGCGACTTTGGCGCGCCGTCACAGGTGACCGTCAATAGCAATCACTTCTACGTACTCGACCGCGGCGACGACCTGCTGCACGTCTTCGAGACCACACCCATCACCCGCCTCACGGGCGACAGCGCCGAAATCGTCTACCAGTCGGAGAACAACTTCATGGGCACCGACACCTTCACCTACCGCGTCAGCGACGGCCTGGACGAGAGCGCGGAGGAGACGGTCACGTTGGACGTGGCCCGCAACTATCGGCCGCCTACGGCCATTGGCCCCCTGACCGCCACCACAGCCGAGGACACGGCCGTGGCGCTGTCCGTCGACGGCTACGACCCCGACGGCGACCTCGACACCCTGACCTACCAGACGGTCGACGCGCCGCAGCATGGGGTGTTCGGCCGCCAGGGCGATGACTACCTCTACACGCCCGACCCGGATTTCAACGGCGAAGATACCTTTACCTATGCCGCCCACGACGGCCGTTTCCTCTCGGAGCCGCAGGTTGTCACCGTCACCGTGACGCCCGTCAACGATCCGCCGCGCTTCCCCGAGAGCGGCGACGGCACCCGCGCCAACGCGCCCGCTGGTTTCGTCTTTCGCCCCGCCACCGGCTACGCCGGTCTGGGCCGGCTGGCCTCGCTGGGCACCGCCGGCGACCCGCTGCGCGTGGGCCGCGGCTTCAGCACCGTCGTCAACGTTACCTTCGAAGATCCCGACAGCGGCGACGTGAACATGGTCCACGTTGACTGGGGCGACGGCAGCCAGGTAGAGGCCGAAGGGAAACTCCTGGAAGACGGCACGATGACCGGCCCCGTTCTCGGCGAAGGCGCCACGGGCGGCACCGGCGCCGTCACCGCCGAGCACATCTTCGACAGCAGTGGCACCTTTACCGTCGACGTCTGCATCGGCGACAACGCCGCCGTCGACGGCGACGGCAACAAGAGCCTGACCGCCCAATCGACCACCCGCTGCCAACCGCTCACGGTAGAGGTTGCGCCCATGGTCGACCTGCTGGTCGACATCCGCCCCTCCGCCAACCCCTACTCCGCCGGCAGCCCCCTCAGCTACGACCTGGTGGTGACCAACAACGCCCCCGACAGCGGCAGTGGCCTCACCGCCACCGGCCTGCGCGTCGTCGACACGCTGGACACGCGCCTGACCCCCGGCAGCGTGAGCGCGGACGGTGGCACGTGCTCGGTCGCCGGCTCTACCATCACCTGCGACCTCGACCCGCTGGCACCCGGCGCGAGCACGACCATCCACATCCCGGTCCAGGTGCCGGACAGCGTCGAGCCGGGCATGGTGCTCGCCAACCACGTCACCTTCGCGGTGGACCAGGAAACCCAGTCCGCGCTGGGCGCCAACGGCGACTTCGTCCCCGTCGTTGCCCCGGCCGATTTCGTCGTCAGCACCGTCGTCGACGAAGCGGACGATAACCCCGGCGACGGCGTCTGCGCCATCGCCGGCGGCGCCTGCAGCCTGCGCGCGGCCATCTCCGAGGCAAACCTGATGCCTGGCCATCAGATCATCAGCCTGGCCGGCTGGCAGATCCTTCTCGAGGGCGAAGTCGGCATTGGCGACGACCTCACCCTCGTTGGCCTGGGCGCCGGCGAGACGATTATCGCCATCCGGGACGAGGGGCGCCTCTTGCAGGTCATCCCCGGCGTCACTGCCACCGTCGCAGGCCTGACCCTGCAGGGCGGAGACTACGCGGGCAACGGCGGCGCCATCTTCAACCAGGGCACCCTCAGCCTCGACGGCGTCCACATCGGCGGCAACCGCGCCACTGGGCGCGGCGGCGCCATCTACAACAGCGGGACGCTGACCATCCGTGATAGCTCTGTCACCGGTAACCGGGCAGAGAGCGGCGCGGGCGGGATCGCTAACGACGGTACCCTCACCCTCGAAAACGTGACGATCAGCGGCAACCAGGGACACTTCGGCGGCCTCGGCAACACCAACGTGGCGACCCTGCTCAACGTGACGGTGGTTGGCAACCATGCCACGGCCTCGGCCGGCGGTCTGCTAAACCCATCTGGCGCCTCCCTCACCGCGCGCAACACCATCCTCGCCGCCAACGGTGCCGATGTGGAAGGCCCCGATTGTTATGGGGCTATCACCAGCCGGGGATACAATCTCTTCGGCGACCTCGCCGCTTGCGACGTCGCCGGCCTGGCGGCGAGCGATGTCGTGGGCCAGGATGCGCGGCTGGCTCCCCTTACCCTCAACCAGGCAGGCACGATGAGCCGCGCACCACTGGGAGACAGCCCGGCCATCGACGCTGGCGCCTGCGACCTGCCCGCCGACCAGAGCGGCGCGCCCCGGCCGGTCGACGGCGACCTGGACGGCAGCGCCAGGTGCGACATCGGGGCCGTGGAGTTTGTGCCGGTAAAGGTGTGGTTGCCAATGATTGAGAGGTGAACCGATGGCAATATCTTCCCGCAGATGCTTCATAATCAACTTCAAAGGCATAGTCGACCAGATTGACCTCCAGATCGGCCGCCGCCGCGACGCTACCACCCGGCGTGGTGGCGGTGGCCGAAACACGCGGCCGGGAACGGGATTTACTGGTCACGGCCCAGGCCCTGCTCGCTGAGTTGGCGGCAGAAGGAAAAGAGGAAGGACCCTGATAAGAAAGACCAGGAAACATTCCTCTGTCGATCCTGGGCAACCCCTTCTGGGAGGATGCGATTATCGAGCCGGCCCAGATTGCCGAGTAGCGATAGCTGCTGGGAATTGCAACACGATTTCTTCAGCTTCTTGCCCTTCAACCCCCATCTAATAGAAGAACCAGTCTGAAGTGCCGTTGTTCTAGGGGACGGTTCGTGAGCCGCCCACCGGGCGCATCCCATGCGCCCTTACAAGTTATTTCTCAAATTTAGACGTTCCCTCTATAGGCGCTTAACGGCGACCCGAACAAACCAGGAACCATGGCAACTTGGAAATTGACGCTCCGAGGACGCCCGCTTGGACGAAGTAGGGACGCCCTTCCCTTACAGTAGCAATCGAACGCACAACCACAGCAGACAGAGACGGCGCTCTCGCCCGCCTCACGCCGCATTCTACACGCCGTAATCCGAGTTAAGACAGGAGAAAAAATGGGACAGGCTAACAACAACGGGGTTTGCATTCATTATCAGGTCGCCGGCGACGGCCCGCCGCTGGTGTTGCATCACGGCTTCAGCGACGACCTGCGGGCGTGGTATGATTACGGCTACGTCGATGCCCTGGCGCCCCATTACCGGCTGATCATGCTCGACAGCCGCGGCCACGGCCGCAGCGACAAACCCCACTCAGCCACGGCTTACACCCAAAAAGCGCGCGTGTACGACGTACTGGCAGTGCTGGATGCGTTACAGATCGAGCAAGCTTTCTATCTCGGTTACTCGCTGGGCGGCTGGGTCGGTTTTGGCCTGGCCACTTATGAGCCGCAGCGGATCGGCGCCTTCGTCCTGGGCGGCATCCAGCCGTACGGGCAGAGCTTTGCCGAATTCCGCCGCGTTCTGGGCCAGGGATTGGAAGCGTGGGTAGCCTTGTTGGCCAGGGTCGCGCCTGAGTTCCAACCGCACCAGTTGCAGCGCTTCCGCGACAATGATGTGCGCGCATTGCTGGCGGCGCTGGTTGACCGGCCGGACATCTCCGGCATCCTGTCCACCATTCAGCAGCCCTCTCTGCTGTACGCCGGCACCGGCGATCCCATCTATCCGGCAGTGCTCCGCGGCGCAGCCCAATTACCTCGAGGCGCCTTCTTCTCACTGCCCGGCTTGAATCACATTCAGACCAATCTGCAGGGCAAAACGATTGCGCCTCGCGTCGTCGATTTTTTGACCCTGGCCCGGTTACAGAGGGCCGCGTCTTCTCATCCATTTACTTCCCCGGAAACAGCACGTGCCGGGGTTCTATAATAAAGGAGTTCGTCTCATGAAGCGTTATCCGATCTTTCTCTTTGGCATTATCGCCTACCTGGTGGGAGCTGGCGCCTACTTCGGGGGCATCATCAGCTTTCTCGCCGGCTTACTGCCCGGCAAGACGGCCCCGTTTGGCGAGGCACTGCTGATCAATGTGGGCCTGATGGTCCTGTGGGGTGTTCCCCATTCGCTGATGGCCCGTAAAGGCTTCAAGCGCTGGTGGACCAAGATCATTCCCGGTGCGATAGAACGCAGCATTTACATGATGCAGGCCGGCCTGCTGATGGCGTTGTTGATCTGGCAATGGCGGGCCATGCCGGGCCTCGTCTGGCAGGTGGAGGGACCGGTCGCCCGCGGCCTGATCTGGGGCGTGTTTGGCCTGGGTTGGCTGATCGCCTTTATCGCCACCGTGCTGATCAACCACTTTGAACTGACGGGATTGCAGCAAACGTGGGCCTATCTGCGCAACAAACAGGCAGTTCCCCCCACCTTTCGCACGCCGTTTCTATATAAGGTGGTGCGGCACCCGATGCAATTTGGCGTGCTGCTCGCCTTCTGGGCAGCCCCGACGATGACCGTTGGCCGGCTCGTCTTTGCCCTGGGTATGACGGCGTACATCCTGATCGGATTGCGTTTTGAGGAGCGGGATCTGGTGCGCCGTTTTGGCGACCGCTACCGCGCTTACCAGGCGCAAACGCCCATGCTGATTCCCGGCTTATCCCCGGGTAAGCCACTCTCCGCACCTGCCCCTGACTCCGGTGATTGAGATGCAAACGGCCGTTTGGCAGCAGTTTCCAAACGGCCGTTTCCCTTTACCTCTCACAAGACCCTCCTCCAGGTACCCGTCGTCCTCGCCGAGCCGGACTCCCAGACGCGGGATTTGCAGGAGGCGGTCCGCTTGCTGCTAGAAGTGGTGGGCATAGTGCTGACGAAGCGCTGACGCTAGTCTTGTATAATGGAACGCGTAGATCAACTTGCGGTGCAAGGAGGCATAAGGATGATATTAATACGCGCAGAGTTTCAGTGTAAATGGGGATGGGTAGACGAGGCTGTGGCTGGCTTTAAGGCAATGTCGGAATGGATGAACGATCAGGACGATGAGAGGACTCTGGAAAGAGCTGGTAGACAAGGCGTTGGGAAGGACGGGCCGGGCTCTCCTCAGCCTGGCCTGCCTGCATAAAATGAGTGTGTCGCCAGAGGAAACCAGGCGCTTCCTGGCAATGGTCGATCCGGGATGGCAGGAAGCGCTCGATATGGAGAGGAAAGCATCTTGAATACGAATGATAATTTGCCGGGAGAGAACATGGTCACAGCCAACGGAATAACAATTCGCTACGAGGAAAGCGGACGTGGCGATCCGCTGATCCTTCTCCATGGTTCATTGGGCACCAGCGCCAACTGGCAGGATTATATGCGCCAATTTGCGCGCCACAACCACGTCATCGTGCCCGATGCGCGCGATCACGGCCTCACCACGTTTGCCGCTACAGCCGCGGCGAGTTCAGCCTACCCGGATCTTGTCGTCGGCGACGTTGTAGCTCTGATGGATGCCCTTGGGCTGAAAAGAGCCACCCTATGCGGCTGGAGCGGTGGCGGCGATACGGCCCTCCACGTTGCCCACCGCTACCCCGCCCGGGTCGCGGCGCTCATTGTCGGTGGTACCACCCAGCGCGTCACAGAAACAATGCGTAACACCCTGAAAGCTATGGGTCTCGATGGGCCGGGGAAAGTCGACCTGGCCCGCGCCCGCCAGACCATACCCGAAATGATCGCCGACTGGCAGCAGAAACACACGCAATTCCCAGACCATTGGTTGCGCTTACTGGAGCGGCAGTCGCACCTGATGTTCGATCCCCCCCTTCTGAGCAAGGCGGATCTGGCCGCCATCGACGTCCCAACGCTGGTCATTTGGGGCGACCGCGATCAGTTCCTGCCCGTTGAGCAGGCAGTTGAACTCTACCGGGCGTTGCCAGACGCGCAATTAGCCATCATTCCCAACGCCGACCACTCTGTCACGCGCACGCATCCGGCACAGTTTGGCCAGCTTGTGACTGCTTTCTTGGCTGCGCTGTCTTTGGGATGACGGAACCCTGGTGACCCTTCCCGAGTAAGTGGAATTTGGCAGCTTATGGGGTTGTCTGATCTCTTTGACTGTGTGCATCCATTAGAGTATAAGAGTTTGCTGTCAGCAGTTCGTCAGCAGTTTATACCCGATCGGAGAATACATTGGAAATGAAATCGCGGAGGCGCCAGCTACTCATCTTTCCTTAGAAGAGGGCGAGATGGATTTTGTACGACTCACTCACTTGCCAAAACCTGGCACTCGCTGTTATGCAGGTACTCCCGGCACTCTGCCTCGGTCAGTTCCCGCGTGACACGGTCGTCCACAAGTGCCAGCAATTCCTGCCAGTCTAAGGTAAAGACGCCCACTGTGCCGTCGGGGCTGGAGGCGAGCAGGTGACGCCCGTCCGGCGTGAATTCCAGGTCTCGAATCACAATTTGAAAGTTCCCCAGCGTGGCGATAATCGTCTCCGTCGCCAGGTCCCACACGCGCACCCGGCCGTCGAACCCTCCCGTCGCCAGCAGCGTCCCCGCCGGATTGAAGTCCAGGCTGTGTACTCTGGCGTTACCTTCGTGCGAAGCGACGATCTCGCCCGTCTCCACACGCCAGAGGTCGAAGGATGCATTGTCTGTATGGGAAGTGGCAATGAATGCCCGATCGGGGCTGAGGGCAAGGCCCTGAATCCGGAACTCGCTCGGGCTGGTCAGGGTCTGCAGCCTTTCCCCTGTCCGCGCATCCCAGACAACGACGGTCGCGGACCGAAGTTCATTGGCGTCGAGGGTGCTTACCGAGGCATCCACGCTGGCGACGAGCCATTCCCCATCTTCGCTAAAGAAAAGGCGCCAGATGCCGTCCACCCCGCTCTCAGCCGACCATAGGAGCTGCCCTTCACCCGCCGCCAGTGAGGCATGGAGATCCCAGACAGCCACAACGCCGTCCGCTCCGCCTGTAGCCAGCCATTGGCCATCGGGGCTAAATTGTACCTCCAACAGCCCCGGGAAGGAGTAGCCCACCGGCTTGGCCTGGGGGTCACTGGCAGCCAGCAGCAACAATTCCTCTCCGGTTTCCAGATCCCAGAGACGCGCCGTGGAATCGGCGCCGGCCGAGGCGATTAAGGTGCCGTCCGGATGAATCTCGGCGTCCCACACGCTCCCTCCCCGCCCTTCCCCCTCGTGGCCCACCAGGTGCTGTACACGTTCTCCCGTCTCGACATTCCAGACCCAGATCGTTCCGTCCCCGCTGCCGGCGGCCAGCAGGCTCGTCTGATGGTGATAGCCGATCCCGTGAAAATCGCTACCCGCCAGCGAAAGCAGTTCCCCGCGTCCCCCGGGCGTGACGTCCCAGACCCTGGCGCTACCGTCGGCGGACCCACTTACGAGGTAGCGCCCGTCTGGCGAGAAGTCGACTGAAAAACTGCGACCCTGGTGTCCATGGAGCTCGAAGAGCACTGCCCCCGTGGCGGCATCACGAATTGAGATGGAAGTGCTTTCCTGGTGTCCCGTGGCGATGCGAGATCCATCCGGGGAGATGGCCACCGCAGTCAAATTACGGGGCTCGTCGATGGAAAAGAGAGGCTCACCGGTGGCCAGGTCCCAGAGCACTATTTCATCTCTGCGCGTAAGCGAGGTCATCAAGCGCGAGCCGTCAGGACTAAAGGCGAGGAGAAACACGCCGGGCAGCGTCTGTTGGACCTCGCCACTTTCCATGCTCCAGATGTGGATACGGTTGCCGGCAACCGCTACGGCTAACTGCCGCCCGTCAGGCGAGAACGCAAAATTAGGGCCAGAGGAGCCAGTCGCCTCCAGCGTATACCGCCACTCTCCGGTTTGCAGATCGGCGACCGCCACGGTGTCTGAGATGACGGCTGCCAGCAGGGAGAGGTCGGGAGACAAAGCGACCTGACCGTCGAAACCCGGACGGGTGACAGAAAGGGTCAACTCATGAGAAGGCGCCAGCTCAATGTCGACCTGCCCGTCGTCCAGGTTCCAGGTACGGACGGTAATCGTGTCCGAGGTGACGGCCGTCGTGGCCACCGCGCGCCCGTCCGCAGCAAACATTGGGTCGCTCCCGGCCAGCGTAACCACAAGCCCCCCGGTGGCGGCGTCCCAGATTTGTACCTGGGGCCGGACCCCGGCCAATTGTACGTCCACAAGGGTCGCGATGAACTCGCCGTCCGGGCTGTACCAAGCCCCCGCCCCGATCCGATTGCCCCGGATTTCGGGGGTAATGCGCATGACGACGCGGGAGTGGTACAGTGCCTGGCGGAGCACGGCCTCGCCCTCACCCGTATACGCTATTTCCAGCGAATCGCGGGCGAGGAGCAGGCTGCGCTCGGGATCGATTTCCAGTTCCCGCTCGGCCCGGACCGCCAGCTCGCGGGCAAGGGCCAGCCGGGCCTGTGCCGCCGCCTCCTCTCTGGCAACGACCGCCTGCGCTTCGGCCGTGGCACGCGTGTATGCCTCAGATTGGGCGGTCGCCTCTGCCGCTCGAGCCGCTTCTTCCCGAGCCAGCGCCAGCGACTCGTTGGAAATGGCCTCTGCTTCACGGGTCAGGGCAATGCCGGCATTCTTTTGCGCCTCCGCTTCGGCCTCAGAGCGCAAAGCGACCTCGTCCGCCAGCGCGCCGGCCACGGCCCGTGCCTGCCGCTGCTGGCTAAAGGCAAACAACGTCGTCGCCACGAGGCCAAGAAGGAGGAGTAGGCTGACGGCGAAAGCCACCCTGACCTCAGGCGGTACCAGATCCCACCAGGTCAGCGGCCAATTCTCCCTAATCCAGCTGCGGTCAAAGACCCGCTCGTAAATGGGATTGCGCACCGCCAGCTCCCGCCCCTCTCGTTTGACGATCCCGGAGAGCTTCAGGTGAGAATTGATCAATGAGGGCTCTTCGTCCCGCACCGGCCGGCGCCCAAGACGGACGGCGCGGTAGGTCGACAGGAGTTCTTCGCGGTATCCAAGGGGCGCCCGCCGGGTCAGCATGTCATGCACAAATTGCAGATTGTTATCTTTGTCGCTGTTATCCCCGAGGAAGATGTCGCTCACGACCGCGTCCACCGGCTGTCCCGCACCCGCCTGCGTCGCCACCTCATAGCATAGCCGCTGGGTGAGGTAAGGGTGGCCGCCCGTCCAGGCCAGGACCTCGTCGAGCGTTGCCGTATGCCGTGAATCCTCGGTGGCTATGACGTTCGCGCCGGGCAGTCCCATGGCGAAGGGCATCGCTTCCTCACGCGTAAAATCGTCGAGGTCTATCCGCCGGCCGATGTTGAAAGGTGTGCGCTTCGCGTCGTCGATCAGATCGCCGGGGTGGGCCACGCCGATGAGAACGAAGGAGAGCCGTCGCAGCTCCGGCGCGGTGGAGCGGGCATTATAGAGGTAGCGGACGGCAGCGAAAAAGTCGTCCGTGAAGTCAAGGCCCAGGGTGCTGTCGATCTCGTCGACGAAGATGACGAGCTGCCCCTGTACCCTGGGCAGCACCAACTCCTGGAAGAAGAGGCTAAGGCGCTGGGTTCTGCCCAGAGCGGCGTGCTCCTGCCACCATGGCAGGAGCTCGACGTCCAACCCTAGCTGGCCGGCAATGCGCACTAAAAGCCCCAGGTACCATTCACGGGCGCTGACCTGTACGCCCAGCTCGGTCAAATCGACGATGACCGATTGCACGCCCGCTTCCCTTAGCCGGCGCGCGGTGCTGACCATCAGACTGGACTTGCCCATCTGGCGCGCAGTCAGGACGTAGACGAAGGTGCCCTCACGACATGCTTCCAACAACTCCCGGTCCGCGTCACGCTCAATATAGATCCCGCTGCCCGCCTGCACGGTTCCGCCTACGGTGAAGATCGGTTGCTTATTCATGGAAGTACTCCTCTAAGAAGGTGGCGTATAACTCGTTAGCCGGGAAAACGGCACCGTGATGGCGACGGACCAGGCCGGCTCCGCGCAGGCGGAAGAAGGCCAGCTCATCGTCGCATCTTTGTTCCAGCACTATCTGGCGCAAAGCAGGTACCAGCTGCTCCCGCTCGTGCAGACGTAACAAAAGCGCCCGCAGATGGTCGGCGAAGGGACCATCTGCAGCGGTGGTCCGGGAGAAGAGCTGGCCGGCCGTGAGTTGCCCGGTGGCAACAAGATAGAGAGCGCGGCGCGTGAGATAGGGGTGACCGTGCAACAAGCGGTGCAGGCCGGCCACTTCTGCCGCCGCCAGCGGCGCTCCGTGTCGCCGGTTCAACTCCGACAGTTGCTCATTGGTGAAGGGCCGCAGCTCGACGACCGTGCCCACGTTAAAGGGGGATTGGTTGAGATTGTCGATAAAGAAATATGGCTCGGTCGACGTTACGAGGGTTAAGTCCAGCCGCTTCCAGACGGGATCGAAGGCGCGATTATTGTGCCAGTTGCGCAACATGCCGAAAAAGTCGGTGCGGAAGCCGGAGGCAAAGACAGTCTCTACCTCGTCCATAGTCAGCACAAGCTGGCGATCCGGCTTCCCCAGCAGATGGCGAGCCATGTATTCTGTGGCCCGGAAGGTGTTGGGTAACGGCAGGGTCCAGAGATCTTCCGTGCGATCCTCCAGGCCAACCTGAAAGGTAATCAGGCGGCAGAATTGGCGGAAGAAGGTCTCGGCATCAGCCAGTACGGATTTCAGCAACTGGAAGTCGATGTAGACGACGCGCTTGCCCATAGTCCGGGCACTATGCTGCAAGCGGATCAACAACGAGCTCTTCCCCACCTGCCGGGGACCCTTGATGGTGACCGTTACGCCGGCCTGGTTAATGGCCGCCTGAGCGATGGCATCGGTCTCCCGTTCAATGTAATAGCGGGAATCGGCAGCCATCGTCCCCTCGGGCGCTTCCATAGGCGTCGCGCTTGCCGGCGGAGCACCATTGACTGCGGGCGTTGCCGGCCGGACGAGCTGCCTTTTGCCGTCATGAC
>Ga0207752_1000538_pt1 | contig 17868 bp, 14 predicted proteins | sample Pon2CUnioCityCA_6_FD_187272 | JGI IMG/M metagenome (GOLD analysis project Ga0207752, IMG submission 187272) | Marine sediment microbial community from Union City, CA, USA - Pond 2C Sediment 2 (SPAdes) | ecosystem: Environmental > Aquatic > Marine > Intertidal zone > Salt pond sediment ...
GCACCAACTGCACGGTGCGCGGATTGTCGCCGTCGTCGCCGAGGCCGTCGGTGGCGGCGCTGCGGATATCCGCGTAGCGGATCGGGCTGTGCACATCGGGAATCGGCAGCGAGCGCAGTTCGCCACCGGGCAGGATCGGGCTGGCGACGCCGCCGGCGGCGCTGTCGAAACCCTTGCGACTGAGGATCAACTTCACCGCTCGCCGCTCAGCCCCAGCCCTTGTCGCCGTCGGAGATGCGCCACAGATACCAGCTGGCCACCGAGCGATAGGGCCGCCAGGGTTCGGCCAGCGCGGCGAGCGCCTTCGGCGTCGGCGGCTCGGCCATGCCGAACAGCCACTGGCAGCCGCGGCGCACGCCGAGATCGCCCACCGGCAGCACGTCCGGGCGGCCGAGTTTGAAGATCAGCAGCATTTCCACCGTCCAGCGGCCGACGCCGCGCACGCGGGTCAGTCGCTCGACGATCTGCTCGTCGTCCAGTGCCTGCAGCGCCTCGCCGTCGGGCACCGTGCCGTCGAGGCAGCGCAGCGCCAGATCGCGCACCGCCAGCACTTTGTTGCGCGACAGCCCGACGCCGCGCAACTGCTCGTCGGAGAGCGCCAGCAACGCCTGCGGATCACTGTCCGCAGCGCCATCGAGCAGCGCCAGCAGGCGCGCGTAAATGCTGCCGGCGGCCCGCCCGGAGAGCTGCTGGTAGACGATCGCGCGCAGCAGCGAGTGATACGGCGTGCGCTCGGCCTCGCTCTCGCGCGCGATGGCGAACTCGCCGCAGCGCGCGATCGCCGCAGCCAGGCGCGCATCGGCGGCGCGCAGGTGATCGAGGGCGGTGTCGGGATCGTATTGCAGGTTCATCTGGCCGGGTGAAATGGGCGAAGCGGGCGCGACGGCGAGGCCGCATTGTCGCCGCCGTCGCGAGGTGGGTGCAATCGGCGCGCAGCGCGGCTAAGGTGCCGGCCATGCCATGGAAGATCCTGTTTGCCGTCGCAATTGCCTACCTGCTGATCGCGCTGTGGATGTACAGCCAGCAGGCGCGCTACGTCTACCTGCCCGAGTTTCCCGGGCGCACCCTGTTCGCGACGCCGGCGGCAGTCGGCCTGCCGTTCGAGCAGGTCTGGCTGCAGGCCGACGACGGTACCCCGCTGCACGGCTGGTATCTGCCGGCCGCTTCTGCGGCTGGCCCGGCGCAACTCAGCGTGCTGTTCCTGCACGGCAACGCCGGCAATATTTCGCACCGCCTGGACACCCTGCAAATCCTCCACGAGCTGGGCGTCAACACGCTGATTTTCGACTATCGCGGCTACGGCATCAGCGAGGGCAGCCCCGACGAGGCCGGCACCTACCGCGACGCGCGCGCCGCCTGGGACTGGCTGCGCGCGCGCGGCGCGCCGGCGGCGCGCATCGTGGTGCACGGTCGCTCGCTGGGCGGCGGCGTGGCGGGCGGCTTGCTGGCGGAGCTGGCCGCAGACGGCGAGACGCCGGGCGGGCTGGTGCTCGAATCGACCTTCACCTCGCTGGCCGACCTCGGCCAGCACCACTACCGCTGGCTGCCGGTGCGCTGGCTGACCCGCATCACCTACCCCACCCGCGAACGGCTGGCCGCGCTGAGCCTGCCGCTGCTGGTGGTGCACAGCGCCGACGACAAGCTGGTGCCGCTGAGCCACGGCCGCGCGCTGCTCGACGCCGCGCAGCCCTCAGCGCTCGGCGCGCCGCGCTGGCTGGAGATCAGCGGCGCCCACCACAATGGCTATCTGCTCAGCCGCGAGCGCTACGCCGCCGGGCTCGGCGCGTTCTTCGCCGATGTCGCCGCGCTGACTGCAAACAGCGAGCGCGCGGCCCGCCGCAGCCTGCTTCAGCGCGACGACGAAGAGCCGGGCGATGCCGCGAGGCGCTGATCGAGCAGCGCGCGGAACAGCCGCAGGCCGCGGCCGATGAGCTGGTCGGGGAAGTCGTAGTCGGGATTGTGCAACTGGGCGCTGGCTTCGCCGGCGCCGAGGCCGAACAGCGCGCCGGGATAGGCGATGGTGAATTCGGCAAAATCCTCCGACCAGCGGAACGGCTCCGCCATCTCGCGCAGCGGACTGGCGCTGGCGCGCGCCGCCTCGCGCACCGCGGCAGCGGCGCCGCTGTCGTTGTGGCTGGCGCGGAACACATCGTGCCAGGACAGCTCCACGCCCAGCGACGACTGCTCGGCGGCGGCGCGCACCAGCGACTCGACCCGCGCCACCAGCCGCTGCATGCCGCTGTCGCTGTCGGCGCGCAGGGTGACCAGCACCTCGGCTTCGCCGGGTGCGGTGCCGAAGGCCGCCTCGCCGAGGCGCGCGTGCACCACGGTGGCCAGCGCCAGCCCATCGACCTTCAGCGCCTGCCGTGGCAACCCCTCCAGCAGTTGCGCCAGCGCTGCCGTCGGCGCGCGCCCGGCCTCCGGGTGCGCGGCGTGCGCGCTCTTGCCCTGCAGCCGGATGCGCAGCCCGCGCGAGGCGCAACTCATGGTGCCGTTGCGCAGCAGCACTTCGCCGAGCGGATAGCCGGGCACATTGTGCAGGGCGAAGCAGCAGTCCGGCGCCAGCGCGGCGAAGCGCGGGTCGTCGAGCACCGCGCGGGCGCCGGCGCCGGTTTCCTCGGCGGGCTGGAAGAGCAACACCGCGCGACCGCGCTGCGGGCGGCGCGCGGCGAGGCTGGCGGCGACCCCGGCGAGGATCGCCATGTGGCCGTCGTGACCGCATTTGTGGGCCACGCCGGCGCGCTGCGAACGATGTGCGAAATCGTTGCTTTCCTCGATCGGCAGCGCATCGAGATCGGCGCGCAGCAGCAGCGTGGGGCCATCGTCCGCGGCCTCGCTGCCGTCGAACACCACCGCCAGGCCATTGCCGCCGAGACCTTCGAGCATGCCGTCCGGCTCGAAGCGCGAGAGGTAGTCGACCAGCATCGCGGCGGTGCACTTCTCGGCGCCGGACAGCTCCGGCTGTCGATGCAGGCGGTGGCGCAGGCGGATCAGATCGGGGAGCAGGTTGTCGATGGCGTCCGGCTGGGTCTGGCTGCGCTGGGTCTGGCTGCGCCGGGTCTGGCTGCGGTGGGTCTGGCTGCGGTGGGTCACGGTGCTCGGCTCGCGGTTTGCGTTTTTTGGGGCGCCGGCGGCGCTCAGATGTCGAAGCGCTGCCGGGCGAGGCGCTCCAGCAGGCGGTCGAGGGCGCCGTCCACCGCCTGGCGCGCATGCAGGCCAAGGCGCTCGGGCAGGCTCTTTTTCTCCACGTAGCGCAGCCTGTAGACATCGGCGTGGGCGCAGGCGGACATCAGGTAGTCATCCGAGGTGCGCAGCTCGTCGACCAGCGCCAGCTCGGCGGCGCGGCTGCCGAACCAGTGTTCGCCGGTGCCGACGCGGGCCATGTCCAGCTGCGGGCGGTGCTCGGCGACGAAGGCTTTGAACAGGCCGTGCAGGTCTTCGAGATCGGCGATGAACTTGCGGCGGCCCTTTTCGGTGTTTTCGCCGAGCAGGGTCAGGGTGCGCTTGTATTCGCCGGCGGTGAGCACCTCGACGTCGATGTCGTGTTTTTTCAGCAGGCGGTGGACGTTGGGGATCTGCGCCACCACGCCGATCGAGCCGAGGATGGCGAACGGCGCGGCGAGGATGCGATCGGCGACGCAGGCCATCATGTAGCCACCGCTGGCGGCGATCTTGTCGACGCACACGGTCAGCGGCACGCCGGCCGATTTGATCCGCGCCAGCTGGCTGGCGGCGAGGCCGTAGCCGTGCACCATGCCGCCGCCGGATTCCAGCCGCAGCACCACCTCATCGCCGGCGCCGGCCTCGGCCAGTAGCGCGCTGACCTCGCGGCGCAGGCGGTCGCTGGCCGAAGCGCGGATGTCGCCGTCGAAATCCAGCACGTAGATGCGTTTGCGCGCCGGCGCCACCGCCTCGCCGCCGGCCTTGCGCGCCGCCCTGGCGGCCTGTTTTTGCGCCTTGCGCTCGGCCTTGTGGCGCTTGTTTTCGTTTTTTTCCGCCAGCTTGCGCGCCGCCGGGTCGAGGGTCGCGTAGTGCAGGCTCTCCTGCATCTGCTGCAGCTCCTCGTTGAGCTTGTCGACTTCGAGATGGCCGCGCTCGCGCTGGCCGCGGCCGCGCATGCCGGCGCTGACAGCGATCAGAATCAGCGCCGCGACGGCCAGCACCACAGTGACGGATTTGAGCAGGAACATGCCGTACTCGGTAAAAAATTCAGACACGCGCACTCCAGTGATTTTGGCTCGGGACGGATTCGTTATCGGGCGATGCAAGCCACTCATGATAGGCATCGCGGCGCGCTTTGGGAAAGGCTCGCCCCCACTAGAGCGACCAGCGGACGCGACTAGCGGGCGCGCAGGCTGTAGCAGTGGTGGATATTGCCGCGGCGGGCGAAGTCGCGCGGGATCGAGCGACGGCTGAGATCCTCGACCGCGTATCCGGCGCTGACCGCGCGATCGAGCCGAAAGCGGCGCAGATTGCAGGAAAACAGCAGCTCGCCACCCGGCGCCAGCAACTGCATCGCGCGCTCGATCAGGCCGGCGTGGTCGCGCTGCACATCCCAGCTGTCGGCCATCCGCGCCGAATTGGAGAAGGTCGGCGGGTCGAGCAGGATCAGCTCGTAGCGGTCGCCGTCGCCGCCCTCCTCCAGCCACTGCAGGCAGTCGGCGCGCAGCGTGCGATGGGCCGCCGCGGGCAGCTGGTTGAGCTCCAGATTGCGCCGTGCCCAATCCAGATAGGTGGCCGACAGATCCACCGAGGTGGTGCTCGCCGCACCGCCCAGCGCCGCCTGCACGCTGGCGCTGGCGGTGTAGGCGAACAGATTCAGCAGGCGCTTGCCGGCGGCGCGCTCGCGCAGCCAGCGGCGCAGCGGGCGATGATCGAGAAACAGCCCGCTGTCGAGGTAATCGGTGAGATTGACCCACAGCCGCGCCGGTCCCTCGCGGACCACGAAAAACTCCCCGCGCCGGTCCTGGCGCAGGTACTGCTCGTCGCCGCGCTGGCGGCGGCGCTGTTTGCAGTGGATCGCCTGCGCCGGCACTTCCAGCACCGCGGGCAGCGCCGCCAGCGCGGCCGCACGGCGCGCCGCGGCGCGCGCCGGATCGACGCTGCGCGGCGGCGCGTACTCCTGCACGTGGACGCGCAGATCGCCATCCTCGCCGCGGTACAGATCCACCGCGAGGGCGAAATCCGGCAGATCCGCATCGTACAGCCGGTAGCAGTCGATGCCTTCGCGGCGCGCCCATTTGCCGGTGCTGCGCAGGTTTTTTTGCAGGCGATTGACGAAATCGCGCGCCAGCTCGACGTCGCCGCCGGCAGCCGTGGCGGCAATCTCAGCAGGGGCGCTGCCGGCGGACTCGGCAGCCGCCGCCCGCACGGCGATGCGATAGCAGTTCAGCCGGCAGTCGATGGCGCCGTTGCGCAGCGGGTAGCCGGCTTCGGCGGACAGTTTGAGCCGGTTGAACAGCGCCGGATTGCCGCTGAACAGCGCCGCCTGCCAGCCGCCGAAACGGGCGCGCAGCGCGCGGCCGAGGCCGGCGTAGAGCTGCGCCAGCCCGGACTCGGCGTCGAGCCGCTCGCCGTAGGGCGGGTTGGCCACCAGCAGGCCGGGCGCGACGCCCAGCGGCTCGACATCGGCACAGTCGCCGCGGGCGAAGCGGATGTGCGCGGCGAGGCCGGCGCGGCGCGCGTTGTCGCGGGCGATATCCAGCGCGCGCGGGTCGCTGTCGGCGGCGAGAATCGGCGGCAGCTGCGCCAGGCCGGTCTCGCGGCGCGCCGTGGCCTCTGCGCGCAGCGCCTCCCAGAGCGCCGCGTCGTGGCCGCGCCAGCCGCTGAAGCCGAAGCGCTCGCGGAGCAGACCGGGGGCGATGTCGGCGGCCATCAGCGCCGCCTCGATGGCCAGCGTGCCGGAGCCGCACAGCGGATCGACCAGCGCGCCGCCGGCGGCGGCGATGTCCTGCCAGCCGGCCAGCTGCAGGATGCCGGCGGCGAGGTTTTCCTTCAGCGGCGCGGCGCCGCCGGCCGTGCGGTAGCCGCGGCGGTGCAGGCTGTCGCCGGACAGATCGATGGCCAGCCGCGCGCGGTCGCGGTGCAGGTACAGGTTGACGCGCAGATCCGGGGCGCGCCGATCGACGCTGGGGCGGCGCCCGCAGCGCTCGCGGAACTGATCGACGATGGCGTCTTTGACGCGCTGCGCGCCGTACTGGCTGTGGACGATCTGCGAGCGGTCGGCGAAAAAAGTCACCGCCAGCGTGCCATCGACATCGAGATGCGCGGACCAGTCGCTGCGCTGCACACCGGCGTACAGCGCCTCGGGGTTGGCGGCGGGGAATTCGGCCAGCGGCAGCAGTACGCGATTGGCCAGCCGCGACCACAGACAGATGCGATACGCGACGGCCAGATCGCCGCGGCAGGCGACGCCGGCGCGGCCGCGGCGCAGATCGCTGGCGCCGAGTGCGCGCAGCTCGCCGGCCAGCGGCTGTTCGAGGCCGTGCGGGGTGGTGACGAACAGATCGTATTCGGCGGTGGCTGGTGCAGACATGCGGCTTTATACCCAAGGCCCGCACAAACCACCAGCCGTGGCGGCGCTTGCGATGAGCGATGGGCGATGGGCGATGGCCAGCGGTCAAGCCACGCGCGGCGGTGCCGCTAGCCGGGCACCGGCTCATCAACTCGGGAATTCACGGATATGTCAGCGAAGAGCGTTTTCGGCGCCGCTGGTGCGGGGCTAGCCTGCGCCGCCGGCGCCGGCGGCCTACTCCATCTGCTCGGTATCGACAGCGCCGCCAGCCAGGCCGCGACGGCCGCCGTCTGCGCCGCGATGAGCACCAGCCTGTGGCTGTGGTGGCGCAAGCTGGCGCCGCTGCTGCGCGGCCTGGGCGATATCGCCGAGCTGCTCAGCGGCGACCCGCAACGGGCGCAGCGGGCGGGCGCGCGACTGCAGGCCGGAATCGCCGGCAATGCCGAACTGCGCGGTGTGCTCGGCGGCGTCGCCGAACACCTCGCCGAGCTCAGCGAGGCGCAACGCGATCTGGGCAGCGCCTGTAGCGACAACGCCATCGCCGCCGCCGAAGTGTCCTTTTCGGTGGATCAGCTGAGTCAGCGGGTGCAGCAGCAGAACGCCATGGCCAGCGACATCACCGGCAGCGCCAGCACCGCCACCCAGAGCGTGCACGCGGTCGCCGAAAGCGCCGGCCGCGCCGCCGCGGCCGCGGCCCAGGCACGCGCCAGCAGCGCCCAGGGCAGCGAGCTGCTCGGCGGTGCGCTGCAGGGCATGTCGCGGATCAGCGAACAGTCGCTGAACGCCTCGCGGCTGATCGCACGGCTCGACGAGCGCTCCGAGCAGATTCAGGCGGTCACCCAGGTGATCGACGAGATCGCCAATCAGACCAACCTGCTGGCGCTCAACGCCGCCATCGAAGCGGCCCGCGCCGGCGATCAGGGGCGCGGCTTCGCGGTGGTCGCCGAACAGGTCCGCGAGCTGGCGGCGCGCACCTGCGAGGCGACCAGCGAAGTCGGCCGGATCATCGGCTCCAGCCACGACGAAACCGCCGAAGTGGTGGCTGCGGTGCAGACCCTGTCGGAAGATATCGAGAGCGGCGCCGCGCAGTTTCGCGCCGTCGGCGAGGAGCTGGGCACGGTGACCGGTCAGGTGGCGCAGGTCGAGGAGCAGATCAGCGCCATCGCCGCCAGCACCGAGGGCAATGTCGGCAGCATCAGCAATATCAGCGCTTCGATCCAGCGCATCAGCGCCGAGCTGGACGGCAGCGGCGAGTACCTGCGCGATCTGCGCCAGCGCGCCGAGCACTTCACCAAAACCGCCGAGCGCGAAACCGCGCGCGTTGCCGAATTCAGCCAGGACGGCCCGCACGCCCAGGCCTTCGCCGTGGCGCGCGACGCCGCCGCGAAGATCGGCGCGGCCTTCGAACGCGCCATCGCCGAGGGCCGGCTCAGCGAAGAGCAGCTTTTCGACCGCGATTACCAGCCGATCGCCAACACCGACCCGCCCAAGTACCACACCCGCTACGACCGCATCGCCGATAACATCCTGCCCGCCATTCAGGAGCCGCTGCTGAAGGCCAATCCGGACTTGATCTTCGCCATCGCCACCGACCAGAACGGCTATGTGCCGACGCACAACAAGCGCTTCAGCCAGCCGCTCAGCGGGGACTACGCGAAGGATCTGGCCGGCAATCGCAGCAAGCGCCGATTCGATGACCCCACCGGCAGCCGCTGCGGCGCGCACACCCGCAAGCTGCTGCTGCAGACCTACAAGCGCGACACCGGCGAGATCATGCACGACCTGTCGGTGCCGGTGTACGTCAACGGCCGCCACTGGGGCGGTTTCCGCATCGGCTACCGGCCGGCCGGGTGCTCGAATTGAGGGCTTGAGTCGGCCGCCGGCACGGCGCCAGCGGCGATTCGGCCCGGCCGTGGCCGATGGCTGGCGCGACTAGCTAGCCGCGGCGCCGGCGACGGCGCTTGACGCCGCCCTCCGGCGTGTCGCGCTGCGCGGTTTTGGGCGCCGGCAGCTCGACCACCTCGGCCAGACGCGGGAAGGGATCGGTCTTGTGCGGAAAGGCCATGGCGTCGATGAAGTGCTCCTGAAACTTCGGCTCGACGGCGGTCTCGACCTTCTCGATATTGCGCACCAGCTCCTCGATGTACGGCCGCGCTTTCTTGTCCAGCAGGGCGATGCGCGCACCGGTGCCGGCGGCGTTGCCGGCGCTGGCCACCTGGGCGATGTCGCAATCCGGAATCAGCCCGAGCACCATCGCGTATTTGACATCGATGTGGCTGCCGAAGGCGCCGGCGAGGCGGATGCGATCGACGCGATCGATGCCGAGGCGCTCCATCAGCAGGCGCACGCCGGCGTACAGCGCGGCCTTGGCGAGCTGGATCTGGCGCACGTCGTTCTGGGTGATGCTGACCTTCACATCGCCGTCGTGCAGCAGGTAGGAAAAGGTGCGGCCGTCGGCGATCACCCAGCGGCAGTCGGCAGCCAGGCTGCCGTCGATCACGCCATCCTGATTGATCACCCCGCTGAGGAACATCTCGGCGACCACCTCGATGATCCCCGAGCCGCAGATGCCGGTGACGCCGCCGACCTCGGCGACCGCCTCGGCGAAGCCGGGCTCGTCCGACCACAGCTCGCAGCCGATGACCCGAAAGCGCCCCTCGCGGGTCTGCGGATCGATGCGCACGCGCTCGATGGCACCCGGCGCGGCGCGCTGCCCGGCGCTGATCTGCGCGCCCTCGAAGGCCGGCCCGGTGGGGCTGGAACAGGCCACCAGCCGCTGGCGATTGCCGAGCACGATCTCGGCGTTGGTGCCGACATCGACCAGCAGGCTGATCTCGTCGAAGGTCTCCGGCTGCTCGGAAATCAACACCCCGGCGGTGTCGGCGCCGACGTGGCCGGCGATGCAGGGCAGTACGTAGGCGCGCGCGTTGGGGTGCAGCTCCAGCTCCAGCTCGTTGGCCCACACACCGAGGGCGGCATCGGTGGCCAGGGCGAACGGCGCGCCGCCCAGCTCGATGGGGTTGATGCCCAGCAGCAGATGGTGCATCACCGGATTGGCGACGAAGGTCAGTTCGAGCACATCGGTGGTGCGAACCCCGGCCTCTTCGGTGATCTGTGCGAACAGCTTGTTCAGCGCGATGCGCACCGCCGAGGTCATGGCGCGATCGCCGCCAGGGTGCATCATCACATAGGAGACGCGGCTCATGAGGTCCTCGCCGAAGCGGATCTGCGGATTCATGACGCCGCCGGAGGCCACCGCCTTGCCGGAGCTGAGGTCGCACAGGTGCGCGGCGATGGTGGTCGAGCCGACGTCGACGGCGATGCCGAACATGGTGCCGGCGGCCTTGAAGCCGGGCCACACGGCGATCAGCTGCTCGTCGCCGTGGATCGCCACGGTGATCTTCCAGTCGCCCTCGCGCAGGGCGATCTGCAGATCCTGCAGCAGGCGCAGATCGCAGCGCAGGTTCTCCAGCCGCCACTCGTACTCCAGCGCCTGGTAGACGCGGCGCAGGTCGCCGGAGGGATCGTGCATATCCGGCTCCTGCACCTCCACGTAGTAGAGGCGCACCACCGGGTCGAGCTCGATATCGGTGTAGTCGGCGCCCTTGCGCACCACCTGGCGGTGCACCTGGGATTCCGGCGGCACGTCGATGACCACATCGCCGAGCAGGCGCGCGTGGCAGGACAGCCGGCGGCCATCGACCCACTGCTTTCTGCGCCGCTGGCGATAGCGCTCTTCGGGTTCGGAGAAGGGCGACAGGTGATCGCTGCTGGAGACGATGCGGTGCTTGGAGAAGTCGCCCTCCATGCACTCGACCTGGCAGCGGCCGCAGATGCCGCGACCGCCGCACACCGAGTCGATATCCACGCCCAACTGGCGCGCCGCCTGCAACAGCGGCGTGCCCACCGGGAAGCGGCCACGGCGCCCGGACGGAGTGAAGACGACCTGTGCCTCACCCTCCATCAGTGCGCTGGCCTGGGCGAGTTCCAGTTCGTCTGCCATGCGTTTCTGCTCCACTCACATCCCGCCGGCCGCGCCGGCTGTCAAGGCCGTGATCGGCCGCTGCGGCGCGAAGTTCAGGCGCGGCGGCGACGGCGACCACTGCGGCCGCCGCGGGCGCCCTCCTGACCCTCCGGCGCCGGTTCGCGGTATTTGCGGATCCAGGTCATGCAATCCGGGTCGTGGCCCATCATCACGTCGGCCCCTTTGACCGCCATCATCTCCTGCTCGTGCAGCGGGTTGGCGATCGCCGAAGTCATGCCGGCGCCGATCGCCATCGACAGAAAAGCGCTGTTGATGCCGTGGCGATTGGGCAGGCCAAAGCTGATGTTGGAGGCGCCGCAGGTGGTGTTGCAGCCCAGCTCGGTGCGCACCCGGTGGATGATGTCGAAGGCCTGCCGGCCGGCCAGCGCGATGGCGCCGATGGGCATGATCAGCGGATCGATGACCACGTCGCTGCGCGGGATGCCGTGGTCGGCGCAGCGCTCGACGATTTTGCGCGCCACCTGAAAGCGGATCTCCGGGTCTTCGGAGATGCCGGTCTCGTCGTTGGAGATGGCGACCACCGCGGCGCCGTACTTTTTCACCAGCGGCAGCACCGCTTCGAGGCGCTCCTCCTCGCCGGTCACCGAGTTGACCAGCGGCTTGCCCTGGTACACCTCCAGCCCCGCGGCCAGCGCATCGACCACCGAGGAATCGATGGCCAGCGGCACGTCGGTGATCGACTGCACCAGGCGGATGCAATGGCGCATCAGTTCGGGCTCATCGGCCAGCGGCACGCCGGCGTTGACGTCGAGCATCTGCGCGCCGGCGGCGAGCTGGGCGCGGGCATCGCTCTCGACGCGGCTGAAATCGCCGTTGCGCATCTCTTCGGCGAGCAGCTTGCGGCCGGTGGGGTTGATGCGTTCGCCGATGACGGTGAAGGGGCGCTCGAAGCCGATGATGTGTTCTTTCTTCGCCGAGCTGATAACGGTGTCGGTCATTGGGTGTGTCTCAAATTTTTTAAATTCAGGTGTCCGGATTGGCCGCGGCATCCACGCCGCCGGCCTTGGTGATCTTCTCCAGCCGCTCGTCGGAGTAGCTTTCCTCCAGCGCCGCCGCGGCGGCGCGCGCCGCGGCGTCGAGATCGGCGCCGCAGGCCACCGGTACGCGGCGCCAGTCGGACAGATAGGCGTCCGAGCTGCCTTTGCCGGCGCGCATCGCGGCGCGGTCGATGGCCTCGGCGAAGCGCCGGGTGAGTTCGACCTTGGCGCTCTCGCGGCCGCGCTTGGCGATGACCTGCGCGGGGATGTCGCGCCAGTAGACGGTAATCAGTTTGGCTGCCATGTGTGCCCTCGTCGCTCGTTCACAGTCTGTCCGCGCATTGCCGGCGCGATGCCTCAGGAGGCCGGCCGCAGCGGGATCACCGGCCGCTCGGCGACGCCGCGCAGCACCTGCTCCAGCTCGCCGTAGCCGGTGTCGCGCCGCTGGTAGCGCAGACCCAGCCGCTGCGCCGCGTCGCGCGCGGCGCGCTCCCACTCGGGGTTGTCGGTCTGCGCCAGATACACCAGCCGGGTGTAATTGCCGAAATACATCTCGACCAGCTCCGGGTGCCGGTCGAGGCCCAGCCCGCGCCACATCAGGCGCTCGAAGTGCTGGGCGAGAAAGTCGGTCAGGTAGAAGGTGCCGATCTCCTCCTCGTGCAGCTCGGCGAAGGCCGCGGCGCCGGCGAAAAAGCCGTAGCAGTGATCGCCGGGAATGCGCTCGACGCCCTCTTCGGCGCAGACCGCATCGAGCAGCCCGCCACTGCCGCAGTCGGCGTAGGCGACGAAGATCGACGCGAAGGCCGCGCGCTGGCTGCGGATTTTCTCGCGCACCGCCGGGGCGATCCGCTCCGGGCGGTTGTGCAGCTCGGCCGGCAGGCACTGCACCTCCATTTGCGCCTGCCAGCCGTTGGCGCGGATCAGCGCCACCACCTCGCGGGCGATGGCGCCGCAGGTGATCAGCAGGGTGCGCGCCATGCCCGTCGCTCCGCGACCGCGCCGCCCGCCGCGCTCAGGAGGCGCGCGCGGCGCGCTGTTTGGCGATCAGCTCTTTGGCGGTCTCCACCGCCACCGCGGCGTCGCGGCAGTAGGCGTCGGCGCCGACCGCCTGGCCGAATTCCTCGTTCAGCGGCGCGCCGCCGACCAGCACGATGTAGTCGTCGCGAATGCCCTGCTCCTGCAGGGTGTCGATGACCACCTTCATGTACGGCATGGTGGTGGTCAGCAGCGCGGACATGCCGAGGATGTCCGGCTTGTGCTCCTCCAGCGCTTCGAGGTAGTTCTCCACCGGGTTGTTGATGCCGATGTCGATGACCTCGAAGCCGGCGCCCTCCATCATCATCGAGACCAGGTTCTTGCCGATGTCGTGGATGTCGCCCTTGACCGTGCCGATGACCATCTTGCCGATGGTCTCGGCGCCGGTCTCGGCGAGCAGCGGGCGCAGGATGCCCATGCCGCCCTTCATGGCGTTGGCCGCCATCAGCACCTCGGGGACGAACAGAATGCCGTCGCGAAAATCGATGCCGACGATGCGCATGCCTTCGACCAGCGCCTCGGCGAGCACCTTGTCCGGCCCCCAGCCGCGCTCGAGGAGGATATTGGTGCCCTCCTCGATCTCTTCCTGCAGACCATCGTAGAGATCGTCGTGCATCTGCTCGACGAGTTCGTCGTCGGACAAAGACCGCAGGTCAAGATCTTCTTCGTCGCGCTCGATGTCGCTCATGGCTCGATTCTCCGGGTAGTTGCCGCACTGCCGGCGGCCGATCGTACGCTGCCGCAGGTGCTCGGCTGATTCTGGCGAAGACTATGCGCCACCCGTCGTGCCCGCAGGCGCATCGGCGACACGCGATTAGCTGCAAACGACAAGGCCGCTTGCGGCGCAGAAAACACGCGCCGCACGGGCCTTCGCGGCGCGGCGCCCGCCGGGGCGGCGAGCGCTCAGCGCCGCCGACCCAGCGAGCGCGCCAGCGCGACCACCTCGGCGACCCGCTCGGCGTTGTCCCGCGCGCGGCTGCCGTCGGCGTTGTCGAAAGCGTTTTCAAAGCCCACCCGGGCGTGCCCGCCGCGCGCCAGCGCGCTGCCCAGCGCGGCGCTCTCGGCGCGACCGAAGGCGCACACCATCCACTCGACCCGCTGGCTCAGACCGCTGGCATCGAGCTGGCGCAGAAACGGCAGCAGCGCCGCCGGGTCGCTCTGCAGATCGGCGGCGTAGCGACCGAGCACGAACAGCAGCTGGTGACGCGCACCGGATTGCGACCCGGCCGGCGGCGGGATGCTCCCGGCATCCAGCAGCGCGGCGAAGCGCGCCACCTCCTCCGCCGCGTACAGGATGTGCTGCACCTCGATGCCGGCCTCGGCCGCCCAGCCGTAGAGGGCGGTGGTGGCCGCGTCGTCGCCGTCGGCGAACAGCTCTTTCAGCGCCGCCGAAAAAGCCTCCGGTGCCACCGCGCGGACCACCGCGCGCTGCTCCTCGGGCCGGTAGCGACCCACTGCTTCGGTGGTGATCTGCACCGGCATGCCCGGCACCTGGCGGGCCATCTCGGCGATCAGCTCGCGATACAGGCCGGCATCGAGCAGGTGGTTGCCATCGGCGTCGCGCACGTGGCCGTGCAGGCCGTCGGCGCCGGCCGCGCGGCAGCGCTGCGCGCAGGCTGCGAGCTGACCGATGGTGAGCGGCAATGCCGGGTGATCGGCGCGCGTTTTGCGCGCGCCGTTGGGGGCGACGATGATCCGCGCCGGGGCCATTGTCGGCATCGCTTCAACCATTGCCGGAAACCTGTGCCTGGACCTGTCCCAGGGTCTTCGAAAGCGCCCGCGCCAGGCGCTCGACCAGCTCATCGAGCTCGGCTTCGGCGATGATGAACGGCGGCGCCAGCAACACGTGGTCGCCGTAGCGGCCGTCGATGCTGCCGCCCATCGGGTAGATCATCAGCCCCTCGGCCATGGCGGCCTTTTTCAGCTGCGCGTGCACCGCCAGATCCGGGTCGAGGGGCGCTTTGCTGGCGCGATCGGCGACCAGCTCGATGCCGACGAACAGGCCGCGGCCGCGCACATCGCCCACGTTGGGGTGTTCGGCAAAGCGCTCGCCGAGCGCCGCGCGCAGGTATTCGCCGCGCGCGCGCACCCGCGGCAGCAGCTGGCGCTGCTCGATCTGCTCCAGCACCGCCAGCCCGGCGGCACAGGCCACCGGGTGGCCGAGGTAGGTGTGGCCGTGCTGGAAGAAGCCGCTGCCGTCGGCGATGGTCCGGTAGATGTGCCCGCTGCAGAGCATCGCGCCGATCGGCTGCACGCCGGCGCCGAGCCCCTTGGCGACGCAGGTGATATCCGGCGCGATGCCCTCCTGCTCGCAGGCAAACAGAGTGCCGGTGCGGCCCATGCCGCACATCACTTCGTCGAGGATCAGCAACACGCCGTAGCGGTCGCAGATCTCGCGGATGCGCGCAAAGTAACCCGGCGCCGGCGGCACCGCGCCCATGGTCGCGCCGACCACCGGCTCGGCGATGAACGCCGCCACCGTCTCCGGCCCCAGTTCGAGAATCCGCGCTTCGAGCTGGTCGGCGATCCGCCGGCCGTAGTCCTCGGGCGTTTCGCCGGGCAGGCCCCAGCGCCAGTAGTGGCAGGCATCGATGTGGCTCATCGCTGTGCTGAGCAGCGGCTCGAACTGGCCGCGGCGCCAGCGGTTGCCGCCGGCGGAGAGCGCGCCGAGGGTGTTGCCGTGATAGCTCTGCCAGCGCGAGATGACGTGCCGCCGCTGGCCTTCGCCGCGCTCGATGAAATACTGCCGGGCCAACTTGATGGCCGCCTCCACCGCTTCCGAGCCGCCGCTGACGAAGTACACCCGCTCGATGCCCGGCGGCGCCAGCGCGGCCAGCTTGTCGGCCAGCCGCTCGGCCGGGTCGCTGGTGAAAAAGCTGGTGTGCGCGTAGGCCAGCTCGCCGAGCTGGCGCTGCGCGGCGGCGATCACCGCAGCGGCGGCCGAACCCTCTCCGCCGTGGCCGAGACAGGACACCGCGGCGCCACCGCAGCCGTCGAGATAGCGGCGCCCCTCGGCGTCGATCAGCCACGCGCCCTCGCCGCCGACGGCGCCGGGCAGGTGGCTTCTGCAGTGGCGGGGAAAGACGCTGGACATGGCCGGGCTCCTGCAATGACAGCTGCGAATGGCCCATGCTATGCCGCCGGCGGCGCGCCGTGAAGCGCCGCGTGGGCGGCGGCGATCCTGTCGCCAGCGCGCCGCGAGCGGCGCCGATTGCGACGCGCCCCACAGCGCCGCCGGAGGGGCGTCGAAAGCCGCCAGCCGCAGGTCGATTGCTGGACAAAAGCGCGCGCGCCGCCACCGGATACTCGCCGGCACATCCACCACGAGAGCAGATCACGATGGCCTTCCCCTCTCACGCCAAGTACCTCATCGTCGGCGCCGGCATCCACGGCCTGTCCACCGCCTGGCATCTGGCCGGACAGCTCAAGGCCCGCGGCCAGGGCGACGGCAGCGATATCCTCGTCATCGACAAGACCGGCATCGCCGCCGGCGCCTCGGGCATCGCCTGCGGCGTGGTGCGCAACAACTACTTCCAGTCGGCGATGCGCGAGCTGATGGCGCACAGCGCCGACATCTGGGATGAGAACGCCGAGGAATTCGGCTTCCACCCGGTCGGCTACATGCAGATCAGCCCCGAATCGATGCACGAAGATGTGGCGCAAATCGCTCGCGAGCAGAAAGAGATCGGCTACCAATCCGACTTCATCGAGGGCGAGGCCGAGTGCACGGCCTACATGAAGAACATCTTCGACGACTGGCAGGCCGAGGGCATCACCTCGGTGCTGCACGAGAAGCGCGGCGGCTACGCCAACAACACCGTGGCCATCTACGGCCTGGCCAAAAAGGCCGAGGCCGAGGGCGTGCGCATTATCAGTGGCGTCACCGTCACCGGCTTCAAAAAAGATGCCGCCGGCGCGGTCAGCGCGGTGCTCACCGATCGCGGCGAAATCGGCTGCGAGCAGGTCATCCTCGGCGCCGGCCCCTGGGCGAAAACCTTCTGGGACATGCTCGAACTGCCCAAAACCGTATCCATCAAGGGTGCCGACGGGCAGCTGCACGACGGCATCCCCATGTGGGTCTACTGGTCGCTGCAGGAGGGCACCCTCGGCGTCGATCCGAAACTGCAGGTGGACAACCAGGGCAATATGCCGCCGGTGATCCACGTCGATTCCAACGCGCCGCTGCACTCCTGCGTCGATGGCAGCCTGATCACCGACAAGATGTGGGGCATCTACTACAAGCCGGACTTCCACTTCGGCGGCGTGCAGGGCGGCGCCGCGCCGTTCAAGGTCGAGACCGACCCGGATGAAGTGGCGGTCGATCCCTACGGCCCGGACTCCCCGGAATTCATCGTCGGCGCCGAGTTCGCGCACATGTGGGTCTCGGCGCTGGCGCACTGCCAGAAGCGCTTCGCCGACAAGATGCCGAAATACAAGGACGAACCCTCCGGCGGCATCGGCGCCTTCACCCCGGACAGCTTCCCGGTGTTCGACCGCTTCTGCGACAACGTCTACCTGATCGCCGACTCCAACCACGGCTACAAAATGATCGGCGTCGGCGCGCTGGTCGCCGAGGAAATCGCCGGCAATCAGAGCCACCGCCTGCTGGAGCCGTTCCGCTTCAGCCGCTACGCCGAAGGCAGGCTGCACCCGGTCTCCAACAGCCCCTATCCCTGGAGCTGAGCCGTCCCGGCAGCCGCGAAAACCGCCCCTCGCGAGGGGCGGTTTTTTTGTCTTCGGATCAATCCGCTCGGCGATCAGCCGCCGAAGGGCCGCTCCCGCCACCAGTCGCGCAGACGCAGCGCCAGATAGCCGGCCTCTGCCGCCAGCGGACCGAAGGGGCCACCGTTCCAGCTCAGGCCAAAGTCCGCGAACTGGCGATAGCGGTCGGACTCACCGCAGATCGCCTCGGCCACCAGCCGCGCGCCGATGGGCGCGGTGTTCATGCCGTGGCCGCCGAAGGCGGTGCAGGCCCACAACCCCTCGCCGAGCGGCCCGATGCAGGGCATCTTGTGCCCGGCGTAGGCCATCAGCCCGGACCAGGCGCTGTCCGCGCGCAGGCCGTCGAGCTGCTCGAAACTGGCGCGCAGATCGCGCAGCATGAAGCCGGCCAGATCCGCCGGTGGCTGGCGCCGCGCGGTGATGTGCCCGCCCCACAGCAGGCGTTGGCCGTGTTCGCCACGGCGCGCCGGCAGCAGGCGAAAATAGTTGCCGGCGCGGCGGTCATCCATCAGCGCGGCATCGCTGCGGATGGCGCTGGCGGCGCGCTCGCCGAGTGGCTCGGTGACCATCACATA
>Ga0207752_1000539_pt1 | contig 17862 bp, 15 predicted proteins | sample Pon2CUnioCityCA_6_FD_187272 | JGI IMG/M metagenome (GOLD analysis project Ga0207752, IMG submission 187272) | Marine sediment microbial community from Union City, CA, USA - Pond 2C Sediment 2 (SPAdes) | ecosystem: Environmental > Aquatic > Marine > Intertidal zone > Salt pond sediment ...
CGGAAGACGGCCGCGACTGGAGCGAGCCGCGAATCGTGGTCGAGCCGGGCCGCTGGCTCTGGTGCATCACCTGGCATGAAGGCAAAGCCTACGGCGTCTCTTACACCGCCGGGCCCGGCGCGAGGCACCTGGCCCTGCTGACGAGCACCGACGGCGTGACGTACGAGCCGCTCGTGCCCAAGCTGCTCGAAGGAGGCTACCCCACGGAAACGACGCTTCGCTTCGATGCCTCAGGCACGTGCTACGCCCTGGTCCGGCGGGATAGGCGCGACGACCACCCCTACAGCGCCCTGCTCGGCGTCAGCCGCGGCGACTACACTGAGTGGCAATGGCACGACCTCGGCGCCGAGTTCAACGGCTTCGGCGGCCCCAACTTCATCCAACTGCCGAACGGGCACTGGCTCGCCGCCGGCCGCATGCACGAAGGCGGCGCGCACACCGCCCTGTGCTATCTCGACGTGGCCGAGCACAAGATGACGAAGCTCCTGAAGCTCCCCAGCGGCGGTGACACCAGCTATCCCGGCCTCGTCTGGCACGACCGTCTGCTCTACATGAGCTACTACTCCTCTCACGAAGGCAAGACCAGCATCTACCTCGCGACGATCCGGACCACTCCGTGATAACGTTGAGCGGACAATGCCCGTCGCTCCGCGCGAGCACCCGCCGATTTCAGGAGGTTCCGCCTTCAGCGATGCGTGGGCACTAAGCAGATCAAGCATGGCCTCAGACGAACCGGGCTCCGGCCTGCTCCAGGAGCCGGGCCGCGGCAGGAATGTCCGGCCGATGCAGGCGGACTTCGATTGGCCCGGAGGCTTGGGGGTCCTGATCCGTTGCGTCGAACACCAGGGAGAGATGCCGGGGCTGGACGGCAAATGCCATCTTCCGGAACAGGTCCTCGTCATACGCTGCCTTGACATCCATCTCCTCAAACGCCTTCGCCCTGGCGACAAGCCGCCGCTCGGACAAGGTGCGGATCAATGGATACTATCGTCGGCCCTGCTGCCTTTCGTCCTGTCCATACGCTGTTGCCAGTCTCGCAGGTAATCCTTCCGCCATTTGTTGACAGTCCTTGCCCCGTCTCGCCCGTGGTCCCGCCGCTCCTCGCGCGGGTCGTCGTGCCAGTACGTGGGTCGGCCCTGCGGGTCTGGGCGAATGAACGCACCGCCCCAGTGCTCGGTCTCGGGCTGGTTCGGATCGCCGTGGAGCAGGTACAGCACGCTCGGCGTGTCGCCCATCTTGATGTCGGCCTTCTTGCGCATGAACAGCTCGCCCAGATGCCCGTGGTCCTGCACGTGCACTTCGGGAAACCTGCGGTTGTTCAGGTCGCCGCTCTGGTCGCCGCCCATGTACATGCCCCGGAACGTGGTGTCGTTCTCGATCCACCAGAGGTCGGGGTGCTTCTGGAAGAGGTAGTCCCTGGCCCTGGGGTCGTGCCGGGTGTTCCACGAGCCGATGGAATAGACCCGCAGCCCGGCCTTGATGGCCGGGTCTTTGTGGACCGCCTGGGCAATATCGGTGATCGAGCCCCATACAATGACGTAGAGGGGGCGAGGGTCACGGGCGTGCGCCCGCTCGATGATGAGCTTCGCGCCGTCGCTGATCTCGTCCGGCGGGGCATCCCCCGCCTGCGGCCCAATCGCGCCCTGGCGCACCATCGCTCTTAGAGCGTCCGGCGCGGGGTACTCGGCCGACCATGTCCGCAGGTTCGGGTAGTCCTCCTCGTACGCGGCCAGGGATTCCAGGATATGCTCGGCCCGGCCTTTTCCCGGCGGCGAGCTGATCAGCCCTTCCGTGTCGAAGCAGTCCGCATAGACGAGGTAATGGACCATGGACTGGAAATCGTCCGGATCGCCGCCCCCGATGTCCGAGGAGACGATCAACCGAGGCTTGCCGGCCGGATCCGCTCCCTGCAAACAGGCCGTGCACATGCACAGAATCGCAGCAAGCAGCAGAACGTTGCGGATGCTTGTAGACATTTCGGTGTATTCCTTTCACGCACGACCGTTCTCGGATGTGTCCCTTACCACACCTTCAGGACAAACCGTCCGTCTCCAGGGTCTGCAAACGGGCCGGGGGTGGGGTTCTCCTCGGATCTCTGGTTGCCGAAGTAGTCCGCGTCAATCTTTATCGGAGAGCCGTCGGGCTGCTCGTAGGGCAGGTCCGGGACCTTCGCCCTGCCGAGCAGTTCGGTCGTGATGAGCTGTCGCGGCCGTGCTTCGGCCAGGACGGCGTCGAGTGTGATGTGGAGGTAGACGCCGTCGGCCTCTTCGACCAGCTTGAGCCCGGGGTCGAATTCGGGCAGCACGAGCGCGCCCTGCTCCTGCTTGGCGGGCGTGGCGCCTTTGACGAAGACGTTGCCGGCCATCTGCATCGGCCGGGCTGCTTCATTGTATGGAGCCAAGCCGTTGTGGCCCACGAAGATGTTGTTGAAGAACCGGTCGTCGCCGCCCTCGATCTTTTGTAGGCCTGCCACCGCCGTGCTGTGCGCCCTGTGGAACGGCGTATCGCGATTCAACTCAGGGTGAGCCGCGATAGGACCCGCGAACAGATTGTGTACGTACGCCCCGCCTTGCGACATATCCAGCAGCGCACGGCCTGAGAGAAAAAGATTGTTGTCGATCATGAACGGCCCGTGATCGACCTCCACAAAGAGCCCGGTGTCGTTGTCGTGCAGGAGGTTGCCGGTCACGCGCGTACCCTGCGCCATCCAGTCCAGCCAGATCGCCAGGCACGTACGGTAGATGCGATTGTGGCTGATCTCGGTGTCGATCGCGCCGTGGATCTTGATGCCGGCCATCTCCGCCCCCGAGAACAGCCGCCGGACGTGGATGTCGTGGATGACGTTGCCGGTGATCGTGCAGAACACCGCGCCCATGCTCCCGACGAGGCCCGCCTGCTCGCAATGGTGAATGTGATTGTTCCGTACGACGTGGTGGCCGATGTTTTCCTTCGACCAGCCGTTCTCCAGGGCCCGCTCGATGGTCTTGACGTAGCCCTCGGCGGTGTTCTGCGACGTGTTGTCCCATCGATCGCCGTACTTGCCGAGCGTGACGCCCACGCACGTCGAATAGGCGATCTCGTTATCCTCGATGATCCATCCCTTGCTCCAGTGCGTGCCGATCAGGCCGACCTGTTCGGCCGTGGGCGGCGCCCAGGGCGTGGCGGCGTGCATCATCGCAAAGCCGCGCACGGTGATGAAGTTGACGCGAGGCTTGTCCGGGTAGAACAGCGCCCGGCGAACGTTGATCTCGACCTCGTCCTCATTGGGGTTGACGCCCTTGAACTGCGCCCAGATGGTCGTGTTCTTCTCGTCCACCTGAGCGAACCACAGTGGGGCATCCGACGGCCCCGTTCTGGGCCCCTTGAAGACCAGGCAGATGGTCTTGATCCCGCTCACCGACTTGACCTTCGGATTAAAGGATCGCCAAGATTGCCATCCGCCGGTGTTGGGGACAGGGCAGGTTCCCAGAAGCTCTCCGTCAGGCTTGTCCAGACGAATCTCGATGATCCCGCCGGTCGATTCGGAGGCGGCACGGATCTCCACCTGCCTGGCGCCCTGGCCGAAGTCGATCCGCTCGTATCGCACCCAGTCGCCGTGCTCGATCCAGCCGATGCACTGGCCGCCTTCCGTGCAGGGAGCCGTCTGAATTCCCTGTTGAGCTGCAAAGCCGACCGCCGGGATCCGCCCACCCTCACCAGGCTGCAGCCAAGCCACATTTAACAGGTATTCGCCCTCCCCCGGCCCATACCCGGAAGCGTCGCCAATGGGCTTCATCACATCATCGAGGTTGGCCGCCTCGGTGAGCCAGTGACCGTTCAGGTAGACGGCCCCCGTGTGGTGATTGCGCCCCTTGGGATTGAACCAGTCGCCCTGAATCAAATCACTGTACGGGTTGAAGTCGCCGAAGAGGCTATTCGGGGCGATGACCTTCCACGTATCGTTCTGAACCTTCTGCCAGCCCTTGATGAGTTCGGAGCCCTTGAGGACGACCTTCTCGCCGGCGGCGGCCTGGTAGACGATGCGTTTGCGGTCGGACTCGCCGCCCCGAGGCGGGGTGACTCGCTCGCGATACGTCCCGGCGTGCACAGTGATCACGTCGCCGGCTTGCGCCTTCTGAGCGGCCGCGGAGATGGTCTTCAGCGGCTTCGACGCGGAACCATCATTCGTATCGCGTCCCTCCACCGAGACATGGTACTCCCGGGCCGAAAGTACCTGAGCGAACGATGCGACGAACACAATCAGGACTGCCTTCTTCATCTTCCTGTTCCTTTCTCTGCACGTGCCGAGCCCTTAATCCTCCCACACTCACCATCGGGAGCATAGCCCGGCCGACCGCGCGCGTCAAGCACGCCGCCATGCTGGACGTCCGGCTCCCGTCGTGCGGGGCGGGTCGGCTGGGGCTTGCCATCCGCCAAGAAACTCGGGTAGACTCAGGCAAAAAAGGAAAGGAGATCCCTATGAACGCAGGACGATTCACCATCGCGTTGGCTTTCGTGGCGGCGGCTGTGTGCAGTGCTCAGGAGGCGCCTTTGGTCGCGCCCGGGGCCGAGGTCAAGAAATTGGCGGGCGATTTCCGGTTCACCGAGGGCCCGGCGGCGGACGCCAAGGGGGACGTCTACTTCACCGACATCCCAAACAACCGCATCCTCAAGTGGTCGGTGCAGGAGGGCAACCTCAGTACGTTTCGCGAGAATTCCGGCGGCGCGAACGGGCTGTACTTCGACAAGGACGGCAACCTGCTGGTTTGCGAGGGCGGCGGGCGACGGCTCGTGTCGATCACGCCGGCAGGCGGCGTCACCACGCTGGCCGAGTCGTATGACGGCAAGAAGTTCAACAGCCTCAACGACCTGTGGATCGACCCCAAAGGCGGCGTCTACTTCACCGATCCGCGCTACGGCAATCGCGACGACATGGAGCAGGACGGCGAGCACGTGTACTATCTCGCGCCCGACCGCAAGAAGGTGATCCGCGTCATCGCCGACATGGTTCGGCCCAACGGCGTCATCGGCACGCCCAACGGCCGCACGCTCTACGTCGCCGACCACGGGGCAGGCAAAACCTACGTCTACAGGATCGACGAGGACGGCACGCTCTCGGACAAACAGATCTTCGCCGAGCAGGGCTCCGACGGCATGACCATGGACAACCGGGGCAACATCTATCTGACGGGCAAGACCGTAACCGTCTACAGCCGCAAGGGCGAAAAGATCACCGACATCGCAATCCCCGAGGGACCCGCCAACGTCACCTTCGGCGGCAAGGACAACCGGACGCTGTTCATCACCGCCCGCACCTCGCTGTATGCGATTGACATGCAGGTCCGCGGCACCCGCACAATGGTCCGCCCGAATGAACGGGGCGCGAACAGACGCGGCGAGGGAAGACGCCAACGGTAGACGCACGCCGGGGCAATCGAATGATCGGCGTGTCATCAGTAGGCATCGGCCGCCGGCCGAAGGGCTGCCTCAGCCTTCTCGCGGCGGCGCCCTGCGCTCGGAACGATGCGCTCGGCCCTGTCCGAGCGTTCAGGGCGCGTCGGCGTTATCTACTACCGCATTTCAAAGATCGTGCGACTGTAGATTGCTTCGCTGCGCTCGCAATGACATGCAATGGCCTGTCTATGTCATTGCGAGGAGCGCAGCGACGAAGCAATCTCTACCGCGGATTGTCGCGGAACTTGCGAAATGCGGTACTACTCGATGCGAGTGGGTCGCATGCGCTCGCCGTATTTCTTATAGTGCGACAATGCGCTTTCGCGATCTTCGATATCCTTGTCCGTAAACAGCAGGGTCGTCTCCCCGATGAGGATCTCGTCCCCATCGGCCAGGGCCGTCCTCTCGGAAATCCTGCGCCGGTTGAGGAACACGCCGTGCTTGCTGTCCATATCTTCGGCATGGTATTTCTTCGTCATCTCATCAAACCGGATGCGAAGATGCTTGCGAGAGACCAGATCGTCCAGGATCTGCAGGGGAAGCGCCTCGGCCCTGCCGATCACGTTGGTGCGTCGGCCAAGCGGCAGGAACTCGCCCTTCTGATCGCCGGAAGTCACAATAATCGATGCCATCTACATATCTCCGAAGCGGCTGGGTGAATCGAGCTGTTTGCTCTGGGCGGCCCTATCCTACGGCCTGCCTCGCCGCCGGTCAACCCGCAATTCTCGCGGGCCATCTGGAGCACCGACAGAGCGACAATATCGATTCGCAAAAATCCTCGCGTCGCTCTTCTCATCCGGAGTCACGGCACTGCGGACGGGAGCGCCGAAACCGGCAGATCGTGGAAAAACCGAATGAGGAAGTCATCCGTCCCATCGAGGACCATGGCCACCGCCTTGGCGGCCAGGAAGATGTACAGCAGCCTCGCGACGATCAGACCGATGTATGGGCCGATCAACTGCATCAGGAAGTGAGCGTTTCGTACGACCAGAAAGACGACGACAAACGTCAGCACCGCCGTGACGATCATCAGTACGTGGCCGATCAGTTGGGTCGTGATGATCGTGACGGTGATGGCGCCCGGCCCCACGAGCAGCGGAAAGGCGATCGGAAAGACGGCAAGCATCCGGCTGTCCTGTGGGGACCTATACCCCTCGCTCTCCGCGAGGACGCCACGGAGGGCCACGATGAACAGCAGTGCGCCGCCGGCGATCTTCAGCTCGCTGATCGTGATGTTGAACAGGTACTTGAGACTCCAATTGCCGAGCAGCGCGAAAACGATCACGATGACCAGCGAGGTAAGAACGGCCAGGTTCATCACATGCCCGCGTTCCCGCTGCTCGAGCTCGCGCGTGAGGTCGGCGAAGATCGGGATGCTGCCGATGGGATTGACCACGGCCAACAGCAACAGGCCGTGACGAATCACCAGGCCGATCCACCCACCCCATTCTGCAATTCGCTCGCTGTCCGCTCCTGCGATCATCATTCGTCTTGCCCCTATCATACTCTCAACCGCCGGCTCTGCGTCCCCGGATTCGCCGCCGGACGCCCGAGATCGCGATCGCCCCGCGTAGACTTTACACACCACCCGTGCCGTCGGCAACAGAAGACCTTGACGATGGAAGCTACTTTCTCCTGCGGCGACGGTCTCTCGACGCGCGGCGCTGGATCTCCCTCAGGAGGTCGGCATGACCGGTCGATCGCAGGTGCTCGGCGATGAGCTTCGCGTTCGGTTCACGGTAGTATTGGAGCAACGCGGCCTGGAGACGTTTCTCCCGCCGGCCGCTCGGCACGTGGATCTTCCGCCCCGCCGCGTCCTGCTCGGCGACGTACATCGCCGTGGACGGCGTCAGCGGGACCGGTACGAAATCCTGCACCTGGCGCGGCTTCCAACCGCGCGACACGAGGTATTCCGTGAGCTTCGCGGCATGTTCGAGCGTGCAGCCGGGATGCGCGCTGATGAAGTACGGCACGAGGTACAATTCCTTGCCCGCGCGACGGCAGGCGTCGTTGAACCGGCTCTCGAACTGCTCGAACAGCTCGAAGGAAGGTTTGCCCATCAGCCGCAGGACCTCGTCGCAGGAATGTTCCGGCGCGACCTTCAGATGTCCGCCGACAAAATGCTTCACCAGCAGATCGAGATACTCGCGACTGTGCAGCGCCAGGTCGTGTCGAATGCCGGAGGCGACATAGACATTTCGCTTGCCTGCCCCATCGCCTTTCCATCGAACGAACGCCTCCATCATCTCCAGGAGCGGCCCGAAATCAAGGTCGAGGCTTTTGCACAGCGAGGGGAACACACAACTCGTTCGCGCGCACGGATGCTCGGCCGCACAGTTCGTGCCGTACATGTTGGCGGTGGGCCCGCCGATGTCGCTGATCGTCCCGCGAAAGTGCGGGGCCCTGCTCAATTGGTCCGCCTCGGCCAACAGCGATTCGATGCTGCGCGAGGTGATCTGCTTTCCCTGATGGAGGTAGATCGAGCAGAAGGAGCAGCCGCCGTAGCAGCCGCGATGCGTCGTGATCGAGAACTCCACCGGCTCCAAGGCCGCAATTCCGCCGGTGCTCGTGTACTGCGGGTGCCATTGGCGCGCGAACGAAAGATCGTACAGCATATCGAGCTCTTCGGAAGTCAACGGCCGTGCGGGCGGCATGACCACGATGGTCCCGGGGTCCTGGTCCTGCACGACCGGTTTGCCGCCGGGCCAGGCGAGCCGCTGATACTGCTCGTGCGCCGCCATGACCAGGGCCCGGTTGTCACTCTGTTGCGTCAGTGAAGGCAGTCGCACCACGTCGGCGGGTACGGGCGTATCGCGCGTGAGCTTGTAAGCCGTACCGGGGATGTCCGTCATCGCATCGATCGAGCCGCCCCGCTCCAGCCGTCGTGCGATCTCGGCGACCGCCAGCTCACCCATGCCGAAGACGAGCAGATCAGCCTTGGCATCGACGAGCACGGACCGCATCATCTTGTCGGAAATATAGTCGTAATGGACGAGCCGGCGCAGGCTGGCCTCCAGGCCGCCGAGGACGATCGGGGCCTGCGGGTATGCCTCGCGCGCGCGGGCGGCGTAGGTCAGCAACGGTCGGGCCGGCCGGCGGTCGGTGGCCCCGCCGGGGCTGTAGACGTCGGCCCGGCGACGGTGCCCCATCGAGGCATAATCGTTCAACCGCGAGTCGATGCAGCCGGAGGTGATCCCCCAGAACAGCCTCGGCGGACCGAGCGAGCGAAAGACGTCCACGCTGCGCCAGTCCGGCTGAGCCAGAACCGCCACGCGGCAGCCCAGCTTGCCGAGCCAGCGGCCGATCAGGGCCACGCCGAAGGCCGGATGGTCCACATAGGCGTCACCCGTAACCAGAATGACATCCGCCTGCCGCCAGCCCACGCGCTGCATGGCGTCCCTCGTGGTCGGCAGGAATCGTCTTGTATCATCAAAGTCCATCATCACAGGTTCTACTGTACCACGGAGACGCCGGTTCAAGAAGCGATAGACGGCCGGCACACATGGCAAGCTGTTCCTCGAGATGGCTGCACGCCGTGAAGCAGGGTGTCGGACTTGCCCCGGCATAGACACATGGGCCTAGTATGACACCCAACGCCATTCGGACAGGGCGGAGGAGATCATGCCGTCGAATTTGTGCTGTTCACGGGCCGGACGCCTCGCCCCCGGCAAAGACAAGCTCGATTCCTTTTCCCGTACCGAGGTTGCGGGAGTACTGCCGGTCCGTGGGATTGTTCCAATGCTCGTGGACGCCGAGGCTCTTCAGCGGGGTGCCGTCGCCGTCGGGGTCGTAGAGCGTGCCGGAGGGCGGATCGTGGGCCAGGGCCGCCTCGTGAAGGTAATCATCGACGGCGGGAATCCGGACCACCTCCGGCCACTGTTCCGACAGGATGTCCAGACCCACCGAGTCGATGGCGACCGGGTCGAGCGAGGCGAGGATGCTGGAAGGCCAGTCGTTGTTGAACGGCTCGCCCTTGAATCGGCGCGGACTCCCCTGCCACCGGTAACCGCCGTACAGGCCGTCGATCAGGTACAGCAGCGTCTTTCCCCCGAGGTCGGGATGCCCCATGATGTCGACGTGGGCGCGGTACCGGCCGTTGTCCGGATCGTAGCAGGCGAGTGACCCGTGCAGGTTGAAGTACTGCGAGTCGTCCGGGTGGCGGTTGTATGAGCCGTAGTGGTTCTTCGCACAAAGACTGACGCCGGCGAGGTGGCTCTTGAGCACAGCGATGTTCATGACGTAGTCCGCCTCTGCGAACACGTTCGGGATATAGTCCGTCTGCTGCACGTCTCCGATACCGAGCTTGCTCCAGTGCTGCACGACCTGCGAGGCGGTGCTCTTCGTGCGTCCCCTCTTGCCCACCGCGTCGAAATAGGTGACCTGTGGGAACTCGCCGTGACAGATCCGCCACCACTGGTTCGGAAACAGGCAGAGCGTGTCGCCGACAGCGATATGACTCGGATCGACGCCGGCGTGGCGGACGAGCTGCCGGAGGACGGCGACAATGATCTGCGGCGAGGTGTCGGCCTTGTCCAGGAATTTCTTCTTCTCGTAGGACAGCGGGTTGACGTGGCCGTGCCGCCGGCCGCACGTGGTCAGATTGACCTTGATCGCGATCTTCTGGCCGGCGGTATAGCCCACAGCCCCCCGGCCGCGTTCGCGGTTGAAGTGCTTGAACATGGCGTCCCACGCGCGACGGTCGTCGGTCTCGCCGGTGAGTAGGCGAACCGCTTGCGCGACCATCGCATCGACATGGGACTGGCTCGTGTACAGCGGATCCCACGGCCCGCTGCGGCCCATCCAGTTCGTGGCGTTGGGATCATGCACCCACGCAACGCGTCCCGGGAAGATGCCCTTCGCCTCGCCGATCGGCTCGTTCGGAACCGCCTCAGCCGCGAGTGATCGTGTATCCGAGGAGGCCGCCAGCGCGAGCCACACTGCGAGCACGGCGACGAGAACGCAGAGCGCTCCGGCTGCATACCCTCGGCCCCGCGCGTGCCGGCGGGCCTTCCTCATGAGCGAGACAACGCCGGGGCCGGCAACCAGCCAGGCCACGAACGCCCACGCATAGGGAAACGCGGCCCTCTGACATGGATAGAACGCCCGGCTCGGCTTCGGAACGACCCGCACGAGGAACCACAGCAGAGCCAGAAGACCGGTGACGTAGTAAATGGTCCGGGACCATGCGCGTCGAAATCGGGTGGTGCTCATGGGAACTCCATCACGTCTATAGGGACTTCCGAATTTCCATCAGGATCGCTCGGCTTAGATAGGGGCGGAAGAAGAGATTGTAGTCCTCCTCGGGCACATCCGGATGTTTGGCGAGGCACTGCTCGACGACGTCCATGCGGGTCTTGAGCTTGTCGCAGCCGAAGTCCGGGCAGTGGCCGCAGTTTTCGATACCGCGCTCGCGTACGCACGGATAGACCTGGCAGTTTTCATCCGACGGCTCCTTCGCGTCCCGGCAGCCCTTACAGGGACGCACCTGCTCGGGCGGAACGTCGCATTCGTAATACTTCGCCAGGGCCTCGCTCATCCGCCGCTTGTCGCCCTCGCTCTTGAGGTTCGCCTCGTAAGCCGTGCACAGATCACAGCGGTACCCACACTTGGCAACAATCGGCTTCATCGTCAAAGGTCCTCCTATGTCACGCGTCGGCCTCATCGCGCGAGATACGTATCGAAGACGTGGACGACATTCCAGCTTTCGGCGTTCTCGTCGATGAACTTGAGATGGTCGGGCGCCTTCTGGTACAGGTCGTGGTAATGCTTGCTCTCAAAGACGATGTGGAGCCCGACGTCCCAGCCGCGAACGTTCACCTCGCGGGCGTGCTCGGCCACAATCTCGCCGGCCGCAAAGAACGTCACGCCGGGATGCTTGCTCAGGTACTTGTAGCATTCGGCGACGAGCTTGGCCCGCGCGACTTCTGAATTGTCGTTCAGCGTGAAGTAGACGTTGTGGGCCAACCGCGGCTCCTTCGACTGTTTGCGGGCCAACGACTCGCTGCATCCGCACAGGGCCACAGCGCCAAGCATGGCGAGTATAACGTAGTTTCTCATGACAGACCTCCAGCGTTTTCTCACCATGATAAAGGCCGGCGTGAACCGGTCAAGGGCAAAACAGACGGCACGAAGCACGTCGATATCGATCCCACTGCCGGCAGCATACAATCGCGAACCTCGCCGTGGTCGAGGCCAGATCGGAGTGCGCGCTTGACGTAAGGCAATCTGCGGTCAAGATATCGCAGTACGCCCGTAGCGGTGCAAGCGTCCGTGTATGTTGCTCCTTCTGTTCTTGGAGGCCACTATGCAGCGAACAGTTGGTCATGTCGCAGCAGCGTTGTTCGGATTGAATCTATGCGCGGCCGGCGTCAATGCGGCCGCCGCCATTGATGTCGGCAGTCGATGGGAGCTGTTCGTTGACCGGTATCTCATCGAGCGAACCGAAGGCGATGTCGAGCTGCGACTCCATGCGCCGACGCCGCAGGAGGTCGTGATGGTGCACGATCGACCGTGGGAAGGGAACTCCTGCGGCTATCACACGATCTTTCAAGACGGCCCCCTCTACCGGATGTACTATCGCGGCTGGAACCACGACATGAAGACGGGCAAACAGCTCCACCCCGCCGTGGTCTGTTACGCCGAGAGCCGCGACGGAATTCACTGGGATCGGCCGGAGTTGGGCCTCGTCGAGTTCGCCGGCTCCAAACGCAACAATATCATCTGGGCGGGCGCCGGCACGCACAACTTCGTGCCGTTCAAGGATGCGAACCCCGAGTGCCGAGCGGAGGAGAGATACAAAGCCGTCGCCCGGGGCGAAGATGAGAACCACCAGAGGCTGCTCGCATTCACCTCCGCCGACGGCCTTCACTGGCAGTTGCTCAGCGACGAGCCCATCATCACGGAGGGCGCGTTCGACTCGCAGAACCTGGCCTTCTGGGACGCCGTGCACGAGGAGTACCGCTGCTACTTCCGCGACTTCCGCGAGGGCCGGCGAGACATCAAGGTCGCTGCGTCCAAGGACTTCCGGCACTGGAGCACCCCCGAGTGGCTCGTGTTCCCGGATGCGCCGAAGGAGCACCTGTATACGAACGCAGTCATGCCGTATTACCGCGCGCCGCACCTGCTGATCGGCTTTCCGACGCGGTATCTGCCGGACCGCGGCTCGCTCACCGAGGGCCTGTTCATGAGCAGCCGCGACGGGCGGACGTTCCACCGCTGGCCGGAAGCCTTCATCCGCCCCGGCCCCAACCGCGACAAGTGGCACAACCGCAGCAACTACATCTGGTGGGGGCTCGTGGAGACCGCCTCGGCCCTGCCGGGCGCCGGCATGGAGCTCTCGCTCTACACGAACGAAGGCTATTACTTCGAGAGCAAGGCGGCCCGGACGCGCCGGTACACGTGCCGGATCGACGGCTTCGTCTCGCTCCACGCCTCACTCACCGGCGGCGAGGTCCTGACGAAGCCGCTTGTCTTTGAAGGCGATCAGCTCGCGATCAACTTCTCCACGTCTGCCGCCGGAGGCGTGAGGGTGCAGATCGAAGGCGCAGACGGCCGACCCATCCCCGGATTCACCTTCGCGGACTGCCCCGAAATCTATGGCGATGCCATCAAGCAGGTCGTGCAATGGCAGGACGGCCGCACCATCAGCTCCCTGGCCGGTGCGCCCGTTCGCCTGCGTTTCGCGCTGCGCGACGCCGACCTCTACGCATTCGGCTTCATAGATCGAAAATAGGGATCAGTCGGACTCCTGGGGTGGTCCGATCGTGCCGCGTTTCTGGAGGAAGTGGGCGACGAGCCAACAGATAAGGGCCCAGATGAGGCCGAAACTCCAGCCGGCTAAGACGTCCGTCGGGTAGTGGACACCGAGATAGACCCGGCTCAGGCCGACCAGGACCGTGACCACTACGGCGACGGTCAGAAAGTAGAGCTTGAACCGGTAATGCGTGCTTGTACGCGCCAGCAGCACGCCCAACGTCAGGTAGACGATCGCCGAGAGCATCGAATGGCCGCTCGGGAAGCTGGCCGTCATCACGTGACTGGTCCCGGAGGCGAACTCCGGGCGGGCGCGCGAGAACAGGTCTTTGAGCACGACCGAGACGAGCAGCCCGCCGAGCGTGGCCACCGCCAACAGCACGATGATGCGATACTGCCTGCGCAGCAGCAGATAGCCGGCGCAGGCCAGGCTCACGAATGTTAGCACGGGAACGCTGCCGAGCGCGGTCACGTCCCGCCACATGTCCTCGAACCACTCGGGGCCGATCGGGTCGGTCGTGTCGCCGGGCGTGCGGAGCTTGCGCAGCACCCACTCGTCGTACTGCTGGGTCGTGCCCTCAAGGACCTCGTCGGCCAGCTCGACGGCCAGCCAGGTTGTGACGATGATGACGGCCAGGCTGACGAGCATGACCAGGTCGGTGTTTTCCCTGAGCCAGCCGTAGGCATCGAGGGCCTTGCCGCCCAGTGTGTTGGCCGTCTTGGGTTTCACGGTCGCCGATGATCTCCCATTCGATGGATGCCCCTCCCGGCTTGCCTCGCGCCAGGTGCCGCGTCGCATCGTCAGCCGGGTGTCAGATTCGCTCCGACGTGAACGATGTGGCGCCCCACCGCCTGCACCAGGGCGAACGTCTCCTCCGGCCCGGGTGGGGCGCGGTCGTCGATCAGGACATCGATATAGAGCAGATCGATGCATCCCTCGTGCTCGCCCAACGGCACGCAGATGAGGGCCCTCGGGCTGTGCTCGTCGATGAGAGACATGGTGATTTGCGTGTCGCAGGAGAAGATGCTCTTGGTCATCAGGGGCCGGCCCTTAAGGCGCACGGCGTCGAGCAGTCGATGCGAGACCCGGAACGCCGCAGTCGGCCAATCGGTCTCGGCACGGGCGGGAACGCCCGTGTCGGCCGGATTGCCGCCGAAGTGGTACGCCAGCACGTCCGGCATCTTGGACGCCCGACCGCCCTTCTCGGACATCCGAAACACCGCCCCCGCTGTCATCGGCCGCCACCCCAGCCCTCGGCAGGCCTCCGCGTAGACAGCGGGCACATTCGTCAGTTCCGAGAGCTGCTTACAGATACGATCGAGTCGGCCGGGGCACGGCGGCCTTGGACATTCGTCGAGTTTCGGTCGATCGTAGAAAACTTCCGTCCCGAAATCCTGAACGATGATATGGGGCGAGTGTGACGGCGCGGCCGGCTCCGTCCTATGCACGGGAGACCCACTGAGCGACAGGGACGCCGGCCCAATCGTCACCTCGTCATCCGGACCGACCGTGCAGGCCTCGACGCGAACGCCGTTCACAAACAGTCCATTGCTGCTGCCCAGGTCTTCAAAGACCCAGCGCCCCAGCCCGTCGCGAAACGCGCAGGCATGCCGACGCGAGACGTCCATGCTGTCCACCACGATATCGCACGACGGGCTGCGCCCGATGGTCGTCCCTTCGGGCTTCAGCTCCACCTGCCGGCTCTCGCCACTTCCTTGCGTTGTCAGGATCGCTTTTGTCATGCCTCGTCCCCCAGCCTAACACAGCCTTATCGCAGACACCGTTTGCCACGACATGCGGGTCACCCGATCACCGCCCAAGTGCCCACAGCATCAGGATCGCGAACCGGCCCTGCCGGCTGTCGCCCTGGCCGCTTCCATTGTCGCGGAAACCGCGCGACATATCAACCCGGATTTCCCGCGTCATACGCGACAAATCGACCGTCTCTGGACTTTGTGGAGCACACAAGTCTGGACTGAAACCCACGGCCGTGCACCATCGCAGCTATAACGTCTTTCGCTTCTCTCGGAAGAGGCCGCCTGTCTCGTGCCGCGAGTGCATCGCTACCTGCGGGCAGAGGGTAGATTTTCAGCGAATGAGACTATCCCGGGGCCCGCTGGCACATGCTTTGGCCGTGTGGACAATCCGACTTGTTGTGACCAGGCGCTCTATTGAGGTATCATGGACACAATCGCGTGCAGGAGCACCGACTATGAAGTTAAATCACAAGATTCCTGATCCATTCCGGCCATGAGAGGAGCTACTCATGATCTGTTGCGTGCCGAAGTGCGCGTACCTGTCCGAGACCAGCCGCATGCTCGCGATCTACCAGCGCCTGCTCGACCTGCTCATCGGGGATCACACCCTCGTCACAGACGTACCGGAGATCCTGGGTATCCCGGCCGAGGAGCTCGAGTGCTGGGAGCCGCGGCATCCCAAACGCTACAGGGCAAGACCGAGGTTCTACTACGTGGGCGCCATCTTCACCCGGGCATTTGGAGCCCCTCCTGCCGATGTCGAAGAATTTCTGGCGGAAAGGGGTCCCAAGGTCTACGTTGCGCTCACGTCCACTACGACCGAGATGGTGCAGCGCGTCGTCGACGTGCTGCGCGATATTCCAGTGCGCGCCCTGGTTGCGACCACGGTCCACGACGAGCGAATCCGCAGCGGAGACAACATTCTGACGCATCCCTTCCTCCCCTCCCATCGCATCATGCCCAGGGTGGATCTGGCCATCACCACGGGCGGACAGGGGAGCATGCAGACTGCCATCGCCGCCGGCACGCCGGTCATTGGAGTGCCGCTGCATCCGGAACAGGACTTCAACGTGCACCTCGTGGCCAGGCACGGCGCCGGGCTGGCCATCGCTCCGCGTCAGCTCCGCACGCCCACGTTGCGGCGCGCCATCGAGACTGTACTCGCAGACGCCAGCTATCGACGGGCGGCCCAACAGCTCAAGCGCTGGCAGGATGCAGTCGACGGTCCGCTGGAGGCGGCCCGGGCGGTCGCACGCATCGCTCGTGCCAGATGACATTGGATAACATCCGATCTGAGTTCAGTGACGCAACAGCTCCTCATGCGGCGCGGGTTGGACGGTGTATGCACGATACTCCAACATGGGTCATGTAGAATCATGCGGTGCATCTCGTCTCTACCAGAACACAAGGGCGCCGGATCTGCCTGTTGCCTCCGAGAGAATTCCCGTAGGGAATCCCCGTTGCGTGGCCGCCTGTGGATCTTACAATGAGCGGATGCTGTATGTATGGCTGCTGATCCTGGTCCTGCTCAACGCCGTGTGGCTGGTTCTCGTCCTGTTCGGCCTGCCGGGCAACTGGCTGATGGTCTTCTCGACGGTCCTGTTCGCGTGGTGGAAGTGGGATGAAGGGCTCTTCTCCGGCTGGACGTTGGCCGCGATTGCGGTCCTGGCGCTGCTTGGCGAGCTGATCGAGTTCTTCGCCGGGATGGTCGGCGCCCGCAAATCGGGAGCGAGCTGGCCAGCTTCCATCGCCGGTTTGTTCGGGGCGTTGCTCGGCGCCGTCGTCGGAACGACGATGTTTGCCGTACCGCTGGTGGGCACCGTCGTCGGGGCCTGCCTCGGCGCGGGGCTGTCGGTCTGGGCCGTCGAGGCCTCCCGCGGCGAGCACCCCGACCTTTCCCTGCGACGAGGCGTCGGGGCCGGCGCGGGCAAGCTGCTCGGCATCGTCGGCAAGTTCGCCCTGGGAATCGGCATCTGGCTCATCATCACCGCAGCCGCCTTCTGGCCGTGAACCCTTTGCTCTCGCTCATAGCATACCACCGAATCGACGACAGGTAGCTTGTGATTGATAATTTGACAAAGATCGACGCACGAGACAGTAATCGCACGGGAACCAGGCCATCCTGCCCAAGACCTATTATCTCCTCTGTCGGACTCCCGCAGGCCCGTCGCATTACCGATCCGGCCGCTCCGGATCACCGCAGGAGGAGTCGCCGGACGACGATCTCTACCGCTGCGCTCGCAAGTGCCGGTCGAACCACTTTCCGAACCGGCGGATGTCCCAGAACATCGTCAGCCACCCGTGCTGCTTGCCGGGACGAATCAGCAGCTCGACGGTGCCTCCGGCTTCGCGCGCCCGCGCCACGAACCATTCGGATTGTTCCAGTGGAGTCAGCGTGTCGGCATCGCCGTGAACGATCAGCATCGGCGGAAGCTCGGCGGTTACGTAGTAGATCGGCGACATCTCCCGCCCGATCTCTTTCCACACAGCCAAGTCGGTGGACTGGGGTCCGAACGCTTTCACGAAGCTCTTGGGCGGGCCACCGTCGCCGGGGTTTTCCGTGGACTGCCCGAGATTGAGCAGGTCCGTGACGGGGAAGAAGACGGCCGCCGCCTGGACCGCGCTGCTTTCGCGATCGACGGGGTCGTTGGCGTCGGGCGAGCCGGGCCCGCCGCGCGTCGCGAGCATCAGGCTCAGATGCCCGCCGGCGCTACCGCCCGTGACGCCGATGCGATTGGGATCGATGCCGTACTCGGCCGCATGGTGCCGAATGAACCGCACCGCGCGATTGACATCCTCGACGATCTCCATCACGGTCGCCTCGGGCTGTGACAGGTGCGAGACGGCGAACACGGCATAGCCGCGCCTCAACAGCGGCGCGACCATCCACGGCCGGAACCCGTCGCGGTTCGACCGCCA
>Ga0207752_1000541_pt1 | contig 17826 bp, 14 predicted proteins | sample Pon2CUnioCityCA_6_FD_187272 | JGI IMG/M metagenome (GOLD analysis project Ga0207752, IMG submission 187272) | Marine sediment microbial community from Union City, CA, USA - Pond 2C Sediment 2 (SPAdes) | ecosystem: Environmental > Aquatic > Marine > Intertidal zone > Salt pond sediment ...
GAATATGCGGAGGTGCGCGGGTTGCGGCGCCGGATCATCCCGGTGCCGGTACTCACTCCGGCGCTTTCCTCCTACTGGGTTCACTGGGTGACGCCGATTCCGGCAGACATTGCCCGGCCGTTGATCAAGGGGTTGAGTAACGAGGTGGTGGCCGAAACAGGAAAAGCAGCGCGCCTGTTCCCGGAGATCGCACCGCTTTCCTACCGGGAAGCGGTGCGGCAGGCATTGGCCCGGTTGCAGCAGGGAGATATCGAGACAATCTGGAGCGATGCCCAGGCGTCCAGCCAGGGGGACCGGCCCCCGGTGCGCTTTACCCAGGAACAGGGGATGTATATCGAGCGGCGGCGAAGGCGGGTGGCGGCGCCACCGGCCCTGGTTTTTCGCACGTTTGCCGGGCTGGGAGGGCAGCAGGGCTGGCCCCCTTACCACTGGCTGTGGGAAATACGGGGGGCATTGGACCGGCTGGTGGGGGGCGTGGGTTTACGCCGGGGGCGGCGGCATCCAGATGATGTACGGGTAGGGGAGGCACTGGATTTCTGGCGGGTAGAAGCGGTGGAACCGGGGCGGCTGCTGCGCTTGCGCGCCGAGATGCGCGTGCCCGGGCGGGCCTGGCTGCAATTTGAAGCCAGGCCGGGGGAGGAGGGGAAGACAGAATTGATCCAGACGGCGTATTTTGATGCCCGCGGGCTGGCAGGCGTTCTGTACTGGTATGGGGTTTATCCCTTGCACGGCCCTATTTTCTCGCAGATGATCGCGCAGGTCGCCCGGCGAGCAGAAGCGCTGAACCGGGGTGAGGAAGGGCCGGAGCCGCCAGACGAGAGAGGGCGGGTGTGGCTCTGGCTGGTCCTGGCAGGGGCCGTCACAGTTATCCTGTTGTGGTGGAAGGGCAAGCAAGCGCAGGATTGAGCAAGGGGTATGAGTCAAAGATGACTACATTAGCGCAAGTATACGAGTTCATCACGGAAGATGACGACGAAGGGGAGGTGTGCCAGACGATTCCGGCAGAGGCGTGCACGGACGTTCCACGGAATTTCTTCCTGAATGCGGCGAATGGGGCTGCCACCAAATTGGGAGAACAACTGGCCAGTCCCAGCCTGGTGTTGCCCTGGCTGCTGGATACGATGGGCGCCCCCCTTTTCCTTACCGGCTGGCTGGTGCCGGTGCGGCGGGCAATGGCGCTGTTGCCGCAGTTGGTTATTGCCGGACGGATCCGCCGATTTGAGCAGCGCAAATGGTTCTGGGCCGGCGGCGGGGCGGGATTTGGCCTGGGCTTCCTGCTGATGATCCCGGCCGTGATGCTGCTGTCGCCTCTGGCGGCCGGGATTGCCATCGTGCTCCTGCTGGGCGTGGCCAGCATTGCCCGCGGCGTCAGTTCGGTCGCCTATAAGGACGTGCTGGCCAAGACGATTCCGATGGGACGGCGAGGCACCCTGCTGGCCACGCGCGCCTCGGTGGCCGGGGTGCTGACTCTGGCAGCCGGTGCCCTATTGCGCCTGTACGTCAGCGATGCTTCATCCCTGACTCCTTACCTTATCCTCCTGGGGGTAGCGGGCGCTCTCTGGTTTGTGGGGGTGGGGTTTGCCCTGGCGATCTCGGAGGAGCCGGGGGCTACGGAGGGGGCACGCAACCCGTTGGAAGAGGCGCGGGCGGGCTGGCACCTGCTCCAGGAGAAGGCGGGGTTCCGGCGGTTTATCCTGGCGCGGGCGCTGCTGTTGAGCGTGCGCCTGGCGATCCCGTTTTACATTCTGTACGCGCGGGACCTGATCGGCGGGGCGATCAGCGGCCTGAGCATTTTCGTGATTGCCACGGGCCTGGCCGAGGTACTAAGCAGCCCGTTCTGGGGGCGTTTTTCGGACCGGGACAGCCGGGCTGTGATGGTTGCCGGCGGGATTATGTCGATCGTGGTCGGGGCCGGGGCTCTGGCGCTAGGCTGGTTGCCCGAGGCATGGCAAACGTCGCTGGTATTTGGGGTGGCCATTTTCTTGATTGGGGTGGGCAAGGCGGGCGTGCGCCTGGGACGGAAAACGTACCTGGTGGACGGGGCACCGGACGCCGACCGGCCGACTTACGTGGCGGTGACCAACACTTTGATCGGCACGATTACGCTGGCCGGTGGCGGCCTGGGCTTGATTGCCGAGCTGGTGAGCGTGCAGGCGTTATTGGTTGTTTTCCTGGTGCTGATGGCATTGGGCGTTCTGGTTGCCTGGCGGATGCCGGCGGCGGAAGAGATGGCTGCCTGACAACGGATAAGATCCCCGTAGATGAGAAACCGGGTTTTTACAACGTGTCTCTGGGATAAAGGCGCCTGGCTGGATAAAAACCCGGTTTCTCGTAGAATATGGGGGTGAAAGAAGTGGATTTTGTGGAAGAAAGGAATTTTGTGGACAGGAAGCAAACGGAGATAGTTAACTACCGGTTTCGTAATTACGCCTGGGGGGTTCTGAGTTACAACCTGCTGGTGATCCTGTGGGGGGCGTACGTGCGGGCGACGGGCTCTGGTGCAGGGTGCGGGCGCCACTGGCCGACGTGTAACGGTACGGTGATTCCCCGGGAGCCGGAGCTGGAGACGATTATTGAGTTTACGCACCGGGTAACCAGCGCCCTGGCCGGAATCCTGGTGATTGTGCTGCTCATCTGGGCATTCCGAGCGTATGTAAAGGGGCACCCGGTCCGCAAGAGCAGCGTCGTTTCGCTGGTGTTCATCCTCACCGAAGGCGCGGTGGGCGCGGGGCTGGTGTTGCTGGAACTGGTGGCGCAGAACGATTCGGTGGCCCGCGCTTACTGGATGGCGGCCCACCTGGCCAACACGTTCCTGCTGTTGGGCGCGTTGACCCTGACAGCATGGTGGGCGACTACAGTGGCACCGACGGTAACGGACGCGGGGCTGCGGCTACGAGAGCGGGGACGGGAACTGTGGCTGCTGGCGGTGGCGCTGCTGCTGATCATGATCGTGAGCGCGGCCGGAGCGGTAACCGCCCTGGGAGATACCCTGTTCCCGGCCGGGAGCCTGGCCGAAGGCGTGGCGCGCGATTTCTCGGCCACAGCCCATTTCCTGGAGCGGCTGCGGGTGTGGCACCCGCTGCTGGCGATTGTGTCGGCGATCTACATCTTCACGATGCTGGGCCTGGTGATGCAAGGGCACGCCAGCCCGGCGGTCAAGCGCTTTTCCCGGCTGGTCCAGTTACTGGTTGCCGGACAGGTCGCGGCGGGATTCGTCAACCTGCTGCTGCTGGCGCCGGTGTGGATGCAACTGGTCCACCTCTTGCTGGCAGATGGCGTGTGGATGAGTCTGGTGTTGCTGGCGGCGGCAGTGGTCGCGGAAGAGGTGCCGGCGACGGCTCTCGAGAGCGCGCCTGCTGCCCGGCCGGCTGCCTCGCAGGGCACCGATTGAAGCGGCGAAAGCGATGCGCGATCTCACCTGGTACCTGGGCACGATGGGCTACGGTTATAAAGATTGGCAGGGGATGTTCTACCCGGAAGGGTTGAACCGGCGGGAGTTCCTTTCTTACTACAGCGAGTTTTTTAACGCGGTGGAGATGGATTCCACTTTTTATGGCACCCCGCGGCCAGCGTACGTGGAACGGTGGGCGCAGATAACGCCAAGGGGATTCATCTTCTGCCCGAAGATGCCGCGCCAGATCACGCACGAGCTGCGCCTATACGGTGCGGAGGAAGAGACGGAGGCGTTCCTGAAGACGATGCGCCTGCTGGGAGATAAGTTGGGGCCGATATTGATCCAGTTTCCGCCGGATTACAGCCGGGAGGAGATAGAGACGCTGGCCCAGTTCCTGGCAGCGTTGCCGGCCGACCTGCGTTACGCGGTTGAGTTCCGGCACCGCTCGTGGCATGCCACGGCTACCGGCGAGTTGCTGCAGAAGCACGCCATCGCCTGGGTCTCGACCGATTACCTGTACATGCCGAAGCGAGTCTACGTGACGACGGACTTTGCTTACCTGCGCTTCCTCGGCCGGCACGGGACGTACGTGGTAAAGGATCACGAGCGGGTGGATAGGACGGAGCGGCTGGAGGAGTGGGTAGCGGATGTCAGAAACCGGCAGGAGGAAGGATTCGATACGGTTTACGGCTTCATCAACGACGACTACGCGGGGTTCGCCCCGGCCACCAGCCAGAAATTGATGCGGCTGGTGGGGTTGCCGACGGATCCGCTCACGCCGCCGCAGCAGGCCAGGCTTTTGTAGAGATTGGAGATTGCGGCGGGAAGCAGTCTCTCATCTCTTTCTAGCCGCCGGCGAGCATGCGACCACCGTTGATTACCGCCTGCTGGGCCATTTCGAACCAGGGACCGGGGATGAGGCCAAGGACCAGGGTAGCGAGAGCGGCCAGCCCCACGACGAAATCCAGCGCGGGGTGGGTCTCAATTTCCTCGTCAGCCTCTGCCTCATACATGAAGGCGAGGTAAACGAGGCGCAGGTAGAAGTAGCCGGAAATGACGCTGGTCACGACGCCGACCAGGGCGAGCCAGAGGAGATCGGCATCCAGGGCCGCACGGAAGAGGAAAAATTTGCCGGAGAAACCGCCGGTGGGGGGCACGCCGGTGAGGGAGAGCATAAAGTAGCCGAGGCCAAGGGCGAGCAAGGGACGACGGTAGAAGAGACCGCGGTAATCGTCCAGTTGCAAACCACCTCCCTCCCCTCGCTCCAGGGCGATGACGACGGCAAAGGCTCCGAGGTTGCTAAAGAGGTAGGCGAGCATGTAGAAGAGAGCGGCGCCGATGGCATTGGGGCTATCGAGGCTGGCAGCGACGGCGATCATGATGTAACCGGCGTGGGCGATGCTGGAGTAGGCGAGCATACGCTTGACATTGCCCTGGGCCAGGGCGACGACGTTGCCCACGATCATGGTCAGGGCAGCGACGGCGGCCACGGCCGGAATCCAGGTATCGCCGAGATCGGGAAGAGCAGAGACGAAAACGCGCAGCATGGCGGCAAAACCACCCACCTTGGCGCCGACGGACATAAAAGCAGTAACGGCCGTAGGGGCCCCTTCGTAAACATCGGGCGTCCACATATGGAAGGGGACGGCAGCCACCTTAAAGGCAAACCCGACCAGGAGCAGGGCAACACCGGCAGCACCCAGGAAACCACCGCTTCCGAGCCCGGCGAGAACGGCCGGGAGGGCCGTTGAACCGGCAGCACCATAAATCAGGGCAACGCCGAAAACGAGAAAACTGGAGGAAAAAGCACCGAGCAGGAAATATTTAAGCGCCGATTCCTGAGAGGCCGGTTGGGGCTGGGCAAACCCGGAGAGAATGTACAGGGGAATGGAGAGCAGTTCCAGGGCCAGGAAAACGAGAATCAGGTCGTTGGCCATCCCCATGAGCATCATGCCGGCGATGGAAAACATCATCAAGTAGTAAAATTCCCCGCGCTGCAGGCTAATCTTATCCAGGTAGTTGACCGCCAGAAGAACTGAGAGAGCACCGGTAAGGAGGAAGATGAGGTTAAGAAAGTTGCTGAAATTGTCTACCAGGATCATCGGCGTGCCACCCGCGGGGGTAAAGGCACCAAAGCGGTCACCCCAAAGGAAGAGCGTGTAGATAAAGGCGGCGCCATAGCCGACCAGGCTTAACCAGCCGATCCATTGCTTTCTCTCTGCCGGCAGGACGAGATCGATAAGCATGAGAATCGTTGCCCAGCCGACAATGATCAGCAGGGGGAGGATTGCCAGGAGATTAAGAGACGGTGCTTGAAACGCCATAATGTGTTGCCCTTTTTGCTCTGATTTTCACAATAATCATAGCATATTCTGATGATGTCATCGAGCATTGCCAGCGGGAGCCGGCCGGTCCGGCCGGGGAAATGTGTGCTGGTGAATGATGGTCTGCTCCGGCAGTAGATGGACGAAACTATAGCCGGGTGGATGGTCAGGATCATATTGGACCTGGCGGTCATCAGGCCAGGCTGCAAATTGAGAGAAAGTACTGGCATAAGCGTTGTGCCCGTGCCGGGTGAAATCGGGGGTAGGGCCGATATGCGTATCACTGATGTGAACGAAGTACAGGATATTGCGCGGCATTTTACGTGAACCGCCCCCAGTTCAGCCGGTTGAGAACTGAGGGCGGGCAAACGTTATGGGTGAGCGGGTCACGGTTACGGCAGGATGGCCAACCCGGAGGCGGCTCCGGCGATGACGCCCTGCACGTCGTTGATCAGGACCGACACGGTACTGCGCATCAGGTCGAAGTAGGGTGATGGATAAACGCCGATCCAGACGATGAAGAGCAAGAAAGAGAGAATAATGGCCAACTGGCCATAGTTAACGTCTTTCAGCGTCTGGTTCTTCGGGTTATCGAGGGGCCCCATAAAGACCCGCTGGTACATCCAGAGCAGATAGACGGCGGCGAGAATCACGCCACTGGTGGCAAAGGCGGTGTAGATCCAGGCGTTGGGGCCCAGGGCTTCGGTTCCGCCCATGGAACCGAGGAGAATGGTAAATTCGCCAACGAAACCGTTGAGGCCAGGCAGGCCCATGCTGGAAAGGGTGACTATCAGGGTGAGGGCCGCATAGATGGGCATTACGTTCCACAAGCCGCCAAATTCAGACATCTCGCGGGTGTGTCGCTTCTCATAAATGACGCCGACAAGGTAAAAGAGGGCGCCGGTGCTGAGGCCGTGATTGACGCCCTGGAGGATGGCCCCTTGCAGGCCGGCTTCGGTCAACGAGAAGATGCCGAGCATGACAAAGCCCAGGTGGGCCACACTGGAATAGGCGACGAGCCGTTTGACATCGGTCTGGGCAAAACTGACGATGGCCCCGTAAATGATGCCGATGATGGCCAGGACGGCGATGGTGGGAGCGAACGTCTGGGCGGCCCCGGGGAAGAGGGGCAGATTGAAGCGCATGAAGCCGTAGGTGCCCATCTTCAGCAAGACGCCGGCCAGGATGATGGAGCCGGCCGTGGGGGCCTCAGTGTGAGCGTCGGGCAACCAGGAGTGGAAGGGGAAGAGGGGAACCTTGATGGCGAAGGCGATGGCAAAGCCGAGGAAGAGCCAGTTCTGAACGCCGGCAAAAGCCGCCCGCTGCTCAATTAAATCGGGCAGGGCGAAGGTGTCATTGGTCAAGCCCATGTAGAGGATGGCCAGTAACATCAAGAGGGAGCCGGCCATGGTGTAGAGGAAGAACTTGATGGAGGCATAGACCCGCCGGCTGCCACCCCAGATGCCGATGAGGAAGTACATGGGCACCAGGGTGAATTCCCAGAAAATGTAGAAGAGGAAAAGATCCTGGGCCAGGAAGACGCCGGTCATTCCCACTTCGAGCAACAGCATGAAGATGTAGTAGCTCTTCACCTGTTCTGTGATGGCCGTCCAGGAGCCGGCGATGGCCAGCATCGAAATGAACGTGGTCAGGAGGACCATCAAAATACTGAGCCCATCGACGGCCATGTAGTAACGGATGTTGAGCGCCGGGATCCACAAGGCCCTTTCCACCAACTGCAAACCGGCATCGCCGGCATCATACATCGCCAGGACAACCAGGGAGATGATGAAAGTAAGGATGGAGGTACCAACGGCCGTTCTCTTGATGTTCTCTTCTGCGGCACTGTTCATCAGCAGAATCAGAAAAACGCCTGCGAGCGGGAAGAATGTCAATAACGTTAGCATACTGTGCTCCGGAATAGAGATTGGAGATTGAGATTGGCGACCAGGGTCGCCAACCTAATCTCTAGGTTCATCCTGCTAGTAAGAAATAGGCCAGTAAAGCAACCACACCCAGGAAAATGCTGAGGGCATAGTTGCGCACGTAGCCGGTCTGGGTCAGACGAATCGCATCGGCGAGGCGGCGAACGGCGCGGGCGGAACCCTCGACCAGAGCGCCGTCAAGCCCTTTGGCATCCAATACGTCGGATGTGAAATTGGCGAAACCGACAAAGACGTCGCGGATGACGTTATCATGGACAAAGTCGTGCCAGAAGGCCCAATCGAGGGACTGGCTGGCCCACCAGGCGACGCGGTTAAAGGCGGGAACGAGATATTTCATGTAGAGGGTGTCTAAAGGTAACACGCCAAAGGCCCAGATCGCCGGGCCGAGAACGGGAACCTCGCGCAAGGGATCCTCCAGATTCTCTTTGGTCGGCCGTTTGCCGTAGACCAGCCAGAAAGCGAGGGCAAAAGCGCCGACGGCAAAGAGGATCGAAAGGCCGGCCACACTGGGTTGCAGAGCCAGCGGCGTATGGGGCAGGTGCACGATCCCTTCCTCGGCCAGCTCAAAGGCCGGGATAGAGTGTTCGAGCCACTGCTCCAACGCCAGGTGCCAGCCGTGGGGATGCTCGGGCACCTGTTCGCCGAGGAAGCCAAAGTACGGAATATTGAGGGCGCCGCCGACGATGGCCAGACCGGCGAGAATCATCAGGGGCACGGTCATTATCGGCGGATTTTCGTGAGCGTGCTCAGAGGCCGGGTGGCGGGGCTCGCCGTAGAATATCATCTTCACCTGCCGCCCCATGTAAAAGGCGGTGCAGATAGCGGCAAGGGTCAGCAATATGTAGACGCCGAAGTCGTGCTCGCCAGCATGGGCCAGGATCTCGTCCTTTGACCAGAAACCGGCCAGGGGCGGAATGCCGGAGAGGGCAAGGGCACCGATGAGGTAGACCCAGAAGGTGGTAGGCATCTGGTGGCGCAGGCCACCCATGAAACGCATGTCCTGGGGGTCGAAGGCGTGCTCCTCCGGTTCCGGACCGTCGTGCTCGGAATGGTCGTCGTGCAACGAGTGGTGGCCGTGCTCCACGCCATGGATGACAGAGCCGGCGCTGAGGAAGAGCAGTGCCTTAAAGAAGGCGTGGGTGATCAGATGGAACATGGCGGCTACATAGGCGCCCATTCCGGCGGCCGCGATCATGAAGCCGAGCTGGCTGACGGTAGAGTAGGCGAGCACTTTCTTGATATCGAAGCGACTGAAGGCGATGATGCCGGCAACCAGGGCCGTGGCGGCACCAATGTAAGCGACAAGGGTGGGTGAGGGCAACCAGACAAGGCCTTCTGCCGAGACTTCGCGCACGATCTCGAAAAGGACGTTGCTGCGAACGATCAGGTAGATACCGGAGGTAACCATCGTCGCCGCGTGAATGAGGGCGGAGACGGGAGTCGGACCGGCCATGGCGTCCGGTAACCAGACGTACAGGGGAATCTGGGCGCTCTTGCCGGTCGCGCCCATGAGGAAGAGCGCAGTGACCACGGCCAGGACGCCACCAACGGTGACTGATTGGCCGAAGAGGGTCAGGGCGTGCCCTTCTTCAAACAACTGCACGGCCGACTCGAATACGGTATTGAATTCCAGCGAGCCGAAGAGCCAAAAGAGCAAGATCATGGCCACAATCATGGCGAAGTCGCCGACACGATTGGCGATGAAGGCTTTGCGCCCGGCGTTGGCATTCATCGGTTCGCCATTCTCGTCTACGCGATCATACCAGAAGCCGATAAGGAGGTACGAACAAAGACCGACCCCTTCCCAGCCGACGAACAACATGAGATAGTTGTTGGCCGAAACCAGAATCAACATGAAGAAGATAAAGAGGTTCATGTAGACGAAGAAGCGGGAAAAGTGAGGGTCGCCATGCATGTAGCCGATGGCGTAAATGTGGATCAGGGCGCCGACGCCGGCCACGACGAGCATCATCGTCACCGAGAGGGTGTCGACCTGGATGGCCCAGGGGACGTCCAAACCGCCGGCATTGATCCAGTTAAAAAGGTGAACGGTCTCGGCGTGCCCATCGTTGCCGATGAGGGTGATCATCAGCAACACGGCGACGGCCAGCGCAGCCAGAGCCATGAGGCTGGCAAACCAGCCAGACCAACGTTCGCCTGTGCTATCATTGGGCCGGTCGCCGGGAGCCAGCTCCGCCCCACCCTCGGCGTAAAGCCAGGGCTGGACGAAGCGGCGGCCGACCAGCGCGTTAAAGAGGAGGCCGACGACCGGGAAAATTAAGAGTAGAGGGGCTATTCCGTATGCGTTCATAGATCACGTCGCGCGCATTACGTAGTGGCTGTGACCGCCCGCCGGGGGAGGTAACAGCGAATACGCAACACGTCTCAGCCTTTCATCATATTGATTTCGTCAATGTTAATGCTGCTGCGGGTGCGGAAGATGGTGACGATCAGGGCCAAACCGACGGCGACTTCAGCAGCAGCCACGGTCATCACGAAAAAGACAAAGATCTGGCCGTCCAGATCTCCCATTTGCCGCGCCAGAGCCACAAAAGCCAGATTGGCGGCGTTAAGCATCAACTCGATAGACATGAAGATAATTAGTGCATTGCGCCGGACAAGGACGCCGGTGGCCCCAATGGTAAAGAGCAAAGCACTGAGCGCCAGGTACCATTCAATCGTAATCAGATCGGACATGTTACTCTCCCTTCTTTTGCTCTTTGCTACGCAGAACGAGGACGCCCACCATGGCCACCAGGAGCAATACTGAGGTTACTTCAAAGGGTAAAACGAATGCTTCGAAGAGGCGCAGACCGACAGCGGCGGGCCCGGCCTCAATCACTGCGGCGACGGAGCCCAAGCCGGTTCCTTCCCCGACCAGGGCGGTGCCAAAGAGGACGAATAACAATCCGGCCAGCAACAGGGCCAGGTACAGCTGCCATCTACTACCGCCGGTGAGACCGGCCAGCCGTTCTGCTCCCAGCAACATGATAACGAAAATGAACAAGACCATAATCGCCCCAGCGTACACGGCAAGCTGGACCATGGCGATAAACGGTGCGTTGAGCATAATGTAGAAGACGGCCAACATGGCCATGGTCAGGATGAGGGAGAGGGCGCTGTAAATGGGATTGCGGCTGAGCACTGTCCCCAGGGCGCCGGCAATGGCCAGCGCGGCAAATAGAATGAAGAAGATCGTGGTTACCATAGTTTTTCTACTTCCCAGACCGGTCGGTTATGTTTTCTACACCCGGGATCACTCACTCAGGTGTAGCCAAGATAAGGATGACGGGTGTTGTCTGGCACGATTGAGCACGTTTGCCTGGCTGCAAAAGAAAGAGCGCATTCAGTAGCTTGCTGTGCCGCTTTCTGCGCCCTTTTTCTCATTTGTGAAGTATAGCACGATGCGGATGATGATGCATCTTCCGGATGTGAAGGTTTCCCGGCGGGATAAACGCTTTCTGCAAGACCATCACGGCACTTTTTCTGAATCCTGGTTACTGGGGATTCTCCATATCGGGAATGGACCGGTCATACTTGCCCGGTTCCGTCTCCTGCGGCGTCGGTTTACCGTCTTCAGGCACCGGATCGATCAACATTTCTTTGGTGTAGATGGCACTGGCCCGATCGTAGAAGCTAAGTTCATAGTCATCTTCAAGCACAATCGCTTCAGTCGGGCAGGCATCTTCACAGTAGCCGCAGAAGATGCAGCGGAGCATGTTGATTTCGTAGGTGCTGGCGTAGCGCTCGCCGGGAGAGTAGCGTTCTTCGTCAGAATTCTCAGATGCTTCGACAAAGATGGCGTCGGCCGGGCAGGCGGCAGCACAGAGGGAGCAGCCGATGCATTTCTCGAGACCGTTGTCGTAACGCTTGAGCGCATGCCGTCCCTTGAAACGGTACCGGACCGGCCGTTTAACCTCCGGATACTGAATGGTCACCGGCGGCTTTATGGCGTGTTTGAGGGTAGTCGCCATCCCTTTCAGAAGCGCTTCAACCATACCAATCATAAAATATCTCCAGTGAATGTCTTTCGTCAGTTACCGGCAGGGCCTCGAGGATGAAGGCAGTGGAGAACACCCTCCCGGTGGATTTCTTATCCGAACAGAACTATCAGCGCGCCTGTGAGGACGACGTTAGCCAGAGCGAAAGGCAGCAGGCGCTTCCAACCAAAAGCCATGAGCTGATCGTAACGGAAGCGGGGCCAGGAAGCCCGGATCCAAATCATCAGCATCAGACTGAGAATGATCTTAATGAGCATATTGATTAACCCGATCACGGGGAGATCGGCAGCAAAGGGAATGGGGCCGTAGTATCCCCCGAGAAAGAGGGCGGCGAAGATGGCGCTGAGGGAGACCATCTTCATGTACTCGGCCATAAAGAACATACCAAAACGCATGCCTCCGTACTCCACATTGTAGCCGGAGGACAGTTCCTGTTCCGCCTCTAAGAGGTCAAAGGGGTGCCGCTGCAACTCGGCCATAGCGCCGATGAAGAAAATGAGCGCAGCCGGGAACTGGATGATGACGAAGGGCAAATCCCATTCGCCCCAGAAAGGCCCCTGCGCCTCGACGATGACGCCGAGATCCATGGAATTAGCGAGCATGATCGGCGGAAGGAGAGAAAGGCCCAGGGCCAATTCGTAACTGATCATCTGAGCGGAGGCACGGATACCACCAAGAACGGAGTACTTGCTGGCCGAACCCCAGCCGCCGAGGACGACACCGTAGACGCCAATGGAGGTAATTGCCAGGATAAAGAGGACGCCCACGTTGACGCCCGGCGCAATGGCAAAATAGGGCTCAAACACTGCCCCAAAGAGGGAAAAGCCCGGCATCCAGGGAATAACGGCCAGGATGAGGATGGCGGGAATGACGGCCATCATCGGAGCCAGATTGTAAACCAAGCGATCGGCATCGCCAGGGGTGGCATCCTCTTTGAAGAACAATTTGACGGCGTCGGCAGCAGGCTGAAGAATGCCGCCCAGCAATTTGCGCTCGCTACGCCCGCGCCTGGGCAGGGGGATGTAACCGGCCCGGTTTGGCCCGACCCGGTGCTGGAGGCGGGCAAGAAACTTCCGCTCGAGCAAAGTGGTATAGGCGAAGCCGGTGATAACGGCGAAGCTGACGATAAAGCCGACGATCAATGCGCGTAAGGCGATTGCACCTAGGGTCATAATAAGTCCTTAGAGATTGGCTATGCTCACGATTAGAGATTGGCTATGCTCACGATTGGAGATTGGCTATGCTCACGATTGGAGATCGGGGTCGTGTAACAATCTCTCAGCGCCAGTCTCGAATCTCTCTTCAGGGAAGGGCTACTTCCTCTGGTTCACTCTTCACTACGTTCAAAATTTCCAGCGCCGCCCGGCCGGGGGGCAGGCCAAGTGCCTGGACGACGGCCACGTTGCTCTGGAGGTCGCCGTCAAGCCGGACGGGCAAGCGTACTTCACGCCCACCCAGACGGACGGTAACGAGATCGCCGTCACCGAGATCTAAAGCGGCAGCATCGTCCACGGCCAACCACAGGGCGGGCCGGGCCAAGCGCGGCTCGAGGAACTCGGTCTGGGCAATGAGGGTTCCCGGCCGGTAGAGGGCCCGGGCCTCGATTACCTGCAAGCCGTCCTGGTCGCCCGCCGGGGCGATGACGGGTAACGCAAATTGGACGATTTCTGCTTCTTCGTCCTCGGCGGCGCTGGCCCACTGCAGGCCTACGCCTGACTTGTTGTCGTAGGAGGTCCCGCCATAGTAAAGGTCGTCGCCACCAACCCGGGGCCATTGCTCCACAACCTGGGCCAGGCCGCGGTAGCTCATGTCGCCATATTGGGGCACGGACTGGGTGATCTCACGGAAAACAACGCCGGCGGCAAAGGGCACTTTATCAACTATACCCAGGCGTAACCCGAGCTGGGCCAGGATCTGCCAGTCGGGGCGGCTGTCGCCGACGATGGGAATGGCGGGGTAGAAGCGCTGGGCCCGGCGCTCGCCGGTGGTGAAGGTGCCGTCGCGCTCGGCCCAACTCTGCGCAGGCAAGACGACGTCGGCCGCCGCAGCCGTGCCGGTCAGGAACAGTTCCTGAACCACCAGGAAGTCGAGGTTGCCCCGGTCGCTCAGGTGGCCGTCGCCCAGCGGGTCGCTGCCGAGGATGTAGAGGGCGCGCACGTCGCCACTTTCCACGCCCCGGTAAATGGCACGCGCGTCGAGCCCGGCTTCTTCCAGCTCCTGGTAGCCGGGACCGGCATCCGGCCGGACACCCATGTCGAACGCACCCTGGGTGTTGTTGTGGGGCCAGATGGCGACCAGGCCATTGTTGGCCCGGCCGGCGTGGCTGACGCCATCTTCGTTTTTGATGAGGAGCAAATTAGCCAGGGTATTGGCCAGGATTTCCGTCTCCTCGTAGGTGAGCCCCTCGCCACCATAGAAAGCGACCAGGTTGCCAGCCTTCATCAGAGTGGCCGACGCGACCTGCAACGGATCATCGGACTCCCCGTTCAAGGCCACCTTGGCGGCGTTGAGGAGCTGGTGTACCTGGGAGAGGGCCTGGTCCGGCGTGTAGTAAATGACGTGGTCGGCGTAAGGATCGAGGCGCGTCGGCCGGGCGTTGAGCACTACCAGGGATGCGCCTCGTTCGGTCGCCTGTTTGAGCCGCAACCACCAGACCGGGGCTTCCTGATGGAGGTCGCTGGCGACGACGAGAATGGCATCGCCTTTCCCCAAGTCGAGGAGATTGCTGCCGCTGGCCAGGCCGACCTGGGCCACGGCATCGGCACCGCCGACGCGGGCATCGGCCAGATCGAGGTTATTGCTGCCCAACCCCTGGCGGAATAGTTTCTGGAAAAGGAAGAGGTCTTCGTTACTCAGCCGGTCGCCGGCTAACCCGGCTACCGCGCCTTTGTGGTCCCCAAGCTTTTCGGCGACCAGATCCAGCGCTTCATCCCAGGATGCCTCAACCAGTTCTCCGCCTTTGCGGATCAGGGGCCGGGTGAGACGATCGGCGTCGTCGGCATAGTGGTGGACGAAACGGCCTTTGTCGCAGATCCAGATCTCGTTGACCATCTCGTTCTGGCGCGGCATGATGCGCTTGATCACCACCTGACCACCGGCGCGGGCTTCGCGGCGGGTGCTGAGGGTGGTGTTGCAGCCAACGGGGCAGTGGGTGCAGATGCTGGCTACGGGAGTCAATTCCCACGGCCGGGCGCCGAAGCGGAAATCGGTGGTGGTCAGGGCGCCGACCGGGCAGATATCGGTGGTGTTGCCACTCCAGATGCTGTCGAAGCCCGGTTCGGAGTTGGTGACGATCTCCAGCCGCCGCCCGCGGTTGTGGAAGGCGATGACCGGATCGTCGACCAGCTCAGCCTGGAAGCGCGTACAGCGCGCGCATTGGATGCAGCGCTCGCGATCGAGAAAGATCAGGTCGCCCAGGGGCACGTGCTTGGCCAGATGGAGCTTGTTGCTGAAATCCATGCGACTGACGCCCGGGCCATGGCGCATGGTCAAATTCTGCAAGGGGCATTCACCGCCCTTGTCGCAGATGGGACAGTCGAGGGGGTGGCTGGTGAGCAGAAACTCGATAATGTCGTCACGGGCTTCCTCTACCACGCCGGTGGTGGTACGCACGACCATTCCTTCGCTGACGGGGACGGTACAGCCGGTCTGCAAACCGCGACCGAAATTTATCTTGGGGCCGCCGTCATCCTCGCGCACGATTTCGCCGGTCTCCCGGTCGCGCACCGGCGTCCCTACCTCAACGAGGCACATGCGGCACATCCCGACCGGCTCCATCTTGGGATGGTAACAAAACACGGGAATGTCGATGTCTACCCGCTTGGCAGCATCCACGATGAGGGTGCCTTTGGGAACGGAAAGTTCAACGCCGTCTATCGTCAGTGTAACCAGATCGTCACTCATTGTTATCTTCTTCCACTACGGGCGTCTCGCGCCCGGCTGTACTATCTGTCTGTTTCCGTTTTCTGCGTGCACTGGGCACGTCGTCTATGCTGGGGCTGTGGCCCTGGCCACTTCCTCTATTTCAGTCCCTTCAGGCCGTTCCCCGGCACGGACATGGGCCAGGTATTCCTCGGGGAAGTGGCGGATGGTGGAAAGGATGGGACTGGTGGCAAACTCACCCAGGGCACAGAGGCATTTCCCCTGCATGTTCGAAGCCACGTCTTCCAGCAACTTAATGTCCTTCTCGGTGCCACGGCCTTCAAGCACGTCGACAATTACCTGTTCCAGCCAGTATGTGCCTTCGCGGCAGGGAGTACATTTGCCACACGATTCGTGGCGGAAGAAGTGGATCATCTTCATGGCCGCCCAGACCATGTCGGTGTCCTCGTCCATGACGATCATCGAGGCGGAGCCCATGAGGGAGTCGTAGGGTTTGAGACCATCAAAGGAGAGGGGTGCGTCAAGGGCGTCGGCGACGACGACGGGTCCGGAACCGCCAGAAGGAAGCAGCGCCTTGAACTCTTTGCCATCGCGGATGCCGCCACCGTACTCCTCGCCAAAGATTAGTTCGCGATAGGTGATGCCGAATTCGACTTCGTAATTGCCCGGCCGGTTGACGTGCCCGCTGAGGCAGACGACCTTGACCCCCGGGCTGTCCTCGGTACCCATGGCCAAATACCATTCAGGCCCGTTGACGATGACAGGCGGGACGTTGGCCAGCGTCTCCACATTGTTGACGACGGTCGGTTCGCCGTAGAGGCCGGCCTGAGCCGGGAAGGGGGGCTTGGACCAGGGCTGGCCCAGGTCTCCCTGGAGCGAAGCGAGGAGAGCGGTCTCTTCCCCGCAGATATAGGCGCCGGCGCCATAAGATGAGTAGGCATCGCAACTGAAGCCGGAGCCTTGAATATCCTCGCCGAGCCAGTTCTGGGCGTAGGCGTCCTTCAGAGCCTGCTCGAAATTGGCGGCAGCGTCCATGAATTCGCCCCGGAAGTAGCAATAAATGGCGTGGGCGCCCACAGCATAAGCGGCGATAAGCGCGCCTTCCAGTACCTGATGCGGGTTCCCTTCCAGCAATTCCCGATCTTTGAAGGTGCCGGTTTCTGACTCATCGGCATTGATGACGATGTAGGTCCTGGCAGAATCCTTGGGGATGAACCCCCATTTAATCCCGGCCGGGAACCCGGCTCCTCCCCGGCCACGAATATTTGCTTTCTTGATGATGTCAATGACCTCGCCGGGCTCATGCTCTTGGAGGCATTGCCTGAACCCCTCATAGCCGCCGTTTTCGAGGTAGACGTCTAGCTTGTGCAAATCTTCGATGTCGCGGTGCCGCAGCAAAATGTGTGCCATGTTATCTACTCTTTTGCGAAACTCAGAATGTTGTCTACAGGCTTTTCTTGCTCTTCCCCGGTAGCAGCCTCAGCCCGTAATTGTTCAATCAGGGCATCAAACTTCTCTTCGTCAAGATTTTCCACGTACTTCAGGTTGCACTGGAGCATGGGCGCCTTATCACAGGCGGCCAGGCACATGACTTTCTTCAGGGTGAAGAGCCCATCTTCGGTGGTCTCATCGGGCCCGATACCCAGCTTGCGGCTGGCCATTTCGACGAATTCGTCGGCCCCGCGAAGGGCACAGGCCAGATCGACGCAGACTTCCAGCACGTATTTACCCACCGGTTCTTCGTAAAAGAGGGTATAGAAACCGGCCAGCGAGAGAACGTGAGTGGGGCTGACCGCGACGATCTCGGCGACATCGGCCATCGCCTGCTGGCTCATGTGGCCGTATTCTTCCTGAGCCAGGTGCATCAGGGGTAAGATGGCCGATTTCTTGGAGGGGTAACGGGCGAGGACGCCTTCGATAATTTCCGGATACTTTTGTTGTAGTTTGTTTGCCATATTGTTCTACCTGTCAATCTCACCCAGCACGATGTCGATGGAACCGATAACGGCGACGAGGTCGGCAACGAAGCCGCCCCTGGACATCAGCGGGAGTGATGCCAAATTCACGAAAGAGGGGGCGCGGAAGTGGACGCGGGCCGGTTTGGGCGTGCCGTCCCCGCGCAAATAGCAGGCGATCAGGCCCTTCGGCGATTCAATCGCCTGATAAACGGATCCGACGGGCGCACTGAACCCTTCTGTCCACAATTTGAAGTGGTGGATGACGGCTTCCATGCTACGCCCGAGCTCGGCACGGGGCGGTGGCACGATCTTGCGGTCGTC
>Ga0207752_1000542_pt1 | contig 17814 bp, 20 predicted proteins | sample Pon2CUnioCityCA_6_FD_187272 | JGI IMG/M metagenome (GOLD analysis project Ga0207752, IMG submission 187272) | Marine sediment microbial community from Union City, CA, USA - Pond 2C Sediment 2 (SPAdes) | ecosystem: Environmental > Aquatic > Marine > Intertidal zone > Salt pond sediment ...
GTGCATGGGGATTACTTTTTGACCGTCGATGGTGATAAACACTTCCGAGCTCTCCGAAATGAGCGTAACTTTCACCTTCGAACTGTCCGGGATAACGAAAGGCCGGAAGGTCAACGAATGGGGACAAATCGGGGTGACGACCAAACCGTTTACTTCAGGATTAATTATCGGCCCGCCGGCAGCCAGGGCGTAAGCGGTGGAGCCGGTGGCTGTGGATGCGATCAGCGCGTCGGCGACGTAGGTGGTTAAATACCTGCCGTCCACATACGTGATCAAGTGCACCGGGCGTACGATTTGTCCCCGGCTGACCACAACTTCATTCAACACTTCCCAGGTCCCTAACAGCTCGCCTGCACGCCATTGCTCGGCGGTCAGCATCATGCGCCGCTCCAACCAATAGTCGCCGTCCAGGACCCTGGGCAGGAAAGTTTGCCATTGATCCTGGCGAACCTCCATCAGAAAGCCGAAGTGACCCAGATTGATGCCCAGGATGGGGATATTGAGTGGGCCGCTAAGATGACCGGCGCGCAGCATTGTGCCGTCGCCTCCAAGAGCGATAACCAGATCGAATTCGCCTGATTTTACTCTACGACGGAGCTTTTCATCGTACAGCAAACCATGGTCGGCTTGCAGCCCTCGTTCGTTTAGGAAATTGCAAATTTGGACCGCTTCTTTCGATGCCTCAGGTACCTGTGGGTGAGCGACGATGGCGATACTTTGCAGGGAAAGCAGTTTTTCAGACATGATAGCTCAATTATAGCGTGGAAAGGAGGAATTTTTAGGTTTGGATCGCAGTCAATGGAGATTGCAGCCACCGGTTAATGTAAACTTTGATCACACACAGCCCGGTACCCACAGCGTGTGCAGCGGGCAACGGATTCGTGAGAACGATGGACGTCTTTCCGGCGGTCTTGGGCGCGCATGTCCTCCAAGACATCCAATAAGGCCAGCTCCAAATCAACGGTGTAGTCCACGGCAAACGTCCGGTTGGGATAATGGATAATCCCGTAATCCGGCCGGGTCCCATAATTGCTTTCGACCAGCAAGCAATATGCCGCCAATTGAAAAATGTGCCCATCGTAGGGAGCGCCAGAGACACGTGTAGATTTGACCTCGACCGGGATAAGCTGCCCTTTCTGTTCTACCAGATAATCGGGACGTCCGGTCAACCCCAGATTGGGTTCGTAGAGCGGTTCCTCCACAGGCCCCCAGCCGTGTGTATCGGTGTAAATGATGCGTCCGGCGGGAATGCCCATGGCTTTCTGCTGCCTTGCGGCCCGCCACAGCAGCACAACGGCCAGGATAAGCAGGAACACAGCCAGCGGTAGAATGAAGTTCATAAATTCAAGTAGATCAGATCAAGTTGTCTTCACCCCGGGCAGCAGGTCCCCTGGCCCGGTTTACAGAACCTGCGCGGTGGCGTATATGGCGACCAAGATTAGCGCTGCCAGCAAGAGCAGATAGGCGATAACTCGCAGGCAACTGTTCGCCATTACGGCTCGCCCATGCTGGTAGTGAAGCTCGTTGCCATACGCCAGCTCGTCCAGGTTTTCAGAGGGCTCGCCGTGCTTTTGATACCACCAGGCGCGCTGGCAATACAGATAAGCGCCGATTTCGGAGGCGCGGATGGTTCTCATCAAAATCTCGCCGGTATGCAGGCTAACTTGCGTCTTTTCGCTGCGCCAGCCGGCTTTCCAGTTGTTTCAGGCTCTGCTCGAGCTGCTCCTGGCGCAGACTTAACGTCACGTCGCCGCGGGTGCGCTCCGTTACACCGCGTACGATATCCGTCAGCCGGCGCAGCCCACCTGTAATGGCATCCGGGTAGTCCATGGTCACTAAGACGGCGTAGATATCATCCATATACCCGAGTAGGCGTTCGGCTTCCTTGGAGTGGCCGTTGCGCAGGATGTCCAGGCAGCGCCGGCGCAGTTCCCCAGCGGCCTCCGCCAGCCCTTTCAAGTATGTAGCTTCTTGCAGGCCAAGCTTTTCCGGCGTGGGAAGTTCGCCGTTGGTCAGCAAGGCAAACACGACGTTGGCTTCAGCATATTCCTTGAGTGCATCCTGGGTATAGCCGGCGTGGTATAGGTCTGGATAGTCGCTCAACTCCGTCTGCAGCGTTTCGGCCAATTGGCGGGCGTTGTCCAGCTTCTGGGACGCCAGGGAGCGGTCGTCGCGATGGATGGCTCGGATAGCGTGTGCACAGAAGCGTGTGAGGGTGCGCGCCTGGGACAGGGCGCGGTCTCGGGCGTTTGTGCGCGCTTCGAAAGATTGGTGTATACGTTCGATGATTTCCTCGAGCTGTTGCATGGCAATTATTTCTCCGGAGATTGGTCGGGCGGATTAGGCCGGAAAAGGTTGTCGGCCAGCGAAGACGAGCCTGGTACCTTGATTTCTCCGAAGGCCGCTTCATACTTGGACAGGTTTTCTCTCAAAGCGCGGTAAAAGAGTTTGGCGCCAAGCGGTGACATGACCATACGTGAACGCACACGCGCCGGACTGCTGCCCGGCAGCAGATGGGCGAAATCGAAAACGAGCTCCGAGGGCGAGTGTGCGATTCTCACCAGGTTAACATACTCCACTTCCAGATCCGGTGGAATTTCCATGGGGGGCATCTGGCTCTTGGATGAGCGCGGAGGGTTTGAAGACATCAGGAATCCTCCTCAATCGGGAGATGGCTGCCCGTTCACGGGCAGCCATGCTCTAGCTTAATTATGTGATTGTTCAAATCAGAATGGAATTTCGTCTGTTTCGGATACCTGGCCTGTGTCGCTGGATTGGTAGCTGCCTTGATCGTCGCTGCGGCTAGACAGGAAGCGCACCGTGTTGGCATTGACTTCCAGGTTGGCGCCCGTGGAACCATCGTTGCGAGTGTAAGTGCGCGGCCCTCCCGTAGCGGGGTCGATGACCATGCGCCCCTCAACCAGAACTTTGCGGCCTTTCTTTAGATAATTGTTGCAAACTTCGGCTAACTTCCCCCAGGTGGAGATGCGGAACCAGATGGTGCGCTCCACTCGTTCGCCGCTGTTGTTGGTGTAGCTGTCATCGACGGCGACGGAAAAATTGGTCACTGCCTGACCGCTAGGGGTGTAGCGCATCTCGGGGTCGCGACCCAGATTCCCGACCAATATAATGGTGTGGTAAGACATGGCTTTACTCCTCGTTACGGTGAGCGGACTGTCGTCAGTTCCGGACGCACACCGCCCGGCGCAAATCCTATCGGTTTCTCACCGTGATATAGAACAATTGTACACTAAATTTGCCACAAGTAAAGGGTTTTAAGGGTGATTTTTTGTGATTAATTTCGGCTTAAGCAAGGCCTGACAGGTTTCAAAAACCTGTCAGGCCTGGATCGGAAAAGTGCCCTAAAAGCTATTCCTGTAGCGAATGGTTGCTCCATCACCGCGTGAGCCCAAGGCAAGCAATGTCAGGCGTTTGGGGATCATGTTTCCCTTCTGTTCCGTTTTGTTAGACAAAGGGCGATATCGATATGGAGCAATCCCTTCAGGCGCCGGCGAAGACGCGCCCGAAGTAGCCCTCGACGATCTCGTTCAAGTCGTCGATGACCTCCTGGGACAGGTCGATTCCCGCTAGCCGTTTGGCAAGCTGCTGCTTGAACTCGATCTGCATCTGGCGCTGGATTTGAATGCGCTGGGTTTGCGGCGAACCGGCCCCGTGCAGCGATTCGGTCAGGTAGCCGACCGCATTGCGCCCCAGGGTCATGTTCTCGATCAGGCGTAAAATGCGCATGCGCTGTTCGGTCGGCACGTCGGCGTGTCCCTTGAGATACTTTTCCAGCAGCGGCCCGATTTCAGCGTGCCGGTAGTCGGCTTCGGAGGGCATGGTGGCGACCAATCCGCCTGCCAGGTCTTGTGCCAGGCGGCCGATCTCGTAGGTAACCTGGGTCACGTGGTGTTTGCATACGTTCGCCAGCATATCGTCGCAGATGAAGGCGCCCGATGATGTGGCGTGGCTCTGGTAGGAGGAGGCGATCCCGGTTGCATAAATGGTCTCATTAAGATGAGTCATTTCAACCAGCTTATCGCGGATATGCGAGGCGCGCGCCACACCGTTGTATTCCGCCACCAGCGCCGCTGCGCCGATCAGCACGTCGCCTACTCCACTCTTGCACACGTAGCTGCGCCGGTGGTAGCAGGTAAAGCGTTCCACCAACATGGAGGCGAATTCAACTTCGCCATCCATAAAGATCAGCTCGTTGGGGATGAATACGTCCTCGAAAATGACCAGCGCCTCCTGCCCGCTGAAATGCTTGTTGCCGGCGTCGATCTCACCGGCCTCCATGCTGCGCGTGTCGCATGACTGGCGTCCGTAAACATAGGTGATGCCCGCCGCCTCGACCGGAATGGCCCCACAGATGGCGTAATCGGCGTCTTCAGGACCCAGTCGCAGCGTCGGCATGACCACCAGCCAGTGCGAATTGATGCAGCCGGTCTGGTGCGCTTTGGCGCCGCGCACGTACACGCCTTGCGGTGTGCGGCGACTGACATGCAGGTACAGGTCAGGATCGGCCTGCTGGCTGGGCGGCTGGCTGCGGTCGCCTTTCACGTCGGTCATCGCCCCGCCAATCACGAGATTGCCGCGCTGCATTTGCGTGATGAAAGATTTAAGGCGTGCGTGGTAGGGTGTGCCATGTTTCTCGTCGATCTCGTACGTCACCGAATAAAGTGAATTTAGCGCGTCCATACCCACGCAGCGCTGGAAGCAAGTGCCGGTGAGCTGGCCCAAGCGGCGCTGCATCTTGTTCTGTAAAACCACCTCCTCGGCGCTGGTGGCGATGTGCAGAAAGCGGTTGACGCGCTCGCCGGTGAAGGGCGAGAGGGCGCTGGCCAGGTCAGGGCGCTCGACGCCCAAATCGTAGGTCTTGGCGACGGCGTTGATCGAGGGGCGGATCAGCGGGTGGTCGACGGGCTCCGCCACGCGTTGGCCGAATAAATACACCGCCAAATTGCGGCCGCGCAAACTCTCGATATAGTCGTCGCCGGTGACGATGCGGCGCGGGGCTTTTTCATCCGTACTCTCTTTATTCATCTCACACCTCTAGAAAAAAACTATCGCTGAAAAGATTTGCCCACTGCGGGCTCCAGAAAAGAGATTATCCTTTAGCAGGTTTCCCATCCCTGCCGGACCTGGTTTTGGCATGTTTTTAAAAATGGTTTCCGAAAACTTTGTTGAACCTGTTGTCTATTCATTTTAATCCATGTTGTAGGGGTCGGGTCAATGGATCCCTGTTTGGCTTTTCGTGGCGGAAATAAGCTTAGAAGAATTCTTTCCTGGACCACGCAAACGAACTTGGATTCGAGAAATACCGTCCGTAGGAGATAGGAAAATCGTCAATCTTCAGGCATAATTATGTCATAGGCTGTCATATATTCGGTGTAGGTTAATACTATAAGACGGAGAATACCATGTCGAATACCGCCACGCGCTTGATCAACCTGATTATGCTGCTGCAGCGGCAGCCCAACCAGAAAGCCGCCCAATTGGCGACCGAGCTGGGCGTCTCGGTGCGCACCCTGCACCGCTATTTCGCCATGCTGGATGAAATGGGCATTCCAGTGTATTCCGAGCGCGGGCCGTACGGCGGGTTTTCCCTGGTCAAGGGCTATCGCATGCCGCCGCTGGTGCTTACGCCACAGGAAGCGGTGGCGGTGTACTTGGGCGCCAGCCTGGTGGAGGAGACCTGGGGGGAGTTATACCGGGCTGCGGCGCGCGGCGCGCTGGCGAAATTGGACAACCTGCTGCCCGACGAGCAGCGCCAGGAGGCGGCCTGGGCGCGGCGCACCCTGGTCGCTACCGGCATGCAGCGCGCTGACCTGGATGCGCTGGCTCCCAGCCTGGAGACGCTGCGCCTGGCGGCGCGCCAATATCGCCGGGTGCGCATCCACTACCAGAGTCAAAACCAGCCAGAATCTACACAGCGCGATCTGGACCCCTATGCGCTCGCCCACCGTTGGGGCTGGTGGTACGTGATCGGCTTCTGCCATCTGCGCCAGGCCATGCGCACCTTCCGCGTCGATCGCATCCAGACGCTGGAGTTACTGGAGACCCGCTTCGATCCACCCATCGACTTCGATCTGCGTGCTTATCTGGCGCATGAACCGCAGGCGCTGCCTCGGATAACCGCCCGCATGCGCTTCGCGCCGCACGCTGCGCGTGTTGTTCTGGAAGGCCGCTCCTATTGGGATTCAATTACAGAGCAGGCGGATGGGTCTAGCATAGTTTCTTTTGGCGCACCTACGCTGGAGTGGGCTGCCAGCACAGCCCTGGCCTACGGTCCGCTGGTGGAAGTGCTCGACCCGCCCGAACTGCGCAGAATGGTCACGGGTTGGGCGCATATGGTCCTCGAAAAATACGCTTGTAAGGAGGTTGGGATATGAAAAAGCTCGATTTGCGCACAGCGTACAAACACCTTTATCGCCCTTCGGCTAAAAAGGTCAGCGTAGTGGATGTGCCCGCCTTGCAGTTCGTCCTGGTCGACGGCCAGATCGAACCCGGCCTCGCCCCCGGAAAATCGCCGTCTTTCCAGGAGGCGATGCAGGCCCTGTATAGCATCGCTTACACGCTCAAATTTATGTCCAAGGGGCGTGAAGACGATCCGATCGATTACACCGTCATGGCCCTGGAGGCCCTGTGGTGGGTGGAGGGGGACGAGTTCGATATCAACCGCCCCGATAACTGGCGCTGGACGGCGATGATCATGCAGCCTGACCATATCAGCCAGGCCATGTTTCTGCAGGCTCGAGAGCAGGCGCGGGCCAAAAAGCCTGAGTTGGACATGCAGAAACTGCGCTTCGAGACTTTTCACGAGGGGCTGAGCATGCAGATCATGCACTTCGGGCCATATGCCGACGAACCGGCAACGATTGCCAAGATGGACGAATTTGCCCGCCAGGAGGGCTACCGGCTGCGGGGCAAGCATCACGAGATCTACCTGGGCGATCCCCGGCGCGCCGACCCGGCCAAATTGAAGACCGTGCTGCGCCACTCGATCGAGGAGGTGTAAGCATGCAGCCATTGCCTGGCTTCAAACATTTCACCACCCACCACTGCGTAAGCGGCTCGCTGCGCCATATTTACGAGTTTCATGGCTACCCGATCAGCGAGGAGATGCTGCTCGGGTTGGGAGCTGGGGTGGGGTTCATTTATTGGCACGCCAAGGGTACACTGCCCTTTCTGGGTGGGCGCGCCAATCTCGAACGTCCCGGCGTGGAGGGGTTTGAAAAGGCCATTGGCCGTCGCACCGGGGTCAAAGTGGAGAACTTTCGCACCAGCAGCGTTGCCAAGGCCGAGAAGACCCTGTTAGACATGCTGCTTGCCGGAGAACCCGTGATGCTCGTGCTGGATATGGGATTCTTGCCCTACTTTGATTTCGGCGGGCAGGAGTACCATTTTGGTTATCACGTCGTGGTGGCTTGCGGCTACGACCCGCAGGCGCGCCAGGTGCTGCTTGCCGACCGGGACAATGCCCTGCACCCAGTTGCGCTGGAGATATTGGAAAAAGCGCGCGGTTCGACGTACAAGCCCTTCCCACCCAAGCACGCCTGGTACAAATTCGACTTTGAAGGCAAGCGCCCACCGGAGCCGGAAGAGATGTGGCAGGCTATCGGCGAGTGTGCCGCAGCCATGCTCGAGCCACCCATCACTAATTTCGGCGTCAAAGGCATTCATAAGGCCGCCCGGCGCGTCCAGGACTGGCATAAGGTGCTGGACGAGGAAAATTTGCGCGCCACTTGCATCAACACCGCCATCCTGATCGACGCCCGCGGCGGCACGGGAGGTGGGCTGTTCCGTTATATGTATGCCCGGTTTCTCAACGAAGTCGCCGGCCTGACCGGCGAGAGGCAGCTCGTAGCAATCGGGAACAGCATGCACGCCATTGGTGATCAATGGCAGGCTGCGGCAGGATTATTCGAATGCGCGGCCGAAGCAGATAACCCCGCAGGCTTGCTGGGAGAAGTAGGCGTGCTTCTACCGCAGATCGCAGCGCGGGAGCAATTGGCCTGGCAAGGGCTAATGGCTTTATCAGAGGCTCAAGTCGCTTTAAAACATTGAGGAGGCTGGCATGGGGAAGTCAACCTTGGAGATGATCGCGGAATTCGGCCAGCAGGTAGAAGAATACGCTGAGTACACGGTCGGCGAGCAAGCGCTGGGCAGGCCGGTAAGCGTAGAAATCTTGGAGTCGGCCGTCAGCGGGTCTAAGGTGTGCAAATTCAAGATTGCACCAGAAAGGGAAGTGAGCTTAGTAGTCCAACCATCCATTCCCACAATCAGGCTTCACTTGCCAAGCATGACGATCAGGGATGCGAATGCCGCCTGCATTCTTTAACGATCAGCTTGGCGACTCATTCCTGAACTGCAGGCAATAGTGGTGAAAAGTGTTGCTCACCCAGGCGTTGCCCATGCCGTAAGGCGCCAAGCGGATGTCGTCCTGGCACCAGATCTTTTCGTCTTTCAAAGTGTAGGTTTTCCCCAGGCGCTGCCCGAGGTCCCAGGCCAGGGGGTATATTTTCCCGCCTTTCTTGATGTTTTTAACGATGATGGTTAGATAGGCGCGCGGCCGGATATAGGGCCGCAGCGCCTCGTAAATGCAGGCCAATCGTTCCAGGAACTCTTCGTAATCGGTGACGTTGCCCAGGTCGGCCGGGTCGTCGGAGTAGAACACGTCTAGTTTGGAAGAGGAGCGGCGTTTTTTCTGCGTCTGCGCGCCGCGCATGCGCAGCATGTCCCAGTAAGGGGGTGAGGTGAGCACGTAATCGATAAGCGGGATGTCATGCTTTCTGACGTGTTGCTCGATCCCCGCGGCGTCCCCGGTGATGATCTCTGCCTTTAACCCATCGGCTTCATTCCCCAAGGCAGCACGCTCTTCCTGCAGAATTTCACGGGCAATTTTGGCATAGCCGGGATTCAATTCAAAGCCGTAGCTGTGCCGGCCTACCCGCAGCGCAGCCACCAGCGCGCTGCCGGTGCCCGCCATGGGATCCAACACCACCTGTCCCTGCTTGGTGAAGAATTCGATGAATTCCTGGGCCAGAGTCTCGGGGAACTTGGCCGGATGGCGTAGCACGTCTTTGCGTCGCGGCGGCGGGTTGTGGGTGAACCAGGATTTTTGAAATTTCAGCCAGCTTTTGGGGTCGAGGTCGTTGAGCCGGTTTTTGAAAGGACGCTTCGCCATAGGTGGACTCACCATGTAGGTTCTGTTGTCATCGGTTGAACGCTTGCTGTAGGGCTGAATGTTTGCTGTTTGAACGCCATAAAGTGATGAACGGGTCATCAGAATTGTAACATCAGGCGAAGTAACATACCGCGTTAGTCGGAGATGGCTTCGTCGCAAAGAACGCTTCTCGCCATGACACGGTTCAGTATGGCATTCACGGCGAAACCCGGTAGACCTGTAGGTCGGAGAAGTTGACCGTCACTGGGGGATCGGCGGTGGCGCGGGCGAAGACGCCCAGGTTGCCGCTGGGAATGGAGGGCTCATCCACACTGAACAGGAACTCGCCGTTAACGAAGAAGCGCATCTCTTTGCCGATGGCCGAAACCGCCAGGCGCGAGGTACTGGGTGCGCCGGGCGGCACAGATCCAGTGATCGTCCATGGTTGCGGCGAAGAGGCTTGCCCGCTGAGAATGCGGTCCAGGCGCGCTTGCCCGTCGCAGGAGAGCGAGAAGCGGTAGAAATCTTGCGGGGAAGCCACCCGCACCAGCAAGCCGTATTCATCCATGCCGCGGCACAGGCTGGGGCTGGCGGTGATCTCGGCGTAGAAATTTCCCAGGTCCGGGCTGCTGCGCACGCTCGAGACGTAACCTCGCTCCTGTGTGACCGCCAGAGTCAGCTCGTTCTTACCTAAAGCCGCGCTGCCGCCGGCGAATTGCCCCAACGTCCAGGCTCTTGAACTGTCGAAGTTATCCTCTAAAAGTAGCTCGCCGACCTGCGGGCGCAGGTCCACGGTCGGCGTGATGGCGGGCGTGGGAAAAGGCGTAAAGGTAGGCGTCGGGGGAAACCAGACCACGGTAGCCGTGGGCGTCGAAGTGGGCTGGGATGGCGTGTCGGTGGGCAGTGGCGGCAGGGGTGTGGCTTCCGGCAGGCAGGCGGATAGTCCCGAGAACAGGAGCACGCAGAGCAAGATCGACGCAAAGGCTCTCATCGGGTAGTTGTAGGGGAGTGGAGTAAAATAATGTCAGTCACAAGATACCATTCTAGCATACTAGCGAATCAGCACGGAGTCCTTCCGGGAGATGGGCATTGTGTGCCGCTCACGGAGCATACATAAATTCAATCCAAGGAGAAAAGAATGCGCAAAAAGGGTATTCTGATCACCGGCGCGGCTGGCGAAATTGGGGACGCGCTGATCAAGAACTTAGCCAGGCACGAGCATAATCAAATCATTACCCTTGACGTAAAAGCATTGCCGGCGGAAACGGCCGGTTTGGTAACGCACGTACAGGGGGATATCCTCGACCAGTCCCTATTGGCTCGTCTGGTCAGCGAGTACGAGATTTCGACCATCTACCATCTGGCCGCGCTGCTTTCGACACGCGCAGAATTCACACCCGAGGCCGCCCATAAAGTCAACGTTGAAGGCACGATGGGTTTGCTGGAGTTGGCTTCCGACCAATCCCAATGGCGGGGGGAGCCGGTCTTATTTATCTTTCCCAGTTCGATCGCCGCTTACGGCATGCCCGATCTGGAGACGAAAGCTGAATTTTCAAGAGTGCGTGAATGGGAGTGGAATTACCCGCGCACCATGTACGGTTGTAATAAACTGTATTGCGAAATGCTGGGCACCTACTACACACAATACTACCGCCAACTGGCGGCCGACCGGCCGGTGATGTTGGACTTCCGCAGCCTGCGCTTCCCGGGCTTGATCAGTGCCTACACCGTTCCCAGCGGCGGCACCAGCGATTACGGGCCGGAGATGCTGCACGCAGCCGCCCAAAATGAGCCGTATGCCTGCTTTGTGCGCCCGGACACCTGTATCCCCTTTATGGCCATGCCGGACGCCGTGAAAGCCTTGTTGGACCTGGCTGCAGCCCCGCCGGCTGCGCTCAGCCGGCGGGTGTATAACGTGACCAGCTTCAGCCTGACGGCCGATGAATTTCGCCACCATGTGCTGCACTATTTCCCGCAAGCGCAGATCAGCTTTGAACCGGATGTCAAGCGCCAAGAGATTGTGGATAGCTGGCCGGCGGACTTGAATGACAATGACGCCTGCCGGGATTGGGGCTGGAAACCGGATTATGACCTGGAACGCTCTTTCGGAGAATACCTGGTACCCAACATCCGCCGGCGTTACCAGGAAGCCTAGAATTAAAATGAATTGCATCGCTGGCGTGAGCGTATGGATATTCAGAAAAGCGTGCCAAAGATAAATGCCTGAATGACAAACAACCAAAAAGCCTATGCGCCGGGGGTTGTGGCGCTGATTGGTTCGGGTGAGACCTCCGTACAAGGGCGCAGCGTCTTTGATGGCGTGATGCGCAAGTTTGCCCCTTCCCCCTCGGTAGCAATCCTGGAGACCCCGGCCGGTTTTGAATTGAACTCGCATCAAGTGGCAGGAAGAATCGCCGATTTCCTGCGTGAGCATTTACAGAACTACCAACCACGGCTAAACGTGGTGCCGGCTCGAAAACGCGGCACATCCTTCAGCCCGGATGATCCCCGAATTGTTAAGCCAGTTCTGGATGCCGATCTGATTTTCATGGGAGCGGGCAGCCCTAGCTACGCGGTGCGTCAACTGCAGGACAGCCTGGCCTGGCAATATCTTATGGCGCGCCATCGCCTGGGAGGCGCCATTGTTCTCGCCAGCGCGGCGGCGATCGCTTTCTCCGCATTCGCACTCCCGGTGTATGAGATTTATAAGGTAGGTCAGGATCCTCACTGGAAACCCGGCCTGAATTTCTTCGGCTTTTATGGGCTTAACCTGATATTTGTCCCGCACTGGAACAATCAGGATGGGGGAGAGGGGTTGGATACCAGTCGCTGCTACATTGGTAAGTCGCGTTTCGCGCGCCTCATGCAAGCGCTGTCCCCTGATGCGACCGTCGTGGGTGTGGATGAGCGCACCGCCTTGATCCTGGATTTGGCCGCGGGCGGCGCGCAGGTGCAAGGTTTAGGAGGCGTCACTATCTTGCAAAACCAGCGCGCCAGGCGCTTCGTCACCGGTGACCGGATGCCTCTGGGCGTGCTGGGCGAAGCGCGCTTTCCCGAACCTGATAGCGATCTGCCTGCCGAGGTGTGGGAACAGGCGCTCGACGTCTATCAGCGGTCTGCGGAGCCTGCCGCGATTCCCGGTCAGGTTGAGGAACTATTAGCGGCCCGTGAAAATGCGCGCCGGCTTCAAGAGTGGTCGCGTGCCGATCGCCTGCGAGAGCGTATCCTGGAAATGGGCTGGGAGATCCGTGACACGCCGGATGGCCCTGAGGTGGAGCCACAGGGAAAGCATGAATAGAGACTAGTCAATAAACTTTACTTTGGAGGAGAGAAAATGAATAAAGAACTATCCGTCGGTTATATCGGCTTGGGATTGATGGGGAAACCCATGGCGCGCAATATTATGAAGGCCGGTTTTCCGCTGGTTGTCCACAACCGCAGCCGGGCCGCCGTTGAAGAGTTGGTCGCGCAAGGCGCCAAAGCGGCTACCACACCGGCAGAGGTAGCCTCACAGGTGGAGGTGGTCTTCACCAATCTGCCCGATTCTCCCGACGTCCTGCAGGTCGCCTTGGGCGAAGACGGGATTATTGAAGGCGCCCATCCGGGTTTAATTTTTGTAGACAATTCGACCATCAAGCCGGCAGCAGCCCGGCACATTGCGCAGCGATTGGCCGAGAAAGAGGCGCTCAGCCTGGATGCGCCAGTCAGCGGTGGCGACATCGGCGCCCAGAATGCGACCCTCACGATCATGGTCGGAGGTCCCGAACGCGCCCTGCAGCGCCTGATGCCGGTCTTGAAAGCGATGGGGAAAACCATCACCCACGTGGGCGAAAGCGGCGCGGGCCAGATCGCCAAGGCAGCCAATCAGATCATGGTGGCGGCTCAAATGGTGGCCATGGGCGAGCTGCTCATTTTTGCCAGAAAAGCTGGCGCAGACCCCGCGAAGGTGGTTGACGCCATTCGCGGCGGTGCAGCCCAGTGTTGGACTCTGGATGTCAAACCACAACGCCTTTTCGCGGGGGACCGCTCGCCTGGCTTCAAGGCCTATATGCAGGCCAAAGACCTGGGGATCGTCATGGATACTGCCCGGCAGTATGGCATTCCGGCGCCTGCCGCGGCGGTGCACACCCAGCTTTTCAACGCCATGTTGGAGATGGGCATGGCCGATCTGGATAATTCCGCAATTGTGGGTGTCTTGGAGAAATTGGCGGGCGTCGATCTATTGCCTGGCGAGGCGGAGAAATAGAAGATTAAGTTTGGTTTTATGTAACGTTCAAACGCGGCAGGGAATACGAAAGCGACGCCCTCGATGCCCTCGACGCCCCACCGGGGCGTCGCTACATAAGATCATGATCGTTCCTGTTATTGTATGGTTACCGTTTGTTTTCATTGACAAGAAATAAAATCTTAAATCGTGCAACCAATCAAACCCACTTGCGTATACTAAGGTAGAAAACGATTGACAAGTAAGCGAAACGCTGTTGCATTACGCGAGTTCCAGGAGTATCTCTGTGCAAGACGTCGAGTCTGGATGGCTCAGCCAAGCCCAAAAAGGTGATTCGCAAGCATTTGCGCAATTGGTGGAGGCCTATCAAAAACCTGTATATAACTTGTGCTACCGTATGCTCCATAACGCAGAAGATGCGGAGGACGCTGCTCAAGAGACTTTCTTGCGGGCGTATAGATCCATGAATCGCTACGATGCCAACCGCTCCTTTTCAACCTGGCTGCTATCCATCGCAGCCCATTACTGCATCGACCAGATCCGTAAACGGCGCATGACGATCGTGTCGATAGAAGACCTTCCCATCCCAGTCCTTCCGGACGATGCGATAGGGCCGGAATCGACGGTCAGCCGTAGCGAAGAAAATCGCCGCATCAAAGCCTTATTAGAAGTGTTAGATCCTATCGACCGGGTAGCCGTAATTATGTACTATTGGTATGACTTCTCTTATAAGGAGATTTGCCAGACGCTCTCGCTAACCCAGAGCGCGTTGAAAAGCCGCCTGCACAGAGCACGGCGCGCCATGGCTCAGGAATGGATGGAACGTCAGACCCAGGCCCTCTCACCAGGAAGGAGGCTTCATGAATCATCAACAGTTTGAAGAATGGTTGTTTTCCGACCAAACCTTGACACCGCAGGAAGAAGCCGTGCTCCAGGATCACCTGGAAGGCTGTGAATCCTGCCGGCTGCTGGCCGCCTCCTGGCGGGAAGTTGAGCGAGATTTACGCGAGGCGCCTTTCGAAGCGCCCGTACCAGGCTTTACCCTTCGCTGGCGGAGGCGGCTGGAGGCCCAACAGCGTCGTCTGCATCGCCGGCAGTCCGTGGTCCTGCTTGGATATAGCATTGCAGGTGTTTTCTTGCTGTTGGGCTCGCTAACAATCCTGTTATGGCCTCAACTTCAATCGCCCAACACGCTTTTCTACACCTGGCTTTATCAAATCGTATCCCTGGTGGCCTATTTTAGCTTTGCAGGAGAAATTTTATCCTCCATCTTCAGAACGGCTACCAATATCGTCCCGTTGGTCTGGTGGATCCTGATCTTGGGGATACTGAGCGAATTGGGTGTCCTGTGGGTGGTTTCCTTCCGCATGCTGACCAATCCTCGGAGAATTACAAAATGAGATCCATGCGTAAATTGACTTTACTATTTTTGCTTGCCCTCTTAACCGCTTTAGTCTGGCCGCAGGCCGCTTTGGCCCAGGCTCCCAGCGGAGATAAATTTGTCACGGGCGGGACCTATACCCTGGAAGAAGGGCAGACCCTGAATGGGAATTTGTTTATTCTGGGAGGTATTGCCACGCTAAAAACAGGCTCCCGGATTACAGGGGATGTGATCCTGACCGGAGGCACCATACGCGCCAGCGGTCAAATCGATGGCAATATCCTGGCGACCGGCGGTCTGATCGATCTCAATGATACGGCTCTGGTTAAAGGCGACGTGACCACCATTGCGGCGAACTTGAACCGGGCGACGGGGGCCCGCATCGAAGGCAACGTTAATTCGGGCTTCAGTGGGCCATTCACCTTTACCCTTCCAGAAGGGGTACAAGTGCCGGACGTGCGGGTCAATTTCAATCCGATTTTGAACATCTTCTGGTATTTCACGCGTTCCTTTTTGTGGGCCGCTCTGGCGGTGGTGGTGGTGCTCTTCGCACCGCGCCAGTCTGAGAGAGTGGTGAAGGCAGTTGTGGTCCAACCGCTTATCACCGGTGGCATTGGTTTGCTGACGTCAATCGTCTTCCCGTTGCTGCTCGTGCTGATCGCCATCACGCTCATCGGCATTCCGATCAGCTTGCTGGGCGCTTTCCTGCTGGTTGTGGCCTGGGCCTTCGGCCTGGTATCCATCGGCATGGAGGTGGGTAAGCGGCTTGCAGAAGCCTTGAGCCAGGATTGGGCCTTGCCGGTTTCAGCCGGGATTGGGACTTTCTTGCTGACCTTGTTGATCAATGGCATCGGGTTTATCGATTGCATTGGGTGGATTCCCGGCGCACTGGTGGGCGTGTTGGCTGTTGGCGCTGTCCTGCTGACGCGTTTCGGCACCCAGGTCTACCCGCCGCCGGCAGGGGATCTGTCCCTGGCCGCTTATCCGGAGCGACCTCCCCAACCCCCGCGCGCACCGGCCGTCCCCACGATACCGCCGGCAGAAGGCCGGAGCGAGGATTTCGAGAACCAGGAACCGGAGCAAGCCTCTTCCGGCGAGAATGCCGCAGGGGAACCAACCCAGTCAAGTGAGACTTCTGAGGCGGATGCCGATGAAATTTTAGGCTAAGGGGGAAAAGTGCAGCACTGCGCCCAAGACAATCAGGGCCTGTCCCAGGTGGTACGTAATGCGTACCCGCAGTCTGCCATGAGAGATAGGTGTAACGAACTTATTCCAGGCCAGCAGCGTGTCCGAAAGATAGAAGAGCAGGGCGCCGCTGCTGGCCGCTAGCGCCGCTCCGGCGGACCATTGTTCATCCCCGCGCACCAGCGTCACGAGTGCCGATAGAAGCATCAGGCTGATGATGGCCGAATAGGCCAGAACCGGAATCTTGAGCTTATTTTTTTCAGCCTTATCCAATCCCTGGGCGATACGGCGGTAAACCTGGATGCCCACCATGGACACCAAAAATGCCAGCACGATACTGGCTGCGTTCAGCGGTGGCGCTTGTGTTGAGAAGCCTACCAGGTAAGCAATGTGCGCCAGCATAAAAGAAATCAGGCCGGCGATGAAGCGTTCCTTAGGCAGCATCAAGAAAATATCGCCCGCCATTGAAAACAACACCCCGATCGTAAACCAGATTAAGCCACCTGAAAAGCCGCCTGCTTGCCAGAGCCAAACTAACAAAACGACCATCACGCCTGGCTTGGTGAAATAGCCCAGGATCTTTTGCTGTTTGGCTACTGCGATCCAATCGAGGGCTGCAACCGCCAGGGCAATCAAGAAGAAGGTGTAGGACATTGGTGTTTTAGATGATGCCGGGCCTTGATGGGATGAATTTACACTAATTGGGGAGCTAGAAGCCGAACCAACGCAGGACCCGCTCGTCATCGCGCCAGTTCTTACGTACCTTGACCCGCAACCGCAGGTAAACCTTGCGCCCGCTCATGGACTCGATCTCCTGGCGCGCCATCATACCGATCTTCTTGAGCATGCTGCCACCCTGACCGATGACGATCGGTTTGTGGGACTCGCGCTCTACGAAGATAGTTGCCTCGATGTAGGCGCCATGGCTATTGCGTTCGAGGTACTGATCGATGCGTATGGCGATACCGTGGGGCACTTCTTCCCGCAACAAATGCAAGGCGGCTTCCCGGATCAGGTCTGCAGCGATATCGCGTTCGTATAAATCGGTGACCTGGTTTTCGGGAAAGAAGGGCGGTCCAGGGGGCAAGCGATCGATAATTGAGGCCAGCAGTTGATCCAAATTGATTTGGCTGGTAGCAGAGATCGGAATGGCTTCCGCCTGGGGAACAAGCTCGCTGAAAGCTTGCCGGTGATCCTGCAAGGTCTGACCATCGGGAAGATCCATTTTATTCAACGCCAGGATCACCGGGACCGCCCGGCTGATACTGAGCAGCAAATCCATCAGCATACGGTCTTCGGAGGTAGGCGGCTGGCTTACATCCACGACCAGCAGAATCAGGTCGCTTTCCTGAAGGGTGTCAGCCGCTTCCTGATTCATATTTTCGCCCAGCTTATGCAGCGGCTGGTGGACGCCCGGCGTATCCACAAAAATGACCTGGGCGTCTGCCAGGGTCAGGATGCCCATCTGGCGTTTGCGGGTGGTTTGCGGGCGCGGGGAGACGGCGGCGATTTTCTGATGGAGCAGCGCGTTGATCAGCGTGGACTTTCCAACGTTCGGGCGACCCATCACAGCCACGAAGCCAGACTTAAAGGGAGTTTCGCTTTGATTTTCTTCCATAACTTCATTCTATCAAAGAATGCGTTCAAAAATGACACGTTTGTCATTTCTCTCTGAACTATGCCCGGAATCGGAGAGTTACTCACAACGATAGGATAGGCGAGATCACACTAACTCGGGCTTTCGGAAGATCCCCGAATCGCTAGAAACCACACTTGCCATATCAGGGTACATCGGTTAGAATAGAAACTTCGGCAATTTTTAGGAACTTAGCAATTATTAATCAATTTAGGACC
>Ga0207752_1000543_pt1 | contig 17803 bp, 17 predicted proteins | sample Pon2CUnioCityCA_6_FD_187272 | JGI IMG/M metagenome (GOLD analysis project Ga0207752, IMG submission 187272) | Marine sediment microbial community from Union City, CA, USA - Pond 2C Sediment 2 (SPAdes) | ecosystem: Environmental > Aquatic > Marine > Intertidal zone > Salt pond sediment ...
GAGCGGAAAACCCGGCACCCAGGTACAGGCGACCGGCGGCGGTTTCCCCGCCGGTGTACGTGTGACGCTCCAGGTAGGCAGGCAGACTGGCAACTACTCCGCTGTACGCACGCTTCAAACCAATTCATTGGGGCAATTCGAGGAGCCGGTCACCATCCCCGAAACGGCTGAACAAGGACAGAGATGGACGGTCGCGGCACAGGTGGCCAGCGGTGGAGGACAGGGGGTCATCTCTAATCCATTTACCGTCAACCAACCATTACAGACGGAACCGGTACGGGTTTACACGGTCAAGCCTGGAGACCGCCTGGTGGATATCGCCAGAAAGTTTAATACCACCATCCCGGCGCTAATCGACGCCAATCCTACGATAACAAACCCCAGCCGGATATTTGTTGGGCAAACCCTGGTCATTCCAGAAGAAGGCGCTTCAGAACCAACGGTCGTGATTTTCCCCACCCGTGGTGAAGCAGGTACGCAGGTGGAGGTACATGCGGGCGGTTTCCCAGCCGGTACGAAAGTCGCTTTGGGAGTAGGTAGGGAGAATTCAGAATTTGACGCCGTCGACACGCTCAACACGGACGCCAGTGGCAATATCCAAACGCAGACTAATATCCCCGAGTATGCCGAGCAGGGAGAACGCTGGGTGGTGGTTGTCACTACCGCCGGTTCGCAGAATATTAAAGCCGTCTCCAACGTATTTCAAGTCACTGCACCCTCCTCAGGGCCGGGCGGCGGGACAGGTGTACTAGAAAGCGTGCAAGTCTACTTGATCGCTCTGGGGAACGGAACGGTTGGATGCGGCGACCGGGTAATCCCCGTTCAGCGTAATATTGAACCGACTCGAGCGCCATTAACCACGGCGATACAGGAGCTGCTGTCCATCAAGCAACGCATGTACGGCCAGTCAGGTTTGTACGACGCTTTATACCAATCCAATTTAAGAATCGATTCAATTGACCTGAATCAGGGGACCGCTACCATACGCCTGAGTGGGGAATTGCGCTTGAACGGTGATTGCGATCAAGCGCGCGTGAAAGCCCAGTTGCAGCAAACCGCGCTTCAATTCAAGTCGGTGGACAAAGTTGAAATCTTGATTAACGGCACACCTATAGACCGTTTGGCCCGTGGCTGATCGATTGCAGTCGCAGAGGGGATTATCTCTTAATGCCAAAACCAGAGCCGGCGCTAAATACATGGCGTGCGGTCAAGAGATTCAAAATGCGTGAGATCAAGTGGGGCGTGCTGAAATATTCATGAAGAGAAAGCGATTAAAGAAATACGAAAGCAAATTATCGGAGGAATAGGTACAATGGTATCCAAAACCTGGGAGCATAAAATATCGCTCCCTGAAATGCAGGAAACATCTTGGCGTTTAAGCCGCAAGATCATCCAAATGACGACCAAAGCAGGCTCCGGTCACCCATCCAGTTCCTTGTCTGCGATTGACATTATGACGGTGCTTTATTTCGGGGGATTTTTAAAGTACGATCCCAAGCGGCCTGGATGGCCTGAGCGGGACCGCTTTATTCTTAGTAAGGGGCACGGAGCGCCGGCGTTATATGCCGTATTAGCGGAAGCGGGATTTTTCGAACCCGATCTGCTCATGACGCTGCGTGAGCTTGACAGCCCGGTGGAGGGGCATCCGAATATGCGCGTGCTGCCGGGTGTCGAGGCTTCTACAGGCTCGCTGGGACAGGGTTTGTCCATCGGTCTGGGACACGCGCTGGCAGCCCGGTTGGACGGCCGAGGTTCACACACTTACGTAATGATTGGTGATGGGGAGTCGGACGAAGGCCAGATCTGGGAAGCTGCGATGGCAGCCTCAAAATTCGAAGTGGAGAACCTGACTGCCATCCTGGACTACAACAAATTCCAACAAACTGGACCCGTCGATGAAGTCATGCCCTCTCTGGAACCCGTGCTGGAGAAATGGGATTCTTTTGGTTGGTACGTCTTAGAAATTGATGGGCATGACCTGCACCAGATCATCGAAGCCTTTGAGGACATTGAGAATGCCGAAGACCAGCCGCAAATTATTGTCGCCCATACTTTGAAAGGCAAGGGACTTTCGCCATTCGAAAAGGATGACGTCAATCGAAAACACGGCAAACCGCTTACAGAAGAAGAGATGCAAGTCGCACTGGCGGAGTTAGACGAAATTTTGAGACGACCTGTTGATTGATGAGTTGAAAATTACCGGTGAAACCGGTTGGGAGGAAATAATCGGATATGGATATTGGAAAAAGCATCGGATTGGAATATGGACCACCCACCCGCAATGCCTTTGGTGATGCACTCCGGGATATCGGAAGGCAGAACTCGAATTTGGTGGTCTTGGATGGTGACGTCGGTAACTCCACCCGCACGGAATATTTCGGAGATGAATTTCCAGAGCGTTTTTTCAACGTAGGAATTGCCGAAAGTAATCTGATTGGCGTCGCCAGCGGCATGGCGGCTTCAGGAAAGGACGTGCTAGCAGCCAGCTTCGCGGCTTTTATTTTATGCAATGCCTATGATCAAATCCGCATGGGAATCGCCTTTCCAATACTGCCGGTGAAGCTGGTAGGTTCTCACAGCGGTATCAGCATTGGTGAAGACGGGCCAAGCCAGATGGCAATCGAAGATTTGGCATTGGCCACCTCACTGCCGAATTTCACGGTATTGGCGCCTGCCGACGCGCCCTCCACGGCTGCAGCCACGCGCGCCATGTTCGAAGTGGACGGGCCGGTTTATATGCGCACAGGGCGTCCAAAGGCGCCTGTGATATACAGCAATGGATTTGAATTCGAAATCGGAAAGGCGAACCAGTTGCGAGAAGGGCACGATGTGACCCTGATCGCGGCGGGATTGATGGTTGCCGCGGCTTTGCAAGCCGCTCACGAGCTTGGCCAGCAGGGCATCGAAGCACGTGTGCTGGACATGCATACTTTGAAACCGCTGGATGAAGAAGCCGTCGCCAACGCCGCCCGGGAGACGGGTGCTATTGTGACGGCTGAGGAGCACGTCTTGGAAGGTGGGCTGGGCGCATCTGTCGCTCGTGCGGTGAGCGAGCACCACCCCGTTCCGATGGCCTACGTCGGCATTCGCAATCGCTACGCCGAATCGGGCGAACCCCAAGAACTATTGGAGAAGTACGGTCTTATGCCTGCGGATATTGTCCGGGCGGCAAAACACGTTCTTGGCCGGAAAGGGTAGCGGAACCTAATGGGACAAGATAAGTCTGAACAGTTGGGTGCAATTGGTGAAGAAGTCAGAAATTTGGAAAAATCGCCGCTATATAAGTACCGCGAGAACCATCATTATCAAGCGGTTATCGGTGAGGGCGACCCGTATGCCGAAATTATGTTCATAGGGGAAGCGCCGGGAAAGCAAGAGGCTAAAAGCGGTAGGCCATTCGTAGGCGCGGCCGGGCGAGTGCTGGATGAATTGTTGAGCCACATCGACTTGCAGCGAGACGACGTGTATATCACGAACGTGGTCAAGGACCGCCCACCGGAAAATCGAGACCCGCACGTGGATGAAATCGAAATCTATACTCCCTTTCTAATCCGGCAGATTGAGATTATCGAACCGAAAGTAATCGCCACCCTGGGGCGTTTTGCTATGGATTTCATCCTGGACCAGTTTGAAATGCCGCAGAAGGGTGAGAAGATCAGCAAGTTGCACGGTCAGGAACTGCAAGCCCAAACCCCCTTCGGGAAAGTAGCGGTGGTTCCGTTGTACCATCCCGCGGTGGCTCTGTATAACCGGGATCAACGTGCGACTCTGGAGAAGGACTTTGAGGTTTTGAAGGGCTTAGTATAGAAGTTTGAGCATGAGGAATCCCCCCAAACCCCCCTTATCAAGGGGGGCTTTTGGTCCGGGTGCGCGTGGTGGACTTCACTCAAAACTTCCTTCCTTATCAAGGGGGGCTTTTAGTCCGGGTGCGCGTGGTGGACTTCAGGAGGCGCCATCCTGCAGATCCGATACAAGCCCATGCATCATCGAGCTTACGAAGTCGAGCTCATCTTGGTTAATCGTATGCTCCATATTGGGATACAGGCGCACGGTTACATGACCGCCCAGGGTTTGCAGAACCTGGGCGGCGTGCTGTACGCGTACTTTAGGAATGTGAAAATCCACATCGCTGCAGCCAAGAAAGACAGGCGTGCCGGCTAGCGACCCGCTGTAATCGCGGCGCATGTCATCGGGCCCGATTAAGGCGCCGCTAAGTCCCACCAGACCGCCGTAACGGCGTGCATTTCGGGCTGCGAATTCCACAGCCAGGCAAGCGCCTTGCGAAAAGCCCATTAGGATCGTCCGCTCGGGAGGCACACCGGCAGCCTTGATCTGCGAGAGTACCTGATCCAAGAAAGCGAGCGCGGAGGAAAACCAGGGCTCATTCGTTTGAATGGGAGCGATGAAGCGGTTGGGGTACCAGCTATATTCGGCGGCCTGAGGTGCAAGATAAACAAAACCCGGCTGGGCAAAATGAGCCGTTAAAGACAAGATATCTTCCGCACGCGCACCACGACCGTGTACCATCAGCATTGCCGCCTGGGCTCGTAAGAGGGATTCACCGGAAATCCGGACGGGTTGGCCGTCGTGAGGTCCCCCAAGTGCTGGTTGTGATTCGGTCATGGATTCTTCCCTTACTGTGACTGATATTTAAGGTTGGAATGGGGCAGGCTGATCGCGAGGTAGCGTTTTCAGCCGGAAGATTGGCTCATTATTTCTTTAGATGCAGGTCGATCAGCGCTTGCAATCCCAGCAAATAGGAGAGGTAACCAAAGCCCGAGATCGAGCCGTGGCAGACTGGCGCGATCACGGAGCGCCTTCGGAATTGCTCGCGGGCGTGGATGTTGGAGAGGTGTACTTCCACGACCGGGATATGGATGGCAGCGACGGCGTCACGCAGCGCAACAGACGTGTGCGTATAGCCACCAGGGTTAAACACCACTCCAAACGCCCATGCTTCTGCGGAATGCAAGGCGTCGATGAGCGCACCCTCATGATTGGATTGGATGCAGCGCACCTCCAGCGATTTTTGCTCTCCAAAACGTTTCAACTGCTGGTCAATAGCATCCAGAGACAGGTTTCCGTAAACATCCGGCTCCCGGCGTCCCAAGAGATTCAAATTCGGGCCATGTAGAATCAAAACAGAGTCCATATGTGCTCCTTGCGCAAGGTTTGATGGGGAAGCACCTCTCCGATACGAACCGGAAGGGCAAAACGCAATTCCCCGCCGGCGCGCTTCTTATCGGCAGCCATGCTTTGGACTAGCCGCTCGGGATCCAGGTAAGCCGGCAGCTCGACTGGCAGGTCAAAGCGCTCCAAAACCTGGATCATCTGCTCCACAAGACCGGCCTGAGCCAGGCCGATATGCTCCGCCAGGCGGGCTTCGGCGACCATCCCGATGGCGACCGCTTCTCCGTGGCGCAGAGAAAATCCGGACAGCAGTTCCAATGCGTGCCCGATGGTGTGGCCCAAATTCAAACAAGCGCGCTGATTTTTCTCGTAAGGGTCGGCTTCGATCACGGCGATTTTAACCGCCATCGAGCGGCGGACGATCTCGCTCCAATCTGATTGGTTGGCAGGCCATCCGGCCATACAAAGCTCAAATAGCTGCGAGTCACCGATCACCCCGGCTTTAATCACCTCGGCCATGCCGCTGCGAAGTTCCGGTTTTGGCAGGCTGGTTAAAGTTTCCGGATCGGCCAATACCAGCCGGGGTGGGTGGAAGGCTCCGACCAGGTTCTTGCCTTGCGGCAAGTCTACGCCGGTCTTGCCGCCCAGACTGGCGTCGCACATCGCCAGCAGGGAAGTAGGCAGGGCCATCCAGGCTATTCCGCGCATATATGTAGCCGCCGAGAATCCGGCCAAGTCGCTAACTACCCCGCCTCCCAATGCGATCAAAATTCCAGAGCGCTCCAGCCCGCTCTCCAGGAAAAATGTCCAAAGTTTCTCCAGCGTGGCAACGGTTTTGTGTTGTTCTCCGGGCGGGATGGACAGCGCACTTGCCGGTATACCACGCGCTTGCAGGGCCTGACTGACTCGATCGAGGTAGAGTGGCGCTACATTTTCGTCGCTAACGATCACCGCCGGACCGTTTAATCCCAGGCGCTCGAGTTGAGAGCCGATCTGCCTGAGCGCCCCGGGTTGGGCCAGCACGTTGTAAGGGCTGCCCATGCCATGTACGCGAAATCTTCCCAACAGGCGTTGAATATTCTCGACGGTCTCTTGGCAGGAAAGGTTTCCGGTATCGATTTGGGTTGTGAACGAATTGTAGTGATCCGCTCGCCGGGAGAGCAGCCGCTCTAGATGCTCGAAATTTACACCCTTGCGATCGTCTTTCGCGCCGCTGACCAGTGGTCGTTCGGTTTGGGCGGCTGTGAGTCGCCGGTACAGGACGCTGGTGGGGGCGTGCAGGCAAATCACACTTCCGTGCTTTTCTACAAAATGACGGTTTCGGTCGTCGAGCAAGGCCCCCCCACCTAAAGCGACGACCCCCGTTTGCCTCTCCGGCAGGTTTCGCAAAACCCGGCTCTCATGTTTTCGGAAACCCGCTTCCCCTTCGGAAGCGAAAATCTGAGCGATCGTTTTCCCGCTTTCTCGTTCGATTTCCCGATCCACGTCGCTGAAAGGCAGTTGCAATCGCCGGGCGAGCGCTAGCCCCAGGCTACTCTTACCGGAACCTGGCGGTCCATAGAGAAATATGCTATCGCTCATGTTGCTGCTCCGGCCACCAGACGTGGGTGCGGTTATCCATCGGGAGATCCGCCAGCTTTGCCTGCCGCAGGGTCTCAAATCTTGGGCGCATTTCCTGGAGCGAATCGCCGCCCAATTTCTCAAGCAAGGCATCCGCCAGAACAATCGCGATCACTGCCTCCAGGATCGGCACTGCTCTAGGAACCGGGCAGAAGTCCGAGCGCTCATACTGCGTGGGCACTTCTTCGCCCTGAGCCAGGTCGACGGAATGTTGCGGCGTCAGCGTAGTGGCGATGGGTTTCATGGCCGCGCGCACGATTAGCGGTTGGCCGGTGGTAATGCCGCCTTCCAGACCCCCGGAGCGCAAACCTTGCCGGACCAGGTCCTGTTTCTCCAGGCAGATGGCGTCCTGGACCTGGGTGCCGGTCAGGCGGGCGTTCTCGAAGGCCGGGCCGATTTCCATACCTTTGATCGCCTGCACGCCAAGCACTGCCGCAGCCAGGCGGGCTTCGAGCTTGCGGTCCCAGTGTACGTGCGAACCAAGCCCCGGTGGCAGGTTGAGGGCCAGCACCTCGATTACGCCCCCCAAGGTATCTCGCGACTGCATGATCTGGCGGATGCGGGCGCGCATGGCGCCTTCTGCTTCGGGATCCGGACAACGTAGGTCATTGGATTCAGCTTTTTGGGCGCGTTCGGATAGGGGCATGCCGTCCAATTGAGCCTGTACGTCGCCAATGACGGTGACGTAGCCGCCCACCTGGATGCCGAACTGCTCCAGCAGATGCATGCAAACCGCCCCTACGGCTACTCTGGCAGCAGTTTCCCGGGCAGAGGCTCGCTCCAGCGCCGGGCGCAGATCAGCGTAGCCGTACTTGAGGCTGGCAGTCAGATCGGCGTGTCCCGGCCTGGGCGTGGTAAAAGGCTCCACCTGGCGGTCTTTCCACCTGCTGTGATCCTTGTTTTCGATGAGCATCGCTAGTGGCGCGCCTGTGGTTTCTCCGGCCATCACGCCGCCCAGAATTTGGACGCGATCATTTTCGATGCCTTTCGCTCGAGGCCCGGCGCCAAAACCGCGCTGCCGCCGGGCCAGTTCCCGGTCGATTCGATCGGGCTCCAGCGGCAAACCGGCCGGCAGACCTTCTAAAATGGCGACCAGCGCCGGACCATGGGATTCTCCGGCGGTCAAGTACCTGAGCCGGTTCACCAGCTCAACCTGCGGGCCATGCGCTGCATGGCTTGTTCCAGAAGAACCTCGGGGGTGCTTAGAGAAATACGCATATATCCTTCACCTCGTTTACCAAATACGTTCCCGGGAGTCACACTAAGGTTAGCTCTTTCTAAAAGCTTCTCGGAAAAGGTGACCGAATCTAGACCAGCGGGAACCGGACTCCAAACGTATAGTGTGGCATCGAAAGAATTGCCTTTCAAGCCAATCGTTCTTAATCCCTCCAGGACAATATCCCTGCGGCGGCGATATACCTGGTTGCGCTGTGCGAGCCAGGTTTGATCACCGGTCATGGCCTGGATGGCTGCCTCCATCACCGGTAAGAAATGGCCGCTGTCCAGATTGATTTTCAAGCGGTAGAGCGCCTGTAAGGCATCCGGATTGCCAATGGCTGCAGCCACCCGCCAGCCGGCCATATTATGGGACTTGGAAAGACTGTTGAATTCGACCGCTACAGCTTTGGCGCCCGGCGCCTGGAGTACGCTCGGCGCGGGGACGCCGGTATAGGTCACCTGGCTGTAGGCGGCGTCGTGACACAGCAGCAGGTCGTGCTCTCGGGCGAAGTCGACTGCTTGTTTGTAAAAGTCAATGCCTGCCACTGCCGAGGTCGGGTTGTTGGGATAATTGAGCCACAGAATTTTCGCCCGTGAGGCGACTTCAGACGGGATTGCCTCCAGGTCGGGAAGAAACTGGTTTTCTTCCAGTAGCGGAAAATAGTATACCCGGGCGCCGGCGAATTGAGCGCCGCGTGTATAAGTGATGTAGCCTGGATCTGGGACCAGAGCCAGATCGCCTGGATCCAGCAAGGCCATAGAGAGATTGAAGATACCTTCTTTTGAGCCCAGTAAGGGAATAATTTCGCTGGCGGCATCCAAATTCACCTGGTATAAGCGGCCATACATTTCTGCCCAGGCAAACCGGAGCGCCGCAGGACCGTTGTGAGGCTGGTAACCGTGCCGGTCCGGGAGCGCCGCAGATTTAGCCAGGGCCTGGATGATGGCGTCATCTGGCGGCATATCTGGTGAACCAATGTCTAACCGGATGACGTCGCAGCCGCATGCCTGCAATTGGTTGATTTTACGCTCGCGCTCAGCGAAGAAATGGGCCGAGAAAGGCTGCATGCGTTGGGCGGGGTTAACCAATTTTACCTCCACGGGTCGCCTGGATGGCTGCATGCATGGCCTGGCGGGGAGCGGTCTGTCCAGTCCAAATCTCGAAAGCCAGGGCAGCCTGTTCTACCAGCATGCCCCTGCCATTGGTTGCGACCAACCCGCTGGCGCGGGCCGATTGCATCAAAACGGTCTCCACGGGATTATAGACCAGATCATATAAGGCAGCCTGGTCGGGGAAGGGAGCTTTTGCAGGCCAGGGACTCTGGTCCGTGTAGCGCCCCATTCCCAGCGGTGTGGCGTTTACGATCAGGCTGAGAGTTTCCACAAGCGGCGCCAGGGCTCGTGCCTGCAGGGAGATGGCGGACAGGCACGGTGCTTGGTTTTTTACCCCTCCATTGATGTCTGATGATAGCAATCCTGCGACCAGTTCTCGAGCCTGGCCCAAGCGGCGGGCAGCCAGGGTTATAAACCACCCATGCCGCATAAGCGCATAGGCTACCGCCCGGGCTGCGCCGCCTGCGCCCAGGATCAGGGCATGCGGATTCCCCTGTGGCGAAATTCGGATTGAATCTCGATCCAGGAAGGCGGTTAAATCATTGTGAAAACCGGGTGCATCGGTGTTCTCTCCAACCAGTTGGCCCTTTTGACTGTAGATTGTGTTGACCGCTCCAATCGTTCGAGCTGTCGGAGTCAGCCAATCCAACCAGGGTATGATTTCACGCTTGTAGGGAATGGTCACATTTAATCCATCCAATTTACGCTCGCGCATGTGATTGATAATTTGCTTCAGTTTTGCATTTTCACCCGGCGAGATGGGGAATAAGTTATATGTACCGTCCAATTTCAGGGTTTGCAGCGCCGACTGGTGGAGGAAAGGCGATAGACTATGCTCCAAAGGCCAGCCGATCAGTCCGAATGTAAAAGTGTGTTTCATTTCGTATTCAGGTTACAGTTTCGAAGGAGGCATTTAAGCTGCGCAGGGTGGCAATGAATCCGGGGAAAGATTCACCAATCAGGGAGGTTGCATTTTGGACAGCTACCGGTTCTTGAGACGCCAGACCGGCGACGGCCAATGCCATGGCGAGGCGGTGATCCTTGTGGGGGTCAACAGTACCCCCGTTAACCGCCCCACGCCCGTACACTGTAAACCCGTCGAGGCTCTCTTCAGCTTTGACGCCCAACTTATTGAGTTCCAAGACTAGCGCCGCGATGCGATCAGACTCCTTATGGCGCAGCTCGGAGGCCTGGCAGATGCGTGTCGGTCCGTGTGCGTAGGCGGCTGCGACGGCGAAAACCGGAAATTCGTCAATCATGCGCACTACCAATTGTCCGGATACGGTCCCACCAATAAGCCGGCTGTAGCGCACCTTAAGGTCTCCCAGCGGTTCGCCGGCCTGGTGACCGGTCTTGCAAATTTGGATATCGGCCCCCATGGCTTTCAGGGCCTCCAACAGGCCGGTGCGGGTGGGATTCAAACCGACGCCGTTAAGGGTGAGCTCGGAGCCGGGCACAAACAGCGCAGCCGCAATCAAGAAAGCTGCCGACGAGAAATCACCCGGGATGGCGGCTTGCAGGGGGGACAGCTTTTGAGCGGCGGGAGGCAAAAGCTCGACCGAGTAAGGATATTCACCTTCATTCACCAGGCTTGAGATGCGCACACCCATCTCGCTCAACATGCGCTCGGTATGGTCCCGGGAGGGTCCCGGCTCGTGTAAGCGAGTGACGCCTCCTGCTGCCAGGCCGGCTAACAACAGGCAGGATTTGACCTGAGCGCTGGCAACCGGCAGTTTGTAGTCCAGGGAGCGCAGAGGCAGCGCCGCAGGGCGTGGGCTGATGGACAACGGCGGTGTCCCCTTGGCCGTCGCTGAGATGCCGGCGCCCATGCGCCGCAAAGGATCGACGATGCGCTGCATCGGTCTTCTTCTCAACCCGGGAGAGCCGTCCAGTACAGCCGGGATCCCGGAGGCTGCCAGCGCACCTGCCAGCAGCCGCATGGTAGTTGCGGAATTACCGCAGTTCAGGCGCTGTGACGGTGAACGAAAACCGGCCAATCCCTGGCCAGTTACTTCCAGGCGCGTGCCATCGAGCTGCCAGGCGATACCCAGATCGGAAAGCGCGCGCAGCATGGAACGCGTGACGCCTGCATCCAGGAAATTGACGAAGGTGCTGGTCCCCTCCGCCAGGGAGGCAAGCAGGGCGGCGCGGTGTGAGATAGATTTGTCCCCAGGAAGGCGCGCCTCACCAAGCAGTGCTTTTCCGTGTTTTGCCACCAGGGTCATGCGTTTCCTCCACTTTGTTTGGCTCTCATTAATCGCTCACGTTGGGCCGGAATATCGGATAAGAACTTTGCCAGACGATCGTCGTCGCCTCCGGCAAGCAAGCTGGAAAGGTCTTGAATAATTTCTTGGTAGTGGATCAGAACTGCGAGGATATTTTCACGGTTGGTCGCCAGAATATCCAGCATCATTGGCGTAGATGAACCCGCCAGACGGGTTGAACTCAGATACCCCGGCCCGATCAAGGGCGCCGCCTGTGCTGGCGTCGCCTCGACCAGCGCGCTGGCCAGCAGAAATGGCAGGTGACTGGTGGTAGCGGCCCAACGGTCGTGGTCGGCCGGGTCCAGCCACAAGGGATGCGCTCCGGTGGCCTGGATGATTTGCAAAGCCAGGGAGCGTGCTCGCTCGCTCGTCCGTTCGAGAGGCGTGAGGGCAAAAACGGCTCCCCGATACAATTCCGGCTCGGCATATTCCAGAGATGATTTTTCCTTTCCGCACATGGGATGCCCACCCAAGGGGTCGAAACGGTCCGGGAGGGTTTGCATGGCTCGCGCGATGTGGGTTTTGGTGGACCCAAGGTCCAGGACGACCGCTTTCCCAGGATGCAGATCGGGAAGTCGCTCCAATAATTGCAAGATAGCACGCACTGGGGCTGCCAGAACGACGATGTCTGCTTCTGGCAGGATTTCACCAGCCTCCTTTACTGCCCGATCAACGACATTCCTTTCTTTGGCCTCGATGATTGCGCGCTCCTGCGGGTCGGCGCCTAAGATCAGCGCGCATTTTCCTCGCAGCGCCATGGCTAACGAGCCGCCCATTAAACCCAAGCCCAGAATGGCAAGTTTTGCATCCGCTAAGGCGATTGGTTCAGGCAAGGTGTTTATCCTTTTTAAAAATTGCGCACGGGCTGCGGCACCGGCGCAACCGAACGGCCGACTGCCTGGGAGATGGCGCGCACCTGTTCCACCAGGGCGGCAAAGCGCTCCGGTTTAAGTGATTGCCCGCCGTCGGATAAGGCTTCCTGTGGATTGGGATGCACTTCTATCATCAGCCCGTCGGCTCCCGCAGCCACACCTGCCCGGGCTACGGCGGAAACGAACTCCCAATGCCCGGTGCTGTGACTGGGGTCCAGGATCACGGGCAGGTGGGTTAGGGATTTCAGCACCGGGATGGCATTGATGTCTGTGGTGTTGCGGGTCGAGGTCTCAAACGTGCGGATGCCGCGCTCGCATAAGATTACTCGGCGGTTATCGTGCGATAGAATGTATTCTGCCGCCATGAGCAGCTCTTCAACCGTAGCCATCAGGCCGCGCTTGAGCAGCACTGTGCGCCGGCTTTCTCCTGCGGCGTGCAGCAAGGCGAAATTTTGCATATTACGGGCACCGATTTGCAACACGTCGGCGTATTTCGCTACTAATGGGATTTGTTCGGGCGCCATAACCTCGGTAACGACCGGCATGCCGGTAAGTTCCCTGGCTTCTGCCAAAAGCTCCAACCCCGCTTCTCCCATGCCCTGAAAGGAATAGGGAGAAGTGCGCGGTTTGTAAGCTCCACCACGTAAGGCGTGTGCGCCGGCTTCGCGTACCGCCAGGGCAGTCTCGAGCAACTGGCTGCGACTCTCCACGGAACACGGGCCTGCGATGAGGACGATCCCTTGGGCGCCAATTTGAACGCCATCCAGGGGAAAAGTTGAATTCGCCGGCCTGAATTCCCGGGAAGCCAGTTTGTAAGGGCGCGAGATCGGCACGATCCGGTCCACGCCCGGCAGGTGCAGGAATTGGTCCTTGATGACCGGCCGGCCATCCCCAACCGCTCCGATGACGGTGCGTTCGGCGCCATGCGAAAGGTGCGCCTGCAGCCCGTTTCCTTCAATCCGGTCCACCACGACCGCAATCTGTTCATGGGTGGCATCTGTGCGCATAACAATCATCATCTTCATCTCCTCCTTGGCAAAATTGGTCTCCTGCAAAACAATTTTGGTGTCTTACACCTCCATCCGCCTAGGGTTCTGACAGGTCAGGCCGTAGTTCTTTAGCCTGCCTCAGGTATACGTGTTGAATGGCGTCCTGGGGCAGCTCGGTGTTCCAGTGCAGCAAGACGCGGATGCAGCGCGCCATTCCGCCGGGAACAGGAATCTCGCGTGTGCAAAGCATAGGCACTTGATGCCAACCGAGCTCCCGGGCAGCCTGCGCCGGATAGGCGTTGCTCAAATCCTCGGTTACGGTAAAGATAGCGCTGGTGATATCCTGGGATCTCAGAGCGGGGTTGCATGCCAATAAGGCCAGGAGGAGTTCATGGGTAGCACGTAGAATCTCCTCCGCCTGATCCCTTTCCGCTACCGTTGCACCGCGAATGCCTCGGACGCTCATTTCATGTTCTCCCGTGTAGATAAATAAAAAATGCGAGGCCGTTGGCCTCGCATTTGAGTCGATGTGGTTAATCTTCTCTACCTGCTTAAACGCCGCCAACGGCAACCGATGTCCTGGTAGCCAAAATAAAAGTAAGCGGCAAAAAAGCTGATGGAGAAGTGTGTGTCTGTCATTTGTACGGTTCCTGATTGTGCGCAAGTCTACCTTATCTAGCAGAATTCGTCAAGGCGCGGATGCGTATTGATATAAATACGGGAATTCCCCCATTGTGCGGCTTAAGTAATTTCCTTATAATGTAGTAAAGAGGGGTAAATTTAATTATTTTTGTGACAGATAACGGATCTTAGATAATAAATCATTATCGTGAGATGGGGGAAGATAACAGGAAACAAGTTACAGCTTGAAACCCCAAGGAGACCATAAGAATATGGATCGTTTTAATACATATACTTTTACTGCCAGGAATGTGGACAATCCAGACCAGGTAGTTACCTTTACATTGTACGACGAATACTTGCGCGTGAACCTGACCGGCTTGGTCGACCAGGTAGAAAAGATCACACAGGCAGAAGAGAAGCAGAGTGAAGCGGTCCAGCAATTCAAGACCCAACTGAAACCGGTCGCTATGAAAGTGGCTGAGAATCTCTCCGGACCCATTCATCTGAGCGATGTGTCCTCGGCTTTGTATGAGGACAACTTGATAATTAGTGGCTGGAATCGCGTGTTTGGCCTGCGCTTGAGCCCCTTTCGAGTGGGCTTTGGGCGTGTGGACAACCCAGAAGCCGCTCAAGCCTTCGTGTCGGAGATGGAAGCTAGAAAATCCGAGATATCAGATCAGGCGGTGTTGTTTGGTCCGATGGATTACTGGTTTTTCTGGGCTGGTGTATTGGTGGGCGCATTCGTCTTGATCCAGGGACAACGGCAAAAAGAGTAGAAATTTATGCCAAGATCGTGCCTCAAGAAGAATGTGGGGGATAATCCAAGCAGAGATTGTAGGCTATAAAAAACTAAAAAAACATTCAAAGAAAGGAGTTGGAAATGGGATTTGACCAATATCACGAACCTCCGGAGGAACTATCCGAGGAAGTGCGCACCTTTGCACGGGTCAATATGTCTTTGATCGAGGAGGCTCAGGCCATCGGGTGGTATGAGCAGCGTCTGGCTGTGGAGCAGGACGACAGCGCCCGGAAAGTTATGGCTCATGCGCAGCATGAGGAATTCATCCATTTTGGAATCGATCTTGAATTCCTGCTGCGCCGAAAACCGGTCTGGCGCAAGATCTTGAAGAATATCCTATTCAAAGAAGGGGACCTGGAAGAATTGGCCGAAAATGCGGAGGATAAGGCCGTTCCTTCTTAACACCTATAGGTTGATTAAATTTCTATAGACATAAAAAACGACCGCCGTTTGAATCCAAAATTGGACAAGCGGCGGTCGTTTTGTATATCCCCCTCTCCAATATGCTTTCCCCTCAGCATATTCCTCAGCGCCTGGACCGGTTACACCCGGTAGCAAGCTACAACCCGCCCGGGGCTTTTTTCTTCCATCGGTGGATGCGGGTTCTGCTCACAAACTTCTGCTCTGAGCGGGCAGCGATCGTAGAAGCGGCAGATCGGTTTCGGGTCGATTGGGCGAGCGATGCTGCCTTCGATCTCGGGGGGTTCTCTTTTAGCGCGCGGGTTTGGAACGGGAACGGCGGATAAGAGCGCCTTGGTATACGGATGCAGTGGTCGCTGCAAGACGGCTTCGGTCTCTCCCATCTCCACAATCTTGCCCATATACATCACCGCCAGGCGGTTGGACATGTAACGCGCTACGGCCAGGTCGTGGGTGATATACAGATAAGTGACGCCCAGGCGATCGGCTAAATCTTGCATCAGCTTCATAATTCCGGTACGGATCGAGACATCCAGCATGGAAGTGGGTTCGTCGGCGACGATAAAGGTGGGATCGACGATCAAAGCGCGGGCGATGGCGACGCGTTGTCGCTGCCCGCCGGAAAGTTCGTGGGGATAGCGGAACATAAAACGATCAGCGGGCGCCAGGCCGACCAGGTTGAGCAGCTCGCGCACGCTTGATTCGCGTTCAATCAGGCTGCCTAATTTCTGCACCGCCAGGGGTTCGGCAACCGTGTCGAATACGGTCTGGCGTGGATTTAATGATTCGTAAGGGTCCTGAAAAATCATTTGCACGTGGCGGCGGAAGTGCTGCAGTTCCGAGCCGCTGAGATGGGCGATATCGGTTTGCCCGCCACGAATATTGATGTGGATTTCACCTTGCGTAGGTTCAAGCAAGCGTACAAGCAGTTTACCTACGGTCGTTTTACCGGACCCCGATTCACCCACCAGCGCCAGACTCTCCCCGCGCTGGATATTGAGATTGATACCATCTACGGCATGGATATAGGATTTCGTGGAGCGGAAAACTCCACCGGTGATGGGGAAAAGCTTCTTCAACTTTGAAATCATTACCAGGGGTTCCAGTGGGTGTTGGTCATCCATAAGCGTCAAGTTGGAGCCAGCGCCTTTAACTACCGCGCCGTTGGTGTCACGAGGCTTATACTTCATCTGCGGTCTCCAGTGGATGGTGGCATGCTACGAAGTGATCATCGACCAAAGGGCGAAACTCGGGGACTTGCTCCACACAGATTTCAGTAGCGAATGGACAGCGTGGGTGAAACCGGCACCCGGTCGGCGGGTTGACCAGGTCTGGGGGCTCTCCAGGCAAGGTGGTCAGTTCACGTTTTGGTCCCACGATACTAGGGAACGCCGACATTAGTCCAAATGTGTAGGGGTGCAGCGGGTGTTCGAAAATCTCCTGCGCATCCGCCAGTTCAACCAGACGTCCGGCATACATCACGCCGATGCGGTCGCTGACCTCAGCGATCACAGCGATGTCGTGTGAAATGTAAATCATGCTCATGCCGAGGCGCTGTTGGAGCGCTTTCATCTCGCGCAGCAGGTTGTCCTGAACGATCACGTCCAAGGCTGTAGTGGGTTCATCGGCGATGATCAAGTCCGGTTGGCAGGAGAGCGCCATGGCAATCACCGCCCGTTGGCGCATGCCACCGCTGTATTCATGCGGATAGCGGTCCAACATTTTGGGTTCCAAGCCCACCAATTCGAATAAGCTGGCGATATACTGCCGTGTCTCTGGCTGGGATTTAACCCGGTCATGGGTCTGCATGGCTTCCAGGATTTGGTCGCCGACTTTGTAAACGGGGTTCAAGGCGTTCATTGCGGCTTGGAACACCATGGCGATTTTTTCCCAACGCGCCGCGCGCATCTGTTCCTCGTTGAGCTGCAGCAAATCTTTACCGCCCAGGTTGATCGACCCGCCGAGAATTTGCCCGTTCTCTGGAAGAAGTCGCATCATAGTGGCGGCTACAGAGGTTTTCCCACAGCCTGACTCACCGACCAGCCCCATCGAATCCCCTTTCTCAATGGAGAATGTGACTTGTTCCACAGCCCGCACCGGTCCGGCGCGCGTGATATAGTGCATGGTCAAATCATTGACTTCCAGGATGGGCTCGTTCATAAACCGGTTCCTTGCAGGGTGAAGAGGTCTGCGTGTGATTTCAACTGGACCGCTGCGATCGTGTCAACGTTTACGCAGGCGTGGGTTGATCACTTCATCCAACGCTCTCCCGACCAGATAGAATGCGGCACATAAGAATGTAATCGAAAGACTGGCGGGAAATATTAGCCACCAGGTAGAAAAATTCAGCAGATAGCCTGAGTAAGAAGTGGTATAGATCATCAAGCCCCAGGACATGCGGATGTTCATCAGCCCAAAGAACGAGAGCACCGCCTCCGATGCGATGGCGCTGGTAACCGTAAACATCATGTATAGGAAAGACAGCGGCATCAGGTTGGGGATGATGTGGCGCATGATGATGTGTAAATTACCGCCGCCGGCAACACGCGCCGCTTCGATGTAGGCGCGCACCTTAATCGACAGGGCCTGGGATTTAATCACGATAGTTGCCCCACCAAAGCCGGAGAGCAGGCCCAGCACAACCGCCAATTCGACCAACCCCATTTCGATCAGAGCCGAAATAACAATTAGCACCGTGATCACCGGCGTCATGATTGCCAGGTCAGCCAGCCGCATAAACAGGGTGTCCACCCA
>Ga0207752_1000544_pt1 | contig 17796 bp, 21 predicted proteins | sample Pon2CUnioCityCA_6_FD_187272 | JGI IMG/M metagenome (GOLD analysis project Ga0207752, IMG submission 187272) | Marine sediment microbial community from Union City, CA, USA - Pond 2C Sediment 2 (SPAdes) | ecosystem: Environmental > Aquatic > Marine > Intertidal zone > Salt pond sediment ...
CTTACGGGCTGATCAGCGCCGGCATCACCACGGTCATGATCAGCAGCAAAGGGATGATCAGCACCAACCCCAGGGCGAAAAACATGGCATAAAGGCGCGAGTCATGCCTGAGGTGCATGAAGTACAGGATCACCAGCGAGGCTTTGATAAAGGAGAGCAGCACCAGCAATGGGATCTTGACCCGCTCCGGTAGATAGCTGACCCCCACCTCGATGGCGGTGAAGACCGATAAAAACACGAATACGGCCAGATAGGGGGAACGAGATTTTTCCCGGGTCTGGGCGGCTTGCTCCGTCTTGGCGATTTGCTCCCTCATGGCGCCTCCTTAAATCAAGTAGAACACGGTGAATAACACCACCCACACGACGTCGACGAAGTGCCAGTACAGGCCGAACAGCTCGACGCCCTGGTGATTCTCGGCCGAGTAGGCGCCGCGCAGGCCGCTAACCAGCACGATCAGCGCCCAGATCAGCCCGACGAAAACGTGCGTGCCGTGGATGCCGGTGATGGCGAAGAAAGGCGTCCCGAAGGAATCGCGCAGAGAGGCCCCCGCCTGGAACAGCGTCGTCCATTCGAAGGCCTGGCCGGCCAGGAACGTGGCCCCCAGCAGGATAACGCCCAGCAAATTGTTGCGCAGGCCGCGGCGATCGCCCTGCTGGATGGCCTCCAACGAACGCACGACCATAAAACTGCTGGCGATCAGGATGAAGGTGTTGACCGCGATCAAAGGTACGCTCAGATCCTGGCGGAAGCGCAGGTACTCGTCCGGCATGCTAATGCGGAAGAAGATAAAGGTCAGGATCAAGGTGGCGAAGAAGACCACTTCACCGCCCAGAAAAATCCACATGCCCAGCTTGTTATTCTCATGTTGGGGCAGCACACCTTGGGAAGTGGAGGCCTCATTCATCGGTGGCCTCCGCGTGGGCCGGCGTGACCCGGTTTTCCAGAGTCCAACCCACGATGGCGCCCAGCAGCACCGCCACCCCCAACAAGCTGATGATCCAGGTGAAGACGATGCCCAGCGCGATCAACAAGATGCCCAGGGCCAGGACGATCGGCCACCAGCTCGGCTGAGGTAAATGAACATTGGGGTTTTCGTCAGTTGCCATCGTTAACGCTCCTTTGCTTGCCAGCTTGACAGTTCCGTTTTCGGAGATGGCCGGCTGAGCCAGCCATACAGGATGACCAGGTTGAACAGCATCAGGATCATGTCGGCCGGCAGCCACATCAATAAGCCGCCCAGTTGCTGGTCTGCCAGGGGGCTCAGGCCCCACAGTTGCGGGCGCTGCCCGTAAAAAGGATACAGCGGCTGCGGGGCCAGCGTGATCAGCGCCGCCAGGGCGGTGCAGGCTAAACCGGACAAGAACAAATACAGGCTGCGCCCCAGGTCCGGCAGGCGTTTCACCCCCGGCAGGGAAGGCCCAATCACCGGCCACCAGCCGATCAGCGCCGCGCCCATAAAAGCCAGATGTTCGATGACATGCAGACCTTCGTTTTCCAGGGCGGCGTCATAGGCCGCCGGCAGGTGCCAGGCCCACATAACCGCGTTGAATATCAGGAACGCGGTCGCCGGCTGGAGCAAACGCCTCAGGATGGCCCCCGCCGGACGGCGGCGCGCCAGCCACCGCAACGGCCAGGCCGGTATCCCCAGCAGCCACAAGGGCGGCGCTACAAAGGTCAACAGCATGTGCTGCAGCATGTGGGCGCTGAACAGGTCTTCATCGGCAACGCCGTCCAGCGGGCTGACCAGCGCCAGGAAAACCAGCAGGGTTCCGGCGTGGAAGGCCAGTTGCCGTAGAGCGCTGACTCTCTCACCCCCGGCCTGCTGGCGACCCGCCGGCCCCACCAGCCAGCCATAGGCCAGGGTCAGCAGCGCCAGGCCTGCCAAAATAGAGGGTTGCCAGGCCCAGGTGAGCGGGGTGGGTGTGGATTCGTGAAGAAACATCGCTCAAACCAGGTACAGCACCGCGAAAAGCACCAGCCACACGGCGGTGACGTAATACCAGAACCAGCTACCGCCGTCCACGGCGATATGATCTTGGCTGTCGAAGTCGCCCAGCCAGGCGCGCAGCCCAATCAGCGCCAGCACCAGCATCCCGGCCAGCACGTGCAGCGCGTGAAAGCCCATCAGGGCGAAGAACACACCCCCAAAGGCCGGGTCGGAGGGGTACATGCCGGAGCGCTGGAATTCAAAGACCTGCCCGGCGATGAAGAGCAGGCCCAACAGCCAGGCCACCCACAGATTGCGGTTCAGGCCGCCGGTCGAACCGCCCTGAATGGCAACCTGGGCGCGGCGCACGACCCAGGCGCTCAGCACCAGCACCAGGCTGTTGAGGCCCGGCACGATCAACCGGGAAAGGCTGTGCTGCAGGTAAGGCCAGCCCGCCTGCCCGTTGCGCAGATACAGATAAGACATCACCAGCATGCCGAAGAACACGCTTTCGGAGGCCAGCACCATCGCCAGGGTGACCTTGGCACTTAATTCCTTGCGCTCCGGCTGTGAAGAGCTTGCCGTGACACTCATCTCAAGCCTCCGCCTGCTTCCAATCTGCCAGTTCAGGGTGCTTCTCATCCCACAAGGGCCGCCCGCTGCGCACGCTGGGGATTTCGGCGAAGTTGTAGTCCGGCGGCGGTGAAGCCGTCTTCCACTCCAGAGTAAAGGCGTCCCAGGGGTCATCCGGGGCATCGGCCGGTTTGCGCATGCTCAGGTAGAAATTGACGATGAAGATTGCCACGGCGACGGCGATGATGAAGGCGCCCACCGTCTCCAGCAGGTTCCAGATATCCCAGCCCAGCCCCGAGCCGTAGGTATAGATGCGGCGCGGCATGCCCAGAACGCCCAGGATGTGCATGGGGAAGAACACCAGGTTCATGCCGATGAACATGGTCCAGAAATGCCATTTGCCCAGCCGCTCATCCAGCATGCGGCCGGTAAATTTGGGGAACCAGTAATACAGGCCGGCGAACAGGCCGAAGATCGCTCCACCGAAGAGCACGTAGTGGATGTGGGAGACCACGTAGTAACTATCGGTGACCTGCCAGTCCACAGGCACGACTGCCATATGAATCCCGTCCAGGCCGCCGATGGTGAACAGCGCGATCTCCCCGATAGCAAACAGCATGGGCGTCTTGAAGCGCAGTTTGCCGCCGTACATGGTGCCCAACCAGGCGAAGATCTTAACCCCGGTGGGCACCCCAATCAAAAAGCTGTCAGCGGAGAAGAACAGCAGCGCGATGGCCGGCATGCCAGTGGCGAACATGTGGTGCGCCCAGACCGTGAAGCCCAGCACGCCGATCGCCATGCCCGAGAGCACCACGGCGGTGTAGCCGAACAGCGGCTTGCTCGAAAAGACGGGTACGATCTCCGAGACAATGCCAAAGGCCGGCAAGATCAGGATGTATACCTCCGGGTGCCCGAAGAACCAGAACAAATGCTGCCACAGCAAGGCATTGCCGCCCTCCGCTACCACGAAGAAATGCGTCTGCACCGTGCGGTCGAGCAATAACATCAGCGAAGCGGTGGTCAGCGAGGGCAGCGAGAAAACCGCCAGAAAAGCGGTGATGCACACCATCCACACGAAAACCGGCAGGCGCCGGAAGGTCAATCCGGGCGCCCGCAGTTGCACCGTGGTGACGATGAAGTTGATCGAGCCCAACGTGGTAGCCAGCCCCAGAATCAGGATCGCCAGCGCCCAGAAGTCCATGCCGGGACCGCGCGAGAAGGCGCGCTCGGTCAGCGGAGCGTAGCTGAACCAACCCGCGTCGGGCGCCCCGCCGAAGAAAAAGCTGCTGTACAGGAACAGCCCGCCGGAGAGAAAAAGCCAGTAACTTAGGGCGTTCAGCTTGGGATAGGCCATATCACGCGCCCCGATCATCAACGGCACCAGGAAGTTGCCCAGCCCCGCCGAGAGCGGCATCACGACCAGGAAGATCATGGTCGTGCCGTGCATGGTGAAGATCTCGTTGTAGGTGGAATTGCTGAGCACCTGCCCGTTCGGCTGGGCCAATTGCAGCCGCATCAGCAGCGCGAACACCCCGCCGATCAGGAAGAAGGAAAAGGATGTCAGGATGTATAGGATACCGATGCGCTTGTGGTCGACGGTGGTGAGCCAGCGGCCCAGGCGTGTGTCAGCCAGTGAGCGGCGCTTCGGTATCGTCCCTGCGGGGGTTTGTGCATGTGTTGCCATACAGTCTCTCCTGCCTTTGCTCGTGCACCTGCAACCGGTGAAACTTCTTACCGGCCACAGCCGCTCATTTCAAGGTGGTCAAATAAGCGATCAACGCCTCAATGTCACTGGCGCTGGGATTGACGGACATGTCGTTGCCCGGTTTCATGGATTGGTTGTCTTGCAACCAGCGGTGCAGGTTGGTTTCGTTCAGTTCGTAGGTTGCTCCGGCGAACACGCTGCGCGACATCAAGTGGGTCAGATTGGGGCCGACGCCCCTGGCGGCCAGTTCGATGCCCGCCTGCCCCGGTCCAGCCGGGGTCTGGGGGTTGCTCTCCTTTTCGGATTTGTGTTCGCCCAGCGTATGGCAGCTATTGCAGATGCCACCAGTGACGAGGTCGTAGCCTTTTTTCTGCAAGTCGGTCTGCGGCGCGGCCGGCGGCTTTTGCTGATTTGCCACCCAGGCCTCGAAATCCGCTTGCGATTCGACCACCACTTTGATGCGCATGTTGGCGTGGTTAAGACCGCAGAACTCGGCGCATTGGCCGTGAAATTCCCCCAGGCTGTCGGCCTTGAACCACAGGTGATTGGTCTGCCCAGGAATCACGTCCACCTTGCCGGACAACTGCGGGATCCAGAAGCTGTGGATGACGTCATTCGAAAACAGCGTGATCTGCACGGTTTTGCCGGCCGGAACGTGCAGCTCGTTGGCGGTCAGGATGCCCAGGTCTGGGTAATCGAACTCCCACCACCATTGGTGCCCGACCACCTGCAAATTGAGGTCGTCCGCCAGCGGCGCCGGCGCCGAAACGGCGTTGACCGTGCTGACGGTCAACCAGAACAGCACCCCTACCAGCAGCAGCGGGAGGGCGGTCCAGATGATCTCCAGGCGGTTATTGCCGTAGACCTGTTTGGGCAGGCTGTCGTCCCCGTCGCGCCGCCGGAAGCGGACGATGTTATAGACCAGCCAGGCCTCCACGAATACAAACACCAAGATCGAAAGGACGATCAAGATGCGGTACAGGCCGGCCTGGTCCGCTGAGATGGAGGAGTTGGGCGTGATAAAAGTGGGGGCGCCCGCACAGCCGGTTAACGTAAATAAGGCTGCCAACAACAATAGCGTTCTTGCAGATCGCTTCACGATTCTCTCCTATGTCTTTGGCCTGTCCGACCGCTGCGTCTCGCTGCGGTACGCAGCATGCCGCCGGCGAGCGCCAATCCTACGAACAACCCCGCCAGCCAGAGCGCTGATTGGAGCGGGACGCTGGCGGCGCGCACGCCGAACTGGTAGCTGCCCTGGGAAGTGTGCCCATCGTCAGAAACAGCCGTCCACTGCATCGTGTACGTTCCGGCAGCCAGGGGCGCTGGCATTTTGGCCAGCAGGTCCTGGCCGGCCAGGCTGACCTGGACGCCGTCGAGCGCTTGAAAATTCTGGCCATAGATTGCCAGCGTGCTGCCCGCTTCCAGCGCCTCGTCGAAGTGCAAACGCGCCGTATCCAACGAAGCCTTCACCGTCGACCCAGGGGCGGGCGAGGCGCTTACCAGGCTGGCATGCGCCCACGCCGGGAAAGTAACCAGGGCCAGCAGCAGCCCGGCGATCAACATGGCCCGGCGCTTCACGATTGCGGCTCCAGCGCCTGCAATGCCCGGGTCAGTTCACTGGGAGAAAGTGGTCCGCCAAAACGGTCTACGACCACACCGGCCGGGTCCATCACAAAGGTCCATGGCTCGCTTTGCAGATGCCAGGCGCCCATCTCGTCGGCGTACTCCAATGGGTCGAAATTCTTGTACACCTCGATGTGGATGAAGTTGGCCGCGCCCTGCTCCTGGCGAGCGACGGTTTTGACCGCCTCCAACACCGGCGCGCACAGCCGGCTGGTGCAGAAAGCCGGGGTGGCAAAGGTGACCACGGTGGGCTGGCCGGATTTCAGCGCTTCCGCGACCGTCATGCGGTAGAGGTCTGGATCCGGGTCCGGATCGGAGCTGATCTTTGCCAGATCCGGTTCCCTTTCCAGGGTGCGGTTATGGCTGGCGGGTGGGGTTTCGCCCAAGTTGGGCGAGGCGGTTTTAGCGACCACCTGGATGGCGAACTGTCCGTCAGTCTGGCTGCCGTCTGCCAGGGTGATATGAGTCTGCAGCCCCCAGAAACCGGCATGGGGCAATTGCGGGTACACCACCCAATAGGGCACATCGTAATCCTCGTAGGAGCTGGCCGCGCCCGACCAACCGGGTACCGCCGTGCCGCCGCTCAGGTCCAGCGCCGTGACGGTGACTGCGGAGGCGTCCGCCAGAGGTTGCGCGCCGTCATACAGCACGAAAGGTACACGCGGGCTGCCGGCGGCGAACTCATCGGAAGCGACCACCACCGACAGGCCGGAGGGCGCCAGAGTAGGCGCGCCTGGCGGCGTGGCGGGCGTCCCGGCGCAAGCGCTCAGCGCGGTCAAGGCGATCAGGCAAGCGGCAAGCGACCAACGCCGAACAATCATGGCCTGAAATTAAATGAAAGAAGTTTATGGGCGCTGCCTTGTTCAACGAGAAATTGACCAGGATGCATCGATTGGATCACCTCAAAGCATAATTTTCTTTCGAGTACGATAGGTCAACGGAAATCCACAAAGCCGGCCAACGCTGCGCTCCGTGAGCTCCCATCTGGGGGGCATTGGCCGTTTTCCCCGAAAGAACGATCACCGGTTATTTAAGTGTACCGATTAGGGAGTAATCCGACCTTAATAGGCTCTTCACACAAGTTAAGCGTCACTTAAGCAAGTGAGTTTCTAACAACTTATCAGTAGCTCTCCCCAACTTCATTCGTGGCGAAAAAGCTGGAGCGGATTTTGGGAGCAGATTGAACGGATTGAATTGGGATGTATCAAGATCCCTGTTCGGTATCGGATAACCCATCAAATTCCCCCAAGCCTATTCGCCCGTTAACAAAAATTCGTGCTCATTCGTGCCATTCGTGGCGAAAAAACCTTCTACATTCAACATTAAACTTTAAACCCAAAAGCCCTTCCGGATGTATAATCAATACGGGGGCTTTTCCCTCTCAGCCTGGATGGTGACCCGTGACCCGTCCTACTGAATGGCTGTCCAAGTGGATACCGATCCTGGCCGCCAGCCTGTACTTCCTGGCCGTCACCTTGCGCGCCTGGCTGTTCTTTCGCGACGGGCCGTACCTGGGACGCGCCATGGGACTGCTGCTGTTGTGGTTGCTGTTAATCGCCAGCGAGCCGGGCCTCTCTCGCCACTGGCCGGCTTATTTCCCAATCTGTTTGATCCTACAAACCGGGCTGATCTTTGTGTTGATGGCCCTACCGGATACACCCGATTTCATGGGCGCCTTGCTGGGGGTGCTCAGCATGCAGGTCTTGCTGCGCCTGCCCACGCGAGTGGGTATAGCATGGATCGGGCTGTGCGCGCTGGGCCTATGGTTGCTGCTGTCAAGGACCTACCAGTACCAGGCCATTGCCCTGGCGCTGATCTATACCGCCGGCAACGTCTTTCTGGGCTCCTACACCCGCACCATCCGCAAGGCGCAGGCCGTGCGCCAGCACAACCGGGCGCTGGCAGACGCGTTGGAGCGGGCCAACCGCCGGCTGCAGGACACCTCCGCCCAGCTCGAGCAACTGGCAGCGGCGCGCGAACGCAACCACCTGGCGCGCGAGTTGCACGACTCGGTCACCCAAACCATTTTCAGCATGAACCTGACCAGCCAGTCGGCTGCCCTGCTCCTTGCCCGCGACCATGAGCAGGTGGGCGTTCTATTGGAGCGCCTGTATGCGCTCTCGCGCAGCGCCCTGACCGAGATGCAGTTGCTGATCGACGAGCTGAAACCAGGCCCGGCCGGTCGCCAGGGTCTGATGGCTACCCTGCGCCAACTGCTGGCGGACAACCGCTTCAGTGACAGTTTATCGGTGTCCTTCGAAATGCAGGGGGAACCATCGCTCTCGCTGGCTGAGGAGCAGGCGCTACTGCGCATCACCCAGGAAGCTCTGAACAACGTGCTGAAGCACGCCTGTACTCAACAGGCAGCGCTGCGGCTGCACCTGGAGCCACCGGCCTGGGTGGAGATCGAGGACCACGGGCAGGGCTTTGACCTGCAGCATGCGCAGCAGGGCGGGCACGTGGGACTTAATAGCATGCGCGAGCGGGCAGCGGAGATCGGCTGGGCGCTGCAAATCGAAACCTCGCCCGGCGCTGGCACGTGCATCCGGATCGAGCAGCCCGGAAGGCAGGAGGTCCAAGATGGTATTTCCCGAGTCTGAAATCAAGGTGCTGATCGTCGACGATCATCAGGTCGTGCGCCAGGGGCTGCGCACCTTCCTGGAGTTACAGCCGGATATCGTCGTGCTGGGCGAGGCCGGCGACGGGCAAACGGCGGTGGAGATGGCCCAACAACTCCAGCCCGACGTGGTGCTGATGGACCTGGTCATGCCGCACCTGGACGGCATCGACGCCACCCGCCAGATCAAAGCCCAGGGCCGCGCCGTCCAGGTGATCGCCCTGACCAGTTTCACCGAGGACGAACAGGTCTTTCCTGCCATCCAGGCCGGGGCTTCCAGTTACCTATTGAAAGACGTCTCCCCAGATGAGTTGGTGGAGGCTATCCGGGCGGCGCACCGCGGGGAGGCGCGCCTGCACCCGGACATCACCCGCAAGTTGATGGAACAGGTCACCCAGCAAGCGGCTCCGGCCCGCCAGGGTCTCCCGGAAGGACTTACTGGTCGCGAACTGGAGGTGGTCCGGCTGGTAGCCCAGGGGCGCAGCAACCACGAGATCGCCCAGACGCTGGTCATCAGCGAGAAGACCGTCAAGACCCACATCAGCAACGTGCTGGGCAAACTGCAACTGGGCGACCGCACACAACTGGCCATCTACGCCATCAAGCACGGCCTGGCGGACCTGGAATGAGGCGCAAGCTGAAATGAGTCAAAGCGTGAAAGCACCAACCGCCCAACCACCCATCAGGCTGGGACGCATCGCTTACCTGGCGATCTACCTGGTCTTTGCCGCTGTAGTGGTGCGCACACTGGCAATCGAGGGCCTGCGCCCGCTGCTGCCCACGTTCCTGATCTTGGAGCTGATCTACCTGGTCTTGTTTAGCGCGGTGACCTTCCTGCCGGGCTTGCCAGGCTGGGAGCTACATTTGTATTTCGCTTTTCAGTCGGCGCTGATCTTGTGGATGCTTTCGCTTTACCCGGAGTTCGATTTCTTGATCCTGCTGTATTTGATGCTCAGCGCCCAGGTCTCGCTGGCATTCAGCGGCCGCGTGCGCTGGGCCTGGGTGGGGGTTTTCGTCACACTCAGCGGCGGCTCGCTGATGTATTTCCTGGGCCCGGTGCGCGGCCTGTCGCTGTCGCTGACCACCATCGCCGCCGAACTGGTGGTCCCGGCTTTCGTGATCGTTTACCACGAGAACGAGATGGCCCGCTGCCGCAGCCAGACCTTGTTGGGCGAGTTACAGGAGACCAACCGGCAATTGCAGTCCTACTCCAGCCAGGTGGAGGACCTGGCCGCCCTGCAGGAGCGCAACCGGCTGGCGCGCCAGTTGCACGACACCGTCAGCCAGCTCGTCTTCAGTATCTCGCTGAATGCCCGCTCAGCACAGGTGCTGCTGGCGCAGGACCCGCAACGCCTGCCGGAGCAACTCGAGCGCCTGCAGACCCAGACTGCGGAGGCATTGGCCCAACTGCGCTCGTTGATCACCCAATTGCGCCCGTCCCAAAATCCCTGAACAAACCCTCCCAGTGTCATTGCAAACGGCTTCTCGTGCGTCATTGCGAAACCAGCCCCCAGGTGTCATTGCGAAACCGGCGTTCTTTGCCGGTTGAAGCAATCTCAGCGCGGCTTATACAAAAGCGTCTCATACACTAACACTCCAAGCGCGACCATTGCGCAAGGTGCATTGCACTTTCAAATGTGCACTGCACCTGGCCTTGACGACAATACCCTCATTGTGAAAAGTAAAGTTCTGACAACTTGTAATATATAAGCCACCCCTGCGCGGCTTGCCCTAGATCGTCTCCTTAAACCGCGCCATTCGAAGATGGCGTTGTCGCCTAGTACGCCTTTCGCCACGACACCCGAGGGACTCTGCGAATAAAGGGTCAGATGCAACGCACGTTAAACGTGCAGTGCATCATCGAGCGCGCTGCGAAACCAAACTCCAGGAGCACCCTGCGAAACCAGCCTCAAAGTGTCATTGCGAAACCGGCGTTCTTTGCCGGTTGAAGCAATCTCAGCGCGGCTTATACAAAAGCGTCTCATACACTAACACTCCACGCGCGACCATTGCGCCAAGGTGCAATGCACGTTAAACGTGCAGCGCACCAGCGAGCGCCCTCCCAAGTTGACCTACATCCTCAGGCTTAAGACCTCCGTCCTAGCCCTACGACCCCGGTCGCAGACAAAAGATCGGTCTGGGCGAGCAGGGCCATTTCAACCCCGGGCCGGATGCGCCCGGGCGTTTTCGCGTCTATAGTGAGAATGAAATTCTTCTGTTATGCCCGCCTGTAGACAAAGGAGGCCAGCATGATCGACCAGCTTGAGAAACACACCGGCGCCATTTTCGACCTGTTACCACTACCCCGCGAGAGGCCGGCGCATCCGGATGAGAGCTTCTACGAGGATGAAGAGCAGTTAGCTGACGAACTGGCTGCCGCACTGCCGGAAGAACTCGAGAACCAGCCGCAGCCCGAGATTGACCCGGATGAATTTGATGAACTCTACACATGGTTCCTGGCGTGAATGAGGCTGACATGGCTGCCCGGCAGGTCTTGATCGTCGACGACGTGGCTCAGGTGCGGGCCGAACTGCGCACGCTGCTGCCGCTGGCCGGCGACATCCAGGTCGTAGGGGAGGCGGAGGATGGCCGGGAGGCGCTGCGACAGGCTGAGGCCTTGCGCCCGGACGTAGTACTGCTGGACCTCGAGATGCCCGTCATGAACGGCTACGAAGCCGCCCGGCAGATCAAGGACCGTTGGCCCGCCTGCCGGGTGATCGCGCTCACCATCCACGGCTACCCCGAAGCGCTCGAAAGGGCCACCCGCTGTGGAGTGGATGCCTTCCTGGTCAAAGGCGCTCCACTGGCGAGCCTGGTAGAGGAAATTCTAAAAAAGGAGTGAAAAAATGGTTAACAGCAATATCCAAAGAAGGTACGACCTGGACTGGCTGCGGGTGCTGGCGATCCTGGCGATCTTCGTGTTCCACTGCACGCGCCCCTTCGATATGGATGACTGGAACATCAAGAACCTGGCGGTTTACCCTGCCATAGACGTTTGGAAAGAATTCGCCATGACCTGGGGGATGCCGTTGATCTTGCTCATTTCGGGCGCCAGCGTCTATTTTGCATTGCCAAAAGCCAGCGCGGGCAAGTACCTCAAGGGCATCTGTGCACGTCTGCTTCTGCCACTCCTGGTGGGCATGTTCACGCACCTGGCCTTGCAGGTCTACCTGGAAAACCTGGATAAGGGCGCCTTCAGCGGCTCATTCTTCGCCTTTTACCCGCATTATTACGATGGCATGTATGGCTTCGGCGGCAACTTCGCCTGGATGGGGCTGCACCTGTGGTACCTGGAGATCCTGTTTATCCTTTCCGTGCTGTTCCTGCCGCTCTTTCTATGGCTAAAGAAGACCCGCAGCGGGCAGTGGGTGCTGAATGCTTTAGGCAACTTCCTGGCGCTCCCTGGAGCGGTTTTCACCCTGGCCTTGCCGGCCTTCGTGCTGCTCCGCACGCTGGATGAGGAAACCTGGGGCACCCAGGTATTGGGTGGCTGGAGCGTACTCATCTACCCGCTCTTCTTTATCGCCGGCTTTCTGATCATCTCAAATGAGCGCTTACAGGCGCGCATCCGCCAGATGCGCTGGCTATCCTTGGGTTTTGGAATCATAATGACACCGGCGTACCTGTTCCTGGAGTTCCAAACCCAATATCCGGCATTTCACCCGCTGGGAGGTGCGCTGAAAGACCTGCTCAACTGCCTGGTGTGTTGGAGCTGGCTGCTGGTGGTCATCGGGTTCGGTATGCAGCACCTGAACTTCAATAAACCCTTCCTGAAGTATGCCAACGAAGCCGTGCTGCCCTTTTACATCCTGCACCAGACGGTAATCGTGACCCTGGGCTATTTCATCGTGCGCTGGCCCATCCCCGACTGGCTCAAGTTCTTCATGATCCTACTGAGCACGTTTGGGGTAGTCATGGTCTTGTACGAGTATCTGGTGCGGCGCTTCAACCTCCTGCGCTTCCTGTTCGGGATGAAACCGTTGCGGAAAGCTCCTATCGAGCGACCTCAACTGGAAGCCTTACATCCGTAGGACAAGCTGTTAGCTTGTCCGCTGCTAGCTTGTTCCGTATCCGTAGGACAAGCTGTTAGCTTGTCCAGCTTGTCCAAAAAGGAGACAAAAATGAACCCCAAAACATCCCCAAGAAACAACTACCTCGACTGGCTGCGAGTACTGGCGATCTTGTTCGTCCTCATCTACCACTCCACCCGCTTTTTCAACCTGGAGGACTGGGAAGTCAAAAATCCCGTGCGCTACGAATGGGTGGAAATATGGAACCTCTTCTCCTGGAACTGGATGATGCCCTTAATTTTCGTCATTTCGGGGGCCAGCCTGTTCTACGCCGTCGGCAAGACCGGCGCGGGCAGGTTTGTCATAGATAAGGTAAAGCGCTTGCTGATCCCCTACCTGGCGGCCGCACTCACCCACGCCACCCTGCAGGTCTACCTGAATTGGACCACCCATGGCCGCTTCAGCGGCTCCTACTTCCAGTTCCTACCGAGGTACTTTGCAGAAGTATTCGCGACCGGACCCTTGTTTATCTTCGAGCTGTGGGATATGCATGTCTGGTACCTGATTTGGCTGTTTATCTTAACCCTACTGCTCTATCCCCTGATGCGCTGGCTGAAGGGAAGCGGCCGCAAGGTGTTATCCGCCATGGGCAGCTTCCTGGCGCTTCCCGGGGCGGTCTACCTGCTGGCGCTGCCCACGGTGCTGTTGATGGCCTTCCCCGATCCAAACCGCGGCGTAATGGCGGAAAAAGCCGGCGGCTGGAGCCAGGTGATCTACCTGTGGCTCTTGTTCTGCGGCTTCGTCATCCTCTCCGCAGAGCGCCTGGAGGCCAGCATTAAGCGGCTGCGCTGGCTCTCGCTGGGCATGGGGGTGGTCGCGCTCGTCATCCTGCTTTACGTTGTGATCACACAGGGTGTTCCCACATACGGCACAGCGATTTATGCGCCCACGTTGGGATTGGCCGGCTTCAGCTCCTGGTGCTGGATTCTGACCTTCTCCGGCTTAGCGATGAGACACCTGGACTTTCGCAAGCCTGTCCTGCAATACGCCAACGAAGCGGTATTGCCCTTCTATATCCTGCACCAATCCGTCTTGATCGTCTTGGGTTACTTCATCGTGCAATGGCCGATTCCCGACGCGCTCAAGTGGGTCACCATTCTATTGACCTCTTTCGCCACCATCATGGTGCTGTACGAGTACCTGGTGCGGCGGGTCAACCTGCTGCGTTTCTTGTTCGGGATGAAACCGCTGCCCAGGCGAGTGGCTGCGCCGGCGTTGTTGGAAGGTGAAGTCCAAGAAGCGCGGCGGACGGCATAGGCGCTTTGGAAATGAGCAGGCTATGGATTGTAGCCACGCCCCGCTGGGGCGTGGCCTCCGCGAGTAACCATAGGTTTATTTGCGAATACCCCCAGACGCCCTACCGTAGCCTCTCTATAGGAGGACCAGGTGCAATGCATTTTGGAAATGCATTGCACCTGGCCGATATCAGCGCGAGAAAAGGAAAACATCAAATGACAACTAAAGCCATCCAATCGACCGGCGAATCGCTACTGGTAGCGCCCGTTGTCACCACTGAGGCACCCGGCAGGCTGCTGTACATCGACAATATGCGCACTTTCCTGACCGTGCTGGTGCTGTTGCACCATATCCTGATCGTTTACGCCGGTACCGGCTCGTGGATCTATGTTGAAGGCCGCCAGGACCTGGCTACGATGGTGACAGGCAGTATCTTCACCGCTGTGAACCAGGCCTATTTCATGGGATTGTTTCTGTTGATCTCGGCTCACTTCGTGCCAGGCTCGTACGACCGCAAAGGTCCAGCCCGCTTCTGGAAGGAACGCCTGCTACGGTTGGGCATACCCCTGGCGGTCTACTCCTGGTTAGTGCACCCGTTGTTTGTCTACTGGTTTCTGAGACAGACCGAGGCCCTGCGCACACCCTTATGGTCCTTTTATGGCCGATATTTCCAAAATAACGACCTAATCGGCGCCGGTCCGCTGTGCTTCATTACCGGTGAACTGCTGCGCCGCCTACCCTACGCGTCGCGTGTGCTATAGTACGGATTGAATTGCAATGTACCAGATCCTTGTTCCGTACTGGATAACCCACCAAATTCACCTAAGCCCCATTCGCCCATTAACAAAAATTCGTGATCATTTGTGTCATTCGTGGCAAAAAAATCTACAACCTTCCACCTTCAACATTAAACCCATCATTGAACTTCCCGCACAACCGCAAGGATCAAAAGCACCAGCCCAGCAACCCAATAAATCCAGTCTTGCACCTGCGGGCTCCATTTCCTATCCTCCAACCGCCGTACTCGCCAAAGCCCGAGCTGTTCCCAGAGCGCCCACTCGCGTGTAGCTTCATAACTTAATGTGTAAGCCAGAAGTTCGTTAAAGCCGGTACGTTCCCAAAGGATCGAGATTGAGACAGGCATTGGAGGGCCTGCAAAAACGAAAGAGTTGGTACCCAGCAACAACCCATAGATCACCCAGAACACCGGCAGGACAAAGATGCCGCCGGCGTACTCCCTGACTTTGAAGAGGTTCATGAACTGGATGCCGAAGAAAGGCAAGAGATTGGCCAGGAACACGCTCCAAAATGTGAATTCCCCCACCCGGGCGGAGAAGAGACGCGCGAAATAGGGGCGGAAAAGTGCTGCCGGCAAGAGCGTCGCGCTCAGAAACCAGGCGGCATACATCAAGGCGGTCAGCACGAAGACCAGTCCGACAAAATTAAGAAACCGCCTCATGATGTCCGCCTCTGTGGTCTGGGCCACGTACACGCGCGACCTCTCACCGCCTGGAAGAACTTCGCTCCGAGAGCGAATGGGGTTATGGTTAAGTTATAACATGTCTATCCGATAAAACGAAAATTTCAGATGAGAAGCAACTGGAAGCGTTATAGTGCAGCAGGGAACCAGGCAAACCTAGCCGATCACCCGGATATCGTCCTGGCCACAAAAATGAGTCCCATCCAGCAGGTTTCCATGCAGGCAGGCGATGGTATCACCAGGCTGAAGCCCTGTCTGGGCCGGCTTGAAGAAGAAAACCAGGTCCGGGTAGCCGTCCAGATTAACGTCCTCAGTATTGACGATGACCGCCGGGGCGCCGCCATCCATTTCGTGGTGCATTGGGCCAAAACGGACGCTAGCGGTGTCCACCTGGCTGATGTCAAAGTCCGCACTGCCGAACAGCGCCACCGGGATCAACCCTCTGTTCTTCAGGTTGATCGAATTCGGGTCACTACCTGGTTTGACGTCGATGCTCACCATTATATGGGGGTGTTCTTCCTGCGCATAAGCGGTTCCTACCGCCATGGAGACCATGAGCGCAAGGGTAATCAACACAAGTAATCTTTTCATATTTGCAGACATTTTTACCTCCACATCTGGATCGATTTTGAGAACAGGCCAATGATTCTATCTACCCCCACGGCTATCTATTTATTGATAAATTCCAGCAAGTGGATCCAATGGTACAGGAAAACCGCAAGCTCGTAAATGCGCCATTTTGCCTAGCGTTCCCGGCGTCGACGAGGTCCCAAATGTCGCAATTTAGGGGCACCCTGGTACCATTCCCAGATCCTTGAGCTCCCATCCCAATCCCTCCAATCCCATTCGCACCCCCAAGAAAATTTGTGGTCATTTGTGCCATTCGTGGCGAAAAAACATTCAACCTTCCACATTAAACCTTAAACCAGAATCCCGCGCCACCCCCGCTACGCCGGCTAAGAACAGAAACCCAAACATGCAGATCAGCACAACGAAGATCAGGAGTGGATTGTCCACTCCGAAGAAATAATTGAGCGCAGGTACGCCCGGGAACATGAACAGCCAGGAGATCACCCCGGCGCCGAATAACCACGGCCACAACCTGGCAAGCAGATGGCGCAGGCCTTGCGATCGACGCACAGGCTGCCAGGCCAGCGGGGTATTCGTACGGACAGGGGAAGGGATTCGAGTGGCCGCTGCGCCCAGGATGATTCCAAAGACCGGCGGGAAGAGGCCGCCGCCCACCAGCAACATGGCGATCGATAACAGCATCAAGACCTGACCGCCGTGTTTGCGTTGGACAAACCAGATCGCCCACACCAGGAAAAGCAGCGAGATAAGAATCGCCAGGATACCGGTGACGAGCAGGTTCGGTACGAGCGTCAGAGCCGGCTCGCCGTTAAGAATGCGAAAAAACTCCGTATCCTGCCAGGATGGAAATATGAGGCTCTCGGGGGCGACGTCCCCTTGCAGGATTGCACCCAGGCCGTGCTCCATACCGATCAGCCCCACCAGGCCGCCGAAGGTCGAGATCAGAAGACGTGTAGCGCTTTTCATTTTTTACTCCTTCTTTACGATCAGGCTGAATGAAATCGTTCAGGCAGGCTGCGCGCCCAGGCGTGGATGGCTTGCCAATCACGCAGGTCGCTGGGCGGCATCTGCCGCAAGGCGGGCAGCAGCTTCCAGGGGAAACGCAGCTTCTCGGGGTCGAAGCGCCCGCCCACGATCTCGATGGTTAACGGCTTAAACCAGGGGAACCTGGCCAGTTGCTTGTCGAGCTGGGAGCGCGTTGCTTGCCACTCTTTACCATTATCGGTCTCGATGGGACCACCGGCGAAAACCGCCACCGGTAGGCCGCCAGCCAGGATTTGGCGATGCCGGGCCAAGAAACGCAGCGCGTCCTTATGCCAGCGGAACATATACAGCGGCGCCCCCAGCACGACCGCCTGGTATCCCTCAAGATTGCGCACCTTGCGGATAAGCTGCAGGTCTACTTGAAGCCCACATTCCCGCAGATCTGCCGCCACCGCTTCACCAATTTCCTGTGTGGAGCCATGTTGCGAAGCGTAAGTTACGAGAATTTTGCTTTTCATCGGATATTATTCTCCTTAACACTTGAAGAAAGATCGCTATTAAGTGTCACTTTTTTCTTACCAGTCGCTCTGCTGGAGGCCGGAGAGGCGGCGTGCACGGAAGCCAGGCGCCACAGCCGCAAGGCGATCCCGATATACCAGGCCAGCAAGAACAGGGCCGAGAGGGACAGGGGTAGGAAAACCAGCCCAGGCGCAAAGGCTAACGCCGGGTAATATCCCAGTCCGAGGCCATTGGCCAAAAGCCCTGCATAAGCGCTCGTTTTGCTGAATAAGCTGCTGCGCAGCATGACAGCCGAGACGATCAAGCCGGCCACGGAGACGAGCAGGAAACTTATATAAATCCCCTGGTGGCTGGCGTTGTGGTGGATGGCGAGCGCTGCCTGCCCGGCCGCCAGCAGGGTCGCTCGTTGGGCGGCGGTGGTAGCAGCCGCGTACCGGTTGCTCAAGGAAAGCATGTTGAATGCCTGGT